>Ga0081539_10006293_pt1 | contig 11475 bp, 10 predicted proteins | sample TabmetS4T2R2_FD_71023 | JGI IMG/M metagenome (GOLD analysis project Ga0081539, IMG submission 71023) | Tabebuia heterophylla rhizosphere microbial communities from the University of Puerto Rico - S4T2R2 | ecosystem: Host-associated > Plants > Roots > Rhizosphere ...
CCAAGCAGGCGAAGCGGCGAAAGTGAAAGCGCTCGTCAACATGGTGATGAACATCAACACCGCCGGGCTGGCCGAGGGACTCGGACTTGGCGCCGCGCTCGACCTCGACCTGTCGATGTTACGGGAAGTCTTTGCGCAGACGGGCGCGAATTCGCGCGTGCTCGAGACCGATGGTGAGGACATGCAAAACCGCGAGCACAGTTGTTTCTTCTCCGCCGCCCACGCCGCGAAGGACAGCGGCATCGCCGTTGCACTGGCGCGTCAGCTCGGTCTCGACCTTCCGCTCGCCCGTGCCACGAAAGAACAATACGAGCGAATGATCGCGGAAGGTTTGGGCGAGTTGGATAAATCAGGAATCGCCGAGCTGACTTTCAAAGATCGACATAAACATACCGGCGATCGGGTGTGATTTGATCGCGTCAAGTGGTACCCTCACCTGGCGCTGGTCGCGTCCTCCTCTCCCTCAGGGAGAGGATTAAGGTGAGGGCGCTGTGTTAGGTGCACGACATTAGCGCACGCCGGCGAAGCGGCGTTTGGCGCGGGTGACAGCGGATTTTTTGCCGCCGCTTTTGACGCCGACTTTGTTGCCGCCAACCTGAATGTTCTCGCCGCGACGCGCCGGTGGTGATTGCGGGCGAAGCGAGCGGCGACGATGCATTGTCTTTTTTCCTGGCATACCAGTGAATCGCACGCCATCGACGCGACGAGCGTCAACTATGCAGCCGACACAGCTGCCTCTACAGGAGCGGTCGCGCGTTTGCTCACGCGGTACCGCGAGATGGCAAACGCGACGAAGGCAAGATCGACAATGATGAACGTGGCGACGTAGGTCTCCCCGCCGATCCCGAAGCCGTAGCTATGCAGACCTTTGCCGAGAACGAAATTGACGCCGTACCACGCCATGAGCACAGCGAGAAAACAGATCACGCTCGCGACCACGAGGCCGAACTCAGTCCACCAGCCGGCGAGCCGCCCGTGCAACGTCACGATGTAGCAAAGCAACGCGATCAGTGCCCATGTTTCCTTCGGGTCCCAGCCCCAAAACCGGCCCCAGGAATAATTGGCCCATACGCCGCCGAGAATTGTGCCGGCCGCGAGCAACAACACGCCAAGTTGCAAGACGCGATAAAGCCAAAAATGCATGGCCGCATCAGCGCGCGCGCGCAGCGGTTGGCGCGCGTACCGCCAGAGTAAAATGTGGCCGAATCCCATCGCGAGCGCGAAAGCCGCGTAGCTCAGCGTGATTGTTAACACATGTACGGTGAGCCAGAAATTGTCGCGCAGAACCGGCACGAGCGGATCGATGCTCGAAGGCATCGCGATGGGCATCTGGTGGACGAGCAACAATGCGATGAGTGTAACCGGCAAGGCCGCGAGCAGGTAAATCAGCGTGCGATAACGCAAAAAGAAAATCATACCGAAAAACGAGACCGCGAATGAAACCCAGATGATCGATTCGTACATGTTCGTCACCGGCGGACGACCGGCGATCAGGCAGCGCAGCGTGATCCCCGTGGCATGCAGAATCAGCGCAACGACGGCGAGCGCGACGCCGAGTTTGCGCGGCGCGCCGCTGCTTTGCCGCAAATGCGCGACGAGTAGAACGAAAAATCCGAGCGCGTAAAACCAGATGGCGCGGTAGAACGCGGCAAAGTGATTATGAAAATACTCGACGCGCAGTTGTCGATCTTGCGGGTAAATGGACGGGCTGAGCGCACGCAACGCATCGCGGAGTTGGTTGGCGGAGCGGCTGAAATTAAACGAGTCGCCCTGCACATAGGCGGTGGCGAACGCGCGCAATTGTTCTTCCACCGGCGCGAACTGCGCGTCGTTGTAATAGGTCGAGTAGGCGGGCGGCACGACCCACGGATCGGTTTCGTTACTCGACGCCGGCACAACCAGGAAGGCGCTGCCGTCCATGATGTGCGCGAAGAGCGCGAGGCGCTCGCTCACGTTCAATGCTTCCTGCTCGACGCGGTCGAGCGGTCTCTCGGCGCGACGTTTCTCGTGCGCTTGCGCGGCGAGGCGATTCAACGCGGGCAGCGTGGCGAGCTGGCCGAACGAAAAGCGTCGCTGTGTTTTTTCCAAACCGAGCGCGTCTTTCAATTTGCCAAATGAAACCAGCACCATCGGTTCGGTTTTCCAGTCGCGCGTTTCAAGCATCGCCGACAGCAGAAAATCATTCGCCGTCCAGGTCTTCGCGCCGCTTTTGTATGTGGACCTTCCGGTGATCCGCACCAGCGCTTCGCGGGCAAAGGTGTCGACCGGTTTGCGGCGGCCGTTGTCCTGAATGGCGAGCTGACCGAACGGCTTGAAATCGAGCGCGCTCGTATCGGCAGCGGGCTGCGGCTGTGCGACAACGCGCGCGGCATTCAACGCAAAAGCAAAAAGAACAAGGAACAATTTCGCGCGCGGTTTCACCGGTTCTAGTTTACCGATGCGGTCACCGGAAACAAACGGTCACAGTCCCGGCCAGTTTCACACTGGGGCAAGGCTGGCTAAGGGCTGGGAACACGTTGTGCTTAGAAGTCCGGCGATGGAGCTTCTCCCGAGCAAGTTACCGCCGCGTCGACTACTCTCGTCGATGGAAGCCGAGCCCTCGGCCGATGCCGATCAGCCGGACCCGAATTCGCCGTTTGCGCTCAAAGGTTCGCGCGGCCTGTCGGGAAACGGCCGCGCGATTTTCATCGGCCTGGCTGGCGGCGCGATTCTCATTTCGGTGCTCGGAATCGGCTACGTCCACCACGAGCGCGCGAAACGGGAAGCGATGGAGGTACCGCGAATCTTTACCGAAGCCAAGCACACAGCGCTGACAAAAGCCGACGGCACGAGCACGCCGGCCCCGATGGTGGTGCAGATAAATAGCGATCTCGTGCACGTGACTGCGATAGCGCTCGGTCATCCGCGTCTGGCGGTTATTAACGGTCGCGCCGTGGCTGAGGGTGACTGGGTTACGGTCCACACCCCGGCAAGAGCGGTCGCCTTGTCCCTGCGCGTCGTCAAAATCGCTGATGGCCGGATCGATCTTTCCGACGGCACCCAAATGATCAGCGCCCAGCTGGAAGTCGCCCGGCGGACGCCGACCGAGCAGAAGTAAGGCCGGCACCGCTTGCGTTCGCGCCGCGGCGGACGAGCAGTACCTGCGGATGTCGATCTTGCGCGCGGCTATCGTTTCGATCATCGCGACCATCGCGACACATGTCGCGGCGGCGGATTGGCCGGCCGTCACTGAAGGCGATTACACGATCCGCGACTTCAAATTCGCGTCCGGTGAAACGCTGCCGGAGCTGCGCATTCATTACCGCACGCTCGGCAAGATGGACAAGAACGCGGATGGAAAGGTGACGAACGCGGTACTGGTCATGCACGGAACGACTGGCAGCGGCGGGCAATTCGTTAGGCCGGAGTTTGCCGGCGAGTTGTTCGGGAAAGATCAACCGCTCGACGCGGCGAAGTATTTCATCGTGCTACCGGACGGTATCGGGCACGGCAAATCCTCAAAACCGAGCGACGGATTACACGCGAAATTCCCGCGTTACGGCTACGTCGACATGATCGAGGCGCAGTATCGCCTGCTCGGTGAAGGGCTGGGCGTGAATCACGCGCACTTGATCATGGGAACGTCAATGGGCGGGATGCACACCTGGCTTTGGGGCGAGACGCACCCCGACTTTATGGATGCGCTCATGCCGCTGGCCAGTTTGCCTACCCAAATCTCCGGGCGCAACCGCGCCTGGCGTCGCATCATTATCGACGCGATCCGCAACGATCCGGCGTGGAACGGCGGCGAATACAAATCGCAGCCGCCCAGTCTGCGCACTGCGGCGGAGATGCTCTGGCTCATGAGCAGTAACCCGGTCGTTCGGCAACAGGAAGCGCCCACGCTTGCCAGGACCGATGAGGTTCTCGACAAATTCGTGGAGCAAATCGTCAACGCCGACGACGCGAACGACGTGCTTTACGCGCTGGAAGCTTCGCGCGATTACGATCCCGGCCCGAATCTTGAAAAAATCTCGGCGCCATTGCTGGCGATTAATTTTGCCGACGACCTGATCAACCCGCCCGAGCTCGGCATTCTGGAGCGCGAGACCAAGCGCGTGCCGCGCGGCCGCGCGATCGTCGTGCCGATGAGCGAGAGAACGCGCGGGCACGGCACCCACACGCTGGCCGCTGTCTGGAAAGATGAGTTGGTGAAGTTGCTCAACGAATCGAAACGACCGTGAACAACGCGGCGCTCGCGCGCGCATTTGCTGATTTATCCACACCGCTCGTCACCGATGCGGCGTTGCGTTTGCAGGTGCCGGTGCGCATCGCGCCCTTTGGAATCCGCGCGCTTGCGCCGGGAATGCGAATCGCGGGGAGAGTTTTGCCGGCGAAACATTTCGGTAGCGTCGATGTTTTCCTCGAAGCGATGGAATCGGCTGAAGCCGGCGACGTGCTGGTGATCGACAACGCCGGGCGCACCCGCGAAGGCTGCATCGGTGATCTGACCGCGCTGGAAGCGCGCGGCGCTGGACTCGCGGGTATCGTCGCGTGGGGTACGCATCGCGACACGCCTGAGTTACGCGAGATCGGGCTGCCAATTTTTAGTTACGGCGCGTGTCCAAGCGGACCGCAGCGGCTCGATACCCGCAGCGACGATGCGTTGCGTGGCGCGCAGTTTGGCGAGTTCACCGTCAGCAAGATCGACAGTGTGTTTGCCGATGACGACGGCTGCGTTTTCTGCGCGAGCGACGGCGTTGAAAAGATCGTGGCGACGGCGCGCCAGATTTGGGAGACGGAACGAAAGCAGGCTGAACGGATCAAAAACGGCGAAGCGCTTCGCGGGCAGCTTAGATTTGCCGATTACCTGCGCAAACGCGCAGAGGATCCGCGTTGCACGTTTCGCCAGCACCTCCGCGAAATCGGCGGCGCAATCGAGGAATAGTCGCGCGCCGGTTTTAGATCGACATCGCGGCGTCGGGTTCCTTCAATCACGACGATGAAAACGATCCTGTGCTCGGGCATTCTGGCCGGCATCGCGGCTGCGTTGGCGCTGGCGCAAAATCAATCCGCGGAGTTCGATGTGCTGGTCAAGAACGGCACCGTTTACGACGGGACCGGCGCGGAAGGGCAACATGTCGATCTTGCCGTCAAAGGCGATCGGATTGCGCGCGTCGGCGATTTGAAAAACGCCAACGCGAAAACCGTCATCGACGCGAACGGCCTGGCGGTGGCGCCGGGGTTCATCAACATGCTCTCGTGGTCGACCGAGTCGCTCATTCAGGATGGGCGCTCGCAGAGCGAGCTTCGCCAGGGCGTCACCACGGAGATCATGGGCGAAGGCGAATCGATGGGCCCGGTGAACGACCGGGTCCGCGAGGCCATGCTCAAGCAGCAGGCCGACATCAAATACGACATCACTTGGAACACGCTCGCTGAGTATCTCCAGTTCCTTGAGAAGCGCGGCATCTCGTGCAACGTCGCGTCGTTTCTCGGCGCGACGACCGTACGCGAGTGCGTAATTGGATTTGAAGACAAACCACCGACACCCGAGCAGCTCGAGCAAATGCGCCAACTTGTCCGGCGCGAAATGGAAGCCGGCGCGCTCGGCATTGGTAGCTCGTTGATTTATCCGCCGGCGTTTTTCGCGAAGACGGAGGAGCTGATCGAGTTGTGCAAAGTCGCGGCCAAATACCAGGGCAAATACATCTCCCACATGCGCAGCGAAGCGAACACGATCTTCGATTCGCTCGGCGAACTGACGCGCATCAGTCGCGAAGCGAATATCCCGGCCGAGATTTATCACCTCAAAACCGCGGGACAGAAGAACTGGAGCAAAGAGGAGGAAGTGTTCGCGCGGATTGAGCAGGCGCAAAAAGACGGAGTCAAGGTGCGCGCCGACATGTACACGTACACCGCCGCCGGCACCGGGCTCGATGCCTGTCTTCCGCCGTGGACGGAGGACGGCGGCTACGACGCGTTGTTCAAACGGTTGCGCGATCCGGCGACGCGCAAACGAATCGCTGACGAAGTGAAGATCGACAGCGACAAATGGGAGAACCTTTACATCGGCGCCGGTTCACCGGACAAAATCCTGCTTGTCGGGTTCAAATCGGAAAAGCTCAAGCCGCTCACCGGCAAAACGCTCGCGGAAGTGGCGAAGATGCGCGGCAAAGATCCGATCGAAACGATCATGGACCTGATCGCCGAGGACGAGTCGCGCATCGGCACGATTTATTTCCTCATGTCGGAAGACAACGTAAAGAAACAGCTAACGAAACCGTGGATCACGTTCGGTTCCGATGAAGCGTCGCAGGCGCCGGAGGGCGTTTTCCTGAAATCGAATCCGCATCCGCGCGCTTACGGGAATTTCGCGCGCGTACTTGGTAAATACGTCCGCGACGAAAAAGTTTTGTCGTTGCCGGAAGCGATCCGGCGACTGAGCGGTTTAGCCGCAACTAATCTTGGCCTCGATCACCGCGGATTCCTCCAGGAAGGAATGTTCGCCGACGTGGTCGTGTTCGATCCGGCGACGATCCAGGACCACGCCACGTTCGACAAACCGCACCAGTATGCGACCGGCGTGAAGCACGTCTTTGTCAATGGCGTCCAGGTGATCAAAGACGGCGAGCACACCGACGCCAAACCGGGCCGCGCGCTGTGGGGGCCGGGCAAAGTCCGCTGAGGCGCGATCGCAAGATCGACATCTAAGCGGCGCTCAGACCGCGTATTTAGTAGACGGCGCGATTTGGATTTCGCGCCGGTCGCGTCGAAATTCCAAGCAGATGGACCCGATTCGCAGCATCAAGTTACGCTGGTTGCACGGCGCGCTGCACGACGTCACTTACGAGCTGACGCGGCCGCGCTTGTCCCATCTCGGCACGCACACCTGGGAGCCGGCGATTAACGCTTACCGTTGCGAAACGGCCGTCCGGATCTGCGTCGACCTGGCCGGCGTCGACAAATCGTGCATCGAACTGACCGTGCGACCGCAGCGGGTGTTGATTCGCGGGGCGCGCGAATTGCCCGAGCCGTCCCGTGCCGAAGGGCGCGCGGTGAAATTTCTGGCGATGGAAATCGACTACGGTCCGTTCGAGCGCGAGGTCCAATTACCGGTCGAGGTGGACGTGAACAAAGCTGAGGCCGAACAACGCAACGGACTGCTCTGGATTTGTCTGCCGATAAAACAATGACCTCGCCGGAACAGATCAGTGCGTTGCAAAGTGAGCGCGGCGGCAAACCGGACACGCAGAACACGATCGCAGCCGGCGACGCGAACCAGGCGCAGATCGCGCGGATTCCCGACACCTTGTCGATCCTGCCGGTGCGCGGGTTCGTCGTTTTTCCCGGGACGGTGGTGCCGTTGAACGTGCGGCGCGAATCGTCAATGAAGTTGCTCGACGAAACGTTGCCCGACACAAAGATCATCGGCCTGCTGACGCAACGCGATGAAGCGACGGAAGATCCGCAGGCGCAGGACCTGTATCCGGTCGGCACAGCAGCGCTCGTTCTCAAGTTGATTCGCCAGGCGGACGACCACGTCCTGGTCATCGTGCAGGGACTGCGGCGCTTTTCGTTACGCAAAATTGTGAGCACGTCGCCGTTTCTGCGCGCGGAGATTGATCTACTCACATCGGGCTCGCCGCCAGCGACCAAGGAATGGGAAGCGACTTTCCGGAACTTGCGCGATTCGGCGGCGCGTCTTTTTGAGCTCACACCGGACGCGCCGGAGCAGGCGCGACTCATGATCCTGAACATCGACAACGCTGAGCAGCTTGCCGATTTCCTTGCGCCGAACCTCAACATCGAGGTGCCGCAGAAGCAGGGATTGCTCGAAGAGCTCGACGTCGAGAAGCGAGTGCGCGCGGTGCAAAAGTATGTCTCGGGCCAGCTCGAGATCGCGCAGATCCAGGAAAAACTGCAGAAAGACGTGGCCTCGCAGTTTTCCGACGCGCAGCGCCGGGCCTACCTGCGTTCGCAGATCAAGGCGATTCAACACGAGCTCGGCGAGGCCGAAGCCGGCGGCGAGGAACAGGTGGCGCAATTGCGCACGCGCCTGGAGGAAGCGAAGCCGCCGGCAGAAGTAATGGCGCAGGCCGAGCGCGAATTGAAACGGCTCGATTTTATTCCACCGGCGAGCCCCGAGTATTCGGTCATCGTCAGTTACATCGAAATCATCGCCGATTTGCCGTGGTCGAAATTGAGCGACGACAATCTCGATCTCGACCAGGCGCAGCAAACGCTCGATCGCGATCATTACGACCTGGAGAAAGTAAAAAAGCGGCTGATCGAATATCTTGCCGTGCGCAAACTCAACCCGCAGGGGCACGGTCCGATCCTGTGTTTTCTCGGTCCGCCGGGTGTCGGCAAAACGAGTCTCGGCCAATCGATTGCTGACGCGCTCGGCCGCAAGTTCGTGCGCGTGAGTCTTGGCGGGATTCGTGATGAAGCGGAAATTCGCGGACACCGGCGCACTTACATCGGCTCCATGCCGGGGCGCATCATCCAGGAACTTCGCCGCGCCGGCACGCGCAACCCGGTGTTCATGCTCGACGAGATCGACAAGGTCGGCGTCGATTTTCGCGGAGATCCCGCGAGCGCGCTGCTCGAAGTGCTCGACCCGGCGCAGAACCACGGCTTTGTCGATCGTTACCTCGACGTTCCGTTCGATCTGTCGCAGGTGATCTTCATCGCTACGGCCAATTACATCGACGGTGTGCCCGAGCCGATGCGCGATCGCATGGAAGTCATTTCACTGCCCGGTTACACCGAGCGCGAGAAACTCGAGATCGCGAAGAAATATCTTTCCCGCCGGCAGCTTCAGGAAAACGGTCTCACGCCGGAGCAATGCGAGTGGCAGGAGGAAGCGTTCCGTCGTGTGATCAACGATTACACGCACGAAGCCGGGGTGCGCGAGCTCGAGCGGCAGATCGGGGCGGTCTGTCGCGGCATCGCCGCGCAAGTCGCGCGCGGCAAGACCGAGCACGTCACGATCACGCCCGAGCTCGTCGCCGAGATGCTCGGTCCGGCGAAGTATGTGCGCGAAACGAAATTGAAAACGAGCAAGCCGGGCGTCGTCACCGGTCTCGCTTACACACCGGCGGGCGGCGAAGTTTTGCACATCGAAGCAACGCGCTACCCCGGCAAAGGCAACGTCACTCTCACCGGTCACATTGGCGAAGTGATGAAGGAATCCGCGCAAGCCGCGTTCAGTCTCGTGCGCAGCCGCGACGGTGAGATGGCGGTGAAACCGCAGGATTTCCGCGACACCGACGTGCACGTCCATGTTCCCGCCGGCGCGGTGCCGAAGGACGGACCGTCGGCGGGCATCGCGATGTTTACTGCGCTCGCCTCGCTCTTTACAAATAAACCGGTGCGTCCCGATGTCGCGATGACCGGTGAGATTACGTTACGCGGTTTGGTGCTGCCGATCGGTGGATTAAAGGAGAAAAGTCTCGCCGCGATGCGCGCCGGAATTTCGACCGTCATCATTCCCAAGTTGAATGAGAAAGACCTGGTCGATGTTCCCGAAGAAGCGAAAGAGAAACTGACTTTCGTCCCAGTCGAAACGGTCGATGAAGTGCTGGCCGCCGCGTTGGAAAAGGACGGCGCGGAAGAGTCCGCGAAACCGGCTGGCGCTTGATTGTCGATCTTGCGCGTCAACCGCGCGGCAGACGCAGTCGAAATTCCGTCCACTCGGCGTCCGAGCGCGTGAGCTCGAGCTCGCCGCCGTGCGCTTTCGCCAATTCGCAGGCTATGCTCAAGCCGAGGCCGTGACCGGGAATTCGCGCGTCCGGGCGCGCCCGATAAAACCGATCGAAAATGTGCGCCGCCCGATCCGACGGCACGGGCGCGCCGTTGTTTTTGATTGTTACTTCAACGACGCCGTCAGTCCCGTGTGCGTAGATGCAGATGTTGCCGCCGGGCTCGTTGTACTTGACGGCGTTCTCGAGCAGGTTTTGCAGAATCAATGCGACCGAACGCCGATCGGCCACGACGCAGAGACGCGCGGGCAGTCGCGTTTCGACGTGAAGACGCTGCGACCCTGCTAAAGCGCGCGCGTCGTCGGCCATGCCCTCGAGCAATTCACACAGGTCCAGTTCCTGTCGTTGCAATTCGAGCCGGCCGGCGTCGACGCGCGCGAGCAGGAGAAGATTTTCGGTGATGGAAGTGAGCTCGTGCACCTGGTGGAGTAAGGCCGCCGCGCGCTCCTGCAGCGCCGTCGGCGTCGCGCGGTCGACGAGCATTTCTTCGATCCCGACCCGCAAGATCGACAACGGCGTCTTCAAATGATGCGACGCTTCGGCGGAGAAACGGGTTGCCTGCTCGAAACTGTGCTGGAGACGATCGAGCGTGGAGTTTAACACCGCGATGAGCCCGGCGATTTCGTCCGCCGTCGGTGGCACGGGCAGACGTTGCTGCAGGTTCCTGGCGGTGATCCGCTCGGCGGCGTGACGGATCTCGTCGATTGGCGCAATGGCGCGGCGCGCGATCCAGCGGCCGCCAAGAAAGACCACGACGAGCACAGTCGGGATCGCGCCGAACATTCCGAGAATGATGTCGCGCCCGATGCGGTTGACCATGCGCGGATCGAGATCGACCGCCTCGGAGTAGTGCATGATGATCCAGGTGGTGCACGCGCCGGCGATGGTGGCGATGACGCCGAGGGCGGCGGCGTAGAAGGCGATTTTCCAACGCAATGGCCAGTGCTTCGTCATGGGTCGCGCATGGTGTAGCCGACGTGCCGCACCGTGTGGATGAGCGGCGGGTCGCCGATTTTTTTTCGCAGCCGGCCGACGAACACTTCCACGAGCTTCATGTCGTACTCGTGTTCGCGCTCCCAAACTCGTTCGCATAATTCGGTACGCGTAAATACGCGGCCGGGCTCGCGCATCAGCACCTTGAGCAGGGTCAATTCGCGTGAGGAAAGGTCGAGCACGCGTGTGCCGCGATGCGCGTGCTGCTCGGCGAGATCGAGCGCGAGGTCGCCCACGCGCAGCTCGAGCGGCGGCTTCTCGGTGAACCGCCGACTGAGCGCGCGAACGCGCGCGACGAGTTCCTGCATGGCAAACGGTTTCGGCAAATAATCGTCGGCTCCGAGTTCGAGGCCGGTGACGCGATCGCTCAGTTCGCCGCGCGCGGTCAGCATGAGAACGCGGCTGTCGATCTTGACCTTGCGCAAACGCCGAAGCACTTCGAAGCCGTCGATTCCGGGTAATCCGACGTCGAGAATGATGAGATCGAAGGGCGTGCCAATCGCTTCCCCGATCGCGCTTTCGCCATCGTGCATCATTGCCGTCTCGTGTCCGGCCGCAGCGAGCGCGGACGCAACATGGCGGGCGAGCCGCACTTCATCGTCGACAATCAGGATGCGCATCGCGTGGGTTTAAAACCGGACGGTGAACTGCGATGCGAAGAGATGATTGTCGTCGCGCGCGCCGCTGGTTTCCTTCTGGAAACTGTATTGCACCTTCAACTGCGTGTGCGCAGTGA
>Ga0081539_10006294_pt1 | contig 11474 bp, 11 predicted proteins | sample TabmetS4T2R2_FD_71023 | JGI IMG/M metagenome (GOLD analysis project Ga0081539, IMG submission 71023) | Tabebuia heterophylla rhizosphere microbial communities from the University of Puerto Rico - S4T2R2 | ecosystem: Host-associated > Plants > Roots > Rhizosphere ...
GGGGGCCGAAATTAAGCTGGCGAAGATGCTTGGTCGGGCGAATGCGCTGAAACGAAAAATGGCGTCAGATCTTGTTGATCGCTATGACTTTGTGCTCATTGATACCTCACCGTCCCTGGGATTACTGACCATCAATGCCCTCAATGCTGCAGACCACGTTTTGATCCCAGTGAGCTGTGATTTTCTCTCTTTAGTTGGACTGACGTTGCTGTTCGAGACCATCCGGATCTGCCAGGAGCAACTCGGTAGCCATGTGCGCATGCTTGGGCTAGTTGCTACTCGCTATGATCGGCGTGAGCGTGTATCGTTAGAAGTGTTGAGAGAGTTACAAGAGCAGTTTCCCGGCCTCCTGTTTGATACTGTGATTCGCGTGAATGTCCGGCTGAAAGAGTCGCCTTCCTATCGACAAGTGATATACCAATATGATCCGGTGTGTCCAGGCGCAAAGGATCATCTCGCCCTCGCGAATGAATTAGTGAGGAAGGTCGAGTAAGAGGTGCAGGGTGGCACAGAGATTTAGCCTCAAGGATAATCCCATCTTTCAGAAGTTTGTCCCTTACACCCCCCCTGACCCTATCATGCCCGCAGAAGAGACCCAAGAAATTCAAGAAACTACACCTGACGGTCAAATTTTGACCGTCAAAGAACGACTGTCAGAAGATGACGCTCATACGGTGCTCGCTGAAAAAGCCCGGGGCGCATCAATGGTAGACAGATTCACATCTTCCAATCAGCGGGTTGTCCCATCACGAGAAGACCCTCAAGAAAAAGAAGAGACAGATTTTGAAGGTCAAAATTTGACGGTCAAAGAACGACCGTCAGAAGATGACGCTCAAAAAATACCCCCGACGCATGTGAGCGATTCGTCCCTACCATCACAACTAGTATCAAGCTCAATGGTACCGACGCATAGCCCTATCGCACGATCAGTATGCACAGAGCTTACGCTGCGGGATCATCTCGATAAAGCGCTCTTCTTCGGCTTTTACAACGAAGTAGCGGATGAGCTGCTACCAACTCTTCCTCCTGCTGCACAGGTTCTCTACAGCCGACTTTTTCGTCTCTCATATGGTTTTAATCGTAACTACTGTACAGTGAGCCAGCCTCTCCTTATGGAACGGACAGGCCTCAGTCGCAATACGATCCGGACTGCCCTCCAAGCACTCCTCGAAGACAGATGGATACAAATCATTGGAGCAGGGAACAGGGTCTCTACAACGTATCGGGTCATTCTGCCACGAGAGAAGCGTTTAGGAGAACAATCTAGCAGGTCAAAAAGAGACCCTCAGAATTTGAGGGTCAAAAGTAGACATACAGAATTTGAGGGTCAAAATGCGAGTCTCAATGATAGAAGGGCAGAATTTGACCTTATAGAGGGTCAGAAACGAGACCGCCAAAATTTGAGCAGCAGCCAAGAAAAATCGTATACTGCTCACAACAGCAATGACTTACGAGATAGAGAGTCAAAATTAGACACTCAGAATTTGCCCGCATTACTTTCTACTAACAGATCTTCTACTCTCTCAGAGAGACAGCTCGAGGGACAACATACATTTGACAATTCCATGTTACTCTCCGCGCGCGAACTCATTGACAAGTTTTACTCTCTCCTCGGGCAACGAGTATCAAAGAGTAAACGGAAAAAGAGCCTCGACGAATGTCTAAGCCTCTTACAGGAAGGCTTCACAGTTGAGGAAATTGATTATGCGATCTCCTGGCTCATCACCCACCATCCAACAACAGGTTCCTTTTCGCGACTGCCGCACTTCATTGATCAGGCATTGAAAGCGCGTGATCACCAGAGCCGAATTCCTCTCCACTCAACCCCTGGCTCCCGTGAAATAAAGGACGACCAACTCCGACGGCAACAAGAACGAGACGAAGCCCAGCAACAGGAACGGCTTGAAGGCGTGCTAGCGTCACTCCCTCCAGGCACTTTAGCCGCACTCCGTGAGGAAGCAGAACGGAGTGTTGACCAGGAACACCCACACATCAAGTTTGGTCGGGACACGTTGGTACGGCTTAAGCTTGAGGATTTGATTATAAACCGGTATCTCTCTCAGCCGTCTGACTCTGGTTAGATTTGGTAACGGCGCGGAAGGTGTTTCACATGTGTTGGACCTCTCAGAGGGCTCGTCCAAACTCATACCGGTTAATGAAGAGCCCAATCACCAGATCGTGCATCGGGCGCGATCCCAACTTTCCGGTCAAGCTGCCAGCAGAGCAAGGTGTGAAGTAGCCATACGTTTCAACATGTTCCACCGACCCGCTTTGTAGTACGACCGCAACAGGAGGATGGCCTCGGCACTGGCGCGACACCAAAAGAGACTTGGGCCTTTCAAGCGCAGATTGACCACGCGTCGTACGGCACTTTCGATGGCCCCACTCCCAATTGGGAGCTTCATGGCCATGAGCTGCGCATATGCCATGCGGTGCTGGTTCTTAGTGAAGTACTCACGATGCTTGCGGATCGCCTTGCTATTGCGGCCTCGGCAGAGGTCACGGACCGCCGTAATGACCTGGTCCACCTCGCCTCGCATCAGCAGGTGGCGCTGGTGCGTGCGCCAGCGGGTACGTGCCTTGGCACTCCAGTCTTTGCGCAGTGCTGCGACCTGACCAAGGTGGTGCACCGCGTGATAGAAGTCCAACAGCTCATGCCCCTGCTCCACGGCTAAGCCTAACGCTTGTACGAGCAACGGGACCCGTTTCCAAATCCACGGTGCCCCGTCAGCGATAAAGAGAACCTGATCCGCCTGGGTGATCTCGAGGCGTTGCAAGTAGGTGCGCAGCAGGGCGAACACCACATCTGGCCCTTGGAGTGTGGCGTCAATGAAGGGGGCAAAGCGGGGCTCTTGCTTCCCCTCAGCATCCACCACATACACGATCAACACCTTGGGTTCACGCCAGGCGCCCGTGTAACGCCGCCGCCCCTTCTTGGTCTGCCCCGAGTTTGCGGGGGCTAGATATACAGACTCGTAAGTCATGGAGAATCGATAGGATACAGGAGGTCTCCTGGAGGCATGTATCTATGACAGGCTAGGGGGATGTGCCTCATCGGACACTTCGAGAATCCTCTTCGGCAGGGGAACGCCAAGACTGCGCAGCATTTCGGCGATCGGCGCGGTTACCTGGGTACTTTGCACAATCGTCTTCCCGTGCATCCGGTAGCGCACGACCTTTAATTGCTCCAGGGTATGGCGAATCGTCCGCCACGTCTGCTGGCACCGGATCTCTGCCGCCCGTTCCAGCAGCAACGCTAGCACACAGAGCTTCACATGGGCGATGATCCGATGTGGACGCCAATGGTAGATCGGCCGGGTCTGCAGCCCGGTGGTCTTCATCCGCCGGAAGCAGCCTTCGATCAGCGTCATGCTTTTATAGCCCAGCGCGACATCCGCGGCGTCGAGGGTGTCGTCGTTGGTCGTCACGACGAACTTGCCATCATACTTCGCTTCCGCCGCCACCTTTGTCATATCAATACTAAGGCGGCCGCGTGCATCCATCCGCAGGTAGCGTCCGAAGCGGCGCGAGGCCATCAGCTCACAAGCCTTCTTTGGGTGATCAGCCTGCCGCACGTCGAGCGTCGCGAGTTCCGCCCGAACGAGCTCCAAGAGCCGCGCACGATGGGCCTGCTCCCGCGCCGCCTCGTCAGGGTTGTGGCAGAGGACGTAGCGCCGTCGCCGCTCACCCTCGCCGACGTAGACTTCTTTCACCCGCAGATTGGGGGCCACATCGCGATACCGGCCTGGGCGCGTGAGGACGTCGAGCGACACCTCGGTGACCTTGCGCATCGGCACCGCGAGGATGTACCGTCCCAGGGCTCGGCTCAGCCGCTGCCGATTGGCCTCGGAGAACATGCCGCTGTCGCCGACAAACACGCAGCGGTTCAACCGCCAGCCCCGCAAATCGTCCTTGAGATGGGTGATCGTCGTCACATCCGCCGTATTGCCAGGAAACACCCACGAGCGCACCGGCAACCCATCGCGCGTGAGGGCCAGCCCGACCACCACTTGTGGGTTGTTGTCACGGCCCTCTTTGTTGTGCCCACGCTTGCGCAGTGCAGGGATCATGCGGGTCTGCCACTGCTCACTCTCTTCGTCCTCTTCATCGATCTCACAGTAGAGCGTGGTCGTATCCCAGAAGATCAGGTCGACATCCGCGTTGAACAGATCGGCGGTCCGAAAGAAGATCTCTTGTTCAAGAGACTCGATATGGCATAGCAGGAAATCCATGGCGCGATAGAGGTGCTCCAGCGCCAAGGCGTGCGCTTCGGGCCAATAGACGTCATCGGCCAGCCACTGCTCATGACAGGCCAACTTGGACCCAGGCCGCGCCAGGCGGTGGGCGGTCATGGCCAACAAGGCCAGGTCGTGGGGAGCCTCGCAGCCGGTCTGCTGCATCTTCGCGCGCAGCAGCGGTCCGATGCCTAACGCTTCCCATAAGGCGCGGGCAACATAGAGCACGCCATACGCATACACCTGCTCAATGTCGTCGATGCCGACATCGGGCGGGAACGTGCGGGCCGCCAGATCGATCCACTCATCGTTCGCCACGCGTAGCAGGCTCTGGGCCAGTCGGCGCAAGGCCTCAGGATCGACTTGGTCGGCACGGCCGAACGTATAAATGACCCGGGTCTCCGAGCGTCGTCGGGTCTTATGGTAGTAATTTTCCGCCAGCTGGTAATAGATGGCGTCGGGGCCGTGCTTGCGTCGCTGTCGGGTAGTGCGTAGATACATGCCTATAAGATTACAGTTCTATAGGCTTGATGTCAAGCTATATCCTTCAATTCATGTGTCTATGTCTTTTGAGCCTTTGTGGGCAGGAAACGCCGTCAATACAGGGGTTCCATGTCTGAAGGTGCCTATGCACCGCAAACTCGGGTCTGCGGTCCCCTTTTGGTCTCGCGCAGCCGCAGGCGTCCCCCATCGCTGCTAATCACGACACGACGCCCCGCCACCGTGTCTGTAAACGCCGTGCGCTCGATCTGTTGTGCCAGCCGGGCGCGGGCCGCATAGCGGTAGGCGATCAGCCGCACCGTTTTGGTATCCAACTCCACACCCCGAGTGGCTAACACGTCCTGGGCCTCGGCCAAAGAGCCCAACATCGCAGCCAACAGGCTCACCTCTGAAGCCAATGCCGGGGTGCAGCGATCGTAAATCCCTAACAGCACCAGGCCAGCATACATGCCAGCAGAGCGCTTGCCGGCTCGCCTCTGGCCCTTGCGGCGGTAGTAGGTCACCTGCACAGGCACGGCCAGCCCTTGCGCGGTCCGGATCATCACCCTGACTTTGCCATGGTTTTTAAGGGGGTAGGGCCACTGGCGCACCAGCTGTTCTTGCTCGGCTTGGAAGGCGTCTGATTCCAGAGCCTGCTGCAGGTGCTGCCCGACCAATAAGCTCCCCAAGCGATCGGTGCGTTGACGAATCTCGCGTTCCAACGCTTCAAGGTCGTCCGGGCTGGTCACGAGCCGCGGTGTCTGTGCCATCTGGCGAAGTTCGTGAAGGGCCTCTTGTATGTGCCCGGCATAATCGGTATCCTGGGTCATCACACCCGCGTCACTCGTCATAGCGATGCTCCTTTGCTTTGACACGATTCTCTGGAGCATCATCGGGGATGCGGGTTTGTTTGTCAGCTCCGTTGGGCCTTCAGCTCCGGCCCCCTCTCGTTTCGCATCTTGATAGGGTAGTGTTTCAAAAGTGGAGATGGACTGCGATTGCTGTCACACTGGGCCTCATTTCATAGTCTCTCTTGGGAAGGAATGGCCCATGACGTTCGTCGCGGTCCGCTGCCCGCACTGTCAGAGTGACCAGATCGTCAAACGCGGCAAAACGGCTCGGGGCACCCAGCGTTACCTCTGCCAGAATACCCTCTGTGTCAGGGGAAGTTTTCTGCTCGACTATTGCAACCGTGGGTGCTTGCCTGAAGTCAAACAAACGATCATTGACATGAGTCTCAATGCGAGTGGAGTGCGTGATACGGCGCGATCCCTACATATCTGTCCCAACACCGTGCTGCGGGAACTCAAGAAGAAAGCTCCGGCGCTGGAGTCGGTGAACACCACTCTGCTGCGCACGCTGCACCCTGCTGAGGTGGCCTGGGACGTGGAGCGCGCGGGTGAAGCGGAGGCAGAGATGGATGAGATGTGGTCGTTTGTCAGGCACAAAGGCAACCCGCGCTGGCTCTGGCATGCCATCGATCACCACACCGGCAAGGTCTTGGCCTACGTCTTTGGGCGCCGCAAAGACGAGGTCTTTTTGCAGCTCAAAGCGCTGCTCGAGCAGGGTAAGCGCATTTGAGAATTGAACGCACTCCTTTTCCAAGGTATCAATGGTCACCGTGTCTGTTGACTCTCACCTTGGAGAAGGAATGCCCATGGAAGAACCCGCTGCCGCTCGACTGTTTGACTCTTTCGCGCATGTGCGTGATCCCAGGAGGGCGAACGCACGGCACCGGTTGTTCGATATCTTCGTCATTGCCCTGTGCGCTGTCATCAGCGGGGCTGAGGGCTGGGAAGACATGGAAGCGTATGGGCAGGCCCAGGCGGAGTGGTTCAAGCAGTTCCTGGAACTCCCTCATGGCATTCCGTCACACGACACCTTCCGCCGCGTCCTGTCCCGCCTCAAGCCCGACGAACTGACTCAGTGCTTTGTGAGGTGGACCGAGGCTCTCCGCGAGTCGCTCGACGGAGAGATCGTTGCGATCGATGGCAAAACGCTACGGCGCTCCTTTGATCATGCCGCCTCCCCAGGCGCCATCCACATGGTCAGCGCCTGGGCCAATGCCAATCGGCTGGTGTTAGGCCAACTGAAAGTCGATGACAAGTCCAATGAAATTACTGCCATTCCCCAACTGCTGAAGATGTTAGATGTGGCCGGCGCCATCGTGACGATCGATGCGATGGGGTGTCAAAAAGAGATTGCCAAGACCATTACCGAGCAGGGCGCCGAGTACGTCTTGGCCCTCAAGGACAACCATCCGACGCTCCATGGGGAGGTGCAACTCTTGTTCGAGGACATCAAAGCGGAGCGCTTGGACGATGTCACCGCGGACCACCATACGACCATTGACGCCGATCATGGGCGCCTGGAGACTCGCCACTATTGGATGACCGCCGATATCGAGTGCTTAGGCGTGAAAGCCTCCTGGGCGAACATTGCCAGTGTGGGCCTGGTGGAGTCGTCCCGGGAGATAGGGGGGAAGGTCACCATGGAGCAGCGGTTTTTCTTGACGTCGCTGCCCTGTGATGCCATGCGGTTCGCCCAGGCGGTGCGGGGACACTGGGGCGTAGAAAATTCGCTCCATTGGGTCCTCGATGTCAGTTTTCGTGAAGACGATTGTCGCATTCGCCAAGGCTATGGCGCACAAAATATGGCGGTCCTGCGCCATATGGCGTTGAATCTATTGCGCCGAGAATCGGGCCATAAACGAGGCATCAAAGCCAGACGCAAGCGGGCGGGCTGGGATCGAGACTATCTCTTTCAGGTGTTAACAGGGTAGCCAAATGCGCTTACCCTGGGACACGGGGCAGTGGGCGTGAGACGTCCTCAGGGGCGTGGTATACTGGGCAGGCCGCCTGCGGTGTGCGGTCACGCCACATGGTCAGCCGTGGCGTCTTGCAAAGCACGCGGGAAGACGCGGAGGGGACACAGAATGAGAAAGCGAGAGCAGAACAGAGGCAACCCATCTCCGTGGGTGAGGATCGTCGTGATAGTGGCGGTGCTGCTCGTGGCCAGCGTGGGGACAGGGCAAGCGAGGGGAGGCGCGCACGGGTTTGGTGGGCATCATGGATTTCATGGCCATCATGGCGTCAGAGGCCATCATGGCGTCCGCGGCCCCCGGGTGTTCCTCGGGTTCGACTCCTACTGGGGACCGTATTGGGGACCTTCCTGGGCGCCCTATATCTCCCCGCCAGTGGTCGTCGCGCCTCCTCCTGCAGTCTATGTCGCCCCAGCGCCATCGGGCTCGACACCGCCTCCCCAGGAATATTGGTATTATTGTGACGACCCGCAGGGCTACTACCCGTCTGTCCCGCAGTGCCCGGGTGGCTGGAGACCCGTCGCACCGACTTCACCCTGACCAGCAGCCCAGCGTCCGCCCGTCGCCAGAGCAGAGGCGCTCCTGCGTCAGCGCCTCTGCGACGGCCCTGTGAGACGCGTGCTGTGCCCCCTGACAACCGGTATCGCTGCCGCAGCACCGGTGCCAGCTGCCCTGGAACGCCTCGCTAACGCGGCGTCACGCGGCATCATGCCTGCCGCCTCATGCGCCCCATGACGCCCCCTGGGCCACTGCTGGGTGCCTGCCCTCGCCTCACGCGTACGCTGGCACTGTTACGGCCCCGGCGCCCGCCGGTGTCTGGACGCCACCAGCGTCCCATGCGTGAGGAGATAGCGCCGTCGCGCTGCCCTGCGGAGGAGCCGGGGGCATAAGCCGTACGCTGAAGCGTGCGTCACCGCCCTTCTTCCGCGTCTCGCGTAGGCACGCCCCAGACACGCAGGCTCTGGCCATCGTCTTATTGTGCTGCCAATGCACGACCAAGGGGTGAACCTGGTCCCAGCATACCTGGGTCGCTCAATTTATCACTGCGACACGAGGTCGCAAGGTTGATTGTCTGGCGAGTTGCACGGACCAGACCTGATGTGGCTATACTCTTCCGGACACACGGGGACAAGGACACTCGTTCCTCTTGAGAGGTGTGTGCGATGAGTATCCCAACGATGAGAACGTATCCCGCTGCATTTCAGGAACGCATAGGCAAACTGGCCATCGAGTCGGATCAACCGATGGCCCCAACCGCTCGTGACCTTGGCGTGAATGAAAACACGTTACACACGTGGACCGGGAAAGATCACCGAGCGGAGCGTCAGGAGCAGCAGGGCCAGGACGCACGTCTCTACGAAGAATTGAAACGCCTACGGCAAGAAAACGCCCGCGGAAAGGAGGAGCGGGATAGCCTAAAAAAGGCGGCGGCGTCCTTGGCGCCACAGCTGCCGTAAAGGACGCCTGGAGACACCAGCAGCATGCGGAGTGCAGCGTCAGTCGCATGGGTCGACTCTTGGAGGTCTCCCGCCGTGGCTATGATGAGTGGCTTGGTCGCCCACCCAGCCCCCAGGCTGCGGCCGACCAGCAGGGGCAGGCCAAAGTGCAGCACTATTTGGCCCAGGGCCGTGGTCCCTACGGGACACGCTGGCTCAAGCCTCTCTTAGCCCAGGAGGGACTACGCGTCAGCCGCCGTCGTCTGGGCCGCTTGCTCGCCCAGGCCGGCTGACGCGGCAACACCCGGCGGCGGTTTAAGGCCCCGACTGCCGCCGGGCAGGCCCAGACGGTGGCCCCAAATCAGCTCAACCGAGCGTGTACGGCCCCAGCACCCGATATGGTCTACGTGGGGGACATGACAGACCTCTCCACGGGCGAAGGCTGGCTGTAGCTTGCCGCGGTGCTGGCGCTGTGCGCGCGGGCAGTCGGCGGATGGGCCATGGCCCACCATAGGCGGGCGGCATTGGGGCACCAGGCGTTGGCGAGGGCGATTGGCCAACGCCAGCCCGCCGCAGGGTGCATCCTGCCTACGGACCGTGGGCGTCAGTATGGCGCGGACCGCTCCCGGCAGCTCCTGCCCCAGCACGGGATACAGCCAAGTATGAGCCGCCCAGGGCACTGATGGGCCAACGCGGTGGCGGAGCGCTTCGTTCATACCTGAAAGACGGCAGGGGTTTCTATGGAGGACTGTAATACGCACGAGCAGGCGCAGACGGCAGTGTTTGCCTACATCGCAGTGGTCGACAATCGCCAGCGGTGTCATGCGGCGCATGGCTACCTCGCTCCGCTGGTCTCTGAGCAGACCTTAAAGACCAATGAGATTTTTTGTCCGGAAATGTGTTGACACATCAGAAACGGTCACGATCAGTTCGGAGGGGGGCCGTTGGAAAAGGGCTGAAGGGTACCTCGCTGGCGGTCTACCCTACTTCACGTTCGGTTCTGAGGCGAGGGGCGAGAGCCATCTCGCTTACCTTAGCCGGCAGATTTGTAGATGGTTCGTGGTGGTCTAGAAGTAGAGGTGTAGGCCTCCATGGGGCTCTCCTCTGTTCACGAGATTGGCTCGAAGACAGTTAGGAGATGGGCATCTCCTCAGCCAGTATTGACGAGCTACAAATTGCTATAAATTGAGCGATCGTTTCTTGCCCCTTGTGGACTTTGGAGCATATGTCCTCTGACCGTAAAAAATCCACTCGTTGCTCCTGGGAGGCCCAAATGCGTGCCGAAGCCACGTTGGCTGTCATGCGTGCATGGCGGGTGACGGACAGTAGCAGGTAGTGAAAGCCATGGCTCTCTCCTGATGAGGACTGTGTGTCATACATCAGGAGTGTACAGCGAGCGTTTTCTCTTATTGCTTGTGCATATTCATGCACGCTATCGAGGGACACCACCTGATACCAGAGTCGTCCTAGATCTCTCTGGCCACCCTTTCGCCTGAGGTGACGGCGCCCTCCATGAACCCTTGGAAGTCCATCGAGGTATGCTCGCCCGCGAAATGTATGTTGCCTTCTTGCACCGGCTCGATGCCACTAAAGCCCGTGTACTGGCCGACGTTATACTGCGCCCAGGCGCCTCCGAGAAACGGATTGAGATTGCCGTCATGGTACCACGCCTGCCCGTTGTAGGCCGCTGTGATACCGGGAAAGATGGGCTCGAGCACGGTCAACGTGTCGGTGACCATCGCTGCCGGCGCCCTGCCACTCTCGAGCGTCAGGCCGTACTGTGCCGCGAGGCCCCGCCCTTGCGCACCCCCGGGAACGTTGATCAGGATGCCAGCGCTGCCGCCTTGGTAGTTCGTGCACTCCCATCCATTCGCGGAGCCATTGTCCGCGTAACTGGTGCCGGTGAAGCCCGCCGCGTTCCAGAGGCGACTCGTGAACTGCAGCTGGATTTTGACGTTATTGCCGAGCTGCAGATTGCTAATGGCTTGCCTTTTTACGGTGGAGAGGTTGGCCTTCGTGAGATCCACCGTCCGCAGCGTCTGGAAAGGGAGCGCGAGCACGACATGGTCCGCGATGACGTCATAGAGCGTCGTGCCGCTTTGGAAGGTGCACGTGTAGGTCTTGTTACCGTTGTCCTTCAGCGCGATCAGCTGTTGTGACAGTTGGATCGTCCCCGCGGGCAACTGGCGGACCATGCCGTCGATAAGCTGATCGTTGCCGCCCTGAATGTGGTACTTCTCGTCGGTCCCAGCTAAGACGGGAGCTGTGGTGGGCTGGAGTCCTCTGCCGTTGGTACTGTCGTCGTAGCCGAGCACATAAATAAGGTTCAGGGCCGACTGGCGCTCCGGCGGCCCCCCGTACTCGCTGAGGACATCGTCATAACACAGCTTGCCAAACGCGGAGCCGAGGCTGCCTGGGACGTGCGCGGCGATCCAGTCCGTGACGGACATGTGGTCCGCGGCAATGGCCGCCTGGCTATTCTTGAGGTTGTAGCGGGTGGGC
>Ga0081539_10006295_pt1 | contig 11470 bp, 11 predicted proteins | sample TabmetS4T2R2_FD_71023 | JGI IMG/M metagenome (GOLD analysis project Ga0081539, IMG submission 71023) | Tabebuia heterophylla rhizosphere microbial communities from the University of Puerto Rico - S4T2R2 | ecosystem: Host-associated > Plants > Roots > Rhizosphere ...
CGGGCGATCGCGAGGGTGAGCTCGACGGTCGGACCACCGGTCGAGTCGACGACCGCGGGGTTCACCGAGACACCGACGCCGCGCGGACTTCCGCGGACCCAGTCGCGACTCCTGTCATCGGCATCGCCGCCCCTTTCAGCTGAACACCGGGTCACGGCCCTCGCGGACGGCGGCCACGGCCTCACGCTGATAGTCGCTCCCAATGTTGCGCAACATCTCCGTGCGCTCCTCGATCAACGCCGATTGGTCGAGGTCTGGACGGCCCGCGCGCAGGAGCCGTACGACGCTTCCCACCGCCTCGGGGCTGCGCCCGGCGATTGTGCGAGCCAGGTCGAGCGCTGCCGACCGCGGGTCTTCGGCCAGGCTGGTGGCCAGTCCGATGGACACCGCTTCCTTACCGCTGACGCGGCGTCCGGTGGTGCACAGGTCCATCGCCCGATGGAAGCCGATCAGCGGCGGAAGCAGCTGTGTTCCGCCACCGTCGGGCGCGAGCCCCCAGCGGATCTCGTACGCGCCGAGCGTCGCATCGGGAGTCACGATCCGGATGTCAGCTCCGAGCGCGAGCTGCAGGCCCATGCCGACTGCCGCTCCGTGCACCGCAGCGATGACCGGCACGGTCATGGTCGTCCACACCAGGACCGCCCGCTGCCCTCGGCCCAAGGTGAGGCCGTTCACGTCGACGATGGCCTCCGCCGCTTCGTCCGCGTCGGCCGGACGCCATGCCGCCGCCTTGCCCTCGGCCCGCATGAGGTCGAAACCCGACGTGTCCATCCCGGCACAGAACGTGGCACCCTCCCCGGACAACACGATCGCGCGGACGGACTCCTCCTCGCGCAGGCGCGCCGCCGCGCGGAGCAGCCCGTCGTACATCTCGTCGCGGAGGGCGTTGCGACGGTCGGGACGATTGAGGCGGACCTCGGCCACCCCGTCGGCGATCGTCAGCAGCACATCGGTCATCGCATCCCTCGCTGCCGCCTTGCGGCCGGTCGTCGAGCCCGATTGATATCGGATTATTAGTTAGATAGTTTATCGCTGACCGTGTCCGATCGCCAGTCCGTCGCAGTGCTCCGCGCACCGAGAAGAAAGCCCACATCGATGCTCTCCAACCGCATTACGCAGACCTTCGGTGTCGAACACCCCATCGTCCAGGGCGGCATGCAGTGGATCGGGCGCGCCGAGCTCGTGGCAGGTGTTGCCAATGCCGGCGCCCTCGGGATGATCACGGCACTCACGCAGCCCACCCCCGCTGAGCTCGGCGCGGAGATCGAGCGGTGCCGCAAGCTGACCGACAAGCCGTTCGGCGTCAACCTGACGGTGCTGCCCACGATCCGGCCGATGCCGCACATGGAGTACGCGAAGCAGATCGTCGACTCCGGGATCAAGGTCGTCGAGACGGCGGGCTCGAACCCGGAGCCGTTCATGGATCTCTTCAAGGCCAACGGCGTCCGTGTCATCCACAAGTGCACCAGCGTCCGGCACGCTCTCAAGGCCCAGGCGATCGGCGTCGATGCCGTCAGCGTCGACGGCTTCGAGTGCGCGGGCCACCCTGGCGAGGACGACGTCACCAACCTCGTCCTGATCCCGGCCGCCCGCGCCGCCCTCGACATCCCGATCATCGCCTCGGGTGGCATCGGTGACGGTCGGGGCCTCGCCGCCGCTCTGATGCTCGGTGCCGAAGGCGTCAACATGGGCACCCGCTTCATGGCCACCGTCGAGGCGCCCCTCCACGAGAACGTCAAGCAGGCGATGGTCGACCTCAGCGAGCGCGACACGGACCTGATCCTGCGTACGCTGAACAACACCGCCCGGGTGGCCCGCAACTCGGTCAGCACCGACGTCATCCGCATCCTCAACGAGGGCGGCGTGTTCGACGACGTCCGCGAGCTCGTCGCGGGCGCCCGCGGTCGGACGGTGTACGAGACCGGCGACGTCGAGGCGGGCATCTGGACGGCTGGCATGGTCGTCGGCCTCATCCACGACATCCCCACGTGCGCCGACCTGGTTTCCCGGATGGTCGCCGAGGCCGAGCAGTACATCGCCGCTGCAGCCGACCAGGTCCTGGCTCCCGTCTGAGGACCGGCGCCGGAGCGGAGGCGCGGCGGAGTCCGCGCGCACCCGCTCCCGGCCACGGCCGACCAAGCGAAGGATGTCCCATATACGGTCAGCACCTATGCGCAGACGGCACCCGATCGCCCCGCGGTCATCATGGGTGCCAGCGGCGAGCTCGTCAGCTACCTCCAGCTCGATGAGCGATCCACCCGCTTCGCGCACGCGCTCGACCAGATGGGTTTGCGGGGCGACGTGGTCGCACTCCTCATGGAGAACTCGGCGCGCTACCTCGAGGTCGCCTGGGCCGTACGACGCTCCGGCCTCTACCTCACCGTCCTGAACCACCACCTCACTCCCGCCGAGCTCGCCTACATCGTCAACGACTGCGGAGCCCGGGTCCTCGTGGCCGGTGCCCGGCTGGCGGAGATGGCGATCGGGCTCGACACGGAGAAGGCGCCTGCGCTCGAGCACCGCCTCGCGGTCGGCGGCGAGATCCCCGGCTTCGCCTCGTTCGAGGAGCTCGTCGCCCGCATGCTGACGACGCCACGCGCGGACGAGGAAGGTCAGATCCTGCCCTACTCGTCGGGCCCCACGGGACGGCCCAAGGGCATCCGACGCTTCGGGGAAGGCGACGTCTACCTCAATCCCGCATCGCTGTACCACACCGCCCCGATCTCCTGGACGATGGCGGTCCACCGGCTGGGCGGCACCGTCGTCGTCATGGAGCGGTTCGATGCGGAGACCATGCTGGAGTTGATCGAGCGCCACCGGATCACGCACGCGCAACTCGTGCCCACGATGTTCATCCGGGCTCTGCGACTGCCGGAGGCCCTCGGAACGACGCACATCGTCGACGACGACGGCGCGGTGCTGCTGCACGACCGCTACTGGTCCACGCCGGCGTCCTGATCGCGCTCCTGGCCGATCACGCCGGGCGAGGGGTCGTGCAGCCGCGAGCACTGCGGTTATCATATGAATGAATCAGACGTTTAACGAGGAGGCGGGATGTCCGACGAGGTCCTGGTCGAGTATGCGGGCTCCACCATCGTCATCACGATCAACCGGCCCGACGCGAAGAATGCGATCAACCGCGCCGTGACCGATGGGGTCGCTGACGCCATCGAGGAGCTCGAGGCCCGGCCCGACCTGACTGTCGGCATCCTGACCGGCGCCGGTGGCAGCTTCTCCGCAGGCATGGACCTTCGTGCGTTCCTCGCCGGCGAGGATCTCGAGCACCCACGCGGACTCGCCGGCATCACCATCCGGCCGCCTCGCAAGCCGCTCATCGCCGCCGTCGAGGGATGGGCGCTCGCCGGTGGATGCGAGATCGCGCTGGCCGCCGATCTCATCGTGGCGGCGAACGACGCGACGTTCGGCATCCCGGAGGTGAAGCGAGCGTTGGTCGCGGGCGGCGGTGGCCTCCTACGCCTGCCCCGGCGCATCCCATCTGCGATCGCCATGGAGATCGCGCTGACGGGTGACCCCCTGACCGCCGAGCAGGCCTTCCGCTACGGGCTGGTCAACCAGCTGACCGAGCCCGGGCATGCCCTCTCCGGGGCCAGGGCACTCGCCGATCGGATCGCCGCCAACGGTCCACTCGCGGTGGCCGCGACCAAGGAGATCGTCAGCCACGCGCTCGACTGGACCATCGAGGAGGGCTTCGCCAAGCAGGACCCGATCATGCGCCCGGTCTTCGCGTCCGAGGATGCTCGCGAGGGTGCGACCGCGTTCACGGAGAAGCGCGATCCGGTGTGGAAGGGCCGATGATCCAGCGGCGGTCCACCACAGACACCGACAGAGTCCCCTTCAACCTCGCCTCAACCAGGAGCAGACATGCCTGATGCAGTGATCGTCGCAGGCGCCCGGACCGCGGTCGGCACCGCGTTCAAGGGCACCCTCACCGAGACGACGCCCGAAGACATGGCCCGCGTCGTCGTGGCCGCCAACGTCGAGCGCTCCGGCCTGGACTCGATACTCTTCGACGACGTCATCCTCGCCGAGGCCGGCTACGGCGGCGGCGCTGTCGCACGGCACGCCGCGATCGAAGCCGGGCTCATCGACGTCGCCGGTGCGTCCGTCGGCCGGCACTGCGCCGGCTCGTTGACCGCGGTCCAGGCGGCGGCGGGCTCGATCCGCTCCGGCATGGACCGCGTCGTGATGGCCGGCGGTGTGCACACCACGTCCCTGATGCCGCGCAGCGAGCGGCGCGTGCCCGGAACCACCGATTTCGATGCCTGGGGGGCGCCGAGCCACCCCGCGACGCCGGAGGCGCCGAACCTCGACATGTCGATCACCGTCGGCTGGAACACGGCACGGATCGCCGGGCTCACCCGGCTCGAGCAGGACGAGTGGGCGGCCCGGTCGCACGAGCGCGCGATCGCCGCGATCGACGCAGGCAGGTTCGCCGACGAGATCGTGCCCATCGACGCCCGGCGCCCAGACGGCAGCACCGTCCGCTTCGAGGTCGATGAGCACCCTCGTCGTGACACGTCGCTGGAGAAGCTCGCGGGCCTCAAGGTGCTGCACCCGGAGATCGAGGGATTCAGTGTCACCGCGGGCAACTCGAGCGGGCTCAACGACGCCGCTTCCGCCGTCACCGTGGTGAGCAGCGAGGTTGCCGCGGCCGAGAAGCTCGAGCCCATGGCCACGGTCCTGTCCTGGGCCAACGTCGGGATCAACCCCGAGCGCACCGGGCTCGCCGTCGTCGACGTCATCCCCAAGGCGCTGCAGCGCGCCGGCCTCTCCATCGCCGATGTCGCCCTCTGGGAGATCAACGAGGCCTTCGCCGCGGTGCCTGTCGCGGTCTGCAAGCAGCTGGAGATCGACGACGAGATCGTCAACGTCAGCGGCAGCGGCTGCTCCATCGGTCATCCGATCGCGGCGTCCGGCACGCGCATGGTCAACACACTGATCCGCGAGCTGCGTCGCCGAGGTGGCGGCTACGGCGTCGCCGCCATGTGCGCCGGCGGCGGCCAGGCGGGCGCACTGGTCGTGCGAGTCTGACCCCGCGGCTGCACCCGACACAACGAGAAAGCGGTCGGCCGGGCAACTGCCCGGCCGACCGTTTCTCTTCGCAGACTCAGGGTCAGCGCGGACCGAATCGCTGCGCACCGTCGATACGGATCGTCTCGCCGTTCAGGTACGGGTTGGACAGGATGTGCGTCGCCAGCGCGGCGTACTCCGACGGCTCGCCCAGGCGCTTCGGGAAGGGCACCGCCTCGCCGAACTTCGCGATCGCCTCGTCGCCCACAGAGAGCATGATCGGGGTCTTCATCGTGCCGGGCGCGATGCAGCACACCCGGATGCCCACTGCACCCAGGTCGCGCGCCGCGGCCAGTGTCAGGCTCACCACCCCGCCCTTGGCCGCGGCGTACGGCGCCAGCCCGATCTGACCCTCGAAAGCCGCGATGGAGGCGGTGGTGACGATCGCCCCGCGCTCGCCTTGTTCGTCGGGGTCAGACGTCGCGATCCCGGCTGCGACGAGGCGCAGCAGGTTGTACGTTCCGCCGAGGTAGGTGTCGATCGTGCCCTTGAAGTGCTCGAAGGACGCCGGACTGCCGTCGCGCCCGATGATCCGCTCCGCGGTGCCGGAGCCGCCGTGCGCGACGACCGCGTAGCGGAACGTGCCGAGCTCACGAGCCGCGTCGATCGCGCCCTTCACCGAGTCGTCATCCAGGACGTTGGTGCGCACGTAGCGCACCGCGTCGCCGAGCTCCTTCTCGAGCTCGTGACCCTTATCGTCGTTGAGGTCCGCGATGACCACACGCGCGCCCGCCTTGACGAGGTCACGGACTGCCGCCGCACCCAGACCCCCGGCGCCGCCGCTGACGATCGCACTCGTACCGTCGAATCCCATGCCTGCCTCTACTCCCTCTCCGTGTCCTACTCATCGACGCGGTCCACGGCCAACCCTAGAAACGACTGGCGACCCAGTCAACTAAATCATCCACCTATATAGCCGAGGCGTCCCTCAGCCGAAGCCGTCGACGGCGCGCAAGCTCGAGCAGCGGCCAATCGCCGACGCGGGAGCGTCGACAACGGTGCGGACTCGGGCGCGGCTGATCAACGGGCGCTCGTCAGGAGATGATCGTCATGCCGCCGTCCAGCATGAGCGTGGCGCCCGTCAGGTAGGACATGTCCTCGCTCACGAGAGCGGCTACGGCCCTCCCGATGTCCTGCTCGCAATCGCCCATGCGCCGAAGCGGTGTGTTGCGCAGGATGTCCTTGGCCGCGCCCGGGTGTTCGGTGTTGAACTCCACAGCGGCGGGCGAGTCCCCGAAGGGACAGATCACGTTGACGCGAATGCCGAAGCGACCCCACTCGTTGGCTGCCACCCGTGACAGTCCACGAATGCCTTCCTTGGCGATGGCATACGCCCCGAACAACGGCGCGCCGATGATGGCCGTGTTCGAGCCGAGGTTGACGATGGAACCGCCTCGCTCCCGCATGTGCGGAAAGGCGGCCTGCATGCAGAGGAACGTCGCCACCGGACCAGTGGTCAGGGCGAGGTCAACGTCCTTCAACGTGGTGTCCTGCAGACGGACGTGGTCCGGAGTCGATTGGGCGTTGTTGACAAGGATGTCGAGTCCACCCAGACGGGACACCGTCTGGTTGAACAGCTCGTCGATGTCGGCGGGTGAGCCCACATCACAGCGCAGCGCCACGCTCTCCCCACCGGCCGCGCGAATCTCCTCGGCGGTCCGCTCGACCTTCTCCAGGGTGCGCCCTGCAACGACGACGGTGGCACCGTTCCTCGCCAGCGCGAGCGCAATGCCCCGCCCCACGCCCTGACCTGCTCCGGTGACGATGGCGCGACGGCCGCCCAGTCGTCCGCCGGGGCTCGGATCCGCAGTCGTCGTCACCTTCACGCTCCCGCCGTCACTGACGTGTTCCGCAGATGCGGCACGACCTCGTTCTCGAACATTCGGCGCCGGTGATGACCGCGACGCTCACGTCGCTCATGGCCGCTCCTCCCATCCCCACGAAAGAGTCAACTTATTATGCTGTAACCGGATTGGTCATTCTTAACGGTCAGGGGATCTGCGGTCAAGGGCCCGAGCGGCAACGCCCCCGGGGCTCGGACGCGCCACCTCGGCCGCGCCTCGTCCGCCAAGGCCACAAGACGACGGGTCGCGATCGCGGTCAGCAGCAGCGCCCACCCATGGCCAACCTGGTCAGTCCCGGCATTTGCAGGGGGAGTCGATGTGTCGCGCTCCCGGCTAATTACGTCATCTAGGTTAAATAATTGAGGCGATCCACAAACCCGCTTCCACCGCCAGCGTGTCCACCGCAGGCAAGCCGCTCGGCATGGGCATGCAGCCCTGCTACTTCGCGCTTCGGTGTCGAGGACGGCCAGCTGATCGCTCCGAACGGCCTCACGCCGATCTGCCGAGGGAGCTGGATCGGATCTTCGTCGGCCGGCGTCCGTCCCGTCACGGACGCCGTGCCGACTCGCGCCCGCCAACAGCCGAAGAGCTCACGCGCGACCTCCCTCCCCAGGCCTGCCCGCTCCCGGGACGGAGCAGCCCGGTCTGCGTCGCTGTTGCCAGAAGCACCCCGTCACGCGCGAAGACGCGACCTTCGCCATGCCCGAGGCCTGACGACGTCGACGGCGCGGTGTGTTCGAACAGCAGCCAGTCGTCGACGCGAGGGCGTCGATGGAACCACACCGAGTGCGCCACCGTGCCGAGCGCACGTTTTCGGAGGTCCAGGTCATGCCCGTGCGCGGTGAGCGTCGGCCAGAGGATACCGAGATCGGACAGGTAGAGGAGTGCGGCCTCATGGAGCCTCGGGTCCTCCGCCAGCGGAAGGATCTCGGGGCGCATCCAGGTGAGGAGGTACGCCCGGTCCTTCTCATAAGTCCGGATCAGTACCCGCGGACGCGAGACCTCCCGGAAGGCGGTCACCCCAGGATCGGCGGCTCCGGGCATCGGCACCTGGTGGTCAGGGCCCTGATCGTCCCGGTGATGGAACATCGCTGTCGCCATGGCGATCAGGCGATCACCGTCGGTGACCTCGATCAACCGACGAGCCACGGAGCGGCCGTCCTGAAGGGACCGAACGCCGAAGTACGGCGGAGCGTCGAGCGGAGCCGCGCCGATGTACTCGACGTGCAGATACCGCACTGAGAGCGCCTGAGGAACGGTGCGATAGGCCGCGACCAGGGCGAGCGCCGCGACATGGCCCCCGAACCCGCGGGCCGGTGTGGCACTTGTCGGATGGAGAGGCGTCAACGGCCGTCCGTCGTCTCCGATCAGGAGGTCGTCCGTGATCGGCCTGGCGTCCGCAGCATCCACAACGCTCCTCACGCCAGCCTCCATCACCCCTCCTCCTCGACAGCGATTGCTCTTAATAGTACAACTACTTATAGCCATCGCCTTCTTCACCGAGCAACCGGTCCCGATCGCCCGTCGCAGCGGGCGCGTGGACATCCTCGTCCCCAGACAGCCAGTCGGAAGGAACCCGATCGGATGAGCAACGACGACTGGAGCGCACCCAGCGGACACCGCACCTACTCCTCCGCAAGGCGCCGGTCCGCACCGGAGGGCATGTCATCGTTGGATCAGCTGCTCGCCTACGAGCAGATCCGGCAGCTCGCGAACCGCTATGCGCTCGCCGTCAACATGCGCGACCTCGACGCACTCGTCGAACTCTTCGTCGACGACGTCAAGGCCTTCGGCGGCCAGACAGGGCGCGAGGCCCTCAAGGCGGTCTTCGCCGCCCATACCGACACCGCGGAGGTCGACGTGCTGGAAGTGACGACTCACGTCATCAATCTGCACGACGCGGACCACGCGACCGGCACCGTCTACAGCAGGTGCGAGATGGGATCACGGGACACCTGGGCCCGTCAGTCGATCGCCTACGAGGACCGCTACGAGCGGCGCGATGGCCTGTGGTACTTCGTCAACCGCAACCATCTGTTGTTCTATGGCGTCGAGGTCCCGGAACGTCCGCTCGACCAACCGCCCGCGAACTGGCCTGAGCGCGTCGTCGGGCGCGGCAGCGTCCCCTACGACTGGAGCACCTGGCAGGCCGCTCGCGCACAGTGAGCATCGGCCCGGTCGTCGGAGACCATGGCGCTGCGTGCGCCGAATAGGTAGATTATCAAACTGAACTTTTCGCCGTGCGCGCATCAGGAAGGTGAGCCTCAGACATGGAGTCACGTCGCTGGTTGGTATCGGGAGCGTCCTCGGGGCTTGGCTGGGAGCTTGCCCAACTGCTCGTGGACCGAGGTGACATCGTCGTCGGCACTGTCCGCAAGGATTCGGACGCACAGCGGTTGCTCGCCCTCGGTTCCTCCGCTCACGTCGTGCAGGTCGACCTCACCGATCCGACGGAGAAGGTCGTGGCTGCCGTACGCGCCACGCTCGACCGGATCGGTGGTCTGGATGTCCTCGTCAACAATGCCGGCTACGGCCTGGTAGGTGCGATCGAGGAGTCGAGTGAAGAAGAGGCGCGACACCAGATGGAGACCAACTTCTGGGGTCCGTGGAAGCTCGTTCGCGCCGCCCTGCCCGCGTTGCGGCAGAGCAGCAACGCGCGCATCATCAATGTCAGCTCGACGGCGGGCTTCTACGGCGTCGCCGCGATGGGCATCTACAACGCTTCGAAGTTCGCCCTCGAGGGAATGAGCCACGCTCTCCGTCTGGAACTCGCCGGTCACGGGATCGCGGTGACGATCGTCGAGCCGGGTGCCTTCCGGACCGACTGGGCCGGTGGCGGACTGCGTTTCAGCGAGATGAGCCTCCCCGAGTACTCCGCTTCGGCAGCGGGCAAGGTGCGAGGCGGGATCTCCCACCTGGACGGCCGCCAGGCCGGGGACCCGCGGAGAGCCGCGGAGGCCCTGGTCGCGCTCGCCGAGGCGGGCGACCCGCCGCTCCGCCTCCCTCTCGGCGCGGACGCGGTGTCGGCGATGCGCAAGCACCTCAGCCGGACCTCGGACGAGCTGGACGCATGGTCGGCCGTCGCCGAAAGCACCTGCTTCAGCGAGTAGGCCCCCGGCGGCCCGAGGGGAACGAGGATCTCAGGCCGGCCGGCGCGTACTCACGATCCACTCGCTTCGTTGATGAGGCGCAGCACCCGGTCGGGCGAGAGTGGCTGCTCGGTGATCGACACCCCGAGCGGTGACAGTGCATCGCGTACGGCGTTCAGAAGCGCAGCCGGCGCGCAGATCGCACCGCCCTCGCCCAAGCCCTTGTACCCGCCGGGAGTGTTGGACGGCGTGACGACGTGGCCATATTCGACGTCGGGCGCCTCGGCCGCGGTCGGCAGCAGGTAATCCATGAACGTGGTGGCGGTCGGATTGCCGTCCTCGTCGTAGACCATGTGCTCGTAGAACACACCGCCGATCGCCTGGACGACACCCCCGGCGATCTGACCCTCCACCACCATCGGGTTGATCATGTTGCCGCAGTCCTCGGAGACGACGTAGCGCAGGATATTCACCTGACCCGTCGTCGCGTCGACCTCGACAGTCACGGCGTGCGTTGCGTTGGAGAACATGAACATCGGCGCCTTGTAGCGCTCGGAGACCTCCAAGCCCGAGGTCATCCCCGGCGGCATCGCGTCGGTGTTGAGATAGGCGACCGCAGCGACCTGTGCGAGGGGCACCGCCGCCCCCGCGATGCCCTTCACCGAGATGACCCCGTCCCTCATCTCGACGTCCTCGATCGACGCTTCGAGGAGATGGGCTCCGATCGCGAGGACCTTCTCCCGCATGGTCGCGGCAGCCGCGTGAGCGGCGCCGCTCGCGATGGCGCCCGAGCGGCTTCCCCCCGTGCCGGCGCCGTACGGCGTCCGGGCGCTGTCGCCCTGGATGATCCGGACATCGTCGAAGGCCACGCCGAGCTCGTCGGCCACGACCTGGGCGAGGGTGGTCTCGAGGCTCTGACCATGGCTGCCGGTGCTCGTGTAGACGTTCACCTTGCCGCTGGGCTCGATGCGCACAGTGGTTGCTTCGGTGCCGAGGATGCCGAAGCCGAACTGGGGCTCGACATAGGTCGAGAGCCCGATCCCGAGCAGGCGGCCCTCGGCACGCGCTTCCTGCTGCTGCTTGCGGAACTCGTCGTACCCAATGAGCTCCACCGCCTGCTCCAGCGTCTCGCCGACCTCGACCACGCCGCCCGGCAGGGTGATCAGCCCATTCGCCGGCGCCCTGGCCCGCCGCACCACCAGGATCTTGCCGTCACGAAAGATGGCGGCGCTCACCGCCAAAAACGGGCGCCCCGGATAAGATCGTGCGTCCGACATGTGGATTGTTGCCCTTTCCGATTGCCCCTCTTGGATGCGGTATCGTTAATGTCCATGTTCCTTCGAGCCAAGGCCTGCAACAAGACCTCCAACAAGCCCTCACGATGTGCGGACGCTATCTGATCACCTCCGCGCCGGAAGCGTTCCGGCGACTGTTCGGGTATCCCGA
>Ga0081539_10006297_pt1 | contig 11467 bp, 8 predicted proteins | sample TabmetS4T2R2_FD_71023 | JGI IMG/M metagenome (GOLD analysis project Ga0081539, IMG submission 71023) | Tabebuia heterophylla rhizosphere microbial communities from the University of Puerto Rico - S4T2R2 | ecosystem: Host-associated > Plants > Roots > Rhizosphere ...
GATGTCGGCGATGTCGCCGCTGCCGCCGGCCGCCCGCCAGAGCTGGTTGACGAAGCCGCTCTTGGGACCGGCGATGACCGCCCAGGCAAGCGCACCGACCAGCGGCGTCATGTAATACGGCAGCTCCATCAGCCGCTCGAGCATGGCGCGGCCGGGCACGTTGGTGCGGGTCAGGATCCAGGCCAGCGTGAAGCCGATCAGGATCGCCATCACGGTGGCCATCACGGCGATGATGACCGTGTTCCAGAGGACGCGAATATCCTCGTCGAAGATCGCGATGTAGTTCGCCAAGCCATAGGCCTGCGGCGGAAACGCCATCGGATCGCCGACATTCAGCGATTCCTCGACCAGGAACACCAGCGGCAGGATGACGAGGAAGCCCACCGCGAGCAGCACGGCGATCGTGACGATCACCTGCCAGTTGAGCGTGGGCCAATTGCGCTGCGGCCGCAGGGCCTCCCGGGTAATCGACGTCAAGACGGACTCAGCGCCGCGCGCCGACGATGCGGTCCCATTCCTTGGCGAACTCAGGGCGATCCTTCTCGAAGGCGTTCCAGTCAGCCGGGAACAGCAGCTTCATGTCCTTGAGCGGCACGCTGCCGCCCGGCGCCGGAACGTCCTCGCGCGGCGAGTGCAGCAGCAGCGCATCGGAAAGCGCCTGCTGGCCGACCGGCGCCAGGAACCAGTCCATGAACAATTCCGCCGCGTTGGGATGCGGGCCGTCCTGCACGATGCCGTAGGTCTCCGACACGGCCGGCACGCCCGTCTCCGGGAACACGAAGGCAAGCGGCGCACCTTTGGCCTTGAACTCGATATAGCCCGAGTACTGCGCCCCCATGATGATCTTGTCCTGCCCGTCGACCAGGCGGCCGTATTGCTGAACGTAGGAGTCGAACGCGCGGGGCTTCTGCTCGGCAAATTTCTTGAAGTACTCCATGCCGAGGATCGGCTTCAGCACGTACCACACGCCGTGCTGGAGCCCTGAGTTGGAGACCTTGACGTTGATCGAGTCCTTCCACTTGGGATCGAGCAGATCTTCCCACTTCTTCGGCGCCTCGGCGGCCGGAACGTTGTTGGGGTTGTAGGCGATGCCGGCCATGATGATCGAGCCCCAGGTCCACAAGCCTTCGGGCTGGCTCTTGTACTCGGGCTTGAAGGCGGCCATCTGCGGCGACAGGTACTGGCGGAAGCCGCCGCGCCGCTGGAAGTCGAGGATCATCCCCATGTCGGAGATCTGGATGACGTCGACCAGGTAGGACTTGGCCTGGCGCTCCGACAGCACCTTGGCGTAGAGCGCCCCGGCCTGCAGGCGCACGTAGGACGTCTTGATCTCGGGGAACATCTTGTTGAAGGCGGCCAGCAGCTTCACCTGGCCCTGCTCGGGATCGGTCGAATAGAGCACGAAGGCGCCCTCCGCCTTGGCCTTGTCGACGTCGGCGCAGGTCTTGAAGCCGTCCATCTGGCGTGGCTTGTCGCAGAGCTTCGCACCGTTCTCGGCCGATGCGGTGGCGGCAGACGCGACGAGGGTCAGCGCAATGCCTGCGGCGGCCAGAAACTTCATTCGATTCCTCCCTTCACACGGATTGCAACGGACCGTAGCGGCGCTTCTCGGGAGGTTCAACGTCAGATCATGAAGGTGCGGCCGATTTCGATGACCCGCTCGCGCGGGATGTGGAAATAGTCGGGTAAGGGCGCCGCATTGAGCTGGAGATAGGCGAACAGGGCCTGCACCGGCCGCGCCATGCCGCGCCCATCCTCGCGCGGCGCAATGCGATCGCGCGCCAGGTAGTAGGTGACGTCGTCGAGATCGATCGGGTAGCCCTTCGCGCGCAGGCGTTCGAGCACCGACGGCACGTCGGGCCGCTGCATGAATCCGAACTTCACCTCGGCGAGCCACAGTCCGGGCGCCAGCTCCTTCACCGTAAGGGCAGCGTCGGGCGGCACATGCGGTACCGGCGCCGTGCTGACGTCGAGGACAATCACCGCTTCGTGCAAGGAGCGGTTCCTCAACAGGTGCCACGGCAAGATAGGTGGTGCACCGAAGTCGCTGCGGCCCAGAAACACCGCGGTGCCGGGGACGCGCGGATACTGGCCCTCGGCGATCTCCTTCAAAAAAAGCGGCACCCGTTTGACCATTTCGTCGCGCTGCGCCCGCACCGCCCCGGCGCCGGCCCGCCAGGCCAGCATCACGACATAGACCACCGCCCCCATCGCCAGCGGTACCCAACCGCCCTGCAGGAGCTTGGTCATGTTGGCAGCGAGAAAGGCTGCATCGAGCAGCGCCAGGGCGCCGGCGAGCGCCAGCGCTGCGCCCCAGCTCCAGCCCCAGATCTCGCGGGTGGCGAGCAGCAACAGCATCGTGGTGATCAGCATCGTGCCCGACACCGCGATGCCATAGGCGGCGGCGAGATTGCTCGAATTGCCGAATCCCACCGTAAGCCCGAGCGTCGCCAGCATCAGCAGCCAGTTCACCGACGGCACGTAGACCTGGCCGTAGCCGGTGGGCGACGTCTGCACGATGCGCAGCCGCGGCAGCCAGCCGAGCTGCACGGCCTGACGCGTCATGGAGAACGCGCCGGTGATGATCGACTGGCTGGCGATCACGGTCGCCACGGTCGCCAGCGCGATCAGCGGCACCTGGAAGGGCTTGGGGCAGAGATGGAAGAAGATGCTGCCCTCGGTGGGCGCACCGCCCACGACGATGGCGGCCTGCCCGGCGTAGTTCAACACCAGCGCCGGGAACACGATGGCCGACCACGCCAAGCGGATCGGCCGCCGTCCGAAATGACCCATGTCGGCGTACAGCGCCTCGGCGCCGGTGACGCACAGGAAGATGCCGCCCAGCAGCAGGAAGGCGGTGCCGCCGCCCGCCAGCAGGTAGCGTACGCCGACCAGCGGATCGAGTGCCCACAGCACGGCCGGATGCTGCAGGATGCCATATATGCCGAGCGCCGAGATGACGGCGAACCACAGCACCATGATCGGCCCGAAAAAGCGGCCGATGCGATCCGTGCCATGACGTTGCAGGGCGAACAGCCCGACCAGGATCGCGACGGCGGCCAGCACCACGTGCTGTTTCACCTCGGGCGCGATGACGACCGCGCCTTCGAGCGCCGAGAGCACGGAGATTGCCGGGGTTATGGCCCCGTCGCCATAGATCAGAGCCGCACCGAACAGGCCGGCCAACATCACCAGCGGCCGGCGGCGGCGGTTGACGCCAAGCAGCGACATCAGGGCCATGATGCCGCCCTCGCCTTGGTTGTCGACGCTCATCGCGAGGCTGACGTACTTCATCGTCGTGATGGCGATCAGCGTCCATATGATCAGCGACAGCACGCCAAGCGTCGTGGCGGCATCGGGACGGGGGCCCGCGACGTCGAGCACCGTCTTGAAGGTGTAGAGCGGGCTGGTGCCGATGTCGCCGAACACCACACCCAGCGCGCCAAGGCTCATGGCCGGCAAACCGGCGGCGGGGGCACGATTGTGGTCGGGCATCGGGAGGCGGGAAAGGTAGCGGTGGCGGTTCAGGCGTTCAACGTCAGATCGTGAATTCGCGCCCGACCTCGACCACGCGATCGCGCGGCACTCGGAAATATTCGCAGAGCGGCGGGGCGTTGCGCTGCAGGAAGGCGAACACGGCTTCCACCGGTCGCGGCAGGCCACCGCCGTCCTCGCGCGGCAGGATGTGCTCGTGCGCCATGTAGTACGTGACGTCGGAGGGATCGAACGGATAGCCCTGCGCGGCGAGGCGCTCGACGAGGGGTGGAATGTCCGGCCGCTCCATGAAGCCGAACTGGACTTCGCCGCGCCAGACACGCGGGGCGACCTCGCGCAAGATCGGTCCCGTGATGGGCACGTAAGGCACGGAGGCCGTCACCACATCCAGGATGAGCACCGACTCATGAAGCGCGCGATTGGTCCTCAGATGCCATAACAGGACCGGTGGCGCCGCGACGTCGCTACGTGCCAGAAAGACTGCCGTGCCAGGCACGCGCGGAAAGTGCCCGTCGGCGATGACCTTGCGCAGCGCAGCATCCGAGCGGCCGCCCAGCAGGCGGCGCTCGACCTGCATCGCTTCTGCCCCGGAGCGCCACACCAGCATGATGGCGTAGACCAGGGCGGCCATGGCCAGCGGCACCCAGCCGCCCTGCACGACCTTCATCATGTTGGCCGAGAGGAAGCCGAGATCGGCGATCAGCAGCACACCCGCCACGCCGCAGGCCGCGAGCCATCCCCACTGCCAGACCTCGCGCATGGCGACGAACAGCAGGAGCGTGGTCATGAGCATCGTGCCCGATACGGCAATGCCGTAGGCGGCGGCAAGATGACTGGAGCTGCCGAAGCCGATCGTGAGGCCGAGCGTGGCCAGCATCAGCAGCCAGTTCACCGATGGCACGTAGATCTGGCCGTAGCCGGTGGCCGAGGTCTGCACGATGCGCACGCGCGGCAGGAAGCCGAGCCGCACCGCCTGGCGCGTCAGCGAATAGGCGCCGGTGATGATCGCCTGGCTCGCGATGATGGTGGCGATGCTGGCCAGGATCAGCAGGGCGAGCCGCAGCGGCTCGGGGCACAGGCGGAAGAAGATGTGGTCGACCGGCGCACCGCTCATCACCAGCGCCGCCTGGCCGGCGTAGTTCAGCACCAGGGCGGGAAACACCAGGATCGTCCAGGCCATCCGGATCGGCCGCCGCCCGAAATGCCCCATGTCGGCATAGAGCGCCTCGGCGCCGGTGACGCACAGGAAGACGCCGCCCAGCAGCAGAAAGGCGGTGGCGCCGCCCGAGGCCAGAAAGCGCAAGCCGAGCAGGGGATCGAGGGCCAACAGCACGGCCGGATGCTGGGCGATGCCCCACAGGCCGAGCAGCGCGATGGCAACGAACCATAGCGCCATGAGAGGGCCGAAAAAGCGGCCGATGCGCGCCGTCCCCTGATGCTGCACGGCGAACAGCCCGAGCAGGATGACGAGCGCAGCCGGGACCACGAAAGGAGCAAGCTCGGGCAGGACGACGTGGGTCCCTTCGAGCGCCGCCAGCACCGAGATCGCCGGCGTGATGGCGCCGTCGCCGTAGATCAGCGCGGCCCCGAACAGGCCGCCGAGAACGATCGCCGGCCGGTGGCGCTTCCTGACGCCGAGCAGCGACATCAGGGCGAGGATGCCGCCCTCGCCTTCGTTGTCGATGCTCATCGCCAAGGCCACGTACTTGACCGTCGTGATGAGGATCAGCGTCCAGACGATCAGCGACAGCGCGCCCAGCGTGGTCGCCGGATCGGGATGCGGGCCGGTGACGTCGAGGACGGTCTTGAAGGTGTAGAGCGGGCTGGTGCCGATGTCGCCGAACACCACGCCGAGTGCTGCAAGACTGAGAGCCGGCAGGCTGTCGCCCTTGTCATGGTCCGATGGCATCAACTTAGATCGTACATCGCTCGCCTCGCCAACTAGCACGCGGCACTTTCAGCCGCGACCGCCGCGTTGCCAGCGTCATGCAATCTTAACGACCACCTTGATCGCGTCCTCGATCCGCTCGCGGGCGTACTTGATGGCGGTCGGCACCTCGTCGAGACCGAAGGTGTGGGTGTGGATCAGCTTGGCGTCGAACCGCTTCTGCGCCATCAGCGCGGCGGCACGGTGGGTGGCGCTCCTGCCTTCGCCGCGGATACCGAACACGTAGATGTTGTTGCGCACCAGATAGGCGAGATCGACCGGCACCGGCTCGGCCGGGAAGGCGGCGAGGCAGATGCGCCCGCCGCGGTTCACCATGCGCGCTGCCTCGTTCAGGGCGGTGGGCGCGCCGGAGCATTCCAGCACGTAATGGACGCCCTTGCCGCGGGTGAGCCTCTGGACAGCCTCGACGGCGTCTTCCCTGGTGACGTCGACGACGTGGTCGGCGCCCAGCTGCTTGCCCATCTCGAGCCGCCGTTTGCGCGTGCCGGTCAGGATCACCGGCGAGGCGCCCAGCGCCTTGGCGACGCCGACGCCCATCAGGCCGATCGGGCCTGGCCCGATCACGACCACCGGCTCGCCCGCTATGATGCCGCCCATGACGTCGAGGCCGTACATCGCGGTGCCCGCCGTGACGATCAGCGTCGCCTCCTCATCCGGCATGTCGTCGGGGACATGCACCATGGTGTTGACGCTGTTGACGGCGTACTGGGCGAAGCCGCCGTCGGTGCTGAAGCCGTTGGCGCGATGGCCCTTTTCGCGAAAGCCGTAGTTGAGGCACGAAGTGTACATGCCCTCGCGGCAGCGCTGGCAGCGGCCGCAGCCGGCATGGACCTCGACGGCGATGCGATCGCCGATCTCGAACTCGTCGACCGTCGGCCCGAGCTTGACGATCGTGCCCATGTATTCGTGGCCTGGCGTGAACCCTTTGTTGAAGGGCGTGCCGCCGTCGATGATGGCGGGCAGCCCGTGCTTGATGATTTCGATGTCGGTGGCGCAGACGGCGATGGCGTCGATGCGCACCAGCACTTCGGCGCGGCCGGGCTCGGGCACCGGCTTCTCGACGAGCTCGAGTTCCTCCGGCCCGCCCAGCACCCACGCCTTCATGGTCTTGGGAATCGCGAACGCATTGGTCGGCGGTAAAGACATATGAACAGTCTCCCGATGGCTGAACTGGCCGTCCCGACGCCCGACCAGCAGCAACGAGGCAGGCAGCCCGGTCAACGGCGCACCTTCCCACGTCTCGCAGGCGTCATCAAATTCCTCGGCATGGATCAGCCGACAGCCCGACGAGAGAAGAGCCGAGACGAAGTCGGCGACGGTCCAGTGAAATTCGAACTGCTCGAGCTCGCCGGGCGCCGGATGCAGAACGTCCGGCCCTGCCTCGAAACGATGAGGGCCGCGGTCGAAATAGCTGTAGCCGAGCTCGAGACGATCGTCGGATCGCTTCCACAGGCGGCGAAACGGATGATATTCGCTGACGATCAGCCGGCCGTGCGGCCGCAGGATGCGGGCGGCTTCGCCGTAGTAGCGCCGCAGATCCGAGACCCAGACGGCGACGTGGCCGCCGGTATAGACGACGTCGAACGTCGCATCGCCGAGCGAAGACAGGTCCACGACATCGGCCTGCACGAAAGTCACGTCCAGGCCGAGCAAGGCGGCGCGGCGACTTCCGACCTCGATCTGTTTCTCCGAAATATCGACGCTGGTCACCTTCGCGCCCAAGCCGCACAGAGCGAACACCACCTGGTTGTCGCCGCTGCCCAGCACCGCCACCTGCTTGCCCGCGATGTCCTGCAGCCACGCACGCTCGGCCGCATGTAGCGCCAGCGACGGATCGAGATGGCACTTCTTCCAAATGCCGCGGCGATCGGCACGCGCGGCCCATGACGGCGAGGCCGCATTCCAGCGACGGCGATTGGCTTCGTGGAAGGGATCGGTCATGCGGCGGTCACGGCGGGAGCATAACTTGTCAGCTTCGAATGGCGCTGCCAGTGTTTTCTCGAATGCGTCGGGTTGCCCAGGCTTGTGGAGGCCCTCATGCAGCGACGTGCCCTGCTTCGGATCGCAACCCTTTCCGCGATGGCCGCGCCGGTCGTTGCCAAGGCGCAGGCTTTTCCCACCAAGCCGGTGACGATCATCGTGCCGTTCTCGGCCGGCGGGCCGCTCGACACCCTCTGCCGTATCCTGGCCGAGCCGATGCAGGCGTCGCTCGGCCAGTCCGTCGTGATCGAGGATGTCACGGGCGCAGGCGGTGCCATCGGCATCACCCGCGTCGCGCGCTCGCCGGCCGACGGCTACACGCTGATCTCGGGCAACCAGGGCTCGCACATCACGCTCGGCGCCATGCAGGAGGTTTCGTTCGACCTCCTGCGCGACTTCGCGCCGGTCGCGATGTTCGCCACCACCTCCCAGTTGGTGCTGGTGCGGAACTCGCTGCCCGCGACGACGCTGCGCGAGCTCGTTGCCTTGGCAAAGGCCAGCCCCGGCAAGATGGCGGATGGCGGCGGCGGCTATGGCACGGTGGCGCACACGTCCCTGCTCTTCTTCGAGCAGCTGAGCGCCACGTCCATCCAGTTCGTGCCCTATCGCGGCGCCTCGGCGGCGCTGCAGGACCTGCTGGCCGGCCAGATCGACGTGATGATCGACCAGCCCTCGAACAGCCTGCCGCAGGTGCAGGCCGGCAAGGTCAGGGCGCTCGCGGTCACGGCGCCGACCCGCCTGGCGGCGGCGCCCGACATCCCGACCGTCGACGAAGCCGGCCTGCCGGGCTTCTACACCTCGGTCTGGCAGGCGCTGTGGGTGCCGCGCGGCACGCCCGACGCGGCGATCGAGACACTGAGCAAGGCGGTGCGCGCGGCGCTCAGCGACCCCAAGGTCAAGCAGCGCTTCTTCGAGCTCGGCCAGGAGATCCCGCCCGCCGAGCAGCAAACCGCGCAGTGGCTGGCGACATTCCAGAAGGCCGAGGTCGACAAGTGGGTGCCGCTGGTCAAGGCAGCGAAGGTCAAGTCGAACTAGCGTCGACAGCCTCTTTCTTGCGGTCGTCTTCATTTTGCGCGCCCCAGCGCCTATCTTACGAGGATGACGAAGCTTTTAGACAAGGCCGTTGAGGCCGTGCGACGCCTGTCGCCGGAGAGCCAAGACGAAATCGCGCTCGCAATGCTTACGCTGAGCGGCAACGAGGACGAGCGCGAGGACATCGATCCTGCGCACCTTCCCGCGGTTCTCGCAGGCCTCGCCGAGGCGAAACGGCGCGAGTTTGCGAGCGAAGCGGAGATCGAAGCGGTTTTGCGCCGCTTCGATCGATGAGGCTTCGCTTCACGCGCCAAGCCAAGCAGGATCTTGACGAAATTGCGGATTATGTCCGCGAGCAAAATCCCAGAGCGGCGCCTCGCGTCCGTACTGCCATCATCGATGCGTTGCGGATACTTGTTCTCTTCCCACGGATCGGGCGACTCCAGAAGATGGAAGGCGTGAGGAAGTTCGTAACGCGCCGTTACCCGTATCTCGTCTACTACACGGTCGACGATACCTCCGAGGAGATAGTAATCGTGACGATCCGACATCCGGCTCGCGGGCGTGAACATTCGGATACCTAGCAGCCACTAACGGTACGCAGCCGGATCGGTCACGTATCCCGCCGCGACGTCGGCGGCGAGTGCCGACGGCGAGCGCTGGCGCGGATCGCCATGGCCGCCACCGCCCGGCGTGCCGAGGGAGACGGTGTCGCCCTTGTTCAGGACGTACTGTTTCTTGGGATCGGTCTTCTGCCCGTTGATGCGCAGCTCGCCCGGCGCGCCGTCGCTGCCGCCTTCGATGCCGAAGGCGGGGAACAGCGTGCGTTCGGCCAGGAACGAGACGGCGATCGGCGTGTCGCTGCGGCTCTCGATCAGGATCTCCTGTCCCAGCCCGCCGCGATGGCGGCCGGCGCCGCCCGAGTCGGGCCTGAGCTTCTTGTGATGGAAGCGCAAGGGCGCGATGTGCTCGCTGATCTCGATCGAGGTCGAGCTGACGTTCGACGGCCACGACAGGCAGGTGATGCCGTCGCGCAGCGAGTTGCCGCCCATGCCGCCGTTGTAGAAGAACATGTTGGCGTAGGGCTTGCCGCCGCCCTTCCCGTTCCCTTGGCCATCGTCGCGGACGCCCGACTGGTTCATGCCCCACATCGGCGAGCCGCAGGCGGCCATCACGCGCTCGGGCACGATCTGGCCCAGACAACCGAACACCAGCATCGGCACGTAGTGGCCGATCAGCATGCGCGAGCCGCCCGGCGCCGGGAACTGCGGGTTGACGATCGAACCCTCCGGCGCCCTGAGCGTGATCGGTCGCCAGGCGCCTTCGTTGTTGGGCAGGTTGGGGCTGGTGCAGACCTTCACCCCGTACATCGCCATGGCGTTAGTGTAGCAAAGGGCGCAGTTGATGGCGCGATCGACCTGACGGTCGGTGCCGGCGAAGTCCATCTCGATCTCGTCGCCCTTGACCGTGAGCGCAAGCTTCATGGTGATGGGCGTCTCCATCAGGCCGTCGGTCTTGAGCTCGCTGCGGTATGTGCCGTCGGGCAGCGCGCGGATGGCCAAGCGCATCGCCGTCTCGCAACGGCCCTGGACCTCGCGGGCGAGGTCGGTGAGATCAGCCAGGCCATAGGAGTCCATCAGCACGCGCAGGCGGTCTTCCATCAGGTCAAGCGCCACGACCTGCGCCCACAAATCGCCCATCGTCTGGTCGGGCGTGCGCACGTTCTTGCGGATGATGGTGACCAGGGTCTCGTCGGTCCGGCCGGCGACGATGAACTTCATCGGCGGGATCTGCAGACCTTCCTCGAACACCTCGCGCGGCTCGGGGCTCCTGATCTTGCCGCCGATGTCGGGCGCGTGCGCGGTGGTGGCGCTGAAGGCGACCAGCCGGCCGTCGCGGAAGATCGGCTTGGCCAGCGTGATGTCCGGCAGATGGCCGGTGCCGAGCCAGATGTCGTTGGTGATCAGCACGTCGCCCGGGGCCAGTCTGTCGGGCGGGAAGGCGCGCAGGAAATGCTTCACCGTCTCGGGCAAGGTGCCGATGAAGCTCGGGATGCTTTCCGATGCCTGGACCAGCGACTGGCCGGCGGCATCGGTGATGACGCACGAAAAGTCGTAGCTTTCGCGCACCAAGGTCGAGAAGCTGGTGCGCACCATGGCGGCGGCCGCTTCGTCGACCATGGAGATCAGCCGGCGCCACAAAAGCTCGAGTTCGATGGGATCGAACGTCCGGGTCATGGTCATTTGGACCGCGCGCGTCCCGCGCGCTCATGAGGCGCGCGGGACGCGCGCGGTCCGGAAGACGATGAGTGGGCCATTACACGACCTCCGCCAGGATGGAACCGTCGGCCAGCAGGCGCGCCTTGGCGCCGGGGCCGACGATGAACGTGCTTTCGTCTTCCTCGAACACGGCGGGGCCCTCGATATGCACACCCGGCTTCAGGGCGTAGCGGTCCCATACCTGCGTCGCGATCGTCGTGCCGGAGTCGGGAAAGAAGACGAAACGCGTGCCCTTCAAGGCCGCGGCCGAAGGATGGCGCGGCAGTTCCAACGAGCCGCCGCTGCCCGCCATCGGCGCGCTGACCGAGAGCCGGAGCGCCACGAACTGGATGGCGGCACCCGGCGGCGTTCGCGCGAACAGCCCCTTGTACGCCGCCTCGAAGGCCTGCTTCACGGCCGCCTCGGCGAGAGGCTGCGGCAGCACCACGGTGATCTCGCTGCCTTGGCCGATGTAGCGCATGTCGGCTAATCGCCGCACGGTACGCTGCCCGACTTCGGCGCCGGTCAGCCGCAGCACCTCCTCGACCTCGGGGGTGCGCGGCCCGTACGCCGTGCCCGGCGTCAACGAGGTCGGCAGGCAGGCCCCCGTCCAGCCCTGCAGCAACACCTCGTTGGCCGCGGGCTCGTCCGGCGCGCCGGGCGCCAGCGCGAGCCCGGCGTCGAACACGGCGAGCACCCCGGAGAAGTACGGCGCGAGGGTGCGGTGCACGTGGTCGACCACGTCGTAGGGCGC
>Ga0081539_10006298_pt1 | contig 11467 bp, 8 predicted proteins | sample TabmetS4T2R2_FD_71023 | JGI IMG/M metagenome (GOLD analysis project Ga0081539, IMG submission 71023) | Tabebuia heterophylla rhizosphere microbial communities from the University of Puerto Rico - S4T2R2 | ecosystem: Host-associated > Plants > Roots > Rhizosphere ...
CTGCAGCTTTCCTTTTCAACGACGATTCTACTAGTGATAACACGATTATCGGCCCCGTCACTTTCACCCAGCAGGCTCGGAATGGAGTTTCGGGTGATCCGCCTTTGGCCCAGTTTACTTTTGCCGACGCCGGCGACGCAACCTTGCACAACCTGGGTGCGAGTGTTGCAGGGGGCGAAGGGGGCTTGACCACTTTCTTTTACACGCGGACCTCAGCCCAGAACTCCACGATCATTAACGAGGGAGCAACGGTCGCTGGGGCGAAGGGTGGTCACACGGAATTTGATATAACTTCGCCGGACGCCGGTAATGCGACCCTTATCGCGAATGGCGGGACTAATGGCGGCGGCGGGGGCACGTTTAGCTTCAATGATGGTTCTTTGGGTGCAACCGCCCGGCTGGAGGTCTTTGGCAATGGTTATATGGACATGAGCAGTCACAGTGGACCTAGTCTGTCGATCGGCTCGATCGAAGGTGATGGACAAATCTACCTTGGCAAAGCGACCCTGATTGTTGGAACAAACTCACTCAACACGACTTTCTCCGGCGTTCTGCATCCTGGAGGTCCAAGTGGCGGCAATGGGAGCGGGGGTTTGAGCAAGGCCGGCACGGGGACATTGACTTTGGCAGGCGCCAATCTCTACACCAACGGGACAACGGTGAGTCAAGGCGCGTTGACGGTGAGTAACACAACCGGGTCGGGTACGGGCACCGGACCGGTCAATATGAATGCCGGCACGTTGGGCGGGAGCGGAATCATCGCGGGCGCGGTTACGGTTGGGACGGGCAGCGGGAGCGGAACCTTCCTGACCCCGGGAATCGGAACGAACAAGCAAACTACGCTCACGATCCAGAGCGCGCTTACCTTTAACTCTGATGCAACTTACACCTACACCTTCAAGGGGAACAAGAGCCGAGTGCGGACTGACTTGGTGATAGCCAATGGGGTGACGATCAACGGTGGGACAATTGCGATCAGCTCGAGCAGTCAGAATCGGATAAGACGCGGGACGATCCTGACCGTGATCAGTAACACAAGCGCCAATCCGATCAGCGGCATCTTCAGCAACCTCCCTGACGGCGGGATTGTGACTGTAAACGGGAACAATCTCCAGGCGAGTTACTCGGGGGGCGACGGCAACGATCTGACGGTGACAGTCGTGCCGTAACAGAGGCCTCTGGCCTGTCGCGTCGCGCGAGCTTCCAGCTTGCAGCTAAATCTCTGCGCGCAGGCGTTCTGCTCGCAACCCGCATTTTTGCCGAGCCAGCCAGGGTGACGGTGGAAAATAGGCTTTACTCTCGCGCAGCTGGCACGGTAGAAGATTAGCTATGATTCGTCTGTCTCTTGTTTCTTTGGTGAGCCTCCTCTCCCTCTCTACTGCCCTGGGCGATAGTGCTACCTGGAGGGTGGACCCCCTCAACGGGGACTGGAATTTGGCGGACAATTGGACGCCGGCGACGGTGCCAGACGGACCAACCAACGCCGCAAGGTTTCAGGCCTCCGATATCACGCAAATTTCTGTCAACAGTCAGATCGAAGTCGATCGAGTCGTGTTCGATTCCGGGGCTGGCGCCTACAGCTTTACGATTGAGCACTTTCAATGGCTGATCTTAAACGGCAAAGGAATAATTAACCTGTCGGACGAGATGCAGCAGTTTTTCGTGCTCAACACGGCTCAGCTTCGTTTCATGAACAATGCTTCGGCCGGCACCAACACTACGGTCTACAACCGACCCGAGAGCGGCGGGAGCGAAGTCAACTACACCCAGTTCTTTGATAACTCCACTGCCAGCGGTGGGACGTTCATTAATGAGGGGTCGCAAGACCAGACGACATTGGGAGCCAGCACCCAGTTTCGTAGCGAATCGAATGCCGGAAACGGCGTTTTCATTAACCTGCCGGGAATCAACAATGGCCTCGGAGGAACTGTTTTGTTCTGGGATAACTCGAACGCAGCAAATGGCACGTTTACAAATCACGCGAGCCCAAGCCGCTTCGCTCCGAACACGCTTTTCTTCAACACTTCCAGCGCGGGCGCTGGCAGCTTTCTTAATGAAGGTGCTTCGGAGGAAGGTGGGGACGGAGGCGGCACCTACTTCATTGGAAGTTCGACCGCTGGCCAGGCAGTTGTTACAAGCGAGGCCGGCACAGTGAGCGGCGCAGATGGGGGGTTCGTCGAGTTTGACGAGAGTTCCACCGCCGGCGAGGCGACCCTGATTGCGCTGGGAGGTGCAGGTAACGGAGCCAAAATCCTCTTTTTCGATACGAGCGACGGTGGCACGGCGCGAGTAGAACTTTTCGGGAATGGTTTCCTCGACATTGCCTCGCATTCCGCCGGGAGTGTGAGGATCGGCTCTCTCGAAGGAGACGGTCCGGTTCTTCTGGGTGCGAACAACCTGACGATCGGCAGCAATGGAATGACGACCACGTTCAATGGCGTCAGCAGCGGCTCCGGATCCATTACCAAAACCGGCGAAGGAACTCTCCTCTTAAGCGGCCCGAACACTTATGAGGGTGGAACAACCGTTGCAGACGGCGCACTGGTCGTCGCGAATCAGATCGGGTCCGGCACAGGAAGCGGACCGGTCGATGTTGACGCCGGCAGCCTCGGGGGGAGCGGGATCATTGCCGGCGCCGTCACGGTAGGTACGGGCAGTGGCACAGGCGCTTTTCTGACTCCGGGAATTGGAACAAGCAAGCAAGTTACTCTCACGACCCAGAATGCGCTGACCTTTAACTCCGATGCGACCTACACCTACACCTTCAAGGGCAACCGAAACCGAGTCCGCAATGACCTGGTGATTGCCAACGGAGTAACGATCAATGGCGGCACGATTGCGATTAGCTCGAGCAGTCAGAACCGGGTCCGACGCGGCATGGTCCTGACCGTGATCAGTAACACAAGCGCTAATCCTATCAGCGGCACCTTCAGCAACCTGCCCGATGGCGCGATCATCAACGTGAACGGGAACAATCTCCAGGCGAGCTACAGCGGCGGCGACGGCAACGATCTCACATTGACCGTGGTGCCGTAAACAGGCCCCGCGACAGGGTAGCACGAGTGTTGTAGCCGGGGGCGGTGACCCCACCCCTGGCCGGGCGTACCTAAGATCCTCCGGCCACCTGATGGCAAGCGACGTCCCAATTAGCCTGCGTCAATGATCCTGGTCGAACAAGACCCTCCCGCGCTTTCTGTTTGTCGCCGTTACCGCGCCACCCGCATCGCTGAGGCCGCGGCAATTCTCGACAACTTGTTCTCGATGCTACTAGCGAAGGCGAGCGGCTTGGCCACTTGCAGGCGCGCGGAACCTGTCTTCTGCCCAAGCATCCGGGTCAAAACGCCCCTCAGGGTTGCCGCGTCGTTGTCGAAATCGCCATGGTGTCTTGCGTTCGAGGCTCGTCGGGATTTTGCCGCCTCGTCGTTAGGCGTGAGAATCCATTCTGCATTCTTTCGAGTGAAAAGCGATTTCACCTCGGGGTCTTTCAGAATGAATTTCTCCATCCCCAAAATCGGTTCCCCATCGGGCCGAATGAGTGGGATGCGAAACCTTTCCTCGAAGGCATTCGAAACCAGATAGAGGAGTGACTTATGATAAATATTCGCGCAGTTATCGTCCTGCTCGATCTGGTCTTTTAAAGTAAAGAGGCCAAAATCCTCGATCGCGCCGCCTGTGATCGCAGGGAGGTAAGTCTGCTTGAAAAGATCAACCGTGCAGGCCGGCGCCCAAAGAGTGCAGGTCTTCACCGTTAACCCGAGACCCTGCACGCCTTTCAGCGCGCCGGTTCCGATTCTTCCTCGCGAGGTGAGCAATTGAATGAGTGGCGCATGGAAGATGGCCCCCGCGCTGTGGGCGATGAGGTGTAACTCGATGCTCGGGTCCGCGGCGACAAGAGCGGCGATGTGCTCGAGCGCAAGCCGGCCACCGCCACTGGCGGCGTTCGTCGCGGCGAGCCCGTTCTCTTTCATCTCGTCCCACTCTGCTTTCCCGGTGAGCGCACGGCCGATCGGCTCGAGGGCGTCATCCAGCCGGTCGAGCATGAAATCCTTCGCGCTATCGAGAATCCCGCCGGCGGTGCGGCGGCTCAAGGCATCCCGAAGAATATTGGCAATGGTCGTCCAGTAATCGGTCTTCCAAACAAAGGAGATGGGATAAATCTCGTTCTTGATCAGGGTAGCGCGATTTTCGGCCAGTCGCTGGATGGCGGATTCTTCTTTGACTAACCCGCCGTGAGCAAAGAGGAGCAGGCGTTTTTTGGTCCAGCCATTGGTCAAGGCTGGGAAGTAAGTGTCAAAGATTTCACTTACACTTTGCCGGGTGGAACCGAATGGTCCTTCCTCGCGCAGCAAACCATTATTACCGATGCTGATGACATGCGGGCGAAGCTCGTGTTGCGTATATGAGACTGGGTTACCGGCCGCCGCGGAAGCGACCGAAGCGACCCCAACCAGGGAGAGTGACTCCACGGGCACGCCGAGCCGGGCGACCCAGACGTCAGTCCCATTGAGGAGCCAATCGTCGTACTGAATGTGGCAATAACCATCCTTGCCCCAGTCTGGTCCCCAGGAGTTCTGAACCCAGAAACCCTTTTCGTCATAACCGACAATGGCGAAGGCGTGACCGCCGGTGATTTCGCTGCTCAGATGAATTCTCCCGTCGCTTCCGACATCGTCCCACCCGGCGTGCACCTGGCTGGTCGCGTAGAGAATGCCGACCTCGGTAATGGCGGCATGCATGCAGATCAGGTCGCGATGATTAACACGATAGTAGGCTCCCAGAGGATGCCGAATTGCATCCATGCTGCGCTCGGCCGTGAGCTGGGAGTCGGCTTTCCTGGTATAAGGCCATAGCTTCTCCGAGCAAACGCCATGTTTATGCCAGCCTTTCATCGCGCCGCGTGCGCTGGAACCTTCGTACTTTTCCCCGGGCCACTCGTCGTAGCGTTTTGCCATTTCATAGAGCATGCGCGGGCTGACCCTGCTTCCTTCGTGAATCGCCGGGCTTCGCAAGAGACAATTCACCACCGTCGCCAAGCCAAAGCCGGTGCAGGCGCCTTCGGTGCCCTGATCGAGAATCGGAACACCGACTTTGCGAAACTGCTCGAGCGGCCGTCGTGGCGGCACTTCGATCAAGGCCGCTTCGTACATGCGATCGCGAAAATCGAGCGTGTCGGGACGTGCGTCGAGCCGGTGCCCACCGCGGGAACGCTTCGGCGGTTGCTTTGCCAGAGTGGGAGCTTGCAAACGAAGCGTGCTTGCTCGGACGGTTTTCGTTCGCCCGGAGGCATCGCTGGATGGAGACTTGGAACGCGCGGAGTGTTTTCTGGTTGTTGGCATGGGCCGATTTAATGACCAGGTTCCAGCATTAGCGAGCACGATTTTTCGACCGGGGCGCCTCTTCAGTTCCAACCCAAACGAGATGGCCCATGCCGGGGCAATTTTTTTGCTTCGCAGCCGGCACTTGTTCCGCTACAACGGCGCAACGAACCCGAAGATTCTTATGTGCAAACTTATTTATCTCCATTGCAGGCCGCAGCTGCTCCTCTTCTTTGTTATCGCCTGTTCGCTCTCCGCGTGCGCGACAATCACCGGCCCGTCCAGTCAGCTTCGCATCAAGCAGCTAAGGGACGCTCACCTCGCTTTCATTGACCATCATACCCGTGCTGCGGGGACTCCGGCGACGGATGTCCAATGGGATCAGGCCGGCTTTGACGCCGAGGTGGCAAGGATCAACCAGCAATTTGCCGATGCCGAAGCCGCCGAGCCAAAAGCAGTGCCGGCGCGCAAGGAATTCATCAAGAATTCTGCCGAGTTGTTCCGGCGCGACGCGGAGTTCGTCCGCGAAAAACACTCCCTGAGTCCGGCTTTCGCCGCGAATAAGAAGAAGCAGCTGCAACAAAACTACGATCTCATGCTCAAGAGCGAGATACCCCACTGAAGAGAGGCCTTATGTCGAAACTTGAAGATGCACTGAACCAGATCACCGATCCGGCGGTCGCCGAGGCAAAAAGCCAGTTCGAGCAAATGATCGAAGAGGGCAAGGATGCATCGGAAACATTCATTCAATCCAGCTCGGAGCAGCTCGAACAATGGATCATCGATCTTAGTAACGGAGCGCTGACCCAGGCAGAGTTTGACGAACTGATAAGTGCTCAGACGATTGTGGCGAAAAACTTCGTTGCCAGCCAGTCACAGGCGGCACAGGAACGCGCCGAGCAACTCACAATCAAGACACTCGAATTCGCGGCGACCAAGATCGTGCCGATCTTGATTGCTGCGATTTAGAGCGGGGCACTAATGATCGTCCGTAAACGAAAATAGCCTCGCGTGGGAAGGTCGGGCCTTACTGCGGTTGGGCCACGACCCGAAGGTAAGGTTTCAAGGTTCGCCAACCTTCAGGATAAAGCTTGCGCGCTTCCTCATCCGAGACCGCGGTCAGGATGATCACGTCATCGCCCGGTTTCCAATTCACCGGGGTGGCCACCTTATGCCGGCTGCCAAGCTGGATCGAATCGAGCACGCGCAAGACTTCGTCAAAGTTGCGGCCGGTGGTCATGGGATAACTCAGCATGAGCTTGATCCGCTTGTCGGGCCCGATGACATACACGGTCCTGACCGTCGCATTATCCATCGGAGTGCGACCCTCGGAAGTGTCTCCGGCGTCCGCCGGAAGCATGTCGTAGAGCTTGGCGATCTTCAGCTCCGGGTCGCCAATCATCGGGTAATTGACCTTGTGGCCCTGCGTCTCCTCGATGTCGGCGGCCCATTTCCCGTGTTGCCCGACCGGGTCGACACTCAGGCCGATAATCTTGCAATTGCGCTTCTTAAACTCCGGCTCCAGCCCCGCCATATAACCGAGCTCGGTTGTGCAGACCGGAGTAAAGTCCTTCGGATGCGAGAAGAGGATCGCCCAGCCGTCGCCGATCCACTCGTGAAATCGAATCGGTCCCTCGGTGGTCTCGGCTGTGAAATCAGGCGCCAAATCGTTAATGCGTAGTGACATAATTGTTCCTTTCCAAGATTTTCCGCCGAGGCTACGAAGCCTGGCCGCCCGCTGTCAAGCCTGCGGCGAAGCTCTTTTTAGCGCTTCACCGGGCTGCCAAAAATCTTCGGGCTGGCCGACCCGCCGGAGCCGTAGGTCTGCCAATACTTGATGAGGTCCTCGCTCGTGACATCGAACGGGCCTTTGATGCGCTGCGCCCGGCGGCCAGGGATCGAGTAAGAAACGGCTTTGAGCGGCGCATGGCGATCGACCCGGTAGATGATCGTGACCTCTTTTGAATCCTTCGACCATTTGGCTGCAAACGCATCGGCGCCGGTATCCAGAGTGTCTTTAATTTCTTCGAGCGGCCCAATCTTTTTCCCAGTCACGGCATCGGTGAGATAAAGGTGGAAATTGTCATAACCCAAATCCCCTTCGCCGTGAGCGGTAATTGCCAGCTTCCCATCCGGAGAGAGGCCGTTACTGACCGTGACATACTCATCCGGACCGTATTCGTAATTCGAGGTCGCTCGAAGCGGCCCGGCGGAGAGGAGGAAAAACGAGAAGAAAAGAGCGCAGCGCCGGTTGATCATAACTACAAGCTTTATGATTTTGGCCGAGGGAGGAGCAAGGAATTTGTCAACGGTCGATATTGAACGTTCCAACGAAGGCAGCAACTCTACCCCGGGCTCAGTGAGTCGGGTTGGTAACCGGGGGCGGTGACCCCGGCCGGCCAGCTCTCTAGAGCGAAATTTACACCCCGCCACCGTGCCGTTCCCCGGTCCCTGGCTTCGGAAGCTCAGGCAGGCTTTTCCAAAACCGGTGCTCGCACGTAGATGGGAACCCCGACACGGTGGACGTGCTCCGCCAAATCAGGGTCAGTCCGATTATCGAGAGGAACGAGACTTACGCGATAAGGAAGCGACGAATCATCGAAATCCACCCGCATCGCCCCGATCATGCGTCGATCGATCCCATCCCCGACCAGCGCCAGGTCAATATCAGAGCCTCGTTCATGACTGCCTTTGGCGCGGGAACCGAAGAGCACCGCCTTTTCCAACTGAGGATACCGGGCCAGAATTGCCGTGATCTCTTCCAACGTCTGGCGCGTCAGACCGTGTTTTGTTGCCCTCATTCGGTTTCCTCTTCCAACCTGCCGAGCGTTTCGCGCAGCTTTTCAAACTCGGCCACATACCGGGAAAGAATCGCATCGGCGATCGCATCAGCCGTTTCCTGGTTATAGGTGTGCGATGTCTGGTTGCGGCTTTCGATCATCGCCATCCATTCCTCGCCTTCTTCGATCAAGCCCCGGGCAAACGCTTCGCGCGTTACGTCCTTCGAGCCGTAAAGCTTTTCCATGGCGCCGCGTGATCTAAGGAAATCGCTCAGCGTCTTCCAAGCCAGCTCATGGGTGAATTCGAAGGCTTGGATGAGGCCTTGTTGTTCCAAATCCGACAGCTCGCGTTCCTGAGCGAGCGCAGCCGCGTCCGCCAGGCGTCCCAGCGCCTTTTTGAAGCTGCTAAAGCGCTGCCGCCAGCGGACATCTGAATTACGAGGCATGGCGGGAAACTACCATCGCGGGCTTCGATGAGCAGCGACTATTTCAGGGCCACGAGCCATTCGACGACAAGGTCCGCTGCACCTGGCACGGCTCCGCATGGAACGTGCCTGAGGATGTGCTCGTGCCGTGAGCGGGGGGAGCGGGAGAAAAGAACGACTTCCCGGAGGCCAGGCGATTCGATGCTGCGCGATCTTCTTCGTGCGTTATCAGCAATCGGGTCGGGGGCGGCGAGCTACACGGCGCTTGTGAAAAGCGAGCCATTTTTTGCGCAGTAGATAGGGGCGCCAACCCGGCCGATCCTTTCCTACCGGTGGAGAGTCGTTATGCCGATTCCCGGCCTCGAAATGAGCGATCGCAATTCGAGATATTGAGACCGTTTGGAGATGCCGAAGCAGCTCCGTGGGAAGGGAGCCACTTGCGGCAGCCCAAGACGAGGGCGCCAGGGCACCGACCCCAATATTCTGGGGCTGGCGGCCTCGCCCTCTCTAAATATGGGGCCGGCATCGCCGTGGCCAGCTTGGGATTAATAGTTGTGATCCGCCAGGTTTCGCCCTATGGTTTGGAGTCGCGGTCCCGCCGCGCTTTGTATGCTCCAAGCCAAAGAGGATTTCGCTATTTCTACACCACGTTCCGATCGCCCCGCCAACATCTCCGAAAACCAAAAATATAACGCCGCCCAGATCGACAAACTCGAGGGCCTCGAAGCGGTCCGCAAACGCCCCGGCATGTATATCGGCGACCCCGACGAACGCGGGCTGCATCACTGCGTCTTCGAGGTGCTCGACAATTCGATCGACGAACATCTTGCCGGGTTTTGCAGCAAGATTGACGTAGCAATTCACGTCGATGGCTCGGTCTCAGTGCGCGACAACGGCCGCGGAATTCCGGTGGACATGCATCCCAAATGGAAGATGCCGGCGGTCGAACTCGTCCTAACGAACCTGCACGCGGGGGGGAAATTCGGCCAGGGCGCTTACAAGTACTCCGGCGGCCTGCACGGCGTCGGCGCGAAATGCGTCAACGCGCTCTCCGATTGGTTCAAGGTCGAAGTGTCGCGCGACGGGAAGGTCTATCACATGGCTTTCCAGCGCGGGAAGACGACGGAAAAGCTGAGCGTGATCGGTGAATTGAAGAACAAGAAAGTTACCGGCACGCTCATCACTTTTTTGCCGGACTCGACGATTTTTACGATCACGACCGAGTTTAAATTTGAGCGGCTGGCGAGCCGGCTGCGCGAGCTGGCCTTTCTCAATCCCGGGCTGGAAATCACCCTGAGCGATGAGCGGCTCGACCCGCCAAAGAAGGAGGCCTTCTATTACAAGCACGGGATCGAAGAGTTCGTGAAGCAGTTGGGCGAAAACAAGAACGTCGTGCACCCGAAACCAATCGTGATCTCCCGGCAGCGCGAGGAAGTTTTCGTCGATGTCGTGCTCCAGTACAACGACGGTTATAACGACCAGATTCTCCCCTTTGCCAATTCCATTCCCAACCCGGACGGCGGAACACACCTGACGGGTTTCCGCACCGCCCTAACGAAAGCGATCAACCAATACGCGCGCAGCAATAGCCTGGTGAAAGAGAAAGACCCATCCATTTCGGGCGACGACGTGCGAGAAGGATTGATTTGCGTCCTGAGCATCAAGCTGCCGAATCCGCGCTTCGAATCGCAGACCAAGGTGAAACTGGTCAACACTGAGATCGACGGGATCGTTAACTCGGTCGTTTATGACGGCCTCATGACTTATTTCGACCAGAACCCGCCGATCGCCAGGCGCATCTTCGACAAGGTCTTGACTGCGGCGCGCGCGCGCGAGGCAGCCCGCAAAGCCCGCGAAACGATTCGCAAAGGCGCGCTCACCGGCGGCGGGTTACCCGGCAAGCTGGCCGATTGTTCCGAGCGCGATCCCGAGTTGACCGAGCTTTACATCGTTGAGGGCGACTCGGCCGGCGGCTCGGCGAAACAGGGACGCGACCGGCGTTACCAGGCGATCCTGCCGATTCGCGGCAAACTGATCAACGTCGAGAAAGCGCGGATCGATCAGGCGCTGAAGAACACCGAAATTCAATCCATGATCACCGCCATCGGAACTGGGATCGGCCGGCCAAAGGAAGAAGGCGGCAACGGGAAGGAAAACGAGGGTACGTTCGACCTCGGCAAGCTGCGCTACGGGCGGATCATTATCATGACGGACGCCGACGTGGACGGTTCGCACATTCGCGTTTTGCTTCTCACCTTTTTCTATCGCCAGATGCCGGAGCTGGTCCGGGCGGGAAAGATTTTCATCGCTCAGCCGCCGCTTTATCAGATCAAACGAAAGAAGCGCGAGGAGTATGTCGATGACGACGCGCAACTCAACAAAATCCTAATCTCGTTAGGCGCAGAGGACGTTCGTCTTAAGAATCTGGCCGATAACAAGGAATTGACCGCGGCACAACTGAAGGACATTCTCGAACAGCTTGCCCGGCTGGCGAAACTGAGTGAGTCGATCCGGCGGCATGGCGGCGACTTCGAGGCTTTTCTGAATCATCGCGACAAGAAGACGGACAAGTTGCCGTCCTATCTCGTGAAGGTACGCGATGGGAATGACGAGGCGGTTCGATATTTCCATGACGAACGCTCGGTGCGGAAATTTCATGAAGAGAATCTGGACCTGAACTTGTTCGACGAGGAGATGGGTCAGGAGTTGCTGCCCCTAACGAGCGCGCCGGTAAAGACGAACGGTCACCGCCGTCGGGGAAAGCTGGTGGAACTGCACGAAGCCACCACCATCCAGAAACTGATGAGCGAGCTGGCGCGCAAAGGATTGAAGATTGATCACTATGCCGCGGCCGATCAGCCGATCTTCGAGTTAATCGAAGGCGAAGGCGAGCGCGCGACGCCGCATCCGCTTTTCTCGATTCCCGAAATCCTGGAGAAGATCATGG
>Ga0081539_10006299_pt1 | contig 11465 bp, 10 predicted proteins | sample TabmetS4T2R2_FD_71023 | JGI IMG/M metagenome (GOLD analysis project Ga0081539, IMG submission 71023) | Tabebuia heterophylla rhizosphere microbial communities from the University of Puerto Rico - S4T2R2 | ecosystem: Host-associated > Plants > Roots > Rhizosphere ...
ATCAGTGTCTCCGGCATGCCGCACAGGCCGAACCCGCCGGCCATCACCATCATGCCGTCCTTCACGATGTCCGCGAGCGCCGACTTGGCGTCCGGATAGACCTTTTTCATGAAAACTCGCCTCCGAAGTGCCCCTCTCCGGTCTGCTTAGCGGCAGACCCGCAAAGGCTCAAGCATCCCGGCAGACACCGTAACGCTAGCGGGCGGGGGGAGGGGGATCAAGCGGCTCCGGCGTCATCTCAATTGCGAACAAAAGCAGAAACGTGATTGGTGGCCTTTCACGCCGCTCCTTTGTGATTCGCATGGCCGCTTATCTCGAGAAGCTCAATCCCGATCAGCGCGCGGCCGTCGAGCACGGCGTGGCGGACCACGATACCCGGCCGCTCCTGATCATCGCCGGGGCGGGCTCGGGCAAGACCGACACGCTGGCCCATCGGGTCGCACACTTGGTGATGAACGGCGCCGACCCGCACCGCATTCTGCTCTTGACGTTCTCGCGTCGTGCCGCGCTCGAGATGGAGCAGCGCGCCGAACGCATTTTCGCGCGCACATTGGGAAGCAATGCGGCGGGCTTGATGTGGTCGGGCACGTTTCATGCGGTCGGCGCGCGGCTGTTGCGCGAATATGCCGAGCGCATCGGGCTCGATCGTGCCTTCACGATCCATGACCGCGAGGACGCCGCCGATCTGATGAACCTGGTGCGGCACGAGCTCGGCCTGTCGCAGACCGAGAGCCGCTTTCCGACCAAGGGCACCTGCCTTGCGATCTACTCGCGCACCGTGAATGCCGAAGCGCCGCTCGAGCAGGTCCTCGGCAAAGCCTATCCGTGGTGCGCGAACTGGGCAAACGAGCTGAAGACCTTGTTCGCCGCCTATGTGGAGGCGAAGCAGCGCCAGAACGTGCTCGATTACGACGACCTCTTGCTCTACTGGGCGCACATGCTGGCCGATCATGGCTTCGCCAGTGAGGTCGGCGCGCGCTTCGATCATATTCTGGTCGACGAATATCAGGACACGAACCGCCTGCAGGCCTCGATCCTGCTCGCGCTCAAGCCGGACGGGCGCGGACTCACCGTGGTCGGCGACGATGCGCAATCGATCTATTCGTTTCGTGCCGCAACGGTGCGCAACATTCTGGATTTCCCCGGCCATTTCGCCCCGCAGGCGCGCGTCGTGACGCTCGAGCAGAACTATCGCTCGACCGAGCCGATTCTCGCGGCCTCGAACGCCGTGATCGCGCTCGCGCGCGAGCGCTTCACCAAGAATTTGTGGTCGTCGCGTCAGGCTGCGGCGCGCCCGCTGCTCGTCGCGGTGCGCGACGAAGCCGACCAGGCCCGCTACGTCGTCACGCGCGTCCTGGACAACCGCGAAGCGGGCCTTGCGTTGAAATCGCAAGCGGTCCTGTTCCGCACCTCGCATCATTCCGACGCGCTCGAATTCGAGCTGACGCGGCGCAACATTCCATTCGTGAAATTCGGCGGGCTGAAGTTTCTCGAAGCCGCGCATGTGAAGGACGTGCTCGCGGCGCTGCGTTTTGCCGAGAACCCGCGCGACCGCGTCGCCGGCTTTCGCGTCACTCAGCTTGTGCCCGGTATCGGACCGGCGAGCGCGGCGCGCATTCTCGACCGTGTCGCCGCTCCCGATCCGGCCGCGATGCTCGTGACCTACGCGCCGCCGCGCGCGAGCGATGCCTGGAAGGACTTTGCCGCGCTATTCGATGGGTTGTTTCGCCGCGCGTCCGCCTGGCCCGCCGAGTTCGAGCAGGTGCGGCGCTGGTATCAGCCGCATCTCGAGCGCCTGCATGAGGATGCGGCGGCACGCGCGCAGGATCTCGCCCAGCTCGAGCAGATCGCCGCAAGCTATCGCACACGCGAGCAGTTTCTCACCGACCTCACGCTCGATCCGCCTGCGGCGACGAGCGACGAGGCGGGCGCGCCGCTGCTCGATGAGGACTATCTCATTCTCTCGACGATCCATTCGGCCAAGGGGCAGGAATGGAAGTCGGTGTTCGTGCTGAACGCGGTCGATGGCTGCATTCCCTCGGACCTCGCAACCGGCAGCGCCGACGAGATCGAGGAGGAGCGACGGCTGCTCTATGTGGCGCTGACGCGCGCCAAGGATCAGCTCGATGTCATCGTGCCGCAGCGCTTCTATGCGCACAATCAGCCGAGCCGCGGCGATCGCTACGTGCACGCGCTGCGCACGCGCTTCATTCCGACGCCGGTCGCGCGGCTGTTCGAGCAGCGCGTCTGGCCGAGCGCGCAGCCGGCCGCGTCCGGCGCGAAGCCGCAAACGCAGATTGACGTGACAGCCAAGATGCGCGCGATGTGGAAGTGAATGATGACCTCATCCTGAGGTGCTCGGCCGAAGGCCGAGCCTCGAAGGATAGCCACACACTCGGAGTTTGCCGCCATCCTTCGAGACGCGGTCCTCGCGCGCGAGGACCGCTCCTCAGGATGAGGACGGAGTTTGTTGCGGCGCGGTCCGCGGAGCGCGGAGCTATTTCTTCATCTCACCCGCGGCGACGAACGGCGTGCTCGTCGCAGGACCGTCGCCGACGATCAGCAGCACCGCGTCCTCGTCCTTGGCGCCGTCATAATGCACTTGCTTACCGTAATGCGTCACCACTGTGCCGGCCCCGAGCGGCACTGTCGCATTGGTGTCGAAATTGGGTCCCGAGCCGACCCACCATGTCCCTTTGATGACGGTGATGAAGCGGTCGTTCGGATGGAAATGCGGTCGGCTGAAATGGTTACCGGCCATCCATTTGGTCAACACGACGTAAAGGCCGGGCTTTGACGGATCGCCCGCGATCACCGCCTGCGCATTGCCGGCGGCTTTGTTCTCGACCCACTTGATGTTGTCAGGCAGCGTATAGACGACCGCCTTCGGATCGAGCTCGACCGCCTGCGTGCCGCTCGCAAGCCACAATGCGGGCAGCATCACGAGCCAGTATTTCATGCGCGCCTCCCTGATCGGCTGATCTCGCCGTCTTATTGTGAAGCTGATGCTAACGGATCGTGACGGACGGCGCCACGCAAGCCGGTTGCGCTATACGAAAGTGTGATCGCGCGCGGTTCGAATGTGGCGCAGGCTTTTCGGCATCAACAACGTGCCTGTCGCCGGTGCGACGCCATTGCGTTGTACCCGAAAAGGCACCACCTGAACCGATGCAGGTCGCGTTGCGGACTCCATCGGCATGCGCCGCAGAAGTTGAAAGGGTGAAACTGAATGTGAGAATCAAATTGTCGCGGTGAAGCGGACCAGGCACATCCTGCTGGTCGCCTTCGGTCGTCTGCGTGTATTGTGTTGTCGACCTCGGGGGCTGTGCCGCGGAGCCCCTAGCAGCAGTGCCAAGACATGGTACACAGTTGTTCGACGCCCGCCACGCGGTCGCAGCTCGCGCGCCCCAAATGGCGACTTCCCAAGAGGGAGCACCCCATGCCTGCGTTGCCCGATTTCAAGGTTTCCCCCTCGGTCCAGCCACGGCCGGAGGACTACGACTACGATCTCGAGAAAGCGCTGACCTCCGTGATGGGGCTGCACGCAATCATCCCGAACGACGCGTTCACGGCCGAAACGCTCGGCACCGAGCGCGCCGGCAACGGCGTGCTGATCAACGAGCGCGGCACCGTGCTCACCATCGGCTATCTCATCACCGAAGCGGAGACGATCTGGCTGCATCTCAATGACGGGCGTGTCGTGCCCGGCACGGTGCTCGGCTACGATCAGGCGACCGGCTTCGGCCTGGTCCAGGCGCTCGCCAAGCTCGATCTTCCCGCGCTGCCGCTCGGCGACTCGACGATGATCCCGCTCGACGAGAAGGTGGTGATCGGCGGTGCCGGCGGACGTCAGCGTTCGGTCGCGGCGCGCGTCGTCGGCAAGCAGGAATTCGCCGGCTACTGGGAATACGTGCTGGACGAGGCGATCTTCACCGCGCCCGCGCACCCGAACTGGGGCGGCACCGCGCTGATCGGCCCGGCGGGCGATCTGCTCGGGATCGGCTCGTTGCAGCTCGAGCGCGCGCGCGAGCGTGGACCGAACGAGCATCTCAACATGATCGTGCCGATCGACGATCTCAAGCCGATCCTCGATGATCTCACGAAATACGGCCGGCCGAACCGTCCACCGCGGCCGTGGCTTGGTCTCTATGCGACCGAAGTGGAAGGCAAGATCGTCATCGTCGGACTGGCGACGCGCGGCCCGGCGCAGGCGGCGGACATCCGCACAGGCGACATCATTCTGGCGGTCAGCGGTCGCGAGGTGAGCGAGCTCGCCACCCTGTTCCGCAAGGTGTGGTCGCTGGGAGACGCCGGCGTCGAGGTGCCGCTGCTGGTCTATCGCGATGGCCGCACCTTCGAGGTGACGATCACATCGGGCGACCGCAATCGGTTCCTCAAAGGGCCGAGCCTGCATTGAGCCCGACGCGATTTATTCGTTGAGCATGATCTTTTCCGACCTGCCTACGCCCGCCGGAGCATCGGTCCACACACTGAGATCGCGCCACGGCTTCGCGCAGGCGGGAAACCGGGGTCCACCCCGGATCAAGTCCGGGGCAGGCTTTTTCGGGATCATGCTCGAGTGACCGACAGCATCGTGGAATTTCTGCGCCACTGGGGCGAGCTCAGTCCGACATCGGCTGCCGTGCTGGCACTCGTGTTCGTCGCGGGCGGCCTGGTGCCGGTGCCGCGCACGTTCCTCACCCTCGCGGCGGGGGTGGTCTATGGCATGGCGGCGGTGCCGGTGATCATGCCGGCAACCACGGTCGGCTGCGTGATCGCGCTGCTCGCCGCGCGCTATCTGTTCGCCGGCCCGGTGTGGCGCACGCTGCGGGACAAACCGAAGCTCGTCGCGATCATGAACGCGGTGGAAGCCGAAGGCTGGCGCATCGTCGCGCTGTGTCGCCTGGCATCGCCGATCCCCTCGATGGTGCAGAGCGCGCTGTTCGGGCTGACGCGCATTCGCGTGTGGCCCTACACCTGGGCGACCTTCGTGTTCACGATCCCGCAGATTGTGCTCTACGTTTATCTCGGCGCAATCGGCAAAGCTGCGCTGCTCGGCGAAACCAAGAGCCTCAACCTCGGCATCATGGTGCTCGGCGGGGGCACGTTTCTGCTGGTGGTCCTGATGATCACGCGGCGCGTGCGCGCGAGCATGCGCGAGCTCGAACGGACCGCGGCGGCCGCCGAATAGGGTCTCGTCATTCCGGGGCCGGCCGAAGGCCGGAGCCCGGAATCCATAACCACAAGCGGAGCGATATCGCACTCACTGTGGTTATGGATCCCGGGCTCCTCGCTGCGCTCGGCCCCGGGATGACCACTAGTCCAACTGAATATTCGCGCGCCGGATCACGCCGGCCAGCCGCTCGGTCTCGGCTTTGAGAAACCGGGCGAAGTCCTGCGGACTGCCGCCGACGACCTCGGCGCCCTGCTCGGCGATGCGCGCACGCACCGCGTCGCTGCGTAGCGCCTCGGCGATCGCGGCGTTCAACTTCGTGATGATGTCGGCCGGCGTCTTGGCTGGTGCGAGCAGGCCGAACCAGGTGCCACTGAGATAATCAACGCCCTGCTCACGAAAGGTCGGAATGTCCGGGAGCGCCGGCGCGCGCGCTTCCGCCGCGATCGCGAGCGGCCGCACGCCGCCACTCGCGATCTGCGGGCCGACCGCGAGCGCGCCGGCCAGCAGCATCTGCACTTCGCCGCGCAGCACCGCGAGCGTTGCGGGCGCGCCGCCATTGTAGGGCACGTGCTGCATCGCGGTGCCGGTGAGGTCCTGGAACAACCCGGCTGCGAGATGCGGTCCGCTTCCCGCTCCGTAGGAGGCATAGTTCAACTCGCCCGGATGCGCCTTCAGGTAAGTGATGAGCTCGCTTAGTGATTTCACCGGCAGCGATGGCGTGACCACGAGAATGCTCGGCGAGTTCGCGATCAGCACGATCGGCGCAAAGTCGTTCTGCGCATAGGCGAGCTTGCGATAGAGCGACGGGTTGGCGGTGAACGAAATGCTGGTGAGCAGCAGCGTGTGGCCGTCGGCCGGCGCATTGGCGACCGCCGCGGTGCCGATATTGGTCGAGGCGCCCGGGCGGTTGATGACGATGAAGCGCTGGCCCAGGCTTTCACTCAAACGCTCGGCGAGCACGCGCGCGATCAGGTCGGTGCCGCCGCCGGCCGCGAACGGCACCACCAACTCGACGGTGCGCGTCGGATAGGCGTTGTCCGCGCGTGCGGCTGAGGCGAACGCCAGCGTGAGCAGCAGCGCAAGCGCGGCGCGCAACATGATCAATCGACCTTCGGCGTGCCGCCGCCGAGCACGGTCGCCATCCAGGGGCGATCGATATTCTGCCCCGACACGATCACGGCGGCGCGCTTTCCGGACAGGCGCGCGCGCTCGCGCAGCAGCGCTGCCAGCGCGGCCGCGCCGGCGCCTTCGGCCAGCGTGTGCGTGCTGGTGTAGAGAATGCGGATCGCCTCGGCGATCTCGTCGTCGGTGACTTCGATCAGGCCCGCCATGCCGCGCCGCATGATCGCGAGCGCGTCTTCACTCGGGACGCGCACCGCCATGCCGTCCGCGAAGGTCGCGGCCGAATTGGTCGGGACCGGGCGGCCGGCGTCGAGCGAGCGCTTGTAGGTGTTGGCACGGTCCGAGACTACGCCGAAGACTTGCGCCTTGGCGCCGAGCGCATCGCGCGCGCCGATCATGCCGCAGATGCCGGAGCCGAGCCCGATCGGCACGAACACGGCATCGAGCTGCGGCTCGGCGGTGAACAGCTCGTAGGCGTAGGTGGCGACGCCGAGCACGAGGTCCTTGGCAAACGATGGACCGCTCTCGTAGCCGCGTTCGCGCGCGATCTCGGCCGCGCGTTCGCGCGCCTCGTCGAAGTCGCGGCCATGCTCGACCAGCTCGGCGCCGAAGGCGCGCATCGCGGCATTCTTCTCGGTCGAATTGCCGAACGGCACCACGACGACGCAGGGGAGGCCGGCGCGGGCGCAGGCGAACGCCAGCGACTGGCCGTGATTGCCGCGCGTCGCGGTCACGACGCCTTGGACGTGCGGCCGCTCGCGCTTGAGACGATCCACGTAGACGAGACCGCCGCGCACCTTGAAGGCGCCGGTCGGCGTGTGGTTCTCGTGCTTGACCACGACATCGATGCCGGTGTGCTGGCGCAACAGCGGCCAGGCGAATTGCGGTGTGGGCGGGACCGCGGCGCGCACGATCGGCAGCGCGGCTTCAAGCTCGGCAAGGGTGAACACAACTCTCTCCGCGTCATCGCCCGTCCTCGCTTTCGCGAGGATGAACTTCAGCGGGCGACCCAGTACGCACAAACGGATAGCATGGGATCTGCCGGCAAGGCTTGCGATTACTGGATGCCCCGCATTCCGCCTTCGCTAAAGCTTCGGCGGACGCGAACCTGAACCCGCCGAAGCCTCGCGCGGAGGCGGGCCGCGGGTCATGACGAAGCCTACCGCGTGGTGACCGAACGCGGCGGGACATCCCACGCGATCTCGGCGATCATCTTCTTCACGATCGCCTGGCCGAACGAATCGTGGTTCTCGGCGACCATCACGAAGGCGCCGGGGCCGCCAATGACGTTCTTGCGGTAATATTCGCCGAGCCCGCCCGGCGGGTTGGTGTGCTCGGGATTCCACGGCAGCGGCGAGTCGCTCAAGATCACCAGCCCGTTGATGGTGATGTTTTTCGCGAGCGCCTCGTCGCGCGCCTGACCGACGTCGCGGCCGGAATTGTTGGTGCCGTCGCCGGACACGTCGATGGTCCGACGCGCGGCCTTGAAGGGCGCACGTTCGAGCTGGCTCACGGAAAAGTCGATCCCGGCGCTGATCGAGGTCCGATCCGCGAAGGTGCGCGGCAATTCGAGCATCTGGTCGCCGATCTTGCGCGCCGAGGCCGCGTCGCTCACGACGGTCCAGTCGATCACGACCTTCTGCGAGGTCTGCCCCGACCACTCGACGAAGCAGATCGCGATCTTGCCGTGCGGACCCGACCTGATCGCCTCGATGACGCGCGGGTTGGAGAGTGCGGCCGCGTAGCCCTGGCGCTGCAGCTCGAACTTGCGGGTGTCGACGCTGCGCGACACGTCCGAGGCCAGCACCAACAGCAGGTCAACCTGCTCCTGCGCGCGCGCCGGCGCGCCGGCCACGGCGAGCAGGGCGATGATGCCGACGATGGTTCGAATAAGAGAGGCCATAAGTGCACCTCCGTCCGATTCCAAAGCGTATACGATTTCGCACCGAGCGCTACGGCGCGCGGTCGCGGAACCCAAGGATTTCTCGTCGCAAGGCGTCGGGCTACGCGGGATTCTACTCACAACTTGACCCGATTGGCGGCCCAGTGTACTTTGTAATGCAAAGTTGATTGCACAGGCACGGGAATGAAGGACCTCGAGCGCGCCCTGGCGGACATTACCGCCATCCGCAGCCAGATGGCGCGGGGGACGCAGTTCCGCGGCTATGGGCCGGTAACGGTCGGAGCGACCGGGCTGCTCGCGCTGCTCGCCGCGACCGTGCAGGCGCTCTATCTCCCCGAGCCGGCCGCGGATGTGCTCGCCTATCTGGCGCTGTGGATCGGCATGGCGATCCTTGCGGTGATCCTCACCGGCGCCGAGATGGTCGCGCGCACCCGGCGCGTGCACGGCGGACTGGCCGACGAAATGCTGGTTCAGGCGGCCGAGCAGTACATTCCGGCCGGCGTCGCCGGCACGCTGAGCACGGTCGTGCTTTACCGCTATGCGCCGCAGGCGCTGCCGCTGCTGCCGGGGCTATGGCAGATCTTCTTCAGCCTTGGGGTCTTCGCCTCGTCACGTTCGTTGCCGCGCGGCATGTTCGCGATCGGCATCTGGTACCTCGCCGCCGGTCTCGTGGTGCTCGCGTTCAGCAGCGCGGCGCCATTCTCGCCGCTCGCCATGGCGGTGCCGTTCGGCGTCGGGCAGTTGCTCATGGCCTTTGTGCTCTACCGCGCGACTGGGGTGCACGATGCCGAAGACTAAGTCCGAGCAGGGGCGCTTCGCCTATGAGGGGCTCGATCGCGTCATCCACGAGAAGGCGCGTCTGTCGGTGCTCACCTCGCTGGTCGCGCATCCGAAGGGATTGGTGTTTGGCGACCTCAAGGCGATGTGCGGGCTGACCGACGGAAATCTCTCGCGCCATCTGCAGGTGCTGCAGGAGGCTGGCCTCGTCGCGATCGAGAAAGGCTACGAGCACAATCGCCCACAGACCCTGGTGCGCATCACGCCGGAAGGACGGCAGCGCTATCTCGACTACCTCGAAGTGCTCGAGCAGGTGGTGCGTGATGCGGCGACCGCCGCGAAGGGCATCAATCCGATGCTGCGCAAGCTCAAGCCTGCCTAGTGTGTTGGAAAAAAATTTTGCGGAGAAGCTTTACAATGCAAAGTACTCTCAGCGCTCAAGAAGGCCTGCACGTCGCGATCATCATGGACGGCAACGGCCGCTGGGCCGAGCGGCGCGGCCTGCCGCGCAGCGCCGGCCATCGCGAGGGCATCGAGGCGGTGCGGCGCGTGGTCGAGGCGGCGCCCGAGCTCGGCATCGCGGCGCTGACGCTGTTTGCTTTCTCCTCCGACAATTGGCGCCGGCCGCCGCTCGAAGTCGAGGTGCTGATGCTGCTGCTGCGCCGCTACTTGCGGCGCGATGTGAGCCGCCTCACCGAGAGCGGCGTACGGCTCAGGGTCATCGGTCGCCGCGACCGCCTCCCCGAAGGGCTGCGCGAGGAGATCGCGGCCGCCGAGGCCGCGACCGCGCGCAATTTCCGCCTCGATCTCACCGTCGCGATCGACTACTCGGCGCGTGACGCGATCGCGAATGCGGCCGCGGTCTGGCTCGGTGACGATTCGCCCGAGCGTCGCATCTTCATGCGGCTGCTGGCGCGGCTCGGACACGGCACCGGTCGCGATGTCGATCTCTTGATCCGCACCGGCGGCGAGAAGCGGCTCTCGGATTTCCTGCTGTGGGAATGCGCCTACGCGGAGCTCGTCTTCAGCGACACGATGTGGCCGGATTTCGGACCAGCGCATCTGGGCGCCGCGCTCGTCGACTTCCGCACGCGTGAGCGTCGCTTCGGCGGATTGCTCGAGCATGATCCCGAAAAAGCCTGCCCGCACTTGATGCGGGGTGGGGACCGGTTTTCGGAAAAGATCATGCTCCACGAATAACTGCCGCCGAATGATTTCACCGCAGAGGAGCGCCTGATGAGCGATACGACGACGTCCGATCCATTTGGACCGCCGCCCGAACTTCCGCCCATGCCACCGCGATCGGCGTCCGACTACACGTCGCTGTCGTTTCACAAGCTCGCGCTGATCGCGGGTCTCGCGGTTGCGACGATCGCGCCCAATCTGCTCATCACCGGCCTCACCGAGGAACGCGAGCAGCGGCAGGCCGGCGTACGCCAGGAGTTCACCCGCAACTGGGGGCCGGAGCAGAATGTCTACAGCCCGATCCTGGTGATCCCGTACCAAGCCGGCGCCTGGCAGCAGCGCCAATACGTCAAGATCGCGCCGGTGCGTCTCGATCTCACTGCCGGCCTGACGCCGCAGGATCGTCGGCGTGGGCTGTTCCAGGCGACGGTCTACGACGCCAAGATCGACATGCAAGGCGCCTTCGCGCTGCCGACCGAGCAACGGCTGCGCGAGCTCGTCGCCGACAAGGACGCGCGCTTCTTTTGGAGCGACGCCATGGTGGCGATCGGTGCAGCCGCCAATCTCACCGGCCTGCGCTCCTCCGACAACATCGTGATCGACGGCGCCCAGCAGCAGTGGGTGCCTTGTCTCGAAGCGACGGGACAAGAATTTCCCTGTCGCGGCGCCGCGCTCGTGGTGGCGAAGGCGCCGATCACGCCGAACGCCGGCAGCACGCGCATGCAGTTCAAGTCGACCATCAGCCTGCGCGGCACCGGCTCGTTCACGCTGCAATATCCCGGCAAGGAGCTTGCCGCGACCTTCCGCTCGTCCTGGCCGAGCCCGAGCTTCAATGGCAGCACCTTGCCCGAGACGTCGACTGTTTCGTCCGACGGTTTCGAGGCGGCTTGGCGAACGACGGAATTCGGCGGGCCGCGCATCACCACTTCGAACGCCGTCATCGACACGCCGATGTGGAAGGGCGCGACCATCGGCGTCGACCTGATCGAGGGCACGCCGATCTACCGGATGATCACGCGGGTGTCCAAGTACGGGCTGCTGTTCGTCGTGCTGTCGTTCGTCACCTACTTCTTCTTCGAGCTGCTCGCGCGCATCCGCATCCATGTCGTGCAGTATGGCCTGCTCGGCCTGTCGCTGTCGCTGTTCTCACTGTTGCTGCTCTCGCTCGCCGAGCCGATTGGCTACACCAACGGCTATCTGGTCGCGGCCGGCATGGTGCTCGCCCAATCGACGCTCTACACCGCGGCAGTCGCGCGGCGCTTCAAGCCGACGCTGACCCTCGCCGCCGTGCTCGCCAGCCTG
>Ga0081539_10006300_pt1 | contig 11464 bp, 10 predicted proteins | sample TabmetS4T2R2_FD_71023 | JGI IMG/M metagenome (GOLD analysis project Ga0081539, IMG submission 71023) | Tabebuia heterophylla rhizosphere microbial communities from the University of Puerto Rico - S4T2R2 | ecosystem: Host-associated > Plants > Roots > Rhizosphere ...
CGGCAAGGTCTTCGGCCTGATCGTCGGCGACGCGCTGCGGCTGGCCGGCGTGGGCATCGCGTGTGGTGTCGTGGGCGCGTTCGCCGTCACGCGTCTGATCACGAGGCTGCTCTACAACGTCACGCCGGGCGATCCGGTGAGCTTCATCGGCACCGCGGCGTTTCTGCTGTTCGTCGCATTTCTGGCGAGCTACGTCCCGGCGCGCCGGGCGACCGCGGTGGATCCGATGATTGCGCTGCGGTCCGAGTAGCGCGTAGGATCGCCCGCATGAAATGGACCATTCTTGAGGCCTGCCTCGCGGCTGCCTCGATCGGGCTGTCCGCGCAGGACACCTCTCAGGGCACGACCTACCGATCGCCCACCGGCACGACACTTCGCCTGATGCTCGACGACAGCAACGTCGGACCGGAGGTGACCGTCGGCGAAATGGTCTTTCCGGCGAACACCGACTCCGGCGACCACCAGCACGGCGCGATCGAGATGTTCTACGTCGTATCCGGCGAGTACGAGCACATCGTCAACGGCAAGAGCCAGCTGCTGAAGCCGGGGATGACCGGTTACGTCAAGCCGCCCGACAAGGTTCGCCACAAGACCGGGCCGGCCGGTGCGAAAGTCGTCGTCATCTGGGTGCCGGGCGAAGAGGGAAAGAAGATCGCCGCGAGGTGGAAGAAAGAGCCGTAGCCTGCCTCGCCGAAGCTCGCAAAGCGAGCGAAGGCGGGCCGTCTCGTCAGCTCGTCGTCATAAAATAGGGCGACCATGGCTGACGAGCACGGTTCGACGGCGGCGGCGCCGCCCGTCGATTTCATACGCGCGATCGTGGACGAGGACGTGGCCGCGGGCCGGCACCACGGCCGCGTCGCGACACGCTTTCCTCCGGAGCCGAACGGCTACCTGCACATCGGGCACGCGAAGTCGATCTGTCTGAACTTCGGGATTGCCGAAGAACGCGCCGGCCTCTGCAACCTCCGCTTCGACGACACCAATCCGACCAAGGAAGATGTCGAGTACGTCGACTCGATCCGAGAAGACGTCGCGTGGCTGGGGTTCAGGTGGGCCGCGGAGCTGTATGCGTCGGACTACTTCGAGCGTCTCTATCGGCTCGCGGCCACGCTCGTCGAGCGCGACAAGGCGTACGTCGACAGCCTGTCGGCGGAAGAGATCCGCTCGTATCGCGGCACGTTGACCGAGCCCGGCCGGAACAGTCCGTATCGCGACCGCCCGGTCGCCGAAAGCCTCGACCTGTTCGCGCGGATGCGCGCCGGCGAGTTTCCCGACGGCACGCACGTCCTGCGCGCCAAGATCGACATGGCGTCGCCGAACATGAACATGCGCGACCCCACGCTCTACCGGATCCGGCATGCGAGCCATCACCGGACCGGGGACGCGTGGTGCATCTATCCGATGTACGACTTCGCGCATCCGCTGTCGGACGCGATTGAGCAGATCACGCACTCGATCTGCACGCTCGAATTCGAGGCGCACCGGCCGCTCTACGACTGGCTGGTCGACAACCTGAGCGACGTGATCGGCGGCGACAAGCCGCATCAGTACGAGTTCGCGCGCCTGAATCTCAACTACACGTTGATGAGCAAGCGCAAGCTGCTGCAACTCGTGCAGCAGGGCGTCGTGTCGGGATGGAACGACCCGCGGATGCCGACGATCAGCGGGCTTCGCCGCCGTGGCTATACGCCGGAATCGATTCGTGACTTCTGCGCGCGCATCGGCGTCGCGAAGAAGGAGAACGTGATCGACGTCGCACAGCTGGAACACAGCGTGCGGGAAGACCTCAACCAACGCGCGCCTCGCGTGATGGCGGTGCTCCGGCCGCTGAAAATCGTCCTGACGAACTACCCCGAGGGCCAGGTCGAATACGTCGACGTGAACAACAACCCGGAAGACGCCTCGGCCGGCACGCGCAAGGTGCCGTTTTCGCGAGAGCTGCTGATCGAGCGCGACGACTTCATGGAGCAGCCGCCGAAAAAATTCTTCCGGCTGTCACCCGGTAACGAAGTTCGGCTGCGCCGTGCGTACTTCATCACCTGCCACGACGTGATCAAGGATGCCTCTGGTACGATCGTCGAGCTGCGCTGTACCTACGATCCGGCGACGCGCGGCGGCGAGGCGCCCGACGGGCGCCGCGTGAAGTCGACGCTGCACTGGGTGTCGGCATCCCATGCGATCACGGCGGAGGTTCGTCTCTACGATCGCCTGTTCTCGGCGGAAGATCCGGAGAACGTCCCCGAGGGAAAGACGTTCATGGACACCTTGAATCCGAATTCGCTCGAGGTCATCGAGTCGGCGCGACTGGAGCCCGGCATGGCGGATTCGCCGGTCGGCACGCGCGTCCAGTTCGAGCGTCTCGGCTACTTCTGCGTCGATCCGGATTCCATGCCTGGATCCCTGGTCTTCAATCGCACGGTCTCGTTGAAGGACACCTGGGCAAGAGTCGCGAAGAAGACATAGCGACGATTTCTCTCAAAAGTGGCAAACGTCCGCCGCATGTGCGGCGGACACCCGCCAGTCAATCGACATTCACTCTTCAAAAGTGGATCTCGTCTTGCACCTCTACTGGTCGTGGATCCACGCGAACGCTGGCGAGCTCTACAGGCCCTGATCGGCGAGGCTCGTGCGCGCTTCGAGACGGGCGACCGTGCCGGCGCGCTCGAGGCGGTCGATCGCGCCCTCGCCATCGATCCTCAGTTTCCCGCCGCGCAGGTTCTGCGTGACCGCATACTCGCGTCGGAGTCGCGCCCGGTCGCCATCGACGCCGCGCCGCCGCCGGCACGGCCGGATGTCTCGATGCCGATCGTCTCGACCGAGGGTTATGCGCGCTTCGAACAGCGCGCCAAGCGCCGGCGCGTGGACCGCCGGCTCGACGCGGCGCGCGCCGCCATCGCGCGCGGACGCGTGAGGGAAGCCGCGGCGGCGCTCGACGAAGTCATCGAGCTCGATCCGAATCTGCCCGAGGCTAGAGAGCTGTCGGCTCAGCTCGAGGCCCTCGGCCGCGGCAGCGAGCGTTCGAGGACCGGTCGCACCTTGGTGGCGGCGGCCGCCTTCGGCGCGACCGTGCTCGGGGCGTCCTGGCTGCAGGATGCGACGTGGTTGGGCTCCCGCCCGAGCGTTGCCATCGCCCCGCTGGTCACGCCGCCGTCGCCGCTTGCGCCGCTGAGCACGACCGTGCTCGCCGCGTCGATATCGGCACTCCCCGAGCCCTCGCGCGAGGCGATCGCCACGAGCGGCGAAGTGCTGACCGTTCGCGAGGTCGAACATCCAGTGCTCGTGCCGGTGCGCAATGAAACGCCCGCGACCGCGGTACAGCCGGTTGAACGGCGCGATGTCGAGCCCGCGCCTGCGCCCGTGCCCGCGCCTGTGCCCCTGCCTCCTGCATCGGCACCGGCGGTCCCGGCTTCCGAGACGACAGCTCCGCCGGCGCCAGCGCCCGCGCCAACGCCGGCTCCGGCGCCCGCACCCGAAAGCGTCACAGCCCATGCCGACACGACGGCTCCAGCCATTCCCACGGCGCCGCCGCGCCCGAATGACGAGCTGCTCGTCAAGCAGACGCTGCAGCACTATCGGCGCGCCTACGAAGGACTCGATGCGCACTCCGCGCGTTCGGTGTGGCCCGCCGTGAACGAGAGCGCGCTGGCGCGCGCCTTTCAGGGCCTTCAGTCACAGTCGCTGACGTTCGATGCCTGCGACGTCAAGCTGCGTGGCGAGTCGGCCGACGCGACGTGCAAAGGCACGGCGCGCTACGTCCCGAAAGTCGGCAGCCACGAGCCGCGTGTCGAGCCGCGGACCTGGAGCTTCACGCTGAAAAAGAACGGCGACGACTGGCAGATCGAATCCGCGCGAGCTGATCGATAAGACACCGTGGGAGGGCACACCGTGGTAGGGCACCGCTTTAGCGGTGCCGTCGAAGGCAAGGCGTGGCGAGGCGCCCCTGAAGGGGCGCCCTACCGAACGTGCAGCGGTCAGCCTCGATAGGGCAACCCCTTCAGGGGCGTCTCGCCACCCTTCAGCGTCCCAGCGCGTAGTCCAGTCCGACAAACGGCGTGAGCGGCGCGGTGAGGCCGTCCTTGGTGAGCGGGACGCTGACGTTGGCGGCGAGGACCCAGGTGTTCGAGAGGTTCCACTTCAGACCCGGCACCACGGAGACCATGTTGAGCCGCGAGCCGTCCGGCGCGAGGCGAATGGTTTCCACGCCCTGCAGCGTTGGATGCGGTACGCTGATGGCGGTGATCCCGCTCGGGCTGTCGATCAGCCGGCCGATCAATTCGCCGATCAGCGTCAGGCGCCCGGTCGCCGCCACGCCAAGCGCGCCGCCGTAAGTGAGTTCGTGCGCCAGACCGCCGACCGTCACGCCGGCGTTGGCGTGGCTCGAGAAGTGACCGTGCTCCACGGAGCCAATCGCCGAGAACTTCACGGATTGCGTGCCCGCGCCGAGCAGGTCCTCGCTGCGTCCGGTTGGCAGACGCACGTCGACCGCCGCGGCGAGCGCCGCGCCTTCCTCTCGAAACGCCGTCATCTTGGTGCGCACGACGATGTCGGCGAGGCCAATCGCTCGCGCGTGCGCGGTCGCCTGCGTGAACGTCCGCCCTCGATACTGGTTGACGCGTGAGCCATCGACGACGAGCGAGACCATCGGCAGGGCGAAGCCGACTTCGATCCGGTCCGTGATGCCGACGTTGCCGTAGAACGTGGCAATGCTCGCGGCGATCGCCAGCGTCAGCCGGTCGACGTCGAACGGCGCGCTCTCGTCGACGAACTGATTCGCCGTCGTCACCAGCGAGCCGTCGCGCAACGCGTGACCATCGAGCGAATCGAAGCGAAGCTGCTGGAAGGTGAGGCCGAGCGAGACCTGTCCTCGTCCGGCGGTCAGCGCGCGCTCGACGAAGAACGGACCGAAGCTCTGCGTCGCGCGCTCGGGCGTGCCGAGCTCCGGGTTCAGCCGGTAGACGAAGCCGCTCGACGACGTGGCGACCGGCAGCGTGGCGAGGTTGGCGAGGAGCGCCCGCGAAATCGTGTTGCTCGTCGCCTGCGCCGCGGCGCGATCGCGCTCGACGCTGCCGGTCTGCACGCCCTGGTTGGTCACCAGAAACGTCAGCACGTCGGATACCGACTGTGCGCGGGCGGGCGAGCTCGCCATCGCCAGCACGACGCCAACGCTGAACACGCGCCTGATCGTCATGGTTCGACCACCATCATCGTGGTTGTCATTTGATGCGAATCTTCGTCGCGTCGACAGTGCCGCCTGACTTGACGCCATCGACCGTCACACCTTTACCGGTCTTGAGGTCTTTGCACTTGCCGCCCGAGTAGTCCGTCGAGCTGTCCGCTGTCACGCGCTGCGTCAGGATCAGGAAGCTGATGTTGGGACAGCTTCCGGAGACCAGCAGTGCCACGCCGTCGAGGTGGATCGTCGTCGGTGTCGGAGCAGGCGCCGGCGCCGGCGGCGTTGGCGTCGGTGACGGCGCCGGATTGGGGGCCGGCGCTGGCGCGGGCGTCGGGGATGGCGCCGGGGACGGCGTCGGTGCCGGAGGCGTTGGTTCTGGAGGCGTTGGTGTCGGTGGTGTCGGAGTGGGGGCTGGCGGCGGCGCCGCCGCCTGTGTCACCGTGTAAGTCTGTCCGCCAACGTTCACTTGTCCGACGCGGTCGGCGCCCGTGTTCGCTGCGACCGACAGGCCGACTGTGCCGTTCGCGTTGCCGCTCTGTCCCGACGTGACGGAAATCCACGGGACGCCGCTCGTCGCAGTCCAGCCGCAGCCGCTCATCGTCGACACGTCGACGCTCAGACGGCCGCCGGCGGCGGCGATCGAATCACCGGATCGGCTCAGCGAGAAGCGGCACGGCGCCGCGGCCTGCGAGACCTCGACGCTCTGTGCGCTGACCGTGATGGCCCCGGATCTCGGCGAGGGCACCGTGTTCGCGGCGACGTTGTAACTGATCGTCGCTTCGCCCTGACCCGAGGCCGCGCCGATCGACAGCCAGCTGGCGCCGCTCGACGCGCTCCACGTGCAGTCGCGGGCCGTCGTCACGCTCACCGTGCCGGTTCCGCCGGTCGCCGTGAATGACGATGTGGAATTCGTGACCGAAACTTGGCATCGGTCCGACGTCGGCGCAGTGGTCGACGTTTCCGCGGAGCTGCAGGAAAGGTGGAAACCGGCGGCGATCGTGATCAGAAGTCCTGCGAAACGGAACGGCCCGCGCATGAGGTACTCAGACCGGCAGCGCTTGATGCACGCCGCTCGCCAACTCGCTGGCCGCATGAACGAAGCCATCTGGCTCAGCTGATACAATTTCGCCCTCATGACTCTCGACGAGGCGCAGCGCCTCGCGTCGCGCCTTCGCGAAGAGGTCGGGCGCGCCATCATCGGCCAGCGCCAGGTTGTCGACGAAATCCTGACGGCGTTCTTCGCGGGCGGCCACTGTCTGTTGCGCGGCGTGCCCGGCCTCGCCAAGACCCTTCTCATCAAGACGCTCGCGCAGGCCGTTCACTTGAAGTTCAACCGCATTCAGTTCACGCCGGATCTGATGCCGTCGGACATCATCGGCACCGAAGTGATCGAGGAGGATCGCGCGACGGGACATCGCAACATCCGGTTCATCGCCGGGCCGGTGTTCGCGAACGTCATCCTCGCGGACGAGATCAACCGGACGCCTCCCAAGACGCAGGCGGCGCTGCTCGAGGCGATGCAGGAGTATCAGGTCACGGTGAACGGCGTGCGCTACGTGCTCGATCGTCCGTTGTTCGTGCTGGCGACGCAGAACCCGATCGAGCAGGAAGGCACCTATCAACTTCCGGAGGCGCAGCTCGATCGCTTCATGTTCAACGTCGTCATCGACTACCCGACCGCGGCAGAGGAGCAGCGCATTCTCGCGGCGACGACGACCGACGAGGATCCGGCGATCACGCCGGTCGCGACCGCCGCCGACATCGAAGCGGCTCGCCACCTGGTCCGCGACCTGCCGGCGGCCTCGAACGTCATCGACTACGCGTTGCGCCTGGTGCGTGCGACGCGTCCTACGGGCACCGCGGACGATCGAGTGCCGCCGGCGGTGCGCCAGTGGGTGAAGTGGGGCGCGGGACCGCGCGCGGGACAGGCGCTCGTGCTCGGCGCCAAGTCGCGCGCGCTGCTCGACGGCCGCAGCGTGCCAGCCATCGAGGACGTGCGCGCGGTGGCCCTGCCCGTGCTGAGGCATCGCATCCTCGTGAACTTCCAGGCCGAGGCCGACGGCATGGACGCGGATCAGATCGTCGGCCGTCTCCTCGAAGATGTCGTTGGACACTCCTGACCTCCTCGGGCCCGATCTGCTGTCGCGCGTCAGCGACCTCGAGCTCATCGCGCGCATCGTCGTCGAAGGTCTCGTCTCCGGTCTCCATCGCAGTCCGTTCCACGGCTACAGCGCGGAGTTCAGTCAGTACCGGCACTACCGTCCCGGCGACGACTTGAAGTACGTCGACTGGAAGCTGGCGGCGCGCACCGACCGCATCTACACGAAACAGTTCAGAGAGACGACGAACATGGCGTCGGCGCTGGTCGTCGATACCAGCGCGTCGATGTCGTTTCCCGAGGGCGATCGCTCGAAGCTTCGGCACGCGATCGTCGCGGCGGCCGCGCTCGCGCATCTGATTTCGACACAGGGCGACGCCGTGGGCCTGGTGACCGCCGAGCGCTTTCTGCCTGCACGCGGCGGAGGTCAGCATCGGCGCGCGCTGCTCGCAGCGCTCGGCACGACGCGGACCAGCGAGCGTTGGAAGCCAGCCGAGCTCGTCCGGCGCGCCGCCGAGCGGCTCGGCCGCCGGGGACTCTTGCTTGTCATCTCGGATTTCTATGACGATGAGGAGGCGACCTACGCGGAGTTGAAGCGAGCGGCGCGGCTGGGTCACGAGCTGGCGCTGCTGCACGTCATGAGCCGAGCCGAGATCGAATTCCCGTACAAGCGCGACGCCGAGTTCCTCGATCTCGAGACCGGCCGGACGCTGGCGGTGAACGCCGCTGATGCGCGGCGCGACTACACCGATGCCGTGGCGGCGTTTCTCGAGCGGTGGCGCACCCGCGCCGGCGCCGAAGGCTTTCAGTACGCGCTGATGACGACGGACACGCCGCTCGATCGGAGTCTGCGGAATTTTCTGCTGGCACGGCGGTGATCTGGCTGAATCCTGCGGCGCTCCTGGCGCTGGTCGCGGTGCTGGCGCCGATCGCGATTCACATCCTCGTCCAGCGGCAGGCGCCGCGCGTGCCGTTCCCCACACTCCGATTCATCAAGCCGGCGCGCTTCGCCGCGGTCCGGCGCCGCACGCTCGAGGACTTGGTGCTGCTCGGCGTCCGCGTCGCGCTGCTCGCTGCGGCGGTCGCCGCGGTCGCGGGTCCGTATCTCATCACCGCCGCGCGACAGCGTGAGTGGGCGGCACGGGCGATTCGTGCAGAGGCCGGCGATGGGGACGCCGATTTGCGGGTGTCGCTGCAGCGTGCGGTCGCGTGGCTCGAACGGCAGCCGCCGGGCCGCCGCGAAATCGTCATGCGATCGGCCTTCCCGATCGGCTCGATCGACGGTGATGATGTCCGGCGCGTTCCGGCCGCGGTCGGGCTGCGGTTCGAGCGTACGTCGCCGCCGCCCGATCGGCGCGTCGTGGGGGCGCCGCCAGTGCTCGAGCGCACGCGCGGTTCATCGTCGCTTCGACAGGTCGAACGAGAAGTCACGCTCGAGCGCGAGCGCACGTCCGTTCGCGATGTTCGGTCGATCGAGGTGCCGTCCGTGCCAGTCGAAATCGTCGCGCCGCCGGAGCGGCAGGCCGCGGCCGACGCACTGCTCGCGTCATTGCTCGCGGAGCGGGTGCCCGCACCGGCGAGCGGTCGAGCGGCGCGCGTGATCTTCTCGAGCGATCGGCCGGCGGCGGAGCCGACACGCGCATCCAACCCACGCGACCTACGCGACCCACGCGACCTACGCGACCTACGCGACCCACGCGACCTACGCGACCTACGCGACCTACGCGACCCACGCGACCCACGCGACCGACCCGACCTACGCGACCTTCGCGACCCACGCAACCCACGCGACATTCAGACAGCGTGGGTGGCCGATGCCGCCGCACGGATCGGCGCGCTCGCGTCCGAGTGGCGTGCGCGCGGCGGTGACGCCGGGGTGCTTCATTTTGCGCAAACCGATCGCCTCGTCGTCACGACGAGCCTTGCACCGGCTGACCCCTTCGCGCGCGTATTGGCCGGCGCGGTCTTCGAGGCGATGGTCGCGGCGCCGGAGCAGCGCACGGCGGAAATCGTGACGATTCCCGACGAGCAGCTCCGCGCGTGGACGCGAGGTCCCGGTGACGCGATGGCGCCGCGCGCGGGCCTGGCCGAGCGCGACGATCGGCGCTGGCTGTGGGGCCTGGCGCTCGTGTTGCTGGGCGTCGAAACGGTGCTCCGCCGATCCCGTCCGGCAGCGAGCGCCGGCTCGCTGCCGGCCGAAGAGGTCTCACGTGTCGCGTGAAGCGAGCGTCCTCGACACGCTGGACACCTTGATCAGGCGCGCCACGCTGCGGGCGCGGCTGGTGATCGCGGCGGAAGCGTCGGCGATTGGCGCGGCCGTGGCGGCGTGGTCGCCGTTCGCAGGGCTGGTGGTGGCCATCGGCGTCGCGGCGTGGAGTGCGCGGCGATCGAGCCGCCGCCAGATCGTCCGGGCGCTCGAGCGCTTCGCGCCGACCTCTCGCAACGTGTTGACCACGGCTGAGGAGATTGAGAGCGGCGCGCTTGCGGCGAAGGAGGCGATTCGGGAGCGTGTCCTCGCCGATGCCGCACGCGTTGCCCAACGGATCGATCCCGCGCCGGCATTTTCAGCGTCGCGCGCGTGGCGGCTTGCGGCGACCGCGGGCATCGTCTGGATGGTGGCCGCATTGTTGAGCCCGCGTTGGGCGACGTTGCCTGCGTCCGCGCCGGCTGGCGCGGGCCGGGGCGGCTCGCAAGCGGTCACGCGGGCGGGCGAGCTGCGGATCACAGCCGTCATCGAGCCGCCGGCGTACACAGGACTGCCGTCCGCGACCGTCGTCGATCCGCGGCAGATCGACGCCGTCGAAAACAGCCGGCTGCGCCTCGTCGTGCAATCGAGTGCGGCGCGCGTGGAGATTCAGAGCGCGGTGGGATCCGAGACGCTCACGGGCGCAAACGGCCGATTCGAGCACAGCATGCGGCTCGAGCGCTCGGGGTTTCTCGCGATCACAGACGGCAGCGCGCAAAAGCTGCTGCCGATTGCCGTGACGCCGGATGCCTTGCCGAGCGTGCGAATCGTCGCGCCGGCGCGCGATCTCGTGTACGGCAACGGCAATCCCTCGATCGACTTTCACGCGCGGGCGACCGACGATTTCGGTGTGCGCTCGCTGGCACTGCGCTACACGAAAGTGTCGGGCTCCGGCGAGCAGTTCGAGTTCCAGGACGGTGAGATCCCGCTGCGGATCGAGACGCGCGGCTCGCGCGATTGGTCGGGGGCCGCCGTCCGATCGCTGTCACAGCTCGAGCTGCACGAAGGCGACATGCTCGTATATCGCGCGGTGGCCACGGATGCGCGGCCCGGTGGACCTGGAAGCCCTGGAAGCAGTGAAGCCAGCTCCGACACCTACTTCATCGAGGTCTCGAAGGTCGGCGTCACGGCGGGCGACGCGTTCACGCTCCCGCAGGAAGAGACGCGCTACGCACTCAGCCAGCAGATGCTCATCGTCAAGACCGAGCGTCTGCTGCAGCGGCGGCCGACGATCGCGACCGCGGCCGTCACGGAGGAATCGCAAGGCCTGGCCGTCGAGCAGCGGATGATCCGGTCCGAGTTCGTCTTCATGCTCGGCGGCGAGATCGAGGACGAGGAGGTGGAGGCGGAGCAGTCGGTTGAATTGCAGGCCGGCCGGCTCGCCAATCGCGGTCAGCGCGATCTCCGCGAGGCCACGGTGGCGATGAGCCGCGCCGAGAAATTTCTGACCGACGCCAGCTTGAGCGACGCACTCGCCGCCGAGCGTGCGGCGGTTGCCGCGCTGCAGCGGGCGTTCGCGCGCGACCGCTACATCCTGCGCGCGCTGGCGACCCGGAGTCAGCTGGATCTCGCGCGGCGGCTGACGGGATCGGCTGCGGAGACGGTCGGTTGGCGCCGTCAGTTGGCCGAGGCGCCGGAGAATCGGCGCGCGGCACTGCTGACCAGCCTCCTCCGCGGGATCGGCGAGGCGTCCAGCCGTAACCAGGTCCAGACCCTCGCGGGCATGGCCATTCGGATCGATTCGCAGTCGCCGGCGCTGCGTCAGGTGGCCGCGGATCTGCAGCGGCTCGCCGACACGTGGGATCGCGAGACCCCGCGAGTCCGCGCCCGCGGCCTCGACGCCGTGGCCGCCATGGTCGCGAAAGAAGCTCAGGCATCGACCGCCGACGCCCCCCTTAGGGGTCTGACCCCTGATCCGTCCCCCGATCTGTCCCTGGATCTGTCCCCT
>Ga0081539_10006301_pt1 | contig 11463 bp, 9 predicted proteins | sample TabmetS4T2R2_FD_71023 | JGI IMG/M metagenome (GOLD analysis project Ga0081539, IMG submission 71023) | Tabebuia heterophylla rhizosphere microbial communities from the University of Puerto Rico - S4T2R2 | ecosystem: Host-associated > Plants > Roots > Rhizosphere ...
TCTAAACCCGGCTAGTGGCAGCGTCAAAAATGGCAACACAATAATTCTTGGTGTTTATGTGAATAGCGGCAGCGAACCAATTAATGCTGTGCAGGCCAACCTAACTTATTCGACCTCGCAGCTGACATATATCGGCTATTCATCTTCTTCGGCCTTTAGTATTGAAGCCGAAAACCCTAGCGGCAATACCGGTGCTCTGCGTTTCGCCCGGGGAACGACTACGCCCAAAACTGGAGTGCAGCAGGTGGTAAGCGTTACCTTCCGAGCTGCCGCGAGTAGCGGTACGGCCGCGGTTAACTTTAGCTCTAGTTCCGCAGTTCTTTCCTCGAACTCGAATACTGATATCTTGTCGACTACCACCGGCGGCCAATACGTTCTTTCTCCGTCTTCGTCAACATCACCACCCCCGCCGCCGCCGCCACCCCCAGCCGCGCCGTCGCCATCTCCCTCACCGACCCCACCAAGCAGTGGCGGTAGCACAACGGGGTCAACACCACCTGCTTCATCATCGTCAGGATCACCAGGGTCGTCCGCTCAATCAGGCAATCCGTCGTCAGCTATAAGCAATATTATCCCGGACAGCTCCGCGACCGAAACTAATGAGGATGAGCAGTCCGGCTCATTCATTGGTGCATATGAGCTAAATGGAATCGCCAAAGCGGTGGTAGGCGTGGTTGCCAGTGCTGGAGCACTATTTGTGGCCACTGCGATCTTCCATACTGTCAAGCAACGTCGCTTAGCTCAGGAGGAGTTAAGAAGGCACTTCCCTTTCACCGATAGCGGCAATAATAAAAATACTCCCCTCAAACCTACCCAGCCCCAGGGTCCGACCGTTATCAATCCAACTGTGAGGTAATGAATCACTCGGAACTAGTACCGGCGCCAGACAAAAAAAATAAAAAACCAAAACTATGCGTACGCTACACTCTCATAAACTTGTCGGGCCACGGTTAATCGTTTTTGGGGTTGTATTTGCGGCGATAGGGACCTATTTCTTGTGGCGAACATTTGCCGCGCCAGCGGCACCAACCATATATCTTTCGCCTGCAACCGGTACCTTTGCCGCCAACACTAATTTTAGCGTGCAAGTCCGAGAGGACAGCGGAACCACAGGAGTTAATGCTATACAAGCCAATTTTACTTACCCGGCAAATCTAGTTGATTTTGTCAGTATAAGTACAACCGGCACTGCCTTTACAGTAGAAGCCCAGAGTTCTGGTGGCAGCGGTTCGGTTAATATTGCCAGAGGAACCTGCGGCGGTTGCGCGCCGGCTACTGGTGATAAATTGGTGGCAACCGTAACCTTTAAAACCAAAACCACCACCGGAACGGCGGCCATGGCGTTTTCCAGTGGCACAGCACTATTGAACGCTTCTACCAACCAAAACATTTTGCCGTCACTCGCCGCTACTGGTGGTGGATCATATCTTGTTGACGTTACCGGTCCCAGCGTCAGTATCTCGGCTCCAGCAAATGGCGCAATCATATCAAAAGGCAGCACTGCGACGGTCACAGCTACGGCCAGTGATAACGACCGGGTCTCCAGCGTTGATATTTATATTGATAATGCCAAGGTAACAACTTTAAGCACCAGTCCCTACAATTACAGCTGGAGTACCAGTAGCGTAGCTTATGGTGCACATACCATCCACGCAGTGGCACTTGACCCCAGTGGGAACGTAACGACTTCGTCAACCGTCAGCGTTACAGTGGACGATACCACACCACCAACGGTGTCTGTTAGCGCGCCGGCGGCCGGCTCTTTGCTTCGAGGAACAGTTACTTTTAGCGCTTCGGCCGCCGATAATAGCGGTGGCACGGGGATTTCAAAAGTCGAGTTCTACGTTGACGGAGTTTTAAAAAATACCGACCTCAGTAGCTCTTACTCATTCAGTTGGGATACCACTACAGCCACCAATTCTAGCCACAGTTTGACTGCCAAGGCCTATGACTCCGCCAGTCCAGCCAACAGCACTACTAGTGCAACTGTAAGCGTAACGGCTGATAATGCCGCTCCCACGGCACCAGGAAATTTTCAAACAACCGGTAATAGCTTAAATAGTATTTCTCTTTCCTGGGCCGCCAGCAGCGACAACAACGGCGTTACCGGCTATCGTCTGTCGCGCAATGGCACAGTTGTAACTACGACCAGTGGCTCGACATTAAGCTATGCCGATAACGGTTTAGCCGCCTCGACAACCTATAGCTATTCCCTAGTGGCTCTAGATGCCGCTGGAAACGTGTCTACGGCCGCTACGCTGTCCGCCGCCACTCGGACCGCTACTCCCGGTGACATCAACGGTGATGGCAGCGTCAATATTACTGATTTATCGATCTTACTGTCCGACTGGTTAACCAGTGATCCCGGCTCCGACCTAAACAGCGACGGTATAGTGGATATCTTCGACCTATCTATACTGCTATCTCGCTGGACCGGCTAAAGAATTCTAGCTACAGCCGGTGGTTGAGCCGCAAGCGGTGCAAACATAGCAGGTGCCGGCGCGCATGGTTTGGTTGCCACAGTTGTAGCAAAGCGGTGCGGCGCTGTCCTGGACGGCCGGTTTCTTTGACGTCTGGGCCTCTTCGGCCAGCTTAGCGGCCGGTGATTCGGCTTCGAGCTTGGGTAGGTCGGCGGTGCTGGCCACAGCGATAATCGCTGATGCTTCAGTTGTCTTTGGTTCGGTGCCGATCACTTGGTCAACCTGGGCGGTTTGGGTCACAGCTTCAACTTCTTCAAGCAGGTTGGTTTGCCCGACTGGCATATCATCAATGCTAGCGAGTCCAACCTCTAACTGGTCGTCAAAGCTCAGATAGCTTTTGCCCAACCTTCTGAAAATGTAGTCAATGATTGAGCTGGCGGTGCGGATTTCTGGATCGTCGGTAATTCCCGCCGGCGCGAAGCTGGTGTTGGTGAAATTAACCACGTAGTTTTTGAGCGGCACGCCAAACTGCAAGCCGTAGCTGACGGATATAGCGAATGAATCGAGCACGCCGCGCAGCGTAGAACCCATTCGGGCAACACTTATGAACAGCTCGCCTGGGCTGCCGTCATGGTATTCGCCGACGATGGCATAGCCTCGTACGCCGCCAACGGTGAATTTGAAGATTTTTGAGTTACGCACCCTAGGCAGGTTGCGACGGACTTCGCGGTTAATACTACCAGTTGCCTGGTTGGCGGCTTCGGTTACAGCCTGCGTAACGTTCACCGCGGTGTGAGCTGTTAGTTCGGTGGCTGGCTCCTTATCGGAGTCCTTTTTGGCCATGCTTAGCGGCTGGGCGTACTTGGAATTATCGCGGTAAATCGCTACGGCTTTGAGGCCTAGTTTCCATGATTCTACGTGCAGCTGCTCAACGTCTTCAATCGTGACATCAGCCGGCATGTTAATTGTCTTTGAAATGGCACCGGAGAGGAACGGTTGGACCGCGCTCATCATTTTGACGTGTCCCATGTAGTGGATAGCGTTGTCGCCCATACTACAAGCAAAAACAGCTAAATGCTCATTCTTTAGGTGTGGAGCGCCAACTATTGTCTTCTCTACATCAATATAATTGACGATGTCGTCGACCTGCGCCGGCTTGTAACCTAGTACCTTGAGGGCTCGCGGCACGGTTTGATTAACGATGCTCATGGTGCCGCCGCCGACCAACTTTTTGACCTTAACCAGTCCTAAATCGGGCTCGATGCCGGTGGTATCGCAGTCCATCATCAGCCCGATAGTGCCGGTCGGTGCCAGCAATGACGCTTGGCTATTGCGGACCCCGTAGAGTTCGCCGAGCTCGACCGCCTCATCCCAGGCGCTGGCGGCAGCTGAAAGCAATTCTTCAGCGACCAGCGACGGATCGATCTTCTTAATCTCGTCACGGTGTAGGCGCAAAACTTTGTTCATGCCCTCTTTATCTTTGTCGTAGCCGGCAAACGGCCCAACTTTGCGGGCTATTTTAGCGCTGGTGGCGTAGCTGTGGCCGGTCATCAGCGCCGTGATGGCCGCTGCCTGAGCCCGGCCCTCGTCTGAATCATATGGCAAGCCCTGAGCCATCAGTAGTGCGCCCAAGTTGGCGTAGCCAATCCCTAGCTGCCGGTAAGCCCGAGCGGTCTTAGTAATTCTCTTGGTTGGATATTCTGAGTAGCCGACGAGTATTTCTTGAGCCGTGAAGACCAGCTCGGTGGTGTGCTTGAAGGCCTCGATATCGTAGCTGCCATCATCTTTGAGAAATTTGAGTAGGTTGATGCTGGCTAAATTACAAGCGGAGTTATCAAGATGCATATACTCGCTACAGGGGTTAGAGGCGTTGATACGACCAGCGTTAGGTGTGGTATGCCAACGGTTGACGGTAGTATCAAATTGCATACCGGGGTCGGCGCATTCCCAGGCGGCCTCGGCGATTTGGCGGAATATATCTCTGGCCTTAACGGTTCGGAGGGTCTTACCGGTTGTTACGGCCTTAAGATCCCAATCCTCGTCATTCTCTACCGCCTGCATAAAATCATCGGTGACCCGCACCGAATTATTGGCGTTTTGGTACTGCACGCTGTAGCTGTCTTTGCCGTCCAGATCCATGTCGTAGCCGGCTTCGGCCAGCACACGCGCCTTGCGCTCCTCTATGGCCTTGCACCAGATGAAATCTTCAACATCAGGATGATCGGCGTTCATAATGACCATTTTGGCAGCGCGACGGGTCTTGCCTCCGCTTTTAATAGCCCCGGCTGAGCTGTCGGCGCCGCGCATGAAGCTCAGCGGCCCCGAAGCCGTCCCGGCGCTCTTACCAAGCGCTTCAAGCGAGCTGCGAAGCGAACTGACATTAATTCCCGAGCCGCTGCCTCCCTTAAAGATCATGCCTTCCTCTTTATACCAATTGAGGATAGCCGGCATGGTATCCTCGACCGCCAAAATGAAGCAAGCGCTGGCCTGCTGGGCGCGCCCGGGCGCGCCGATGTTAAACCACACCGGTGAGTTAAAAGCCGCTCGCTGGGTGGCTAAAACGTACTTAAGCTCTTCACGATAGTCCTCGGCTTCGGCTTCGGAGTCAAAATAACCCTCCTGGACACCACTACGGGTAATGGTATCGACCACCCGGTCGATGAGGTGCCGCAGCGAGCTTTCGCGCTCCTTGGTGCCGGGAGTGCCCGTAAAATACTTCTGGGCGACTATATTGATGGCGTTCAAGCTCCAGCCCTCAGGAAATTCCACGTCTTTCTGCTCAAAAACGTTTTTGCCGGTGGCCGGATTGGTAATTACCGAATCCTTTTTGGCCCACTTCAATGCGTCATACGCCTGAGTTTTGGGCTTGGTGAAATGCCTCTTAACAGTTAGTTTTGTTGTCTGCGCCATTTTAACCCTCCTTTGGCCGCCCAAACTTACTTTGAAATTTCGGCGGGCTAATTGTTAGTTTTAATTTGTTGTTTTTGTTCTAGAGCCAGGATCCACCCCATGCTCCCCTAGATACTTCTAAAATACACTCCGAGCAGTACCTAAAGCAACCCATGATTTTGCACCATATCGCCTGCATGCAATATCATGACATCTATTTTTTCTTAACTCAGTGGTAATTTTAGCTTGTGGGGCGTGAAGTTTTTGGTTTCTTGGCCTTACGTATGCGATTGAGCTCGCGCTCGAAGCCGCCGATGTCTCTAAAACTGCGGTAAACGCTGGCAAAACGCACATATGCCACCTCGTTGAGCTTGGGCAGCTCGCTCATCACCAACTCGCCGATATCTACCGAGCTGATCTCCGGTTCGCCGCGGGCGTAGAGCTCGCGCTCGATGTTGGCTATGAAATCCTCCAGCTGGACGCCGGTGACGGTTGTCTTTTCTACGGCGCGTTGCAGTCCGGCATGGAGCTTGTCACGACTGAAAAGCTCGCGGGTGCCATCACGCTTGACAACTATCAAGTGTGGGCGTTCGATACGCTCATAAGTTGTGAAGCGGTAGCCGCAACTTAGGCACTCGCGGCGGCGCCTGATGGCATCGCCATCGGCCACATCCCTTGATTCCACTACTTTGTTATCTGTTGCGCCACACTGCTGACAACGCATTTATCTTACCTCTGATTTGTATCTGTTAGTCAATGTACTATCACCATATGTAGTGTTCGTGCCCATCATATTACCCCTACCCATAGCGCTAATGCAAGGAAATTCTGGTGTAGTTTTCACAAAGATTTGAGCCAATTAACTCTTTGGTTTTTTCTTGCCTTCAGATGACGATTTTTCGTCGCTGGTATCGCCACTAACTTCTTCGGGTTTTGAGTCGTCATCGGCGATTTCGCCGATTTCGGAGTCATCTCCTGCTGGCTGATTAGCGGCGTCGGCCTTGCCTTTCTTACCGCGTCGGAAACGGCGGAAGAACGATGGCGTCTCATATTTGTCTTCGTCTTCAGCTTGGTCTCTGTCCGTAGTATTACCATCGTCTGAAAGTGCCCAAATATTCGGCGCTTCCTCGGAGTGAAAATCCTCGGCAGGAGTCGTGGTTTCATCCTGCAGATCCATATTGAGATTCTGCATACTGTCCTCGTCGACTGGGGTAACGCTGGCAGCTTCTGGCTCAACTAGCCGCCGAGTAACCCTACCTTTGGCTCCAGTGCGCTCGGGGCTCGAGAAGTAAGACGCGTCGAAGCCGGTAGCCACTACGGTGACGATAACCTCGCCCTCAAGGTCAGGATTTATAGTGGCCCCGAAGATGATATTGGCTTCTGGATCAGCAGCGGTGGTAATGGTCTCGGCCACGGTGTTGATTTCGTGCATGCTCATATCCAGGCCGCCGATGACGTTGAACAGAATGCCCCGGGCGCCGTCGATAGAAATCTCCAGCAGCGGCGACGAAATGGCCTGTTGGGCGGCTTCGATCGCACGATTTTCGCCGCTGGCGCGACCAATGCCCATCAGCGAGCTGCCAGCGTCGGCCATGATCGTCTTAACATCGGCAAAATCGAGGTTAACCAGCCCATGAACGGTGATTAAATCGGATATGCCCTGCACACCTTGGCGCAGCACGTCGTCGGCCACTTTGAAGGCCTCGAGCAACGGTGTACGGCGATCGATGGTTTGCAGTAGCTTATCGTTAGGTATGGTTATCAGGGTGTCGACGAATTGACGAAGATTTTCGATGGCGGTTTCGGCGTTTCGCCGGCGCTTCTCACCTTCAAAGGCGAAGGGTTTAGTAGCAAAGCCAACTACTAGCGCGCCGGCGCCACGAGCTGCTTGGGCAACTACCGGGCCGGCACCACTACCGGTACCACCGCCAGCTCCGAAAGTCACGAATATCATATCGGCGCCTTCGACGGCTTTGGCAATATCTTCTTTTGATTCTTCGGCAGAGCGTCGACCAATATCAGGATCGGCTCCGGCTCCCAGCCCTTTGGTGGTCTTTTGACCAATATGAACTTTAGTGTTGGCTTTGGAATGATGGAGTGCTTGGGCATCGGTATTGACGGCAATAAACTCCACGCCGCTGACGCCGGCATCCACCATCCTATTGATAGCTGCCCCGCCTGCCCCGCCGACCCCAACTACTTTAATCCGGGCAAAAGTTTCAATTGGCGGTTCAACAGCCTGTGGCATAAATGCTCCCTTCTTTTTTCATAACAACCTCGCTTAATTGCCACCATTATACTGAATTTTTATGCGATAGTTCAACAAAAATACTCGCCCAAAATAAGCTTGAATAAAAAAATGTTACTCTAGTTTTTAAAGCTTCGCAGAGCGCCCCCTTAAATTACTCAAACTCTAAATAACAGATGTAATTTGCTTGAGCGAACCTATTGGCGAAGAAGAATCGGCAAAGTGCAGCCCGAGAAAACTAGCTTTTCCCGGCGCGTAACGTTCTTCTGAGCTAATGGGTGAGCGAATATTATTTTTTACGAATTTTTAGTAATAGTTTGTTGAAATTGACTGACGATAACAGGCCTGGTCCGGAGTCATCAAACTGGCCTTGCGATGGGCCGAGAAGCATGTCAAGCAGCATTAGTCCAACCGCTGGCGCGAATATTAGCTCGTCCATGCCGTCCGCGGCAACTTTTGGTACGTGCTTCCAGCTGCCCAAACGTGCCGGCAGTTCGAGAATCTCCTTTGTAAAGTCAACCAGCCCCGGCAAATGCGAACTACCGCCGACCAGTACAACCCCGCCCGGTAGTTTGCGGCTGCGGCGGATCTTCTTGAATTCTCTATCAACGAATTCCAGGATTTCTTCGACCCGAGCTTCTACGATCTCGCGCATCATATCGCGTTCGAAGCGCAGTTCCTCGCCCTTATGAACAAAACTGGTCTCGCCGCCAACCTTTTTATTAAGTGAGGCGTGTTTGATCTTCACCACCTCGGCAACATCGAGGTCGGTCTTGAGCACGATTGCCAGATCATTAGTAATATGTATGCCGCCCATCGGCACTACTGCGATATGCTCGACCTCACCGTCTTCGATAACTACCAGATTAGTGGTCGCTGCGCCGATATCCAAAACAGCTACGCCGGCATCTTTCATCGTGCGATCTAGTACCGCCTCGGCGGACGCCAAACTGGTGACGGTACGGTGCGAGGGATGTAGTTCGGCCTTGTGAAGTACTTGCTCCAAACTCTTTAGTGCCGGTGTTGAAGCCACCAAAATATGGGTATCTACCTCGAGACGCACGCCGTGCATGCCCACCGGGTCTTTAATATTTTCCTGACCATCGAGACGATAGTTTTTAGCAAAAACCTGAATAATGTCCTTATTAGGTGGCAGTTGGACGATGGTTGCCGCGTCTTCTACTCGCAGACGATCATCGACGGTAATTTGGCGGTCGGGATTGGAGACCGCAATCACGCCCCTTGAGTTGATTCCTTCGACGTGCGAGCCGTTAATATTGACCGTCGCCTGCTTAATTTCCCTGCCCGAGATGCGCTCGGCCTCGCTTATAACCTTAACGACGGCATCTGAAACCTCGTCTATATGAGCAACATTGCCTTTACGCATCCCGCTATTCGGTGCTTGAGCGACAGCGATTATACTAGGCAGTTGAGCGTCGCCAGCCAGCTCGCCAACCACGCAGCGGATAGCCGTAGTACCAATATCTACGCCTACAAAGTACTGAAATCTTTCTTCTGCCATGCTATTTGTTTATTGTTCACTTTTTATTACGTTTTGTCTATTGCAGTATAACGCTACAGCTCATTTACGAGCAAGCACAGAATTAGGAAGTAAGAGTTATGAATTATGGGCATTCTTAATTCGTTTATGAAGTGGTGAGTGTTTCTGCTCCGTCTTCCGTAATCAGCACCGTGTGTTCGAAGTGTGCAGCCAAGCTGCCGTCGTGCATTACAACCGTCCAGCCGTCTTTGGCGACATCGATTTGCCAGTCGCCCAGTGCCGCCATCGGCTCAATGCAAATAGTCATACCTGTGCTGAGCTTCGTGCCTGTACCCGATACCCCGTAATTAGGAATATTTGGCGATTCATGCACTTTATCGCCTACACCGTGACCAACCAGATCGCGGATGATTCCCAGCTTGTGCTGGTTGAGTACTTTTTGGACCGCCGCGCTGATGTCGCCTACCCTGGTACCGTCGCCGCTAACCGCATCAACACCAGCATCAAGCGCTTTCTGCGTGCCGTCGAGTAGCCGCTTGATATCGCCTGGAGGGCTCGAGCCCACAAACACCGTTCGCGCGCCGTCGGTGATTAGCCCCTTATATATAACTCCGAAATCAAGTCCCACCACGTCGCCGTCTTTAATAAGCTTTTTAGGCGAAGGCATGCCGTGGACGATTTCATCGTTGATAGACACCGTCATAGCCTCGGGGTAATCATCATGCAGGACGAATGATGGCCGGGCGCCGAGTGCTTTAATCTCGCTAGCCGCTATATCCGAAAGTTCCTTTGTGCTGACGCCTGGTTGGGCTTTAGATTGGACCAAATCAAGCACTGCGGCCAGCATCTGGCCGCCCTCGCGCATGAATTCGATCTCTTTATCGGACTTGGGGCGCACTTAGCTTGTCCTCTAGTACCTTCCAGATTTGCCGCTCGACCACGTCGGCCGACCATTCACCGTCAATTTCGCTGATAACTGCGTCGTTTTTGGCCAAATACTCCAATACCGGCCGGGTGATGGTTTCATACTGATTAAACCGCTCGGCAATGATATCCACCTTGTCATCCTCGCGACCACGTTGGAGCAGGCGTTCCATAGTGGTTTCTTTAGACACCTGTAGGTGAAAAATGGCAGTTGGACTCAATTGTTTTGATTGGATTTTCTTGACCAGCCAGTCGGCCTGACCGACCGACCGCGGAGCGCCGTCTAGAATAAATTCCTGTTTGGATGCGTCAATTTTCTCGAGCACCGCCTCAAGCAGTGCTATGACGTCGGCATCGGGCAAGAGCACCCCTGAAGACATCATATTTTCCCATTCAGGATTGTTTTTACCTCTTATTAACCGACTGGTTGAGATGTATGGGCAATGCAGTTTCTCTACCAGACGCTTGGCCTGTTCGCTTTTACCCGAGCCAACTACCCCGAAGAGGATGATCATATACAGTTGTCCTGAGAAACTTTAAACACTAAGTCCGAAACTCTAGACAAATTAGAAGTACTAAATTTTAAAGTAGAAACTTTCATTTTGAGTTCACAATTATCGCCCCGAAGATTTTCATAAGTTCGGTAGCTTCGTTAATTAATCCTTTATTGCTACCTAGCAATTTTAACCACAAAATACTTTCTCGCGCCTCTTTTTAGCGATTTTAATGCGAAGTAAAAAGTCCTTCTTACTTAGTGATTCGGCTGCCTCTAGATAATTTGCAGCGACTGAACCCGAAGATCTGATAAGCTGCTTACTGTCTTCAAGATTCTGGACTGTTTTTGGCAAGGTGCTTACATATTCTCTGCAGGCCTTAGCAAACAGATAAGTTCTACGGTCCAGGTCATACTTTTTCTTATTTGAATCATTCGATATTGGAACTTGTTTAGAGCTTAGGGCTTCGAGCTTCGGGCTTGTCATGGGCTGAGCTTTTCTTTAACTAAGCGGGCGATGATACCCCCATCGGCTCCGGCGCCCAATTTACCTCTGACAGCTCCAATGATTTTGCCCATATCAGCCATGGTTGGCACCTCGATTTTCGAAATTTCTTCGGAAATGGCCGCCTCGATTGCCGTTTCATCAACTTGCTCGGGCAAGTAGCCATCAATTATGGCTTTTTCGGCCAATTCGGCTGATGCGCGGTCATCGCTACCGCCTTTTTTATATAGCTCCGCAGCCTCGGCGCGTTTTTTGGACTCCTTTGATAATACCTTTTGAATCTGCTCATCATCTAGTCCTTGGTCTTTAACGCCTTGAGCGATGGCCTCGTTAAGGATAGTGCTCTTCAGCCCACGCAGCGTCTCGACCTTAACTTTATCACCAGCTAACAGTGCGCTTTTGAGGTCGCTTTCAATTTTTTCCTGCATCGGAAGTCTATCTCCCGAGTTTCAACTTCTTGATTTTGGCGGCTTTGCGCTCACG
>Ga0081539_10006302_pt1 | contig 11461 bp, 8 predicted proteins | sample TabmetS4T2R2_FD_71023 | JGI IMG/M metagenome (GOLD analysis project Ga0081539, IMG submission 71023) | Tabebuia heterophylla rhizosphere microbial communities from the University of Puerto Rico - S4T2R2 | ecosystem: Host-associated > Plants > Roots > Rhizosphere ...
CATTATTTGGCTGTTTGGTCTGTGATGTTCGAGATGAACATGCGATGGATGCATGGGCTGATTATGTGAGTATCAGTAAGGAGCTAATGAGGTGAAGAAGAGTTTAGGCAAAAGTCGATTTGCAGGCCTCGTGCAGCAGGCGAAGCGTCCCGAAGAGGCGATAAGGAAACGACAGCAGCAAGGTGTTGATTCGCCGGAGGGAGATATCGGTAAGCGTGCCCGCGGTCACGTTCAGGTATCAGCGCTCGTGCCTCCACAGATTCGCGACGATCTAAAAGTTGCGCTTGCCCTCGATCCGGACCAACGGGATTTGTCCGATCTCATCACTGATTTATTGACTGAATGGATGGACAGCCTACCGTCCAATTTTCAAGCTGTACGTCCGTCTAAACGTCTAGACAAATAAACGTCAGTACGTTGGTCTTTACAGACATCTACTTATCTAGATGTTGATATATAAGGAATCGTTTATGACAAGAAACAAGAAAAGTGCCGCAAATCCGACTGATAAGGGACGGGGCACAAAAATTAAGGATTTCGAGGACAAGAAGATATCCGACAAAGTGAAGAAACTGGATCAATACCGCCAAAGCATGCCGGCGCAACTCGATATGTTCCAGCTCTTGCTGCCCGATGAGCAGCGATTCTCCAATACTATCGAGCTCTATGATTTCATACCGAAATATGTGTGGGGAAAGGTCGAACGCGTCAATGGTAAATTTCTTGATTCATTGGAGAGAGAGTTCGAATGTAGAGGCCGCCATTACAAAGTGGAAATTAAGCCCGCCAGCATCCGGAACAAGAAGGGAGAAGAACGATATTACTACCCATCAAAGCGCGAAGAGCTTGTAGAGGACGCCCTTCGTAAATTTGCCAGCGAGGGCCAAGGGCTTTTTCTCGATGACCAAGCAAGCGTGACTTTCAGCCTATACCAGTTGCAGCAGGAGCTAAAAAGCAACGGTCATAGCTACAGCAAGGATCAGATCAAGGATGCGCTGATGATCTGTGCGCAGACAAATATCGTCGTAACGTCGGAAGACGGAAGCACAATGCTGGTTTCCAGCCTTTTCGATACGCTGGGGTTGCAGACCCGCGAGGACTGGCAGGGACAAGGGCAAAAAACGCGCGCCTTCGTGCGCTTCAATTCTCTGGTAACGACGAGTATCAAGAATAAGAGTTTTCGATTATTCAACTACAAAGTCAGCATGGCTTATAAAAGCGTCATTGCGCGACAGCTTCATAAACGTATGGCGCATCATTTCACGCAGGCTAGTCTAGCGAATCCATACACCATTATGTTAACTACGATCATCAGGGACTTTGGGCTGACAGCCTATGACCGACTTTCGCACAATCTTCGGGACATACAGCGGGCGTTGGATGAGATGAAGGGAAGGGAAGTGATCTTGTCATATGAACTGCAACGGACTATCGACGCTGAAAATCGGAGCCGATTGATTGATGCCAAGATCATCATCACGCCGCATCCAAAATTCACGAGTGAAGTTTTGCATGCCAATCGAAAACAGAAGACAATCAGTATATCTTCCACTGGGAATGCAAACCGTTCTGACGTCAAATGAATGAAGCGGTAGTTCTGACTCCCGGAACATTCAGGCTCGGGCTATCTAAGCAAACAAGTAGTTCTGACTCCCGGAAAGCGGTAGTTCTGACTCCCAATCCTCCAAAATTAGTAGTTCTGACCCTAAAAAATCGAATTATCCACAGGCAAAAAGGTAGTTTTGACTCCCAGATCGGTAGTTTTGACTCCCAGATGACTCCTAGATCGGTAGTTTTGACTCCCAGATGACTCTCAGATCGGTAGTTCTGACTCCCGCATTGGTCAAAAGCGGTAGTTTTGACTCCCACAGCAAAGCCATAAATTGGCCGAATAAACGACTTATCTCATTCATCCAGCGCTTAATCTTTTAACCATGTATTTAACCAATTAATAGAGGGATGGGGAAAGCCAAGAGTCCGATAACAGAATCAACAACATTAATAGGGGAATCTCGCACTTATATTATCAGACGCATGAAAAATATCGGCATGGGCTCCGCTTCGCTTCGCCCACCTTTCACATAAAAGAGGCCCCACCAAAATCCAAGGAAAGGTTCATCAGTTCCGCAGGAATGCCCTCACCATCACCTCACACCCTCAGGCTCACAACACCCAACAAGCACAATCCCTCTTCACCTCTCAGTTGCAGCTTTGCTCCCATCGGCTCGCCGTCAAGTCCTCGCTCCGCTAGGACTCCTTCGCTATGCTTCGGCCCTCCGGGTGACTGCTTGCCGCTGCTTCGCACCATGGCAACTAAGAGGTGAATGCAGTCGTGTGCACACCCCAGCGCCCTCAAATCACCAACCCAAAGCCCAAGCAACAAGGAACCATCCAAATTCGGTGAAGACGAGGAAATATAGATATGGCTACAGTCTGTGATACAGACGCTCTGAACAGACGTCTACACTCTCACCATATCCCCTGACCGAATTGGATCCCACCGTATCCTCTCTCAGAGGGCTCGCCATCAAACACATTATTATGTATATTATTTAACGTCCATTGCCCCAAGGCCCCCTCGGCCTCTTGGCCCAAGACTCTGCGTTGTATTCCAGAACGTTCTCAAGCCAGGAAATGGACATACGTCCCCTAAGTCATCAGGGGCTCTGGAAATTAGCACCTCCAATTGCGGCCCAAGCGAGTGAGGAACCGTTAGTTCACAGCAATGACACGAAAAGCAGGTAAATCTATCAGAAGGCTCGCCAGACCTGTAACTATCCGCCCGACAGATACTGCCTCTGCCGATCTAGTAGACCTTGGCACTCATCCTTTACCTTCGCATCTCTTTGGTGAAATCTTCTACTCAAAAGACGGCCACACTACAAACGCAATTCCACACCGTGCGCTTTCTGAACAGGATGGAAAAAGAGCAATAGCCGCCGCCGGTATACGCGAGATGCTCGTTCAGCACCATGTAAGCCCACAGCACCGCCAAGCAATAGAGCGACTAGGGTTCGCCACTGAGCAAAGAAGAATAAAACGCTTCCCGACAAATTCGGCAACTCAAAAGTGCAATCTTGCAGAAGTAGTGCTCGCTGAATACATCACTGCTAGCACTGGCACTAGGCTGCTGGTCTACCGACTCCGGTATAACCCCAACATAGAGCAATCCATGAAGGGAGATGATGTTTTGGCCTTTGACCTTGACGCAAATCCAATGAGACTTATCGTGGGTGAGGCCAAGTATAGAGAGACATCATCATCAACTGTGGTAAAAGAAATTATAGATGCTCTCATTCGGTCATTTAAAGCCGGAGCCCCGGTGTCGCTACCATTTATTGCCGAGCATCTGTTCGACACAAACCAAGTAGATATTGGAGAACGCATTCTTCAATGTGAAGGGCTAATCTCACAAGGACAACTTAAGGTCGATTATATGGGATTGCTGATGAGCGACTCGAACAGTGCGCGACGGGTTGACAGCAACACGCCAGCAACTCTGCGGCGCTTAGCAATGATTTCACTCAGCGTCGAAGATCCCGATTCATTGGTTGATGATTGCTATTCCACGCTGGAGTGACGGATGCCAATATCTATAGAGCGTGCGCGTGCGCTCGTTGCTCAGTTGCGGCGCCCTGGAATGGAGAGCTTGTTTGCACAAGCTCATGCCAGACACGTGCTGCACGAAGTGAAAGAAGATCCAGCCAATTTCCCGCCCTTCGATCCGATACTTGACGACAAGATTACCTTCGCAGCGTACGCGCTGCTTGGGGCTGGTTGTAGCCTGCTCGAGCAAGGGGATCGCGTCGAGGGAGCCAGCGTCCTAGAGCAGGCGGCCTCGCTCCTCCAGCAGATCCATGGTTCACAGGCGGCATCCACACGAGAAAGCAGATTTCACCTCTTCGTTGCTGCAATGACTTTTTACGCCTCTGGCCATTACTCGCGCGCGTTTGTGGCTATGCGTTTTGTCGAAGAGCAGACTGCGGCTGCCCGTGTTGTTGGAGCATATCTTCGCAAGGAGATGGATGTTCTATTAGATCGGCTTGATGATGTGCTTCTCAGTGATCTTCCCCTCGCAGAGGACCAAGCAGAGTTAGACGAGACGGTTATCACCGTCGCCATTGCTCGTGCCATTGCCTTCACAATAGAGTTTATCTTTACTGGTAATGATGGGGCTCTTAGCAGTGCTGACAATCAGTTGCGTGACGCAAGCATTGTGGCGTCGGCCGGGAGGCACCCGGCGTGGTGGTGGATTATTCGGCTGCTACGGCTTATGCTGCAAGATCTGAGTGAGGCTTCTCCATGGCATATTCTCCCACCATATTTCAACTCGGATGCATTGAACTCTCTTGATCAATACATAAAGCTCTTGGCTTTTTTGAAGCGACCAGTGGCTGAACTCTGGGTATCTCAACGTGCGGCACTGCCACTTGCGCTAGATGCGGCGAGACCTGGGGCAGTCATCAATTTGCGAACAAGCGCAGGCAAGACTCGAGTGGCAGAATTAGCGATCTTACAAACGCTGCTTGCTGACCCAGAGTCGCACATATTTTATCTTGCGCCATTCCGTTCGCTTGCTTTTGAAGTCGAGCATACGCTAACTGACTCCTTTAGTGGGCTGGGCTTCGGCGTTTCGCATCTCTATGGTGGCTCACGAGTCAGCGCTATAGATACGGAATTGGCTGCTGAGTCGGCGGTCACAATCGCAACGCCAGAGAAGGCTCGAGCCATCCTTCGGGCAGCACCAGAGTTGCTCCAAAATGTGAGGCTCATAATCATCGACGAGGGGCATTTGATAGGACCCTCCAAGAGATTCGTCCGTAATGAGATATTTGTTGACCATCTGCGTTTGCTCGCGCGTGCTACCAATGCACGTGTGCTACTTCTATCTGCCGTTCTTCCAAATGCCAAAGAACTGGCCGAATGGATTACTGGGGATCAGAGTGCCGTAGCCAGTTCGACTTGGAAGCCCTCAGTAGAGAGATTCGGGTTGCTATTATGGAATGGATCGCGCGTTAGGATTGAATGGCAGGGCAAGGTTGATTCATTCAATCCTGTGTTCGTCGAAGCCAGACAGATCGGGACCGGCAGGAAAAAAAGGATGTTCCCGCGTAACAAGAATCAAGCTGTTGCGGCCTCAGCTGTTCGCTTGAGCATGATTGGGCCTGTAATGATTTTTACAGGAAAAGCTGTATCTGTACGGCCATTGGCGGAAGATGTACTCGTTGCTCTTGGAGAGTCGGTTCAGTCTCACGACTGGCCAGATTATGAGTGGACGGTATTTGAGGCTGTCTGCCGAGAAGATCTAGCGCCTAACGCTCTCGAGGTGCGGGCTGCTAGGGTTGGTGTGATTTGCCATAGCAATCGTTTAACGCCACAAGTGCGCTTAGCGCTAGAGCATCTAATGCGAACAAAACCACCGAAAATTGTTATTGCGACGACCACTCTCGCACAAGGCGTGAACATCAGAATATCCTCCGTCATCGTTGCGACGCCATATATTGATAGTAAGGCGATCGATAAACGAGACTTTTGGAATATTTGTGGTCGTGCAGGACGCGCATTTGTCGATAGCGAGGGCAAGATTTTATATGCGATTGACGAGAGGCGATCGTACAAATCGGTTGAGAAAGACAAAGATAAGGCCGATTCCTATTTCAAAGCACTCACTGGTGATCGAGTCGAGAGCGGGCTTCTTTTCGTCATAAAAGATCTTCAGCGCATCGCTTTGGAGGCGCAGGTCTCATTCGATTTGTTGTTGGAGCTCGCTGCCGCCAACGATTTCTCACAGCTAGGTGATAAAGCGCAAATCTGCGAAGAAATTTGTGATCTTCTGGATGACGAGTTGATTGCCATACATATAGACTCGGTGGTGAATCAGCAGGATGAAGATCCAACTATATGGGTAGAACGGATGTTCAGGGATTCGTTGGCTGTTATCCAGGCGCGTTCGAGCGCTTCTGGGATAAGCGATACAGATGTGCTCTCATTCTTGCGCGTGCGCTCTGAGTACGTGCTGCGGCGGGTTACCCCACCGATCCGGCAAGCCATCGTATCATCAGGGCTGCCATTGAGCGTTGCTCTTCGTACACATGAACATCTTGACATGTTCAGAAGACTTGCTGATGCATACAGAGAAGCTGAAGGGGCAATATCTGTTTTAGTATTTGTAGTCCAGGAGATTGAGGTTTGGGCACGAGTTCATGCAGCCGCGGTCACAACGCAAATGCCAGAAACGTCTGCACTTGATGCTGTGAGACAAGGATGGCTTGAGGGGGTTGGGCTCCAGGAACTAAGTAGAATAGATGGTCAGGTAGGAGAATATTCCAGAGAAGTCTACGGGTCTCAGCTCCCCTGGATTATCCATGCGGCATCTCAACAGCTTCGCCGCAGCGATGAAGTGGAACGGGCAGATGCACTCGCGAAAATTGCGCTGCTTGTTGAGCTAGGAGTGCCTACAGACTTGGCCGCCCGGATTTTTCTGGCAGGCGTTCGATCACGGGCTGCCGCTACGGAACTCGCAAGGCTAGGCATGGATTTTGGGACTACGGTTTCTGGCGCTGGCCGTCGGCTAAAGGATCTAGACTTCAACAATAGTCTTCGGGCACTTGTTTCTCCTGCAACCTCTAGCTGGTTAGCGCTCATTGCTGTGGAGGTCAATAGCCGAAGGCAAGAGCCTATTCCTTCCTTTGCTGAATTTTCACTGTCAGGAGCCGAAGATGTCGATATTTTACATGTGAGAAGGCAGGGCGGCCAAGTATTTTTGTGCACTACAGATGGAAGGACGAGATTCCCGGTGCAGTCAACGGACGATCTTCCATTTGATCGTGTGGCTAATGATCTACGGGTGGTATTTGAACGCTCAGAGACCACGTGGCGAATAGTGGGTCGCGATCCACGTGTTTCCAGGCTTTAAGGCAATAGGGACGAAGCTTGGCAGGAGTTCGAAGGAAGTAGAAGAATGGAGGGCTGCCAGAACTGCTATTCTGAGAAGTAATGGCGCAATTTGGGCATCGTATGCGAGAGTTTGACAATCCGGATAAATCGCGTCGCCAGCAGTCATCAGACCTTTATGAAGTTAATGCGCGTGTACGTTTGAAGAGATTCTTCGAAGAGAATAACGCGAGTGTATTTTTCTCTCGTCAACTTGAAGTACAGAATGAAGACAAGTGTTATCACTGGATTACCAATCGGGCAATTCACTACCTGGAGGCAGAAGGCGTCATTCGCTATAGAAAGTGTACATTGAGTACAGGTACTTCCATGACGCTCTTATGGCACAAGGGCTATCGATACCACCAACGGAGTGCCAAACTGCTGACTAACTTAGTTGAGGAATATTCAACGCCTGCCATGGGGGAAGCGTTAGGAGAGCGGAGTGAGCTGTTGGTTTTGGAGGCGTTCGCCAGAAATCAGTTTGTGATGTATGGTCGTAATGTCCGTAAATATAGTGGCAGGATCTGGACCGAGACTAGGCAGGACCTTGACTTTATCTTTGCGCGAGACGGAATTGTTTATGGTGTAGAAGTCAAAAATGCATTGCCTTATATGGATATCGGTGAACTGAAGGACAAGATACGACTTTGTCAACATCTGGGTATTCGGCCTCTATTTGTCGTTCGTATGATGCCGACAGATTGGATTAATGAGATATATAAATTAGGCGGATTCACTTTGGTATTGAAGTATCAACTTTATCCCTTAATACAGGGCGGATTGGCTAAGCGGGTCGCCAATGAGCTGGGATTACCGGTCGATACACCAAAGAGAATCGAGGACGAGACTATGCGAAGATTTCTTCGCTGGCATGAGAAAAGTGTGAATTTGGAAATGAATTCACAATAAAGTGAGGCTAAGTCTAACGAAATCAATACCTTCCGTACGCTCCCTATTAATACGTAGTGTTTAGTTATATCTTTTACCCTTTACCTTGGCTTGCCTGTAGCTGGGTGCTGGGCTGCTTTAGTACTCGCACGTGCGATGGCCTTATTCGGTTGTTGGTTTCGTGGAATTTGATGTCAGGCTCATGGGGTTTGATGCATGGTGGTTCATAGCCAAATACTGTGTATTGGCTATTGGCTTTTCGAATTGGGCGTTTTTAGATGTGATATCTGTCGTTGCTGTTTGAGCTAAGGCGATGCTGTGCTAGATCGGCATGTCATGGGAAGCGCTCTCGGCGGTTGTGCGTCGGCGCTTGTCGTAGATCTGCGTCGTTGTGACGTGACGATGACCGAGCAATTCCTTGACCTTCGTGATCTCTACGCCGGCGTCAAGAAGGAGCGTGGCGGCCGTGCATATTTCGGCCGAAGCTGAGCACTCATTCCGGATGATGATGAGCACCGATTCCGGCCGAAGCTGAGCACTCGTTCCGGGTGATGATGAGCACTATTTCGGGCGAAGTTGAGCGCCATTCCGGATGAAGCTGAGCGCTACTTCAGTTCAGAATCCACCGCGATCCCATCTTTCTACCTCGTCGGTGCAATAGAGCCTCAAGGCTGGCACGATGATTTCCGACTAAATTCCACTTTACCTTTAGGAGGAAATGATGATGCCAGCAGAAAGGCTGGAAATGCACATTGCCAGGGACATCCTACGTTTGACCTCCGCCGGGCTTTCACAACGCCAGATCGCACGTGCGTTGCGCATCAGCACCGGCACCATCGCCAACTATCAACAAGCAGCTCGCCGCGCCGGACTCACTTGGCCTGTGCCAAGTGAACTGGATGATACGGCGCTCGGGCGATTACTCTGGCCTGAGAATCCATCTCCCGCCAGCGCGCACGGCAAGCCGACGCCTGATTGGTCTGAAATTCATCAGCAGCTCAAACGCAAAGGCATCACACGGCAATTGCTCTGGGAAGAATACTGCCAGGAGTATCCCGAAACTCATTACCGTTACACGCAGTTCTGCGAGCGCTATAACCAATGGCTTAAACGCCAGAAACTGAGCCTGCGGCAAACCCACCTCGCCGGCGAGAAACTCTTCGTCGATTACTGTGGCCCGACGATTCCCATTGCCAATACCGTCAATCTCTCCGAGCATCCCGCGCAGATCTTCGTCGCGGTCTTGGGCGCTTCAAACTACACCTACGCCGAAGCCACCCTCTCACAAAGCCTACCCGATTGGATCGGGTCGCACGTGCGCGCCTTCGAATTTTTCGGCGGAGTTCCACATTTGGTCGTCCCGGACAATCTTAAAAGCGCCGTTACCAAAGCCTGTCGTTATGAGCCCGCGCTCAATGCCACCTACGCTGAGATGCTTGAACACTATGCGACCACAGCCTTGCCCTCGAGGCCCTATAAACCTCGTGACAAAGCCAAAGTCGAAGTGGCCGTTCAAATCGTCGAGCGTTGGATTCTGGCTCGCTTACGCAAGATGACCTTCTTCTCGCTAACCGAACTCAATCGGGCGATCAGCCAATTACTTGACGATCTCAACCGACGGCCCTTCAAAAAACTACCTGGCAGCCGCCGCTCGCAATTCGAGGCGCTCGATGTGCCGGCCCTCAAACCCCTCCCACCTGCAGCTTACCAATATGCCGAATGGAAGAATGTGACCGTCAATATCGATTACCACATCGAGATTGATGGTCACTACTACAGTGTTCCTTACACGTTGGCCCGGCAAAAACTCCAGGCGCGGATCACTGCTCGCACGATCGAGTTGCTTCACAAAGGGCAACGCGTCGCGGCTCACCCCCGCTGCCAGACAAACGGCCAACACACCACTGATCCTCAGCATCTGCCCCAATCGCATCGCGCACATTTGGAATGGACGCCCGGACGCTTTCTCAGCTGGGCGATCGAGATCGGACCTCACACTCGGGATCTGGTGCGCCACCTGCTCGAATCACATCTGCATCCCGAGCAGGGCTATCGCAGTTGTCTGGGCTTGCTCAATCTGGAGCGCCGCTATGGCAGGGAGCGCCTGGAGAAGGCCTGCCACCGTGCTCTCGAGATCAAGTCACCCACTCGCCGATCTGTTCTTTCGATTCTTGAACAAGGGATCGATCGGTTGCCGCTGATTGAAGAAGCGCCTGAGGTTCAACTCTGGCACGAAAATCTGCGTGGCTCGGACTATTACCAATAGTCCAGCCAACTCGTCACGGCGTGGACCGCACGGATCTTTACTCGCGCGGCCACGCTTTCAAACCGCAACTACGACATAAGAGGAAAACCAATGATCAATGAACAAACACTCGCTCAATTGCATCAACTCAGACTCCTGGGCCTGGCTCATGCTTTCGAGCAACAACTTCAACAACCCGAGATCGAGGCGCTCTCCTTTCAAGAGCGCCTGGCGCTGCTGGTGCAATGCGAGGTGACCTGGCGTGAAAACCACCGCCTCAAGCGTCTTCTCAAACAGGCGAAACTCAGGCAATCAGCTTGTGTTGAACAGCTCGACGCCGGAGCGCGCCGCGGATTGGATCGTTCCTTGATCGCCAGTTTGGTGACTTGCGATTGGGTTCGTTCGCATCACGATCTGCAGATCACCGGCGCCACAGGTACCGGGAAAAGTTGGCTGGCCTGCATGTTCGGCCACCAAGCCTGTCGTCAGGGCTTGAGCGTTCGCTATGAACGAGTGAGTCGCTTGTTGGAAGAACTACGATTGGCGCGCGGTGACGGCAGCCTCCCGCGCAAATTCACCTCCTTGGCCAAGGTCGAGCTGCTCGTCTTGGATGATTTCGGCCTGAAGCCGCTGACGGCGGCGGAAAAACACGACCTGTTGGAAGTCATTGAGGATCGTCACGGGCTCCGCTCGACCCTGATCACGAGCCAATTACCGACTTCTCGCTGGCACGAGTATCTTGATCAACCGACGCTCGCCGACGCCTTGCTCGATCGTCTAATGGCTCATTCACATAAGATCGAACTCAAAGGCGAGTCGTTGAGAAAAGCCGCTCGCTCTTGACGGCCATCGAACAGATCACGTATCAATCAACTGCTCTGTTGCACTGAGGTTGAGGAGCTGCTCATTATCATCCGAATCGGTGCTCACCTTCAGCCGGAATTGGCGCTCATCTTGCGCCGGAATCGCTGCTCAAATTCACCGAAATCCGCAGGCCGTCGCCCTGATCGAGTGCGGGGTGTAGATACACTCTCTTTGCGTGGCGCCATCCGCGAGCTGCACATCTTGCATCGCTCCCGGCAATCTCTCCAAATAGCTCAAAAGCACGCGGTACATCGTGAGGGTGCTCATCTGGCGATCGGCGAGCCCCTTGAGCTTCGAGTGGCGTCTAGGGCGGAAGAGCGGGCCACTCTTCAAATCGGCCACCTTGATATATTCGGAGATGGCGTCCGCTGCGGCGTAGTGGATCCCGATCGTGCGCCGCTTGCCGCCCTTTTCGTTGAGCCTGATCGTCGCCTCATCGCCGTCCTGATGAAAGTCCGAGACCTTGAGGCGGCAGCCGGTGGCAATGCGTGCGCCGGAGTAGAGATAGAACTTGAGAATGGCCCGGTC
>Ga0081539_10006303_pt1 | contig 11460 bp, 9 predicted proteins | sample TabmetS4T2R2_FD_71023 | JGI IMG/M metagenome (GOLD analysis project Ga0081539, IMG submission 71023) | Tabebuia heterophylla rhizosphere microbial communities from the University of Puerto Rico - S4T2R2 | ecosystem: Host-associated > Plants > Roots > Rhizosphere ...
GAGGCGGGGCTGGAGGTGCTGCGGCGCGGTGGCTCCGCGGTCGACGCCGCGATCGCCGTCCAGATGGTTTTAGGCGTGGTCGAGCCGCAAGCCTCGGGCATCGGCGGCGGCGGCTTCCTGCTGCACTACGACGGCGCGACGGGCGCAATCACCGTCTATGATGGCCGCGAGACGGCGCCCGCCGGCGCGTCGCCTACCATGTTCCTGGGCGCGGACGGCAAGCCGATCGGCATGATGGCAGCCGTCGTCTCTGGCATCTCGGTCGGCGTGCCCGGTGCAGTCGCCATGCTGGGGCTGGCGCACAAGGAGCACGGCAAGCTGCCGTGGGCCACGCTGTTCCAGTCGGCGATCGACAAGGCGCGCGAGGGCTTCGCTGCTCCACGGCGGCTGGCGAGCTGGCTGCAGCGCATGCCGACCGACGATCCCGATATCCGCGCGGTCTACTTCAACGCCGACGGCTCGCCCAAGAAGCAGGGCGAGCGGATCACCAACCCGGCCCTCGCCGAGACCATGCAGCTGATCGCCGACCAGGGGCCGCGCGCTTTCTACGAAGGCGACATTGCGCGCGAGATGGTCGAGCGGGTGCACAAGCATGTGCGGCCGGGCACGCTGTCGCTCAGCGACCTCGCCAACTACAAGCCGATCAAGCGCGAGCCGGTGTGTGGCCCCTATCGCGTGTGGATCGTCTGCGGCATGCCGCCGCCGTCGTCGGGCGGCATCGCCATCCTGCAGGTGCTGGGCCTGCTCGAGCCGTTCGAGCTGTGGCGCACCAACAAGCCCGACGACCTGCGCTCGCTCCATCTCATCGCCGAGGCAAGCAAGCTCGCCTTTGCCGACCGCAACCGCTATGTCGGCGATCCGGCGTTCGTGTCTGTGCCGGTGGCCGGCCTGCTCTCGCCCGCCTATCTCGCCGAGCGTCGCAAGCTGATCTCCCTCGATCGCAGCATGGGCCCCGTCGGCCCCGGCGTGCCGCCGGGCTATGTCGAACGCGGCACCAGCCACATCAGCATCGTCGATCGCTGGGGCAATGCGGTCAGCTTCACCACCACCATCGAGGGCCCGTTCGGTTCGTACATCATGGTGAGGGGCTTTTTGCTGAACAACGAGCTCACCGACTTCTCGGCGGTCCCCGAGATCGACGGCCGGCCGGTCGCCAACCGGGTCGAGCCCGGCAAGCGGCCGCGCTCGTCGATGTCGCCGACGTTCATCCTCGACCGCGACCGCAAGCTCTTTGCCGCCCTGGGCTCGGCCGGCGGCGCGCGCATCATCGGCGATGCCCTGCAGACCGTGATCGGGCTTTTGGACTGGAACATGTCCATGCAGGAAGCGATCGCCCAGCCCCGCATCATCAACATGAACGGGCCCACCGAGCTCGAGGCCGGCACGCCGATTGCCGCGCAGGCCGACGCCTTGCGCGCGCTGGGCGATGAAGTACAAGTCCGCCGGCACGACGGCGGCTTGTCCGGCGTGCGGCGAGCCGGCGACGGCTGGCAAGGAGGCGCCGATCCGCGGCGCGATGGCGTCGCCCTAGGAGAGTAGGTCTTTGGCTCAGAAGAAGTTGCCCAGCGTGATCCTGCGGGCCGGCGAGGATCGCCGCGTGCGCGCCGGACACCCGTGGGCGTTCTCCAACGAGATCCTGATGGATGCCGACGCCAAGGCGATCCCGCCGGGCTCGCTCGCCACCCTGCGCGCACCGGGCGGCGAGGCGCTGGGGTTGGTGACCTTCAATCCGCATTCGTTGATCGCTGCCCGCGTGCTGTCGACCAACCCCGAGGCCACGGTCGATGCGCTGTTCCTTGGCCGGCGGCTCGCCCAGGCGACCTCCTTGCGCGACCGGCTGGTCGGCGTTCCCTACTATCGGCTGATCCACGCCGAAGCCGACGGGCTGCCCGGCGTGATCATCGACCGCTTCGGCGACGCGCTGGTGGTGCAGGTGAACACCGCCGGCATGGAACTGCTGACGCCGGTGCTGCTCGAGGCGCTGGAGGCCGAGCTGTCGCCCAGGACGATCGTGCTGAAGAACGATTCGCCGGTGCGCGAGCTCGAAGGGCTGAAGCGCGGCACGACGGTGGCCAAGGGCGATGCCGAACAGCCGATCGAGCTCAGCGAGAACGACGCGACGTTCGTCGCCGACCTGTCGGGCGGCCAGAAGACCGGCTGGTTCTATGATCAGCGGGACAACCGGCGCTTCATGGCCGGCTTCGCAAAGGACGCCAACGTGCTCGACGTCTACAGCTACTCCGGTGGCTTCGGCGTGCTGGCGGCGGCGCGCGGCGCGAAGTCCGTGACTTGCGTTGACCGGTCCCAGCCCGCACTCGATGCGGCCAAGGCGGCGGCGGCGCTGAACGGCGTCGACAAGGTCGTGTCGTTCGAGAAGAGCGAGGCCTTCGACGCGTTGGAGAGCCAGACAGGCAAGAGCTTCGACGTGGTGATCTGCGATCCGCCGGCCTTCGTGAAAAGCCGCAAGGATCTCAAGACGGGTTCACAGGGCTATCGCAAGCTGGTGCGGCTCGCCGCTCCGCTGGTGAGCAGGGGCGGCTTCTTCTTCGTCGCCTCCTGCTCGCATCTCGTCGATCCGCCGTTGTTCGCCGAGCAGGTGCGCCGCGGCCTGCGCGACGCCGGCCGCACCGGCCGCATCCTGCGCAGCTCCGGCGCCGCGCTCGATCATCCGGTGCATCCCGGCCTGCCGGAGACGGCCTATCTCAAGGCGCTGACCTTGCAGCTCGACTAACATGTCGTTGATGTGCGCCACACCACCACTGTCATCCCGAGCGCAGCGAGGGACCTTTCCTGTTGCCTTAAAGGTCCCTCGCTGCGCTCGGGACGACAGGTAAGCCTTATGCTCCGCCCCGGCTCGCGAAATCTCATCACCGACGTCGACGGCATACTGGTCGGCAACGAAGAGGACCAGCGTTTGCGCTCGGGCGTCAGCGTCGTGTTGTGCGAGCGGCCGTCGGTGGCCTCGGTCGACGTGCGTGGCGGCGCGCCCGGCACGCGCGAGACCGACCTGCTCGATCCGTCGTGCCGCGTCGATGCGATCGACGCGATCTGCCTGTCGGGCGGCTCGGCCTTCGGCCTGTCGTCGACCGACGGCGTCATGCGCTGGCTGCGCGAGCATGGCCGCGGTGTGCCCATCGCCGACGTCGTCGTGCCGATCGTGCCCACAGCCATCCTGTTCGATCTGCTGAATGGCGGCGACAAGCGGTGGGACTGGCCGCCCTATCGCGAGATGGCCTATGCCGCGACGGGCAAGGCGAGCCGCGATTTTGCGTTGGGCAACATCGGCGCCGGGCTCGGCGCCAAGGCCGGCAACCTCAAGGGCGGGCTGGGCAGCGCCTCGGCAGTCGACCCGACGACCGGCCTTCAGGTCGGCGCGCTGGTGGCCGTGAATGCGCGCGGCTACACGACCATGGGCGACATGGCCCAGTTCTGGGCCTGGCCGCTGGAGCAGAACAAGGAGTTTGGCGGCCTGCCGCCGCCGCCGCGCGGGCTGTCGCTGGCGGTGAGCCACGACCGCGCCGACTTCAGCCACGATCCCGCCGATGCCGCGCGCAGCGATCCGCGCGCCAACACCACCATTGCCGTGATCGCCACCAACGCCCGCCTCGACAAGGCCTCGGCCAATCGTCTGGCGGTAATGGCGCAGGACGGGCTCGCGCGCTCGATCCGGCCGGTGCACACGCCGCAGGACGGCGACACGGTCTTCGTGGTGGCGACGGGCCGTCACGACCTCTTCGTCGATCATCTGACCTTGGCCGAACTCGGCACGCTGGCTGCGGATTGCCTGGCCCGCGCCGTGGCGCGCGGCGTCTACCATGCCGCCACCCTGGGAGCCGCGCGCGGCTGGCGGGACGTGTTCGGCCGCTGATAGACTTGTTTGCTTCAGAGGAGGGACTTTCCGTGGATTCACTTTCCCGCCGTCATCTGTTCGGCGCTGCCGGTGCGCTGGCGACCTTGTCGGTGCTCGGCACCGAGACCTTGGCGCAGGGGCCGGCCAAGGATCGGCTGGCGATCGGCATGTCGCTCGAGCCGCCGGTGCTCGACCCGACCAAGAACGCCGCCGCCGCCATCCGCGAGGTCACGACGCCCTCTATCTTCGAGGCGCTGGGCCGCATCGACCGCACCGGTGCCGTCGGCCCGGGCCTGGCCGAGAGCTGGAACGTCTCGGAGGACGGCAAGGAGTACGTCTTCAAGATCCGTCAGGGGGTGAAGTTCCACGACGGCGAGGCGCTCGATGCCTCGGTGGTGAAGTTCACCCTCGACCGGCTGTTCGCGGCCGATTCCACCAACCCGGCGAAGTCGCTCTACACCGACATCGAGAAGGTCGAGGTTGTCGATCCCTCGACGGTGAAGGTCACCCTGAAGTCGCCCAACTCCTTCCTGCTCTACAGCCTGTCGCTGGGCGACGCGGGGATCATGCATCCCAAGTCGGCGCCGGCCAACGACAAGAACCCGATCGGCACCGGGCCGTTCATGTTCAAGGAGCGCAAGGAAGGCGATTCGATCACCCTGGTGAAGTCGCCGACCTATCGCGACCCCGGTTCGATCAAGCTCAACACCGTGATCTTCAAGATCGTCAAGGACCCGTCGGCGCAGGTGAGCGCGCTGCTTGCCGGCGACGTCGATGCCTTCCCGGGCTTCCAGGCGCCCGAGCTGGTCGAGCGCCTGAAGAAGGATCCGCGCTTCGTCGTCATCGTCGGCACGACCGAGGGCGAGGTGATCCTGGCGACCAACAACGGCAAGAAGCCGTTCGACAATCCCAAGGTGCGCCAGGCGATGGCCCACGCCATCAACCGCGAGGAGCTGATCTCGGCCGAATCGGGCTTCGGCGTGCCGATCGGCAGCCACTTCGCGCCGCACAACAAGGCCTACCTCGACCTCACCAAGACCTATCCCTTCGACCTCGCCAAGGCCAAGGCGCTGCTCGCCGAGGCGGGCTATCCCAACGGCTTCGAGGCCAGCCTGAAGCTGCCACCGGTGGGCTATGCGCAGCGCGCCGGCGAAGTCATCGCCAACCAACTGGGCAAGATCGGCATCAAGCTCACGATCACCCAGCTGCAGTGGCCGCAGTGGCTCTCCGAGGCGTTCAAGGAGCGCAACTACGACCTCACCATCGTCGCCCACACCGAGGCCAACGACCTCGATCGCTATGCCCGCGACGGCTACTACTGGGGCTACAACTCGCCGGAGTTCAAGGCCAAGTGGCGCGAGGTCGTGGCCGCCACCGACTTCGCCAAGCGCGACCAGCTGCTCAAGGAAGCCCAGCAGATCATCGCCCGCGATGCCGTGAACGGGTACCTGTTCCAGCTCGCCAAGATCGGCGTGTGGAAGAAGGACCTCGTCGGCCTGTGGGAGAACGCGCCGACGCCGCAGCTGGATCTGACGGGCGTTTACTGGAAGTAGGTGACAGCGGGTGCTGATCGCACAGCACCCTGTCATCCCGAGGCCGGAGGCCGAGGGACCTTTGCTGCGATTTGCCGATGCTTGAATTCCTCTCCCGCCGCCTCGCCGCCGCGCTGGTGACGCTGGCTCTCGCGACGGTCGTCGTCTTCGCCGTGGTCGAGGTCCTGCCCGGCGATCCGGCGCTGGTCATGCTGGGCACCGATGCGCGGCCGGATACGCTCGCCGCCGTGCGGGCAAAATACGGCTTCGACCAGCCGCTGCTGACGCGCTACCTGCAATGGATCGGCGGGCTCCTGACCTTCGACCTCGGCAACAGCCACGCTTACGGCACCTCGGTCGCCAAGCTCATAGGCGACCGGCTGGTCGTCACCCTGCCGCTTGGCGCCATGGCGCTCTCGTGGGCGACGCTGGTCGCCATCCCGCTCGGCGTGTTCGCCGCCTGGAAGCATCGCCGGCCGGGCGACTGGGGCGTCATGGGGTTCACCCAGATCGGCATCTCGGTGCCGAACTTCTGGTTCGGCATCGTGCTGGTGCTGGCCTTCGCCGTGACCTGGCAATGGTTCCCGGCCGGCGGCTTCCCGGGCTGGCAGGAGCCGGTGAAATCGGTGCACGCGCTGATCCTGCCGGCTTTGTCTCTATCTCTGGGAGAGATCGCGATCCTGACGCGCGTCACGCGCTCGGCCATGCTCGACACCCTGCGCGAGGACTATGTCCGCACCGCGCGCGCCAAGGGCGCCACGGAAAGCACGGTGCTGTTCAAGCATGCCCTGCGCAATGCCCTGATACCGGTGACGACCGTCGCCGGCCTGATTGCCGGCTTCCTGGTGGCCGGCGCCGTCATCATCGAAAGCGTCTTCCGCCTGCCTGGCGTCGGCCAGCTGGTCTACGATTCGATCAACAACCGCGACCTGGTCGTGATCAAGAACGTCGTCATCCTGTTCACGATCCTGGTGCTCGCGGTCAATCTGCTGGTCGATCTCGCCTACGCGCTGCTCGACCCACGCCCGCGGGTGCGGGCATGAGCGCCTTCCTCGCTCGTGCCGGCCGCCACGTCGGCTTCCAGATCGGCGCCATCCTGCTGCTGCTGTTCGTCGGCACTGCCCTGGTCTCGGTGTTCTGGACTCCGCATCCCATCGATGCGCTGAATATGCGCGCCAAGCTGATGCCGTCGTCGCCGACCTATCTGTTGGGCACCGACCATCTCGGCCGCGACGTGCTCTCGCGCATCATGGTGGGCGCACAGACCTCGATCACCGTCGGCCTCATAGCCGTCGCCATCGGCCTCACCATCGGCGTCGCGCTCGGCGCCTGGGCTGCCGCACGCGGCGGCTGGGTCGACGAGGCCCTGTCGCGCACCTCCGACCTGATCTTCGCCTTCCCCGCGGTGCTGATCGCGATCCTGATCACCTCGGTGCTGGGCGCCAGCGCCCAGAACGCGATTCTCGCCATTGCCATCTTCAACATCCCGGTGTTCGCCCGCGTCACCCGCGGCGCCGCGCTCGCCATGTGGAGCCGAGACTTCGTCCGCGCGGCGACGGCGATGGGGCAGGGGCCGATCGGCATCACGCTCCGCCACGTGCTGCCCAATATCGCCAGCGTCCTGATCGTGCAGGCGACCATCCAGTTCGCCGTCGCCATCCTGGCCGAGGCGGGGCTCTCCTATCTCGGCCTCGGCGCCCAGCCGCCGGTGCCATCGTGGGGCCGCATGCTGCGCGACGCCCAGACCTACATCTTCCAGGCGCCCGAGCTCGCTGTCTGGCCGGGTCTGGCGATTGCGCTCGCCGTCCTTGGCCTCAACATGCTGGGCGACGGCCTGCGCGACCTTCTGGATCCGCGGCTGCGCCTGCTGAGGGTCGGGTGACGGCCCTGATCTTCCTGATCGCCGTCACCCTCGCCAACGTTCTCAACAGCTTCGCTCTCTGCGGGCCGGTCGGGTGCGCCGACGACCCCGCGGGCTATTGGATCGCGAAGTACCTGCCGTAATCGGCTATAATGGCGGGATCACTGGAGGGGAGAGTCTGGTGTCCAATTCCAGCCGTACCTCGCGCCGCGTTCTGTTGGCCGGCGCCGCCATCGCCATGGTCGGCAGCGCCGCCCGCGCCCAACCGACCGACGATCCCGCCCAGCTTCTCGCCCTCATGGAGCGCTATGCCGCGGGCCTGCGCTGGGGCGCAGCCGACGCGCTGGTGGCGCTCTACACACCAGACGGCGTTTTCATTCGCGACCACCTGCCCGCTGCGACCGGCACGGAGGCGCTGCGCGCCGCCTACCGGCAGGTGTTCGCCACCCTTAAGGTCGATCTTGGCTTCGAGATCAAGGAGACCGAGGTGGCGGGCGACATGGCCTGGCTGCGCGCCACCAGCAAGGGCCGGATCAAGACCCTGGCCAGCGGCGCCGACGCGACGGAGGGGTTCAACATCGTCGCCATCTTCCGGCGCACCGTGGCAGGCTGGAAGATCCGTTGCCTGATTTACAACTCCAGCAAGGGAACAGGGACACCGCAGTAGGACGATGTCCGACGAACGCTACACCGTCATCCTGGGCGACCGGCGCTACGCCATCCATCGCAAGTGGGCACGGCTGCCGGCGGGCGAGAGCTTTGGATTTCTGTCGGACCTAATGGTGGATCGCGAGGGTCGCGTGCATGTCGCCCAGCGCGGCACTGACCGGCCTGTCCTGGTGTTCGATCGAAACGGCCGTCTCGCCGGCACCTGGGGCGAGGGCGCGCTGGCCGAGCCGCACTACATCAATGGCGCAGCCGACGGCTCCATCCTGGTGGCCGACCGCGATGCTCATCAGGTGCTGCGCTTCGACGGCAACGGCACGCTTTTGCAGGCGCTGGGCAAGCGGCACTGGCCCTCGCTCGACGCGCCCTTCAACCATCCGACGGCGGCGGCGCAGGCGCCGGACGGCGAGATCTACGTCGCCGACGGCTACGGAAATTCCAGCGTCCACCGCTTCGCCGCCGACGGCACATTGATCGCAACCTGGGGCGGACCGGGCGCGGGGCCCGGGGCCTTCACCACGCCGCACGCCATCTGGGTCGACCGCTTCGGCAAGGTGCTGGTGGGCGACCGCGAGAACAACCGCGTGCAGGTGTTCGACCGCGCCGGCGTCTTCCTCGCCGAATGGGGCGACTTCTATCATCCCATGCAGATCTGGGTCGACGACCGCGACCTGGTGTTCGTCACCGACCAGATCCCGCGCATCAGCCTGCTGACGTCGGACGGCAAGCTGATCGGTCGCTGCCGCGGCGCCATCAACGGCGCGCACGGCATCTCGGGCGACGGCGAGGGCAATCTCTACCTCGCCGAGCTGCCGCCGCAGGAAATCACCAAGCTGGAGTTGCTCGATGCGTAGGCTCGGGACTTTTCTGTTGCTGGCTGCAGCGCTCGTGGCAACGGCCTGCTCGCACCCCGATCGCCTGCCGTCGGTGCCGCGCGGTGACACCGCCCGCGCCCTGCCGCTCGGCATCCCCAACGCCCGGTTCTTCGCCGACGCCGACGTCACGCCGATGATCCAGGAGGCCATGCGCTCCCTCGACCGCGAGATGGCGGCCTTGCGCGCCGAGGGCAAGAACCCGACCTTGGCCAACCTGCCGACCGCCTATTACCTCGCGGTCTCCGGCGGCGGCGACAACGGCGCGTTCGGCGCCGGGCTGCTGAACGGCTGGAGCCAGACCGGCACGCGGCCGGAATTCAGGATGGTGACCGGCGTCAGCACCGGCGCGCTGATCGCACCCTTCGCCTTCCTCGGGCCGCAATACGATCAGGCGTTGCGCGAGGTCTACACGACCATGACGCCCGACCGGGTGTTTCGGCAGCGCGGCCTCAGTGCCGCCCTGTTCAACGACGCCATGGCTGATACCACGCCGCTGGCCGATGTCATCGCCAAGTACGCCGACGAAAAGATGTTCGCCGCCATCGCCCGCGAATACAACGACGGCCGCCTGCTGCTGATCGGCACCACCGACCTCGACGCTCAGCGCCCGGTGATCTGGAACGTCGGCGCGCTGGCGGCCAGCGGCAAGCCCGAGGCCCTGAAGCTCTTCCATCAGATCCTGCGCGCCTCGGCGGCGATCCCCGGCCTGTTCCAGCCGGTGATGATCGATGTCGAGCTCGACGGCCGGAAATTCCAGGAGATGCATGTCGATGGCGGCACCATCGCCCAGCTCTTCCTCTATCCGCCGACCATCGAGGTCAACCGGTTCCTGAAGCGCAAGCGCGTCGCCTACATCATCCGCAACGCGCGGCTCGATTCCGATTACGTCATGGCCGAGCGCCGCACCATCAACATCGCCGGCCGCGCCATCAACACCATGCTGGCGGCGAGCGGGCACAACGATATCCTGCGCACCTGGTTCATCAGCCAGCGCGACGGCGTCGACTACAACCTCGCCTACATAGGCACCGATTTCACTCTCGAGAAGAAGAGCGAGTTCGAACAGGCCTACATGCAGGCGCTCTTCCAGTACGGCTACGACCAGGCGCGGGCCGGCCGTGAATGGCACAAGCTGCCACCGGCCTTCGCCCGGCAATCCGCCGAGAACTAGCGGCCGATCAGCAGGACGGGCATGCCCAGCGACTGGATTATCGTGAGCGTCCGCGGTCCCGGGAACTTGGCGTCGCCGCGGCGCAACGCCGTGCCCAGCACAACGAGGTCGTAGCGGCCGCTGCGGGCGATGCGGGTGATCTCGCTTTCCGGCCGGGCATGGGTCGCGGTCAGGCCCTTGACGGGCACGCCGCTGCGCCGGCCGAGCCGCCGGGCATCGACCAGCACCGACATGCCGAGCCGTCTCGCCCGGCCGCGCAGGATCAGCGCATCCTCGCGCGGCTCGAAGACGTGCAGCACCGTGAGCGTACCGCGGCTGGCGCCGGCCAGCGCCAGCGCGATCTCGGTGGCGAGCCGGGCCTCGGGGCTGCCGCCGGTCGGCACCAGGATATCGAGCGGCGCGTCGAGCGACAGATGAAAATGGCCACCGTTGATCACGACGCCGATCGGCCCGTCGAAGGCGGCAGCAAGGCCGTGCAACGGTTCCTCGAAGCGCGGCGCGCTGCTGGCGATCGGCTGGGCGATGCCGACCAAGGCGATGCCGTAGCCCTTGGTCACTTCCTTCTCGATGGCCCCGTCGGTCTCCGCCGGCCGCGCCTGGATCAGCTGCGCGGCCGACGGCAGGGGAAGCGCAAGCGCCGGCTCGCTGGCCGGCTCGGGCCTGTTCTTGACCACCGCGTTGAACGCGGCGACCAGCCGGTCATGTCCCGGGGCGCCGTTCCTGTTGCCGTTGCCGTTTGCAGCCGGCGGCTCCAGCACCGTCGTGAGCACGCCCTGGCGGGCGGCGAACATGCCGGCAAGGGCCGCGGCGAGCCGGCCGTTGCCGCTGTCATCGACATAGACCAGCGAACGCTCCATGCGCGGCAGGGCCTCGCGCTGCTCGGCTTCCTCCTTGTCGAGCCGCCGCGCCTCGTCGTCGCGCAACGGCACCCGCGCCATCATCCAGCGCAGGGTCGGCGGCATGATCATGGTGGTGACCACCGCCATGGCGACGATCATCGTGTAGAGCTGGTTGGAGAGCGCGCCCATCGACAGGCCGATGCTGGCGATGATGACCTCGGTCGAGCCGCGCGCGTTCAGCCCGGTGGCGAGCGCCATCGATTCCAGCCAGGTCAGCCCGCCGGTCATGCCGCCGGCCAGCGCGCCCAAAAACTTGCCGAGGCTCGCGATCAGGATCAGCCCGAGCGAGAGCAGCAGCAGCTCCGGGTCCTTCAGGATGGTGAGGTCGGCGCTGAGGCCCGCAAGCCCGAAGAACACGGGCATGAACAGCGCGACGATCAGCCCGCGCAGCTGCTCCTCGATGTGCCGCGACAGGATCGGGGACTGGCCGACGAGCATGCCGGCGACGAAGGCGCCGAGCACGGTATGCACGCCGATGAACTGCGTGATCAGCGCCATCACGCCCATGACCACGAGGATCGCGGTCACGACCGGCACCTCGCTCAAGAAATTGTCGTTCGTCCAGCGGATCAGCCGGAACACGAGGCGACGGCCGAGGGTGAAGCT
>Ga0081539_10006304_pt1 | contig 11460 bp, 6 predicted proteins | sample TabmetS4T2R2_FD_71023 | JGI IMG/M metagenome (GOLD analysis project Ga0081539, IMG submission 71023) | Tabebuia heterophylla rhizosphere microbial communities from the University of Puerto Rico - S4T2R2 | ecosystem: Host-associated > Plants > Roots > Rhizosphere ...
AAAGCCGCTCACGTCGCAGGCGATCGGCATGCTGCTTCGCAACCAGTTGTACGCCGGCATCGTGGACGTGCCCGAGTACGGTGTTCGCGGCAAACGCGGCGACTTCGCGCCCCTGCTCTCAGAAGAGCTCTTCTACCGTGTCCAAGCGATTCTGTCGGGCCGTGGGCCGAGCACGGCACCGCGCAAGCGCGCGCGTCCAGACTTCCCGCTGCGCGGCTTCGTTCGTTGCGAGTCTTGCGGACGTGGCCTGACCGGCAGTTGGTCGAAAGGACGACAGCGAGTACTACGCGTACTATCACTGCCGCCCTGGTTGTCGTGCGGTGAACGGCTCGAAAGCCATGCTCGAAGGACTATTCGCCGACGAACTCGCGCTGCTGCAGCCGACACCAGGCTACATGCGACTGCTCAAGGAATCCGTGCTGCAGATCTGGAAGGCGAGGAGGGCGGCCGTTCGCGAGGAGCTTGCAAATGCCGAGCGGGCCGCGAGGGCGATCCAGGACAAGTGGACCGCCTCGACGAAGCGTTTCTCTTCGAGCGCTCGATTGACATTGAGACCTACGATCGCCACGCGGAGAAACTACGCGAGGAGCTCACGCTCGCACGGATCGATCGTCACTCAGGTCAGCTCGAAGAACTCGACGTAGAGGGCATCCTGGCGTTCGCAGAACGCATTCTGCCGCGCGCGTCCGACCTGTGGGTGCAGGCCTCACTCGACCAGCGCCAGCGGTTGCAACAACTGTTCTTTCCCGACGGAATCGCGTTCGACGGAAATCGCTTTGTTGGAACCGGCGCAACCGCACCGGCTTTCAGCTACTTGCGGGAAATCGGAACTGAAAAGGAAAATTTGGTGGACCTGACGGGAGTCGAACCCGTGACCTCCTGAATGCCATTCAGGCGCGCTCCCAACTGCGCTACAGGCCCACTCGAGGGGAAGGCCGAACACGTCATCCTAACGCACGCAACTCATCATCGCAACTCACCTGCGCCGTTACGGAACGGGCGAGTTCTGACGCGGATCAACGCGAGCTACACGCCTGTGCGAAATCTCACCCGGCGCTGATCATCGACGATCGTGGCCAGGATGATCCAGGACGTCGCGCACCTTGCGCGCGAGCTGCGAGGGCGTGAACGGCTTCTGCAGGAACCACATCGTATCTTCCGACAAGCCGTGTCGGACGACGGCGGCATCGGTGTAACCCGATGTGTACAGCACGCGCATCTCCGGATGTAGCGTCTGCAGCCGCGCCGCGAGCTCGGGACCGCTCATGCGCGGCATGACGACGTCGGAGATGAGAAGCGGGATCGGCTCGCGATGCGCTTCACAGGTGAGCAGCGCCTCCCCGCCGTTGGAGGCCTCCATCACCTCGTACCCGTGCTTCCGCAGGACATGACACGTCAGCTTCCGCACGGTCTCATCGTCCTCGACGACGAGGATGGTTTCGCTGCCGCGGGGGCTGTCGGGCTCCGCCGCCGGGTCGACGGGCGTCAGGCGCGCCTCGACCCGCGGCAGGTAAATCTTGAACGTCGTTCCGCGGCCGGGCTCGCTGTAGGCCCAGATCCAGCCGCCACTCTGCTTCACGATGCCGTACACCATCGACAGGCCGAGACCAGTGCCCTGGCCTTGTCCCTTCGTGGTGAAGAACGGCTCGAAGATGTAGGGCATGTCCTTGTCGGCGATTCCGGCGCCGGTGTCGCTCACCGCAAGCAGGACGTAGGTGCCCGGCTGGAACGATGGATGCCGCTGCGCTTCCTCCGCGTCAACCGTGACGTTGCGCGTTTCAATCGTCAGCTTCCCGCCACGCGGCATGGCGTCTCTCGCGTTCACCGCGAGGTTCACCAGCACCTGATCGAGCTGACCGGGATCCGCCTTGATCCGTGCGAGCGCCGTATCGAGCACCGTTGCCAGCTCCACGTCCTCGCCGAGCAGGCGTCGCAGCATCTTCGTGCTCTCGCGAATCGACGCATTCAGATCGAGCACGCGAGGCTGAAGCAGCTGCCGGCGACTGAATGCGAGAAGCTGGCGCGTCAGCTCACCGGCGCGAACGGCGGCCGCCTTGATCTCGGTCACGCTGTCGTGGAGCGGATCGTCGTTCCCGAGCTGCACCGAAATCAGGTCGGCGTGGCCGGTGATCACGGTCAGCAGATTGTTGAAGTCATGCGCGACGCCGCCCGCCAGCCGGCCGAGTGAGTCGATCTTCTGCGCCCGTTGCAGCAGTTCGGCCAATCGCGCCCGTTCGGCTTCGGCCCGTTCGCGATCGGCGAGCTCGGTTTCCAGCTGACGGTTCACCTGGGCCAGACGGAACCGGTCGATCGAGTTGTCGATGGCAGAGGGCAGCTGCGTCAGGTAGTCGTCGCGCTTGACGATGTAGTCATAGGCGCCAAGTTTGAGCGCGGCGACGGCGGTCTGTTCGTCCCCCTGGCCCGTGACGACGACCGTTGGCACCTGCAGGGCGCGGGCTCGCACTTCTCGCAGGAAGTCCAGCGCGCCCATGTCGGGCATCCGCAGATCGGTCAGGACCAGGTCGACCGTCGTGTCCTGGACTCGTTGCAGCGCTTCTTTCGACGAGCGCACCACGTCGAGCCGCAGGTGGGGCGCGTGCTCGGCGAGATGCCTCGCCGTCAGATCGATGTCGGCATCGTGACGCTCGATGTAGAGCACGCGACGCGCCTCGCGCCACGTCGGATGTCCCGGTTCGCGGCGCGCTCGGCGCTCGGCCATCGCCCGCCTGACGATCACCGGCAGCTTCTCGATGTAGGCGCCCTGCTTCGGTACGTAGTCCCAGGCGCCGAGGCGAAGCAGGCGGACGACCAGCTCTTCGTCGCCAACGGAGGTGACCACCACGACCGGCACCGCTGTCTTCTTCGCCGCCAGGCTCCTCAAGACATCGATGGCGTCCAGGTCGGGCAAGTGGTTGTCCAGCAGCAGGCCGTCGTATTCGTGCTCGCGCAGGCGCGCCAGACAGGACGCGCCGCTCTCCACGACGTCGAGTCGAATGTCCGGTGCGTGCGCCGAAAAATACTGGCGGGTGAGATCGCTGTCAGCGGAATTGTCTTCCGCGTACAGCAGACGAAAGGTCTCGCTCATGCGTGCGTCCCCAGGCCCGCCATCGGCAGGTCGATGGTGAACGTGGCGCCTGCACCAGCGACCGAGTCGGCGCTGACGCGCGCGCCCATTCGCTCCGCCACCTTCCTGACGATGGCGAGCCCGGCACCGGTGCCATCGAACTGTTCGCGTCCAACCAGACGGTTGAACAACCCGAAGATCCGCTCGCGATGCGCGATGTCGAAGCCGATGCCGTTGTCGGCCACGAGAATGCGAATGCCATCCGCCGCCTGCTCGCTGCTGATGCGCACGCGCGGCGGCTGCGACCCTTGGCTGAACTTGACGGCGTTGTCGATCAGATTCGTGAGGATCTGCCTCAGTCCACGTCTCCAGGTCCGCAGGCGGGACACCGCCAGATCGACCGCGACCTGAGTTCCGTGCGCCGCGATCTCCGCCCGGTGATCGGCCAGGAGCTCCTCGACCAGTGCCGCCACGTCGACGTCGGTGTCGGTTGGCATTTCGGCGTCGAGCCGCGAATACTGCAGCAGGTCCTCGATCAGGCGATCGAGGTTCTGCGTTGCACCGACGATGGCATCGACACAATACGCCGCGCGTTCATCGAGCTGAGCGCGATGCTGCCGCTCGAGCTCGCGCGCGTAGCCGCTGATGCTGCGCAGCGGGGCCTTCAGATCGTGCGAGACCATGTACGCGAACGACTTCAACTCTTCGTTGCGGACGCGCAGCTCCTCGCTCCGTTGCAGTTGCTCCTCGACGCGCTTGCGGTCGGTCACGTCCTGGCAGACGCCGACCAGCTTCATCCGCTCGCCGGCTTCGGTGACGACCCATTTGCCGAGGCTGCGCAGGTGGCGCACGGAGCCATCCGGCCGGACGATGCGCTCCTCGAATTCGAACGGGGTGCCGTTGCGGACCGCCGTCTCGATGATGTGCTGCGTCCGCGCCCGGTCCGCGGGGTGCACGCGATCCAGATAGGCCTCGAAGGTGGCGGGAAACGCCTCCGGCTGCAGTCCGAAGATGCGGCACAACTCCTCCGACCGGCGCACCACGTTCGAACGGACGTCCCAGTCGTAGCTTCCGAGCTGGGCGATCCGTTCGGCCTCGACGAATTGCGCCTCGCGGCGCGCGCTCTCCTCGCTCTCCCGGCTCGTGACGATGGCGATCGCTGCCGTATTCGTCGTGGCGCCGATCACGCGGTAGTGCCGCGGTGTCGGCCGTGCCGGCACGCGGAAGTAGAGCGCGAACGTGCCGAGGACGCGGTGGTCGCCATCGAAGATCGGCGTCGACCAGCAGGCGTGGAGATCGTGCGCGAGCGCCACCTCTCGATAGGATGCCCACAACGGATCGGTGGCAATGTCTTCGACGATGACCGGTTCGCCGCGATAGGCGGCGGTACCGCAGGAACCGGCACGAGGTCCGATCGCCTCCCCGTCGATGGCGCGCACGTAGCTGTCGGGTAACGACGGCGCGGCACCATGGCGGACGTGGATGCCATCCGGATCGAGCAGGAGGATCGACGACAGGGTGCCCGGCGTGTGCGCCTCGATCTCCCGCAGCAGCACGTCGAGCGTGTGGTGCAGCGGAACGCCTCGGGCGACGAGCTCCAGCACGCGGTTCTGCGCGGTGATCAGCTCCGCGCTGTCGCGCGCCTCCTGCGCGAGGACGCGCGTGCTGATCTGGTCTGGCGTCAACACGTTGGTGGTACGTGTCGAGCGCGGTCGCCGGGTGGAGCGATGGTGCGACATGGCGAGACCGGTGGGTTGTTCGAGTCGCGCGGATTCTACACCCAAGGTGTAATGGCGCGGACGATCGGACAGCGGCGCCCGGTGCGTGTAATCGGTTGCCAATTGAGCGTCCGTGCCGTAGCATCTGGGCCGCCAGCAATTCCAGCGGACCATCGCCCGATGGTCAGGGTCGCGTGCGTGCACCACGTCGTTCGTAGCTGCGGACCGGAGGTGCTCATGGCTCCCAAATCCGCGTCGGACCTGACACTGCGCCAGGTCAATCTCCTCCAAAACGAAGACTTGTGCCGGCTGGTCGTCGAGCACGCCAACGACATGATCACGCTGCTCGATCTCGAAGCGCGTCACGTCTATGTCAGTCCGTCGTTCGAGCGCTTCGCCGGCAGCTCGCCGATCGATTCGTTCGGCGGCGTCCATCCTGACGACATCGAGATGGCGACGCAGGCGTGGCGCCGCGTGCTGGCCGGCGAGGCGCCGCGGATCACGTTCCGGCACCGCGCCGCCGACGGATCGTGGCGCGTCCTCGAGGGATGGGGCACGCTGGTTCATTACAGCGGGCAGCCGCACGTGCTGGGGATCACGCGCGACATCACCGACAGCCGGCAGGCGGAATCAGCACTGCAAAAGACGGTCGAAGGGTTGCGTCTCGCCGCCCGCGCCTCGAACGTCGGCCTGTGGGACTGGGATCTGCGCACCGATCACGTCGTCTTTTCGCGCGAATGGAAAAGTCAGCTCGGCTACGACGAGCACGAGATCGGCGACGACTACCGGGAATGGGAAAGACGGCTGCATCCGGACGATCTCGCCACCACCAAGGCCGCGCTGATCGGGTATCAGGAGGGACGGCTTCCCGATTACGACGTTGAATTTCGCATGCGCCACAAGGATGGATCGTGGCGATGGATCTACGCGCGCGGCGAGGTGATGCGCGATGCCAGCGGAACCGCGACGCGGATGTTGGGGTGCCACGTCGACATCACCGAGCGGAAGCGCGCGGAAGAAGCGCGCCTGTCCTACGTCTGGTTCCTCGAAAGCATGGATCGGGTGAACCGGGCGATCGCGGGCACGAACGACCTGGATCTGATGGTGGGCGACGCGCTCGACGTGGTCCTCAACGTCTTCGACTGCGACCGGGCGTTCCTCACGCACCCGTGCGACCCGCACGCGCAATCGTGGACGGTGCGGATCGAACGCACGAGACCGGAATTTCCCGGTGCTTCGGTCCTCGGCGTCGACGTCGCGATGCTGCCCGAGATCGCCGAGGTGTTCCGTCTGGCTCTCGCGTCGAGTGGTCCCGTCCGATTCGGTCCCCGCTCCGACCATCCGCTGCCCCCGCTGACCGCCGCCCGCTTCAGCATCCAGTCGCAGCTGGTGATGTCGGTCGCGCCGAAGGTCGGCGAGCCGTACGCGTTCGGCCTGCACCAATGCCGATATCCGCGCGAATGGACCACCGCCGAAGTGCGGCTGTTCCAGGAGATCGGCCGCCGCCTCGCCGATGCGCTGACCAGCCTCCTCACCGTGCAACGGCTCGAGGAAAACGAGCGCCGCTTGCGCGACGCGCAGCGGATTGCGCATGTCGGCCACTGGCAGCACGACTACCAGCGCGATGTCATCACGTGGTCGGAGGAGACGTATCGGATCTGGGGCCTTCCGCCCGACACGCCGCTCCGTCTCGAGACTCTCGCCAGGCTCATTCATCCTGACGACGAGGCCGGGGTCAAAGCGTCCGTTCAAGCGACCCTCGCCGGCGGGCCGCGTCACGATATGGAAGTCCGCGCCGTCCGCCCCGACGGCGAAGAACGGATTCTCCACAGTCAGGGCGACGTCGAGTGGGATCCGTCAGGGCGTCCGCTTCGCATCTTCGGCACGGTGCAGGACATCACCGAGCTGCGACATCTCGAGCGCACGATCGTCGAAAGTCACAACCTGCTGACCGCCGTGATCGAAGGCACCGACGACATCGTCTTCGTCAAGGGCGTCGACGGCCGCTACCTGATGATCAACGCGTCGGGCGCTCGTAACTTCGGCAAGGAGCCGCGCGACATCGTCGGCAAGGAGGACCGGGAGCTGTGGCGGCGCGACATCGCCGATTGGGTCATCGCCCAGGATCGGGACGTCATGAAAACCAGGCAGCCGCAGACCTTCGAGTACACCATGCCGCTTCGCGGTGGGCCGCGCACGTTTCTGGTTCGCAAGAGCGTCTTTCTCGATCGCCACGGCGAGGTGATCGGTCTGATCGGCATTTCGCGCGACATCACCGAACACAACCGGCTGGAAGAACAGCTGCGACAGTCGCAGAAGATGGAAGCCGTGGGGCGCCTGGCCGGTGGCGTCGCGCACGACTTCAACAATCTGCTGACCGTCATCCACGGCTGCAGCGAATTGCTTTTCAGCCAGATGTCTGCCGACGATCCGGGTCAGGAGATGCTGGCTGAAATCCAGAAGTCAGCCGAGCGGGCCGCCAACCTGACCCGCCAGCTGCTCGCCTTCAGCCGCAAGCAGGTGCTGCGGCCGCAGGTGGTCAGCGTCACGGCGCTCCTCACCGACCTTCTCAAGCTGCTGCAGCGGCTCATTGGCGAAGACATCGAAGTGGCCTTCGTGCAGGGTGCGTCGATCGCGCTGGCCAGGGTGGACCCCGGGCAGTTCGAGCAGGCGATCATCAACCTCGCCGTCAATGCGCGTGATGCCATGCCCGACGGCGGCCGGTTGACCATCGAGACCCGCAACAGCACGCTCGACCTGCGGCACCTGAGCCAGGATCGGGACGTCGAGCCAGGGTCCTACGTCATGGTCAGTATCACCGACACCGGTCACGGCATGGACGAGACGACGAAGTCTCGCATCTTCGAGCCATTCTTCACGACGAAAGAGCCCGGGCGGGGAACCGGGTTGGGTCTGGCGATGGTCTACGGTTTCGTCAAGCAATCGGGTGGGCACATCGACGTGTCGTCCGAGGTGGGACGCGGGACGACGTTCCGGTTGTATCTGCCGCAGGCGCAGTCTGCCGAGGGAGTGGCCGTCCAACGGCCTCGCGTCGACCGAATTCCTCGGGGCACCGAGACCGTTCTGCTGGTCGAGGACGAGGAAACCGTGCGCGAGCTGGTCAAGCGCGTCCTCCAGTCGAGCGGCTATACCGTGCTCGATGCGCGAGACGGTGAAGAGGCGCTGGAGGTCGACGCCGCACATGCCGGTCCGATCCACATCCTCGTCACCGACCTCGTGATGCCCCGCATGGGGGGCCGCCAGCTGGCGGACGAACTGGCGCGGCGACGCCCGAATACGCGAGTCCTCTTCATGTCGGGCTACAGCGACGAGGCGATGGTTCGCCACGGCGTGTCGGACGGCAGCGTGGAATTTCTGCAGAAGCCGTTCACGACGCTCGATTTCGTGCGCAAGGTTCGCGAGGTGCTCGACGCGAGGAGGTGAGGCGTGACGGTCAGGTCTGAACCGTCGCCGTAAACGAACCGCGGTCGCGGGTGGTGCGGGCGCAGCGAAAGAACAGATACAACCCGACCATCTGAATGAGGTGATACGCGTCGTTATGGTTGAAGTTGGCGCTGTTCGGGAAATTGCTTTGCTGTACGGCCAGGCCGACCAGCGTCACCACGACGGCGGACGCCAGCCACGGCACGGTCGTGTCGACGCGCTTGACGTGCGCTGAGTGAATCGCGGCGGTGACGAACGCCACGGTTGCCCCAATCAGAAACACCGACAGGTTCCACAGCGTGTCGCGGCCGCCACGGCTGAGTGTTTCCGCAAAGCCGTGGAACGTGCCGCCCGCGATCGCCGCACCGGTCGAGGCGAGGAACGCCGCACACCAGAACCACGGCGACACACGATTGGTCAACGTAATCCGCCTGTACATGGCGACGGCAAACGCGAAGCTCACGAGCGCCACCGCGTAGTCGGTCAGAGCCGTCATCGGCTCAGTGAGATGTGTCAAGGAACGCTCCGATGAGAGCCTGCCTCGCGGTAGCGCGCGAGGAACCGGCGCGCGCAGGCGGGACCTGCCCTGTCACGCGGCAATCGTATCGTTATGTGCGGACGGGGGGCGAGGTTGCCGCCTGTGCCGGGCGATGCGCCAAGGCGAGCCATTGGGCCAGTTGTCGCGCCGCTTCGTCTGGCGTCTGCCCGTAGAAAGGCATCATCGCTGTCGGCATGCCGGGCCGTCTCCGCAATTGCGCGCGCCATCGGTTGCTGACGGGCGTGACCTCGATCTGGTACGAGCGCCCGCCGATGATTTCTTCGAATCGATGCACGATCACGTGATGCTGTCCGCGAAGAAGGTTGAAGCCGGGACGTGATTCTACGCAGCGCTCGCGCTCGCGCAAGCGAAGCGGCACGCGAAGGCGCCGCACCTCGTTATTGGTCGTGAGGTAATCACGGGATCGCCGCCAAAAAAAATTTTGCGTCCACAGTTCTCAACAGGATTTTCACGGTTGGTGCACAGGTTTTCCACAGGAGCGCCGATAACGTCCATTTGGGCCCGCCTCGCCGGTGGAATCGAGGCGACGAGTACAATGCGACGGACGCGCGTGATGACCCGTTTCCCGACACTTGCGGCGCTCGCTGTGGTCGTGCCGCTGCTTGCCGCGGCCCCTTCGGCAGCCGCCGACGGCACGCTGTTCCGCATTTATCTTGCGGACGGAACCTCGGTCGTCAGCTTTGGCGAATACGCTCGCGTCAACGACCAGGTCATCTTCTCCATGCCGGCGGGCGGATCGGCGGATCAGCCGCGGCTGCACGTGGTCACCCTCAACGCGTCGCTGGTCGATTGGACACGGACCGATGCGTTTGCCACCTCGGCGCGCTACCAGCAGTACGCATCGACTCGAGGCGACGAGGACTTCCAGCTCCTGAGCAACGAGGTGGCGCGCGTCCTGAACGACATCGCGCTGACCACCGATCGCGACCGGGCGCTGGCGACCGCGGAGCAGGCGCGGCGGACGCTGGCCGATTGGCCGCGCGCCCACTACGGCTATCGACAGGATGAGGTCCGCGAGATCATCGGCCTGATCGACGAGTCGATTGCCAGATTGAAAGGCGTGCGCAGCCCGAACGAGTTCCAGCTCGCGCTGGTTGCGTCGACGCCGCAATTGCCGCTCGAGCCGCTGGCCGGCGTTCCGACGCCGCGTGAACAGCTCGAGCAGCTGTTCAGGCTGACGCAGGTCGCCGACCGCGCATCCGACCGGATAGCGCTGCTGCAATCAGCGATCGCGATCCTGTCCGACGCGCCGACAGGTCTGAGCCTGGTCGAGACCGAGGCATATCGGCGCGCTGCGCAGCGGCAGATCGCCCAGGAAGTGGCCATCGACACGCAATACGCCGAGGTGTCGAAGCGATTGACCGCGGCGGCGGCGCGCGGCGCCGCGCGCGGACGCGTGGCCGACGTCCAGCGCGTGCTCGATCGCATTCCGCGTGAAGACGTTCGCCTTGGTGCGCATCGTCCCGAGGCCATACAGTCGCTGCGACAAACGGTGGAGGCGCACCTCGAAGCGGCCAGACGCGTGCGGCTGTTGCACGACCAGTGGCAGATTCGGCGCAGTCTGTACCGGGACTACGAGCGCATGATGCAGGCGCAGATGCTGCAGCTGGTCAAGGCGCAGCCCGCGTTGGAGGCGATTCGCAAGCTGGAAGGGCCAACGCCCGAGCGGTTGACGACGCTGCGCAGCCGCCTCTCCGGCGGCGCCGATCGGTTGCAGCGCCAGCCGATGCCCGAGGATCTTCGAGCCGCCTTCGACCTCCTCGTCAACGCGTGGCGTTTTGCCGAGCACGCCGTCGACCGCCGTTATAGCGCAATCTCCTCCGGCAACGTCAGCACCGCGTGGGAAGCCTCCTCGGCCGCGGCCGGCGCCCTGATGCTGTTGTCGCGCGCGCAGCAGGAAATCCGGACCCTGATCGATCCTCCTCGCATCCCGTGATTAGCCCGCGCACGACCACGCTCGTGCGCACCGCGAATCTCCAGGCGTTTCGTACCGCCCTCGTTGCGTTCGCCTGTGAGGGTGCACCTCTCGACGCCCGCAATCGTGTGGTGGTTGTCCCTACGCGTGCCGCCGCCGCGCAGCTGACGCGCACGATCGAGAACCAGCGGCTCGACCGCCCGGCTGTGGTGTTGCCAGATTTGATTACGCCGGGAGAGCTGGTTGGGCACTTCGCCCAGCGCGTGCCATTGGAGCGTCCGATTCTGCGTGACGCCGAACGGGAGGTGCTGCTGGGGATGGCATGTCGCTCGGTCGAGAGCACGGGCGTCCGTCCGCCGTTCCGTCTGCGTCCGGGACTCGTGGCCGAGATTCTTCGCTTCTACGACACGGTGCGGCGCCAGCAAAAAGACGTCGATACCTTCGAACGGTTGGCGCTTGGTCTGCTGGAGCCGGGTGCCGATGTCGACCGCGGTGCTGCCCGGCTGGTCCAGCAGACGCGGTTTCTCGCTGCCGCCTTCCGCGAATTCGAACGGCGCTCGTCGGCGATTGGCCTCGACGAGCACGGCCTGCGCGATCGACTGCTGCGAACGACTGCGGATCGTCCAGTCAGGCATCTGATCCTGGCGGTGACCGACCGGGCCTTCGATCCGCACGGCCTCGCTCCCGCTGATTGGGACCTGCTTGCGCGCGTGCCCGGCCTCGAGCGGCTCGACGTCGTGGTGACCGACACCATGCTTGC
>Ga0081539_10006305_pt1 | contig 11457 bp, 13 predicted proteins | sample TabmetS4T2R2_FD_71023 | JGI IMG/M metagenome (GOLD analysis project Ga0081539, IMG submission 71023) | Tabebuia heterophylla rhizosphere microbial communities from the University of Puerto Rico - S4T2R2 | ecosystem: Host-associated > Plants > Roots > Rhizosphere ...
CAGATGCTCCTTGTCGTCGCTCCAGACCTGGGTCCCCAACGGGACCTTGATCACCAGATCCTTGCCGTTGGCCCCGGTCCGGTTCTGGCCGGCGCCGCCCTTGCCGCGTGGGGCGCGGAAGTGCTGGGTGTAGCGAAAGTCGATCAGCGTATTGAGCCCGTCGACCGCCTCGAGCACGATGTCGCCGCCCTTGCCGCCATCGCCGCCGTCCGGCCCGCCGAACTCGATGAACTTCTCGCGCCGAAAGCTCACCGCACCGGGGCCGCCGGTGCCGGAACGGATGTAGATCTTGGCCTGGTCGAGAAAGTGCATGGAGGCGGTGTAGGGCGGCTTAGGGCGGGGGGCTAGCGAGCATTTCGGCTCCGGCGGGACAGGGGGCGATGTTCAACCGGGAGGTAAAGTTGAAGGGGAGGCTGGAATGCGGCGGAACAAGGCGATGAAGGTGACGAACGTGACATATGCCATTGGTTCTTGCGACCTTCCCCGCTGTTGCCCGAATGCAACTATAAAGTTGATGGTTGGGGTGGATTTGGCGTGCGTCGGTTCGAGCGGGCAAAGTTGACTGTTCGGACGGATGCGATACGCTGTTCGAGGCTCTCCCAAAGACGTGCGTGTGGTGATCGTTCATGGGATGTTCTATAGCAGGAAATATCCTATAAGACAACCCTGATCTCTCGACCTGCTTGCCAGAGGGGCTTGGGGGGCGATCGGAAATGATCGTCAATGATAGCTTCACGAGCGGCATCGAGCCGCTGCTGGACCTTGCCCTCCCTTGATCCCCTCCCGCACGCATGCGGGAGCGGAGAAATAGCGTGTCAGGCCGCCATCGACTCCTCGAGCAGGCGCCACTCGCCGCATCCGCCGTCGGCGGTCAGGCGAAGGCAGTAGAGCTTGCTCAGCGCCGGTTCGCCGCGGCCGGCGCTGTGGCGGGGGACGATGGTGCCGGTGGGACGGAAGCCGAGCTTTTCCAGCACCCGGCCGGAGGCCGGGTTGTCGAGGAAATGCGACGCGCTCAGCTGCTTCAGGCGCCAGCCGTCGCGAGCAATGGCGACGACCGCCTCGGCGGCTTCGGTGGCATAACCCAGGCCCCAATGCGGGCGTGATATCCAGTAGCCGAGCTCGTGGGCGCCGTCAGGTCCCTGGCGCATGCCGACCGAACCGATCAGTTGCGGCGCGCCATGGGTGCGGCGGAAGATCAGCAAGCTGCACTCGTTCTGTGCGCGCGGGCCGGCGAGAAAGGCCTCGGCCTGCTCGACGCCATAGGGCCAGGGGACACGCGCCAGGTTGCGCACGATCGCTTCGTCCCCGATGGCGTGAGCCAGCGCAGGGGCGTCTTCGGGCCAACCGGGCCTCAGCAGCAATCTTTCAGTCCTCGCGAACATCTTCTCTTCCTCATTGCGTTTTGCGCCGCCCCTGCCGAACTAAAGTGACGGGCCGGCGACAGTTTCGAGGGAGAAAAGAAAAGGGAGAGGGGCTGACCCCTCTCCCTCGATTGGTTCCAAATTGTGAACCGGGGGGCCGCCCTTTCAAGGACGACCCGTCATCGGTCGTCCGTTATTTTGCTTCTGCTTGCATCTCTACGCAGACGAACTTGCGCCCGAGCTTGCCGTCGCGGAAGGCGACACGGCCGTCGGTGAGCGCGAACAGGGTGTGATCCTTGCCAATGCCGACGTTCTGGCCCGGGTAATATTTCGTGCCGCGCTGGCGCACGATAATATTGCCGGCGAGCACAGCCTCGCCGCCGAACTTCTTCACGCCGAGGCGCTTGCTCTCTGAATCGCGGCCGTTACGCGACGAGCCGCCCGCTTTCTTATGTGCCATCTGTCTTCGCCTAAATCTTTAGAATCTAATGTTTACTCGCCGTCACTCTTCGGCTTCGCGGCCTTGCGCTTAGCAGGAGCGGGCGTGTCTGTCATCTCGCTCTCTACACCCTCAGTCTTTAGCGGAGCCTGAGCGTGCGCTTCCTTGGCGGCCGGTGCCTCGGATTCATCCTTCTTCGGCTTGGCCGCCTTCTTGGCCGGAGCTGCTTCGGCCGCGGGGGCAGGGGCCTCCGTTTTCTCCTCAGCCGGTTTTGCCGCCTTCGCCTTCTTGGGCGCCTCGCCGCCGATGCTCAGGATCCGAAGGATCGTAAGCTGCTGCCGGTGACCGTGCTTGCGGCGATAATTGTGGCGGCGGCGCTTCTTGAAGACGGTGACCTTCTCGCTCTTGGCCTGGGCGATGATCTCGGCCGCGACGGTCAGGCCGTCGGTCGAGCGCAGGTCAGCGCCTTCGCCGGCGAACAGGACGTCGCCCAGCTGAATGGTGTCGCCAGCCTCGCCTGGAAGCTTTTCGACGACGATCTTGTCTCCGGCGGCGACGCGATACTGCTTGCCGCCCGTGCGCACGACTGCGAACATGGCTGTATCCAAACTTGCTTCAAACGAGCCGCGCAAAACAGGGCGCGGGGCCAGGCCGCGCGGCGAAGTGGGGCTGCTACTGGAGCTTGGGAGGGCTGTCAACCAGCGGCGCTCCCACGCAGATCACTGCCGTTCTATCCTGCGCTCGTGGACGGCCGCGTAGAGGAAGGAACCCGACCAGGCGAGCAGCAGCAGCCCGTTCAGCGGCGTCATGCTGGCAATGACCCTGAGGCCGCTGGTCGGGACGATATCGCCGTAGCCGAAGGATGTGTAGGCTTCCGCGGCAAAGTAGAAATACTCGGTCACGCCCATGTGCGGACCGACGAAACGGCCCAGGGCCAGCGGGCCGGCGCCGGATGCGAAGACGAGCGCATAAATGCCGATCTCGGTGAGATGCGCGCAGACCATGATTGCAACGACCATCGGCACCGATCGGCGCATCTTCCCCCAGTGATTGCGCAAGCGAGAGTCGAGAAAGAGGATCGCCTCATAATGGAGCGTGGTCGTGACGAAGATCGCGAGCACGCCGATGACGATGGTGGTGGCAAGAAGCATTCGGCGAAGCTGCTAGGCGCGAGCCCCTGTATGGCCGGTGAACCTGCCGGAGCGATGCTGCCCGGGCGAACTCATGCCCGGCGCCACCGCGTGCGCTTTATTCGCGACCGACCTGGGCCTTGCGCGGAACAGCTATCAGGCTTCTATGGTCTTACATTGGGCGGCCAAGCGGCGCGCTAACATCGATGGAACCGGATCATGATAGAGGTGCTGAAAGTCCGCACGTATCGCCATCTGCTCTCGGCGCAGGTCATTGCGCTGGTCGGAACCGGCCTGCTGACGGTTGCCCTTGGCCTGTTGGCCTTCGACCTAGCGGGGGCCGATGCGGGTGTCGTTCTGGGGAATGCGCTCGCAATCAAGATGATCGCCTATATCGGTGTGGCGCCCGTCGTGGGCGCCTATGCCAGTCGGTTGCCAAGAAAAGCATTTTTGGTAGCGATGGACCTGGTGCGCTGTGCAGTGGCGCTCTGCCTCCCATTCGTCACTCAGGTCTGGCAGATCTACGTCCTCATCTTCATACTTCAGTCCGCCTCGGCAGGCTTCACGCCTACGTTTCAGGCTACAATCCCGGACGTGCTGCCCGATGAGGCTGACTATACCCGGGCACTGTCCCTGTCGCGTCTAGCCTACGACATGGAAAGCTTGACGAGTCCTGCGCTGGCCGCCGCGCTTTTGACGGTCATGTCATTCCATTGGCTGTTCGCTGGTACCGCCATCGGATTTATCTGCTCGGCGCTGCTTGTCGTATCCGTCTCGCTCCCTCGCACGCGCGCAGCCAAGGCCGAAGGCGGTATCTGGAAGCGCACAACCTGGGGGACGCTCATCTACCTCCGCACACCGCGTCTGAGGGGCTTGCTCGCGGTAACGCTTGCTGCCGCGGCGGCGAGCGCCATGGTGATCGTGAATAGCGTCGTGATCGTGAAGGGGCTGTTCCATCGGGATCAATCCGACGTTGCGGTGGCGCTTGCCTTCTATGGCGGCGGATCGATGCTTGCCGCCTTTGTCCTGCCTCGCCTCCTTGAGATACTCTCAGAGCGGGTCCTGATGCTTGGAGCCGCAGCAGCCCTCACCATCTTGTTGGCTGTCCAATCGGCGCTGTTCATGACCGGATTGCCAGATTGGAAGATCCTTCTCGCCGGCTGGCTGCTCATGGGCTTTGCCTATTCGTTCACCGTCACTCCGGCGGGCCGTCTGCTGCGCCGTTCGTCCAAGGAGGAAGATCGCGCCCCATTGTTTGCTGCGCAATTTGCGCTCAGCCATGCCTGTTGGCTCATCGCTTACCCCTTGGCTGGATTTGCGGGGAAAGGCTTAGGGCAGGCGATTGCCTTTGCGGTCCTTGCGGTTGTTGCGTCGGTCGGCACGATTGCAGGCCTGCTCGCCTGGCCCGTTCGCGATCCTGAGATCCTTGACCACAGCCACGACGATCTGCCCGATGACCACCCCCACGTCCGACACGACCACGCAGGCGCTCGGCAACATGCCTTTGTCATCGACGACCTGCATCAGCACTGGCCAAGTACGTGAGCCGTATGTTTACGGGGTCTCACCGTAATTTATTGAGACTAAACCCCATATCATTCATAATGCCCTCGGGGACGGGCAAGCATGATTCGGGGCATTTTGCTGGCCGCCGTGCCTATTTTGGCCGGCTGGACAAGCGTAGCAAATGGTGCGGTAGCAGTAGCCGATCGCAACCGGCTGTGGAGCGATCACGTCATCCCATTCGTGATTTGCGAGACGTTGGAATCGGCGGACAAGGCTTCGCAGCCCATTGATGAGATAACAGCCGCCACTCGCGGCTGTGATCACGGCGGCAGACCTCTTGCAACAAAGGAGGCAACGAAGGTCCGTCTCGCCATCAAACAATGGAATGAGCAATTCGGCTCCGAACTCGCCTTCGTTCAGGTTGATGAGCTGCGGCGTTCATGGCGCGGGCTGTTGTTTTCCCGATCGGATCAGGAGACGATCTGCTCGACGGACCGGATCGGCCGCCCGAAGATTTCGCGCCGCACCAATCTGAAGGTAGGTACGCGCTGCAACGGATTTGCGGCATCGGAAACCCCGGTCGGTACCATTCTGCATGAAATGATGCATGTCGCGGGCTTTTACCACGAACAGCAGCGGCCGGACCGCGATGCCTATTTGCGGTTGCGTGCCCCACATGGTCTGGTCAGCGTCCTTTTCGACGTCGGCGGCGCCACTCAATGGGCGAAGGGGGATCGATACTCGATGCGCCTCCTAAGCTCATACGACTTCCGATCCATCATGCATTATCCAGTTTGCGATCCCAAGCGTGCGATATTGACGCTCGAGGGGTTGCAGCGCCTCAAGCAGCAAGGAGCGTCAATAACCGATCCTGGCCGGCGTGATGCCATGAGCCCGGAAGATATTGCCGCTGTCATACAACTGTATGGCAAGCAGGCGGGTCAAAGCTATGCCAAGGGAAAATCGATCGCCGATGGTCAGCTCCTTCCATAGCTCTGCCCGGGGGATGGTTAATCCAGACGGCCGCCCATGCAGGAACTGGAGTCCGGCGACTTGGCGGCGTTTGAATGCGTGGGTACGCACCGCGAGAGCGAAGCACGACACAAGGCGCGGCAGAGCACCTGTGAGATCCCTGCGTAGTCGAGGCGGGCCCGAATGCGCCCAGGCCCGCCGGACCCCCATGTGGCGAGCCGATCCGCCTTATTCTTCGGTTCTGACGTCCTTTCCGTCGGCCGACACATAGAGTTCCACGGTCTTCCCCGTACCTGTCTTGCCCTTGATCTCGTAGACCGTTCGCCCATCCTTCAGCTGGACCAGTTCCGCTTTGCTGATCGAAGTGAGCTGGGTCTTCGCGCCATTGATCGCTGCCGGAGGAACCGCGCTGAGGGCAACTTTCTTCTCACTTACCTCATTGCTCTCGGCATGCCGTGTGGCAGCGATCGCAATACCGCCTGCCGCCAGCAATGCGGCAGCAGCTGTAATCCCGAGCGTACGCTTCCTAGCCATGAGTCTCCTCACTTTCAGTCGGGCCGTTCCATTTCGTCACGCAAGCGCCGGCCCTTTCGCCTGCGGATGATCACGGTCGCCGTGTCGCGACCTTATCGAGCGCCGCCCGCAGTCCTTTGGCAAGCGCCACCGCGTCATTCTCTGCCCAGAAGTGCATGAAGAAGAGACGCGGCTGTTCGTCGAGCATGTGGTTGTGCAGAGCCGTCACCTCGATGCCGTTTGTCCGCAGAGCGCGCAGGACTGGCACCACCTCCGCTGCCGCGAGGACAAAGTCTCCGGTTATGGCTGCTCGCCCGCCATTGGTGGGCTGAAAGTTGATGGCAATGGCCGTGCCCATCGCATCGGGAATGGCCATGCCGCCTTCACGGGGCGGCTGAGCGCGTGGGATGCTGAACGCAAGCACCCCGTTGTTGACCTTGCCTGGACGGCCCAGCGCCGCCTCTACAGCCGCGACGTTTATCGGAAGCGCTGGAGATGCCGCAGCGGGGCTGGCAGGTGCAGCCGGCGCGGGCAGCTTGGTCAACGCAAGAGCCGCCTGGAGCGTTCGAGCAAGCACCGCCGCGTCGCCATGGCCCCCAACATGCATGTACATGGTATGGGGACTGGCCTTCAGAAGGTGATTATGGAGGGCCGTTACCTCGACTCCGCCTTCGAGCAGCCGCTTCATCACCGGGTTCACTTCGTCGTCCGTGAGCACGAGATCGCCCATCAGCATCACCTGATTGCCAGATCCGTGCTGTGCGAACGCGACCCAACCGCCCAGCGCGAACGATGGCTTTATTGGGATGCCGTCCAGGTTCACCTTGAGGTCCGAACGGGGAAGCCCAACACGATAGACCCCACCAGGCATTTCCGTCCCCGTGCGTCCGAGCGCAGTTGCAATCTGGCTTTCCCAAGCTTGTATCGCGTAGGCAGGCCGAGCCGTTGCCAAGGTCAGCATTGAAGCGGCTAATAGCATGGGTACGCGCATGATTGTTTCCTCCGATCGTCAGGCGATTAGACCACACAAATGCAGGACGATACCTGCTGCTGAAACCGCACCCAGCGTTGCGATGATGCCTAGATTGAAACGAAAGACAGCGAGTAGCGACGCTACCGAGAGGAGCAACGCCCAAGGATTAACACTGGCGAAAAGCGGCGCGTCGAACTGTATCGGTCCAGATTTGAGATGCCATGTCTTTTCGAAGAGCGTGTGAATTGCAAACCAGATTGCAAGGTTCAAAACGACCCCCACCACGGCAGCGGTAATAGCTGAAAGCGCTCCAGCCAATGCTGGGTTGCTGCGCATCCGCTCAATGAAGGGAGCGCCGAGGAAGATCCAAAGAAAGCAGGGAATGAATGTTACCCAGGTGGCGAGCAGTCCTGCCAGCGTTCCGGCTAGGAGGGGCGGTAATCCGTGTGCCTCACGATAGCCGCCGAGAAACGCTACGAACTGAAGCACCATGATCAGAGGGCCGGGGGTCGTTTCGGCCATGCCAAGTCCGTCCAGCATTTCTCGTGCGGAAAGCCAACCGTAATGTTGCACCGCCTGCTGCGCCACATAAGCAAGCACAGCATAGGCGCCGCCAAATGTGACCATTGCCATCTTGGAGAAGAAGATCGCAATGCGGCTGAATACGTCGTCGGATCCAAGCAGCGCGAGCAGCGGCGCCACCGGGACCAGCCAAAGCATTAGCCAAATCGTCGCTTGCGCAAGCGATCTGCGCGCCGTTGGCCTCGCGTGTGCGGGTAGCTCCTCGCCCAGTAACGTATCGGCATCTTCCACAGTCGCCGGCCCCGCGGCATCATGTGAACCTCCTGCACTGAAGGCTTGGATCCCCCGACGTCCGCCGATGTAGCCGATGACGCCTGCGCCCAACACGATCAATGGGAAGGGTGCCGAAAAGAAGAAGATCAGGACGAAGGCAGTCGCGGCAAGCGTTCTCAAGACGATATTCTTCAGTGCTCGCGTTCCGATCCGGATGACCGCTTGAACCACGATCGCGAGTACCGCGGCTTTGAGACCGAAGAACAGCCCCACAATGAGCCCGACTTTTCCAAAAAGGACATAGACCCAACTTAGCGCCATGATCGACATCACGCCCGGAACGATGAACAGACCTCCGGCCACGATTCCACCGCGCGTGCGATGCATGAGCCATCCGATGTAGGTGGCGAGCTGCTGGGCCTCCGGGCCTGGCAACAACATGCAATAATTGAGCGCGTGGAGAAAACGGCGCTCACCGATCCAGCGTTTTTCTTCAACTAGGATGCGGTGCATGACCGCGATCTGTCCGGCCGGCCCGCCGAAAGAGAGGGCCGCCACGCGAAGCCAGACCAAGAACGCTTGGCTCAGGCTAACGGGCGAAGGGCGTTCGCGCTCGACGAGCGTGGCCGAATCGGCTGCAGGTGCCGTGCTCATGCTTGGACCTTGGCCTTCGGAGGCCTATGTGAATTCCAATTGTGCTGTTCGTCTCGCGCATCTCGACACCAGCGATAGAACGCATCGTAAAGCAGCATCCCCGCTTCAAGCTGATCGAGATCGTCAGCATACATCCGCGAAAGCCCGAGGGATACAGCAAGCAAACCAGCCGCTTCAGGTATGATGTCAGGCCTACCTGTGTCAGCACCGCGAACGATGTTCGCGAGATGCGCGAGGGCCTCCATCCGTCCGAGTCCAAAGCCTTCCAGCATGACATCGAATGTGCACAGATCGCCCCGGTGGCTCCAGAATACCCCGTCGCCTTCTACATCGAAGGGTTCCCCATGAAGTCTTTCGGCTACGGCCAGGACCTCCGGCGGAGCAACAAACAGGAAGCGTGCCTCCGGATCGATGAAGCGGCGGATCAGCCAGGGACAGGCAATACGGTCGACCTTGGGGCGAGCCCGCGTGACCCATAATGTTCTGCCCTCGGCATCACGGACCGGAATGCGAGCGGTGAAAACCAAAGGCAGGAATGCTGATCGCCAAGCGACGACGCCGCCTTCGAGAACCTCCGCATTCGCGCCTTCCGCACGAAGCCAGGCGGCAATGCCATGACTATCACTGCCTCCTTGCTCATCCACGACGACCACATTGCGCCCGCGGTAATTCACCGCCCATGCAGCAATGTCGGATGGAGCACGAGGGACCGCACTGGGCAGCAGCGTCTCAACCCGGCCGCCACGCACATCGATCAGCGCCGGCGCGCCTGGCGTTCCGATCAGCCGAAATAGCTTTTCAGGCGTGATGCTGTTTAGCGTCGAGATGGCGCGTCCTTCCAAGAGTCGGGACGCGATACTTCAGCCTGTCGCCTCGTGGGGAGATCGCTATCCCCATGCGCCGCGATCTGAGCATCGCGATGGCGACTGTCAAGGGGAGACCTTGCCCCAAGCTTATTGCGGCATTCACATGCGCAGTTAGGCTGAGGATCAAGGCGGGCCGGTGAAGTTGCGGGCAGCGGCTTTGCCGGGGCGAAACCCCTAGTGACGGCGCTCCGGGCGCAGCTGATAGCGGCCGGGCGTGAAGGCGGTGAACATGCCCTCGATCGCCGGATGGTCGATCGGCTCGTCGCTGTCGTCAGGCAGCAGGTTCTGCTGGCTGACATAGGCGAAATAGCTCGTCTCGGCATTTTCGGCGAGCAGATGATAGAAGGGCTGGTCCTTGCGCGGCCGTTGGTCTTCGGGGATGGACTGGTACCATTCCTCGCTGTTGGCGAATACCGGATCGACGTCGATGATCACGCCGCGGAAATCGTACAATTTGTGCCGCACCACATCGCCGATGGCAAAACGCGCATGGGAAATCGGCGGCGCGACGGGGCCATTTTCGGAACTCAGACCTGGAAGCTCTCTAGCCATCTCGACCGTCTATGTAGGCAATAATGCACAAGTGGCAAGAAAGGACCCATCGCCCGCCCGGAAATGGGACGAAATGGACGGCCCCCCTTGTGGCGTGGCCGGCGATCGAGGCCATTGCAGCAGCCATTGCACCGGCCGGCGTTCCGCCCTACATGCGCGGCCTCATCGACCGCCCGCCGCCCTGCGGCCGGGCAGCCCCATCCAGCGGAGAGGTGCCAGAGTGGTCGATTGGGGCGGTCTCGAAAACCGTTGTGCCCGCAAGGGTACCGTGGGTTCGAATCCCACCCTCTCCGCCAGATGACGCCCGAAAAAATCTCTGCTCCGAAGCTGTTCAGCGAAGAGCGGCGGAAATCTGCCAAACGTGGCGCACCAATGTGGCCTTTAGGGCCACCAACGGAGAGACTTTTTCTCTAGAATTTATGCCCGGGTCTCCGGGGCGATGAAATTGACACCTTGTCGTGCCGGGAGCGGCGCTCACCTCCCTGTTCCGCGCGGCAAAACAGGCAGGAGTCGAACAGACCTGCGCGACCGCAGTTCACATAAGGCGCCGACGAAATAGAGTGCGCGCTTCCGGTGCAGCTTGCGATCGCTTTCATCGCCTCGACCGGCGGCGACAAATTCCTCACCTGCCCACTGGGCAAGCAGGTTTTCGCTGGCAAGCTGCGACGGCTCGAGATCATTCCAGCTCATGCCGCGTGTGTAACGAAATTACATCCAAAATGGATCAATCTCGCCTACCGTAGTTTGTGCAGTTAGGGGACGGCCCCAGCGGGCCATCTCAAAGTCCGCCAGCAGAGCCAAGTGGGCAAGATTTGATCTTTGCGGAGCCTACCAGCGTCTGCGCAGCTGGGCTCCTATTCGTCTTTTCCGTAACGTTTCCGATCGCTCGGCCGCGCTGATGACTGGCGTGCTCCCGGGCAGATGGCGCCGCAGGTCCGCAAGCTTCACCTTGGTCAAGGTCGGCAATGGATGCGAGCTGCATCGGTACCAGCGACCTATGATCATGCCGTACAGGTTGCCGCCCGGATCGAGCCAGTTGTGCACAGCTGGATCATGGAGCGACAGGACGGCCCGGAACTTGCCGTCATCATCAACCCGCGCCTGCAAACCATTGAGGCTGCTCTGCCGATAGACGAGCTCAACCTGATTCCAGAGGGAATCGACCACCTGAACGTTCCAATAAGCATGGCGCTCGGGGAGCTCGGTTTCGAGGATCAGCGCCTCGTCCTCGCCAATATCGAAAACGGTCTCATAATAGGCCTGCGGCCAGTCGCTGCTGTTGCCGAGGTCATCGAAGCTGGTGAGGCTCATCCTATTGACGAAGCCGTTGCGAGCGGTGCGCTTCACGGCGTCCTGGCAGAGGCGCGCGAGCCGCTCGGCATAGCCGCCGAACAATTCGCGCAGCTTGCGGTCCACATCCTGCGCAGTGATCCGCGGTTTCAGCAGTGGTGCGTCGAGGCGCTCGATCGCGACGCGAACGTCGCGTTCCTTGCCCCAGTCATAAGAGAATTGTCGGACAAGGATGAACCTCGCTTCCGGGTGGAGGTAGAGCCAGTTGCCGTCATATCCCCCAGGCCGTTCGCTGCTGAAGATCAGCTCGAACGATCCATCCTCGCCGAGGTCCAGCGCATCGAGATCGTAATTGTTGAATCCAGGGCCGGGCGGATCGCCCATGCCGATCATAACCTTGCCGGTG
>Ga0081539_10006306_pt1 | contig 11456 bp, 9 predicted proteins | sample TabmetS4T2R2_FD_71023 | JGI IMG/M metagenome (GOLD analysis project Ga0081539, IMG submission 71023) | Tabebuia heterophylla rhizosphere microbial communities from the University of Puerto Rico - S4T2R2 | ecosystem: Host-associated > Plants > Roots > Rhizosphere ...
CGAGATCGAGCCCGCCGTCACCGAGGGCTCAGGCCGCGAGCTCCGGCGGGGTATCGCGGCACGTCGTGGCGAACGCCCCGACCCGCCACCACCACCCACGATCCGCACCTCCGCACGCCCCGACTGACGGCCCGACGGCCGGCGTCCGCTCCGTCCCCACGTCGCATCGCCCCCGGGATCTCCCGGCGCGGGCGAGGCGTGGTGACGGCCGCGCCGGCACAGGGCCGGGCCGCTTCCTGCCGCCCGGTGTCCCTCCCGTCCCGTCAGTCGAGGAGACACGTCCTGTGGTCGTTCCCCATTCCCAGACACCCCTGATCCGACGCCCGATGCCGTCCGAGCTGCCGATCCTGGCGGACCTGCACGTCGACTGCCTGCCGCACGGCCTCTTCCCCCGCCTCGGCCGGCGCTTCATGCGCCGGTGGTACGCGACGTTCCTGGACTCCCCGTACGGCGTCGCGCTCGTCGCCGAGTCGCCGCTGCCGGGCGATCCCGGCGTCGTGGCGTTCCTCGTGGGCGCCACCGACCAGCATCGCCACGTCAGCTCGGTGCTCGCACGGCACCGCCTGCGTCTCGTCCTGGCGGGGGCCGCGGCCCTGTCGGTGCGGCCGGGGTTGCTCTGGCACTTCCTTCGCACCCGCGCCGGCCGGTACGCCGTCCGGGTGCTGCGGCCCCGGCCGCCGTCGCCGGAGGGCCGCGGCGACCTGGGCCCGACCAGGCCCATCGCGGTGGTCACCGCGATCGTCGTCGCCGGCCCGGCCCGGAACCTGGGGACCGGGACGGCGCTCGTCCGCGCCTTCGCGGCGGCGGCCAGCGCCGCCGGCAGCGACCGGGCCGAACTGGTCACGCTCGTCGGCACCGAGGGAGCCGGCCGCTTCTACGAACGGCTCGGCTGGGCCGCCGTCGAGACACACCGGACCCGCGACGGCGACCTCGTGGCGACGTACCGGGTCGACCTGTCAGCCCACTGGTTGGCTCGGGCGGAGCGCTCACCGCAACTGGGCCGCCGCCCATAGCGCCCGCACCACCACGCGTCGACACAGTTGGAAGGGAGCCGATCCGATGACCGTGGCCGTCAGAACCGTGGCCATGCTCCTCGCCTGCGCTCTTCTGGCGGCCTGCTCGGACGGCGACCCGTCCCCGGCCGCCGGGACGCCGTCCGCCGCATCACCCACGCGGTCGACGATCCCGGCGGCTGCGGACACTCCGACGCCGACGGCCCCGCGGTCGCTGCCGGCCGGCGCAGCGTGGCAAGCCGGGCGCGGCGAGGTGAGGCCGGAGGTCAAGCAGGCCGCCGCGCGCTACCTGGAGACGGCGGGCACGTGGACCGACGCCGAGGGCGGTGCCGCCGACGTCGCGGCCCGCGTCAGAACGCTCGGCTACGGGCCGGCGGCGGCCGCCGGGGCCGCGGTCCTGTCCCATGCCGCCGACGCCGCCGTGCTGCGGGTCGTGTATCCGCAGTACGGCGGCCTGACGAGGACGGCGGCGAGCGTGATGGTCGTGGCGGAACAGCGGCTGCTCCACCGGGGAGAGATCGTCACCCGGCGGCTGGCAGTCGACGTCCGGCTCGACCTGCGCCGCAACCGGTCGCCGGTCGTCACCGGCATCGAGCGGCCGACCGCTGCGGGCGCCGCGCGACCGGTCAGCGCGGCCGCGCGTGCCGTGCTGGCCGACCCCGACATCGTCCTGACGGACACGGCCGTGGCCGACGTGACCGAGGGCAGGATCGACGACTCGGTGCTCAGGCTGCTCCGGAACCTGGCGGCGGAGCACGTCCTCGACGTCACCGTGCTGCGCTCCGGGCACCCGCGCAACGTGTTCGCCACCGACCGGACGTCGAACCACACGCGGGGGCGCGCCGTGGACATCTGGCGGGTCGACGGCAAGCCCGTCGCCGACCCGGCCACCTCACGCGCGCTGCTGCGTGCGGTGATGATCGCGGGCGGCCGGGCCGGGGCGACCGAGGTCGGCGGTCCCTTCGACGTCGACGGGTCCGGCCCCGGGTTCTTCACCGACCAGGTGCATCGCGACCACCTGCACTTCGGCGTCAGCGCGGGGGAGAAGCCCGCCCGGCCGTGAGCACGGCTCCGCCCGTCAGCGTGCCGGGTAGGCGTGCACGATCGCCGTCTCCAGCTTGGGGACGGCGTGGGTCAGCCGGTGCTCGGCGGCGTGGGCGAGCGCGTGGGCGTCCTCCAGCGACGTGGACTTCTCGATGCTGAGCTCCGCCTCGGCGTGCAGGCGGTGCCCGATCCAGCGCATCCGGACGGAGCGGACGTCGATGACGCCGGGCTCCTGCCGCAGGGCGGTCTCGGCGGCCTCGATCAGCTCCGGGTCGACGCCGTCCATCAGCCGCCGGTAGATGTCGCGCGCCGCGGTGCGCAGGACGGCGAGGATCGCGACCGTGATGACGAGCCCGATGACCGGGTCGGCCAGCGTCCAGCCGGCCGCGACGCCGGCCGCGCCCAGGACGACGGCGAGGGAGGTGAGGCCGTCGGTGCGGGCGTGCAGGCCGTCGGCGACCAGTGCCGCCGAGCCGATCCTGCGGCCCACGCGGATCCGGTAGAGGGCGACGAGCTCGTTGCCGGCGAAGCCGATCACGCCGGCCGCCGCGACCCAGCCGAGGTGCTCGACCGGCTGCGGATCGAGCAGGCGGCGGATCGCCTCCCAGCCGGCCACGATCGCCGAGAGCGCGATCATCGCGACGACGAACAGGCCCGCCAGATCCTCCGCCCGCCCGTAACCGTAGGTGTAGCGGCGGGTGGCCGCGCGGCGGCCGACCACGAACGCGATCCACAACGGGAGGGCGGTGAGGGCGTCGGACACGTTGTGCACGGTGTCCGCGAACAGCGCCACCGAGCCCGAGACCAGCACGACCACCAACTGGAGCGCCGCCGTCACGCCCAGCGCGACCAGGCTGATCTTCACCGCCCGCACCCCGTCGCGGCTCGCGGTCAGCGCGTCGTCGACCGAGTCCGCGTGGTCGTGACTGTGCGGCGCGAAGATCTCCTTCAGCAGCGCCAGCGGGCCACGCGCGTGCTCATGCGCGTGGTCATCGCCGTGCCCGTGCCCGTGCCCGTGCCCGTGGCCGTGGCCGTGGCCGTGGCCGTGCGACGAGCCGTCGTCGCGACCGTGGGTCGCCTGCGGCTGCTCCGGGGACTCCGGGTGTGCGTGCGTCATCGGGCGCCCTCCGTCTCGGTTGCGCCGGGCGGCAGCTCGGTCACGCCGTCCCCGCCGTGGTGGGCGGGGACGCCGGGGCTGGCGTGCTCGGCGTTGTGCACGGCGTCGGTGATGAGCCGGGCGATGTGGTCGTTGTCCAGCCGGTAGAAGATCTGCGTGCCGTCCCGGCGCGTGCGCACCAGCCGCGCCATCCGCAGCTTCGCCAGGTGCTGCGAGACCGAGGACGGCGCCTTGCCGGCCCGCGCCGCAAGGTCCGTCACCGACTTCTCGCCGTCGAGCAACGCCCAGAGCACCTGCACGCGCGTGGCGTCCGCCAGCATCCGGAACACCTCGACCGCCAGATCCACCTGGTCACCCGGCAGCGGCCCGCCCGCTTCATGCTTATCTGCACGCATACGCAGATACTAAGGGATGCGGGGCCGGGTCGGCCAGCCGCCGGAAGGGGTCGCCCACCACCCTCCGAGTCGGCGCCGCGCCTTCGCCCGGTCGCCGTCGGCTCGGGAGACCCGTGGTGCTCGCAGCGCCCCGCCGTGCAGCAGCACCCGCCGCCCGCTCGTCACCCCGGTCGCCGCACTCGGAACGGCCGCGCATGCCGGGTGGCTGCACCACCCTCGCGACCGGACGCCTCGCCGCCTCCGCCCGCAGGCTCCCGCGTCGCCGCCGGTGGCGTCGTCCTCGGACTCGTGACGTTCGTGCCCGCGACCGTGTTGATCTACCTGGTGTGCCGCACGTACCGACTCATGGCAGGGGACCGGCTCCTGGTCCGGGTTTGGTCGCGCGGACGTACGTCACCCGGCCGGCCACTCTCGTCCTGCGGTGGCCGACTTCGCCGGCGTCGGTGAACCCGGCCTCCCGCAGGAGCGCCGGGATGCGGTCGCCGAGGTTGTCCTGGAGATGCGGGTTGCGCAGCGCCTTCCGGGCCTTCCGGCCGTCCGAGTCGGCGATGGCTCCGCCCACGTCCACCAGGTGGAGCGAGCCTCCCGGGGACAGGACCCGCCATGCCTCGTGCAGCGCCCCGGGCCGTGCGTCCGGCTCGACGTGATGGAACATGAACGAGGACAGGATCCGGTCGAAGGCGCCGTCCGCGTACGGAAGCCGCTCCGCGAACCCCTGGTCCAGCCGTACGGTGCGGCCACGTCGTGCGGCCTTCCGGCGAGCACGAGCCAACGCCTTCGGATCGGGATCCAGTCCGGTGATCTCGGCGTCCGGGTGCAGGTCGGCCGCCATGATCACGAGGTTGCCCGTGCCGCAGCCGATCTCCAGCACCCGGTGGCCTGGCCGCAGGCCCGCCTGCTCGATCAACGGCCGGTGCAGCGTCGCCATGCCCAACACCCGGCAGAGCGGGTCGTAGACGGGTAGCAGCCAGTCGCGACCCATGGAAGGGACGTACCGACCGTCGTGTTCCATCGCCTGTGGGCTCATCCCGGCATCTCCTGGATAGGATCATCTTTCGCGTAGCTCGAGTCTCTTCCCTCGACGCACGGCCAGGAAGTAGCGATCTTCGGCCCGACCAGGACGATTTTTGGTCCGACAGCGGAGGAACGCATGGGTGGTACCAGGCTGCTGACCAAGCGGGGTTCCGAGCCGCCGATCTACACCTATGAGCAGGTCCCCGGCGGGCCGCCGGTCGGCATCGTGCGCCTCCGTGGCCGCGAGACGCCGGCCCCGGAGCCGCCTCCCGATCACGCCCTCGACTTCCTCGTCCTCGCGTACTTCGCGCATGGCGGCGGGGACCTGTCTCTCCACGGCCATCGGTGGCAGATCCGGTCGGGAGACGTGTATCTCGTCGCGCCCGGCGAAGTGGTCGGCGTCGGGGGCGACCGCACCGCACTCACCGCGGCCGACGGCTGGGGCGTCTACTTCCCGCCGGAGGTCCTGACGCCGAAGACGCCCGGCGGACTCGAGTCATGGCGGGCGCACCCCCTGCTCTTCCCCTTCGTCCGAGGCGTGGCCGGCGGCGCGCAACGCCTCAGCGTGCCGGTCGGCGAACGGCCGGCATGGTCCGAGCGCATGACCGCGCTGGAGGACGAACTTGAGCGCCGGCGCGACGGGTACCGTGAGGCCGCGCTGGCCCACCTGACGCTCCTGCTCGTTGCGGTCTCCCGGCTGGCGGCCGACGTGGTGGGTGATCTGCGCCTGAGGCGCGAACCCCTGCTGGCCGACGTCTTCGACGTCATCGAGCGCCGCTACCGCGAGCAGATCTCGCTCAAGGACGTCGCCGGGGACGTCGGCGTCAGCGCGGGACACCTCACGACCGTCGTCCGCCGCAAGACCGGACGCACCGTGGGAGCCTGGGTGACGGAGCGACGGATGGCGGAGGCGCGCATGCTGCTCGCCCGGACCGGCCTGCCCGTGAACGACATCGCACGGCGCATCGGCTACGACGACCCGGCCTACTTCGCCCGCTGCTTCCGACGCGCCCACGGCGTCCCGCCGCTCGCGTGGCGTCGCGCAGGGGTCTGACGCCGGCTGAGCTGCAGCTCAGAGCGCCACCACCTGCTGAACGGCGAGAGACCGCTCCCCGTCACCCCCGTGGCGTCGGGTTCGTCGACGCCGGCTTGACGATCCCGCTCGGCGCACTCGCCTGGGCAGGTTGCCGCACCGCGCGCCGCGGTTGAGCGCACGGCAACGGCCGGACCCGCGTGGTCGTCTCGTCGGCGTCAGCGGGGTTGCTGCCCGGCCAGGCCCGAAGGCAGGAGCCACGCGGCCACCAGGCCGATCACCCCGGTGGCGGCCAGGACCGCCAGGGCAAGGCCGTATGCGCGGTCAGGCGTGGACGTCAGGCCGGCGACCAGGACGGTGCCGGCGATCGCGGTGCCGAGACAGGATCCGAGGTTGGACACGCTCCGCGACAGGCCGGAGATCTCGCCCTGGTGGTCTTCGTCGAAGCTCGACTGCACGATGTTGACCGACGGGGTCAGCATGCCCCCCAGCCCGAAACCGACGAGGAGCAGCCCGGGGGCGAAGGCCCGGCCGCCCGGGGAGCCGGGCACCGTGACCAGCAGGACGCCGACACCGACGATCGAGACGGCGAAGCCGACCAGGATGAGGGTTCGCTGGGCGCGCCGCCTGGCGAATCGCTCGGCACCGAACGACGACACCAGCAGCCCGACCGTGGTGGCGGTGAATATCACGCCGGTCTCGATCGCGTCGTACCCCCGCACGACCTGCAGGTAGGCCGAGACGACGAAGGACACCCCGATCAGCATCTGCCACTGCACGTTCTGTGTGACGAGGCCGAGGTTGGACGTGCGGTTGCGGAACAGACTCGTCGGCAGCAGCGGCTCCTGGCCGGCACGCTCCTTCGCCCGCACCGACAGGAAGAACCACGTCAGGACGAGCGCGGCGGCGACGATCAGGCCCAGTGCCCACCAGAGGTCGTCGTCCGCCGCCAGGATGCCGACGACGAGAAGCAGGAGACCGGCCGCGGACAGCACCGCACCGCGGACGTCGAGGGGCCGCGTGGGATCCGCCGGCAGGGGGTCCTCGATCCGCCGGCTCAGCAGCAGGATCACCACGATGATGAGCGCCTGGAACGCGAACGCCGCGCGCCAGCTGACCGCCGAGGTGATGAGGCCCTCGATCAGCGGGCCGGCTGCCGCGCCGATCCCGCCCATCGCGCTGACGGCACCGAAGGCGCGGGCACGCGAGACGAGGTCGGTGAACAGCAACGTCGTGAGGATGTAGACCGGCGGGATCAGCAGCGCGGTGCCGACGCCCTCGAGGATGGAGTTGCCCAGGATCAGCACGCCGAGCCCGGGCGAGAGCGCGCTCACCACGGCGCCCACCCCGTACACGCCGAGGCCGACGATGAAGCACCGCTTGCGGCCGTAGCGGTCGGAGAGCTTGCTGCCGGGGATCATCAGCGCGGCCATCACCAGCAGGAAGATCGTGATCGCGACCTGAACCCCCTGAACCGTCGTGTCCAGGTCCGTGCTGATGTCGTTGATCATCACGTTCATGTTCGAGCCGGCGAAACTGCAGATGAACTGCGCGAGCGCGAGTGGGACGAGCGCCCTGCGCAGCGCCGCCGACGGTCGCTTCCGCGTACTCGGTTCAGCCACTGTGCAGTGCCTCCGTCGATCCACGGCTCCGGTCCGCACGCGGAGCCCTGGTTCCACCCGTGGGGCAGCCGCACCTCGACCGTCGAGACTGTCGCGTCCGGGCCGGGATCGCGCCACCCGTCGCGGATGACCGCAGGCCGCGTCTCATGACTCCCCGCCCACTGCGGGCCACCCGGTGGGGCGCTCCGCCGCACCCGGCATCGTCGCCCATAGCGCTGCTGTGAACTCCTCCCCGGGCACGCCGGGGCGCCACACCGGGCGGCTCCTCGCGACGGCGCGGAGTCATGAGACGCGGCCTGGCCGGCAACCGCCGCTCCCGCGGTCGGTGGTCGCCGGGGCCGGACGGTCCTCACCCCGGCTGGATGAGGCGGGCCGGTGGGGACGGGCGGATCCTGGCGGCGACCGGCCGGCCTCGGGTCGGCGTCGGGACGTCGTGGGGAGCGATGCCATGCCCGAGACCGCCATCGCCGACCACGGCCTCATCGGCGATCTGCAGACCGCTGCCCTCGTCACCACCGACGGGTCGGTGGACTGGCTCTGCCTGCCGCGGTTCGACTCCCCGAGCGTCTTCGGCGCGATCCTCGACGACGAGCGCGGCGGGCACTTCCGGATCCGTCCGGCCGGCGAGGCCTTCACCTCGAAGCAGATGTACCTGGCGGATACCGCCATCCTGATCACCCGGTTCTTCACGGCCGACGGCCTGGCGCAGATCGTCGACTTCATGCCGCCGTCCGGCAGCTCTGCCACGGACAACCACAGGCTGGTGCGCATCCTGCACTGCGTCCGCGGCCGAATGAGCTTCGAGGCGGAGGTGGCACCTCGGTTCGACTACGGTCGCCGGAGGCACCGGACCGAGGTGACGGAGAACGGCGCGACCTTCACGACCGATGCGCTGGGCCTCACCCTGCACGTCGTCCGTGAGCCCGACGACGAGCACCTGGCTCGCGTCGACCTGGACGCGGAGGGCGACGTGCGCGTGTCACTCGACCTGGTCGCGGGACAGATCCGGGGTGTGGTGCTCGAGTCGGCGGCGGAGGGGCCGCCCCGGGAGATCCGGCTCGAGGAGATCCAGGAGCTGTCCGATCGGACGGCGGCCTTCTGGCGGTCGTGGCTGGCCCGGTCCACCTACACCGGCAGGTGGCGGGAGACCGTGGAGCGTTCGGCGATCACGCTGAAGCTGATGACGTACGCCCCGACGGGTGGCCTGGTGGCAGCGCCCACGGCCGCTCTACCCGAGCAGGTCGGTGGTGAGCGCAACTGGGACTATCGCTACACCTGGGTGCGGGACGCCTCGTTCTCCGTGCGGGCCCTGCTCCGGTTGGGCCTGGTCGAGGAGGCGGAGCAGTTCGCGTCATGGGTCGGCGACAGAGTCCGCGAGCAGGCCGGCGGCGGGCGCGGCCCCCTGAACATCATGTACCGGATCGACGGGTCGTCCGACCTCAAGGAGGACGTGCTCGCGCAATGGTCGGGGCACCAGGGGTCGGCGCCGGTACGGATCGGGAACGGTGCCGCCGAACAGCTGCAGCTCGACATCTACGGCGAGGCCCTGGACAGCATGTACGCCGCCTACCAGGCGGGGCTGGAGGTGCCCCATCGCGGCTGGGGCGCGATCACCGACATCCTGAACTGGGTGGCCGACAACTGGGACCAGCCCGAGGAAGGCATCTGGGAGACTCGCGGCGGCCGGGAGCCGTTCACCTTCGGGCGGGTCATGAGCTGGACCGCCCTGGATCGGGGCATCCGCATGGCGGTGGAGCTCGGCCGGCCGGCTCCGCTCGACCGCTGGACCGCCGAACGTGACCGCATCTACCACCAGGTCATGGACCGGGGCTTCTCCACCCGCAGGCAGGCGTTCGTCCAGCACTACGACACGGACGTCCTGGACGCGGCGCTGCTGCGCATGCCGACGGTCGGGTTCGTCACGCCGCGCGACCCGATGTGGCTGTCCACGCTGGCGGCGATGGACGACGAGCTGGTCACCGACAGCCTGGTCTACCGCTACGACCCCGAAGCCTCTCCGGACGGCCTGCGCGGGTCCGAGGGCACCTTCTCGCTGTGCTCGTTCGCCTACGTCGACGCGCTCGCCCGGGCCGGGCGCCTCGAGGACGCCCGGGAGGCCTTCGAGAAGATGCTCACCTACGCCAACCACGTGGGCCTGTACTCCGAGGAGATCGCCCTCACGGGGGAGCAGATCGGCAACTTCCCCCAGGCGTTCACGCACCTGGCGCTGATCGATGCCGCCCTCATCCTCGACGCCACCCTGAACGCGGTGGACGGGTCCTGACCGCCTCCTGGCTCCCGGCGGTTCCGGCGCCGACCTGCCCTGACTACTCGACGTCCCACAGGTTGGCCAGTACGGCTGCTCCCGAACCGGGACGCCGCACGATGAGGTCGGCCACGAGTGCGGTCCAGCCGGTCTGGTGCGACGCGCCGAGACCGGCGCCGTCGTCCCCGTGGAAGTACTCGTGGAACAGCAGGTTGTTCTTCCAGCGAGGGTCGGTCTGCAGGCGCTCCTCACCGCCGAAGCAGGGCCGCCGCCCGCTCGCGTCGACGAGGAACAGCGACACCACTCGACGCCGGAGGTCGGCCGCGACCTCGGCGAACGGGAGCTGGTTGCCCGACCGTGCCGGGTACTCGATCGTGACGTCGTCGCCGAAGAACCGGCCGTACTGTTCCAGGGTGCCGATCAGCAGGTGGTTCAGCGGCAGCCACACCGGACCCCGCCAGTTGGAGTTGCCGCCGAACATGCTCGTCGTCGACTCCGCAGGCTCGTAGTCGACGACGGCGCTGAGGCCTTCGACGTCGATCCGGTACGGCGCGTCGCGGTGGGCGCGGGACAGGCTGCGCAGGCCGTACGGGGACAGGAACTCCTCCTCGTCCAGCACCCGGCTCAGCACCCGGAGCAGGCGGTCGAGGGCCACGACGCCGAGCAGGAGGTGCCGATCGCCCTCGGGTCCGCGCAGGATGCCGCGAGCCCGGAGCTCCTCCGGCGTCGCCATGCGGTCACCGAGGAGGTGGGCGAACTGCTTGCCCAGCCGCTGGGCGCCCCTGATCGCGCGCTCGTCGAGGAGGATGCTCGCCAGCAGGGGCAGGACGCCGACCATCGAACGCACCCGGATGAGGTATGAGCTTCCGTCGGGCAGGTTGAGCCGGTCGTAGTAGAAGCCGTCGGCCTCGTCCCAGAGGTCCTGCCCGGCCATCGCGCGGGTGATCGACGCGAAGTGCTCGAGGAACTTGATCGTGAGGTCGCTCGTGGGTCGCCCGCTGCGGTACAGGATCGTGGCGATGGCGCCGAGGCTGATCGCGTAGAACGCCATCCAGGCGGTGGCGTCGGCCTGGGTCAGCGAGCCGCGGACCGGGAGGTTGGACCGGTCGAGTGGACCGATGTTGTCGAGGCCGAGGAAGCCGCCGCTGAAGAGATTGGTCTCGGCGGCGCTCTGGTGGTTGACCCACCAGGTGAAGTTGATCAGCAGCTTGTCGAACACGCGCTCGAGGAAGTCGAGGTCGCGGGCTCCGTCGATGACGAAGACCTCCAGCGCCGCCCACGCCTGGACGGGCGGGTTGACGTCGTCGAAGAACCACTCGTACGCCGGAAGGGCAACTTCCTTGACGTAATCATGCTGGTGCCAATCAAAACGCCAAGCGCAGCCCACGACGCGCTCGCTGCCATATTGATGAGGAGTTCGGAATCATTTAACATTTGAGCGACGTCCAGTCGCCGGAGCCTCCTGCGAAAGGATGGCGGAATTCAAATATCAACGTACTTGCGTCTGTGATCGACTGCGCTGACGGTTCGCCATCGGAGGCTCGTCCAAGCGTCGGCGGTGGCCAAGCGGTCGACCAGAGCAAACGATCGCGCGCTCGGAAGCGTACCGACGTGAAGTAGCTCCAGGTTGGTATCATCTGGTTGCCATCCTCATATCCGGAGTGCGCGATGTACACCCTGGGGATCGACCTCGGGATCAAGTCCACGGCGGTTGCGGTTTGGCGCGAAGGACAGGCGCAGGTCGCCACTCTCGGCAGCCGGACCGCAGCGATCCCGTCGGCGGTGCTGCTGCGGGATGACGGCACTGTCCTGGTCGGGGAGGCCGCGGAGCGGCGGGCCCTTGGCGAACCGCACCGAGTGGCGCGCGAGTTCATGCGTCGGCTCGGGGACCCCACTCCTGTTCTACTGGCGGGGACGCCGTCCTCGGCGCAGGCCCTCACCGCGCGATTGCT
>Ga0081539_10006307_pt1 | contig 11456 bp, 11 predicted proteins | sample TabmetS4T2R2_FD_71023 | JGI IMG/M metagenome (GOLD analysis project Ga0081539, IMG submission 71023) | Tabebuia heterophylla rhizosphere microbial communities from the University of Puerto Rico - S4T2R2 | ecosystem: Host-associated > Plants > Roots > Rhizosphere ...
TCCTGGCCGAGGAGCCGCAGCAGCCGCGCGTCCAACCCGTCGAGCTGGACAGACTGCATAGTCATCTGCCGAGACTACCGTACCGATTGCACATACTGACCAGCCGGAGAGGCGACTCTTGCCCACCGCTGTGACCTGCGCCAACCTCGGCCAATGACGCAGATTATGGAGCGCGTTCCCACCACCACCGACGTCTTCCCCGTCAAGGGCGTCGACTACCTGCAGTTCCTCGTGGGCAACGCCAAGCAGGCCGCCCACTATTACGCCACCGCGTTCGGCATGACCTGTGTCGCCTACCGCGGACCCGAGCAGGGCTACCGCGACCATGCCGAGTACGTCCTGGTCAGCGGCTCCGCCCGGTTCCTGCTCACGGGCGGCGTCCATGCCGGCGCGCCGGGCGCCGACCACGTCGCCAAGCACGGCGACGGCATCCGGGACATCGCCCTCGCCGTGCCGGACGTCGACGCCGCGTACCGGCACGCGCTCGCCGCCGGTGCCCGCGGCGTCGCCGAGCCGTCTTCCCGCACCGACGAGCACGGCACGGTCCGGATCGCCGCGATCGCCACCTACGGCGACACGATCCACTCGCTCGTCGACCGGTCCCGGTACGACGGCCCGTTCCTGCCCGGCTTCGTGACCCGCGGCCCGATCGTCGACCGACGGCCGGCGATCGACGCCGGCCTGCAGCCCAAGCGCTTCTTCCAGGCCGTCGACCACGTGGTCGGCAACGTCGAGCTGGGCCGGATGGACGAGTGGGTGGAGTTCTACCGCCGGGTCATGGGCTTCACCAACATGGCGGAGTTCATCGGCGACGACATCGCCACCGAGTACTCGGCGCTGATGTCCAAGGTCGTCGCGGACGGCACCCGCAAGGTCAAGTTTCCGCTGAACGAGCCGGCCGTCTCCCGGCGCAAGTCGCAGATCGACGAGTACCTCGAGTTCTACGGCGGCCCGGGCGCGCAGCACGTCGCGGTCGCGACCAACGACATCATCGCGAGCGTGGACGCGATGCGTGCGGCCGGCGTGGAGTTCCTGGACACGCCGGACTCCTACTACGACGACCCGGAACTGCGCACCCGGATCGGCGAGGTCCGGGCCCCGATCGAGGAGCTGAAGCAGCGGCGCATCCTGGTCGATCGGGACGAGGACGGCTACCTGCTGCAGATCTTCACGAAGCCGGTGCAGGACCGCCCGACGGTCTTCTTCGAACTGATCGAGCGGCATGGCTCGCTCGGCTTCGGCAAGGGCAACTTCAAGGCGCTCTTCGAGGCGATCGAACGGGAACAGGAACTGCGCGGCAACCTGTGACGCGGTCGGCTTGCGATGTGTTACGGGCAGGAGTCCCCCGGCGGTACGATCGTCATCCGCGTGCCGCGCCGTGCCAGCGGACCCTGGACGACAAGGTCGCCAAGACCGTGGTGGTTAAGGTTTCCCCATGAGCTCGCTGCCCGCCGGTTGGTACAAGGACCCGGCCGACCCCGCCACCCAGCGCTACTGGGACGGCGAGGGCTGGCTCGGCGAGGCCATCCCGGCCGACGCGACGCCGCCCGACGGACCGCCGATCAAGACGGAACAGCCTCCGGCCGCTCCGGCGTCGCCCCCGTCCACCAGCCCGCAGCACGCCCCACCACCGGGCTGGCAGCCTTCGCCACCCGGGTGGCAGACGCCGCCGGCGGGCTGGCAGCAGCCGCCACCCGACTGGCAGCAGCCACCACCCCCCAGCTGGCAGCAGCCACCTCACGGCTGGCAGCCACCACCGGGGATGCGGGCCGCCGTCTACCCCTACCCCGTGCAGGCCCGCCCGCACGGCTACGCCCTCGCCGGGCTCGGCGCCCGCCTGGTCGCCCGGCTCCTCGACATCCTCGCCGTGCTACTGCTCAACGTGGTCGTCAACGGTTACTTCGCATACCAGTGGGCTCGGGAGTTCGTGCCCATCTACCGCGCAACGATGGAGCAGGTGGCGAACGGCGGCAGCGCCCTCGACGTGCAATCGTCGGCCCGGATGGACACGCTGCTCTGGGTGATGTTGATCGTCGCCACCCTGCTCTGGCTGCTCTACGAGGCCCCCGCCGTCGCGGCCACCGGCCAGACGCTGGGCAAGCGGATCATGGGGATCAAGGTGGTGGCGATCGAGAACACCGAGCCGCTGGGGTTCGGCCGGGCCTTCGGGCGCTGGGCGCGCCTCGGCCTGTGGACCCCGGCCTGGGCCTGTGCCGGACTCGGCCTGGTGATGCAGCTCATCGATTCCCTCTCGCCGGTCTTCGACCAGCAGCTACGGCAGGCGTTCCACGACAAGACGGCGCGCACGGTAGTCGTCGCGCTGCCGCCGGCCGACCGGCACCCCGTCGACGTCACCTCGGGTGGCGGCTCTCCGGAGGGCCGATCCGACCACTCCACCCACCACCCGAAATCTCACTGAGGGCTCTTTACCGATGACTAGACTGACGCGGCCCGACCTGGACGGCCTGCCCAGCTACGTGCCCGGCCGCAACCTCGCCGACCTCACCCGCGAGTTGGGCATCGCCGAGGCGATCAAGCTGGCCAGCAACGAGGTGCCGTACGGGCCGCTGCCCGGCGTGCCCGAGGCGGTGGCCCGGGCGATGACGTCGGCGCACCGCTACCCGGACATGGGCGTGGTCGAGCTCCGCGAGGCGCTGGCCCGGCGGTACGGGGTGACCGCCGAACGGATCGTGACCGGATGCGGGTCGGTCGCGCTCGCCGAGATCCTGGTGAAGGCCACCTGCCTGCCCGGCGACGAGATCGTCTACTCGTGGCGGTCGTTCGAGGCGTACCCGATCATCACGGCCGGCGCCGGCGCCACCAGCGTGCGCGTGTCGAACACCCCGGAGCACGGCCACGACCTGCCGGCGATGGCCGACGCGATCACGGACCGGACCCGGCTGGTGCTCGTCTGCAATCCGAACAACCCGACCGGCACGAGTGTACGGAAGGCCGAGCTGGACCGGTTCCTCGCCGCCGTGCCCTCCGATGTGCTCGTCGCGCTCGACGAGGCGTACCGCGAGCTGGTTACCGACCCCGAGGTACCGGACGGGCTCGCCGCCTACGGCGACCGGCCGAACGTGGTCGTGCTGCGCACCATGTCCAAGGCGTGGGGTCTGGCCGGGCTCCGGATGGGTTACCTGATCGCGCAGCCCGAGGTGGCGACCGCCGTCCGCAAGGTGGTCACACCGTTCTCGACCAGCGTCGTGGCGCAGGCCGCGGCGCTCGCCGCGCTGGCGCAGGAGGCCGAGGTCAAGCGCCGCTGCGCCCTCGTCGTCGCCGAACGCGAGCGGGTCACCGAGGCCCTGCGCAAGCTCTCCGTCGACGTGCCGACCAGCCAGGCGAACTTCGTCTGGCTGCCGCTGGGCCACCGCTCGGCCGGGTTCGCCCAGGTCTGTGAGGGCCGCGGGGTGATCGTGCGCCCGTTCCAGGGTGACGGCGTCCGAGTCACGATCGGCACGCCCGACGAGAACGACGCCTTCCTGGTCGCGGCCGAGGCCGCGCTGGAAGGCTAGGACGCCACCCGACTGCTGACTCAGACCGCGGCGATGATGACGGTCTGGACGGTGAAGTAGTAGTCAGGTGCGTCCGGGTCAGCCGGTCCGCCCGTGGTGAGCCGCTCGATCGCGGCGTAACTATCGGTCACCTGCCACCGTCCGGGCGTCCAGGTCAGCTTCTCCCGCTCCACGGCCAGCGGAAAGCTTGCCTCCGTGGCACCCGTGCGCGGATCGATCAGCTGCAGGGTGCGGTCCGGGCCGAGCAGCACGAGCCGCCCGGCGGCCGAGGCACCGAGGACCTGCGCGCCGGCCGGGAAGCGGCCGACGACCCGGCCCGATCCCGGGTCGGTGATCTCCAGCGATCCGCCGGTCCCGGGCGCGGCGACGAGGCCGGCGACCACGGTACTTCCCGGCCGGTCCAGCGCCGTGAGCGGACGTGGCGTGGCATCGCCGGCCAGCCAGCCGCGGCCCGTGCCGTCGCGGAACCCCGCGCAGGACGACGCGGCCACCTCGCAGCCGAGCGGGGTCAGCGGCCCCGGCGGCCCGGGCACCGGACTGCCCGTGGCTACGTCGTACGCACCGGTCGGGCAGACGTACCGGCCACCGGACGTGGTGAAGCCGTCGGTGCAGCCGGCCGGCACCGCGGCCGTCCAGCGGCGGGCACCGGTGCTTCCCTCGTACGCCGCAAGCCGGCCACCGCCGGTGACCACGACGGTGCCGCCGGCGACGTGCAGGCCCGCCGGGCCCCAGACGGTGGACGCGCCGGTACGGTGCCCGGCGAAGCCGGGTGCCGACGGCCCCCGGGCCCGCCACGCGATCGTTCCGGTACGCCCGTCGATGGCCACCAGCTCGCCGTCCGACCAGCGGCTGATCACCGTGGGACCGATCGCGACGACCCCGGCGACCTGCTGCGGCCAGCGCCGGAACGACCAGAGCGCGGTGTAGACGGTCTTGCCGTCCACCGGGCCGTCCGCCCGCACCTGGCGCTTGGCGGCGTACACGCGGATGCGGTCGTCGACGATGAGCGGGGCGGCGTTGGTGCGTCCCGTGACGCCCGGCGCTCGGGCGGCCGGCGCGGGATAGGGCGCGGTGGCCTGGTCGAGGACTTCGGCGGGAGCCAGGACCCGCCAGCCGGCGAGCGCGCCGGCACCGGCCAGCACGACCGCCGGCAGCGATCGCCACAGCGCCCGGAACACCCGGGAAGACTATGTCACGACCGGCGTGTGGTCCCCGGGACGTCCTTCGGGCGGCCGGGCCGTCATGTCAGGCGACCGCGGCGAGATCGTCCAGGTCGCGGCGGAGGGCGCCCTCGGCCGTCTCGGCCGCCAGCCCGCCGAAGATCAGCGCCAGGAACCGCCCGGCCGGCGCGGTCGGGCTGCCGTCCTGGACGACGGTGACCATGGTGCCGCCGCGGTGCCGGCCGCGCACGATCGGGACGAACGAATAGGTCATCCGGTAGTCGGCGCCGATGCCCGGCGAGGCCACGACGAACCGCTCCGGGACGGTGCACTCTTCGACCCGGAACTCCTCGGTGATCTCACCGCCGTCGGCCATCCCGCGGGTCTCCCGCCACCTCGTTCCCGCGCCGAACGGCCCGGGGGTGAGCACCTCGACCCGGGTGACCGCGGAGAGCCACCGGCCGCGCCCGGCCAGGTCCGTGAAGACGCGCCAGACCGCCACCACCGGCGCCTCGATCAACCGGGTCACCGCGACCGTCGACATAGCGTGACCTCCCGCGTACACCGTACGAGGACGGCGCCGGTTGCGACAGCGATCAGGCGACCACGGTGCCGGTGACCTCGCCCAGTCCGATCAGGTTGCTACCCGCGCCGGGCGCGGTGCCGCCGATCGTGACCGTGTCGCCGTCGAGAAGGAACCCGCGGAGGCTGCCGTCCGCCAGCTTGACGGGTTCAGTGCCGTTCCGCGTCAACTCGAGGAATGAGCCGACCTCGTCGCGGGACGGGCCCGAGACGGTGCCGGACGCGTACAGGTCGCCGGTGCGCACCGTGGCGCCGTTGACGGTCAGGTGGGCCAGTTGCTGGGCCGCCGTCCAGTACATGGAGGCGAACGGCGGGTTGGTCACCCGGGTGCCGTTCCAGTCGACGCTCAGCCGGAGATCGAAGCCCGGCCCGGCCGGCAGCAGATAGTCCAGCGGCGGGGGATCCTGCACCGGCGCGTCGATGGTGGCCAGCGCTTCCAGCGGCACCACCCAGGGCGAGACCGAGGTGGCGAACGACTTGGCGAGGAACGGACCGAGCGGGCGGTACTCCCAGGCCTGGATGTCCCGGGCCGACCAGTCGTTGACGAGGACCACGCCGAAGACGTGATCGGCGAACGCTGAGGTGGGGATGCGCCGGCCGGGGGTGCCGACGACGAAGCCCACCTCGGCCTCCACGTCCAGCCGCCGCGACGGGCCGAAGACGCCACGACCGAGCTGACCCGCGGGCCGCGCGACGGGGGTGCCGGAGACCACCACCGTGCTCGACCGTCCGTGGTAGCCGATCGGTAGGTGACGCCAGTGCGGCGGGAGGCCCGGCGCGTCCGGCCGCAGGATCTCGCCGACGTTGAGCGCGTGCCACTGCGAAGAGTAGAAGTCGGTGTAGTCGGCAACCTCGAACGGCAGGTGCAGGGTCACTCCGGTGAGCGGGATGCCGGGCGCCGAGGCGGCGAACCCGATGACCGCGGCCCGTGCCGCCGTCCACCGAGCCCGACCCGCGGCCAGGAGCGGGGTGAGCGACGGCTGGGCGAGCAGGCCGCCCAGGGGGGACAGGTCCACGACGCGGGAGCCGAGCCGGACGCCGAGCCGCCGGCTGCCGCCCGGCTCGCTGAACACCCCGTACGGCAGGTTGTCGAGACCGTACCGGCTCACCCGTAACCACCGTCGATCAGGCCGAGCCGGATCAGCTCGGTCAACGGCTCCACCACGTTGGCAGCGCCGAACCCGGCGAAGAGCGGGCGCGGCTCGTCGCGCCGGCCGCGGACCGGTTCGACCAGCGGCACCGGATGGGTGGCGGCCAGCACCTCGGCCACCTCGGCCACCTCGCCGCCGCCGGTCGCGAGGATCGCGGCGGCCAGCACGTTGAGGAAGCCGTGATGGGTGAAGCCGGTCTCCGGATCGGTGTGCCGGATCGCGTGCCGCAGCCCGGCCGCCAGCCGGAACGGCAGGTCGCGGTCGCGGCACGCGCAGATCACCGCGGCGAGTTCGACCGGCGTCGGGAACAGTTCCGCGGCCAGGCCGCCGACCCGGAACTTGGGCGCGATCCGCGTCCCGCGGGCGCGGCACCCGGCGAGCGTGTCGAGTGCGGCGAGCAGACCCCAGGTCAACGGGATCTCGGCGTACACCTCGAGATCCTGGTCGTCGCCGGCCAGCGCGCAGAGGCCGGCCAGGCCGGGCTGCGGGTCCTCGCCGCGGCGCGCGACCGCCGCCTCGACGTGGAAGACCACCGCGCCGGCCGCCCGCAGTTTCTCCACCGCCACGGGCACCGCGCTCAGCGCGACGTCGCCGATCAGCGCGACCGGCAGTCCCGGGCTGGGCACCTCGGCGCCGATCACCGTGGCCGGCACGAGCAGGGGGCCGAGCAGACCGGCGAACCACGCCGAGCGGTGCTCGCCGTGCTTGACCACGGCGTCGGGCAGGCTGGCGAAGCTCGGCGGCAGAAGGGAGGCGTCATCGACCAGCCCGCCGAAGAGCGTAGGCACCATCGTTGACACGAAACTGAACCTAATAGACGCTTCGAGAGGCGGACAACCACGTCCGCTATGTCGGTTTCAACCGGGTGGGAGGCAACGATGCCGTACTACCGCAGCCTCGGCGAGGTGCCACACAAGAGGCACACCCAGTTCCGGGGTCCCGACGGCGGTCTCTACGCCGAGGAGCTCATGGGGCAGGAGGGCTTCTCCTCCGACTCGTCCCTGCTCTACCACCGGCGCGCACCGACCGCGATCGTGTCGGCCGAGACATACGAGCCGCCGGCGGTCCGCCAGGTGCCGAATCTGCCGTTGAAGCCCCGTCACCTGCGCACCCACAAGCTGGACGAGGGGCCGGCCGACGCGGTGCTCGGCCGCCGACCGCTGTTGGCCAACAACGACGTCCGGATCGGCTACGTGGTGGCCGACCGGCCGTCCCCGCTCTACCGCGACGCCGTCGGCGACGAGTGCCTGTACGTCGAGGACGGCACCGCGGTCGTCGAGACGACCTTCGGTGCCCTGGAGATCAGCACCGGCGACTACGTCATCATCCCGACCTCTGTGGTGCACCGGATACTGCCGCAGGGACGCCCGGTCCGGTTGCTGACCATCGAGGCCACCGGCCACATCGGCCCGCCGCGGCGGTACCTCTCGGTGCGCGGCCAGTTCCTCGAGCACGCGCCGTACTGCGAGCGGGACCTCCGCGCACCGGCCGAACCGCTCCAGCGCGACGAGACCGACGTCGAGGTGTTCGTGAAGCACCGCGCCGGCTGGACCCGGCACGTCTACGCGCACCACCCGTTCGACGTGGTGGGCTGGGACGGCTGCCTGTATCCGTGGGCCTTCTCGATCCACGACTTCGAGCCGATCACCGGCCGCATACATCAGCCCCCGCCCGTGCACCAGACCTTCGAGGGCCCGAACTTCGTCGTCTGCTCGTTCGTCCCGCGCAAGGTCGACTACCATCCGCTTGCCGTCCCGGTGCCGTACAACCACCACAACGTCGACTCCGACGAGATGATGTTCTACACCGGCGGCAACTACGAGGCTCGCCGCGGCTCCGGCATCGAACAGGGATCGATCTCGCTGCACCCGTCCGGCTTCACCCACGGCCCCCAGCCGGGGGCGGTCGAGCGGGCGCTCGGCGCCGAGGCGTTCGACGAGCTCGCGGTCATGGTCGACACCTTCCGCCCGCTCGAGCTCTGCGACGCGGCGGTCGCCGTGGAGGACACCGGTTACGCGTGGACCTGGAACAGGAGCGATGACCGCTGATCCGGCGCCGATCAGCGGCGGACGGTGAGGACGAGCAGCTCTGCCACGGCGGCCAGGGCCATCCCGATCAGCAGCGGTACGAGGCCACCCACCACGGCGTAGACCAGGAGCAGCAGCGGGGCGCCGAAGGCGAGGTAGGCCGCTGCCGCCACGGGGCGTGCCTGGGCGCGTACCCGGGCGAGCGCGGTGGCCAGTGGCTCGAGAAGCCTTCGGTTGAGCCAGACCGTGACCCCGACGAGAAGGAGCACGCCCATCAGACCGGCCCACATCCGGGAGATGCCGCCGCTGGCCAGCGACATGGCCGCCGCGATCACGGCGGTGATCAGGACGGCGTTCGCGCTGTAGAGGATGCCGTGCCTCAACCCCTCCAGGGAGTCGCCCGACGGGTCCAGCACCGGGCCGGACGGCCGGCTCACCGCGGCCTGGTCCGTCCAGCCGGTCGACGAGTGTGCCGGCGGTTCCAGCGGTTCCGGCCGGTCGGGCGCGGGGTAGGGCCGCGGGAAGGGCTCCGGGTACGGCGCGTCGCCGGCGAGGTCGTCCGGCTTCCCGCCCGCCGGCGGGTACGGTGCATCCCCGGCGAACGGCGCGGGCAGCGCCGCCTCGTCGGCCAGCGTCTCCAGGGCCCGCGCCCAGCGGCGCCGCTCGAAACGGACGATGCCGAGGTCGCGCTGCGCGTCGCCGATCTCCGGATCGAGTTCGAGCGCCTCCGCGTACGCCCGCTGGGCCAGGTCGAACAACCGCAACCGCGCCGCCACGACGGCCAGCACCAGGTGCGCCTCGGCCTCGGCGGGCGCGGCCCGGACACCGTTCCACGCCGCGTTCAACGCCTCCTGTCCGTTGCGCGACTCGCTGAGCAGGGCGGCACCGGTGCGCTGGGCGTACGGGTCACCCGGCCACTGCCGCAGGATGTCGCCGGCGACCCGGGCGGCATCGCCGTACCGTCCGCTGTCGGTGAGCGCCATCGCGCGCACGACCAGGGTGGGCAATCGGACGGGCGCCGTCGCGGCCGCCCGGTCGGCCGCGACCAGCGCCTCGACCGGCTGATCCGCGGCGAGATGGATCCGGGCGAGCGTGGCGAGCAGGCTCGGCTCGTCCGGCTCGGCGGTCAGACCGGCCGCTATCTCCTCGGCGGCTTCGTCGTAGCGGCCGAGGTCGGCGAGCAGCAGCGCACGTTGCCGGTATTCCTCCGGCGTCGTCTCCGGATTCCCTGGGGCGGCCACGGATCGAGCCTAGGCGCCGGATGCGACCTTCCGCGGGTCGGGGTGAGCCGCCGTTTCCGGACGAGCACGGCGCTCGGCGGTCAGGGTGCCGTGATCAGGGCCACCGCGATGGCGGCCAGGCCCTCACCGCGCCCGGTCAGACCGAGGCCGTCGGTGGTGGTACCGGAAACTGTCACCGGTGCTCCCGCCGCCTCGGCGAGCACCCGCTGCGCCTCGTCCCGGCGCGTGCCGATCTTCGGCCGGTTGCCGATCACCTGGATCGACACGTTGACCACCTCGAACGACGCGGCGTGCAGCAGCCGGGCCGTCTCGCTCAGCAGCGCCACTCCGGAAGCGCCGGCCCATTCCGGGCGCGAGGTGCCGAAGTTGCCGCCGAGGTCGCCGAGCCCGGCGGCCGCGAACAGGGCGTCGCAGGCGGCGTGCGCCGCGACGTCGCCGTCAGAATGCCCGGCCAGGCCCGGTTCGTCCGGCCAGAGCAGTCCCGCCACCCAACACGGCCGTCCCGTCGCGAAGGCGTGCACATCGGTTCCGATGCCGACCCGCTGGGTGATCACGCCGATCAGCGTACGTGCAGGAGCGCCTCGGCCAGGATCAGGTCGAGCGGGCGCGTGATCTTCATGGCCAGCTCGGAGCCGGCAACGCAGATCACCGGAAGGCCGGCCTTCTCCACCAGGCCGGCGTCGTCGGTGAGCGGATCGGCGGCCGCGGCGTGGGCGGCCGCGAGGACGTCGTGACGGAAGCCCTGGGGGGTCTGCACGATCCTCAGCATCGACCGGTCCACCGTACCGAGCACGCACTCGCCGGGGCCGACTTCCTTGACGGTGTCGACCACCGGCAGCACGGGGATGACCGCGGGCGCGCCGCCGCGCACCGCGGCGGCCACCGACTCGACGAGCTCAGGCGGCGTCAAAGCGCGCGCCGCGTCGTGCACGAGGACGATACCGACGCCGTGCGGAACGACGGCCAACGCGCGCGCGACAGATTCCTGACGCTCGGCGCCGCCGGCGACCACGGTCACCTGAGCGACCGGTGCCAACAGGTCGCTGACCGCCGCGACCTCGGCGGCTGGCGCGGCCACGACGATCATCCGGACCGACGGCGCGGCGGCGACCCGGCGTACCGCATGAACCAGCAACGGCTCACCGGCCAGCAGCCGCAGCGCCTTGGGACCGCCGGGGCCGAGGCGCAGGCCGGCGCCGGCTGCCGGAACGAGGACCGCGACGTCACCCCGAGCATTCAGCTGCGCGGTCACGTCGCGGTCCTGTTCAAGAAATTACCGAGGGGTGGGGGGCGGGGTCAGGCCTCGGTGAGGACCTTGTCGAGGAGAACCTCGGCCTCGTCCTTGGTGCTCTTCTCCGCCAGAGCCACCTCGCCGACCAGGATGTCACGAGCCTTCGCGAGCATGCGCTTCTCCCCGGCCGAGAGACCGCGCTCGCGCTCGCGACGCCAGAGGTCACGAACAACCTCGGCAACCTTGAGCGGGTTGCCGGAGGCAAGCTTCTCGAGATTTGCCTTGTAACGCCGCGACCAGTTGGTCGGCTCCTCGGTGTGCGGAGCGCGGAGGACGTCGAAGACCTTGCCCAGGCCCTCCTCGCCGACCACCTCGCGCACGCCGACGATCTCGGCGTTCTCAGCGGGCACCCGCACCGTCAGGTCACCCTGGGCGACGCGCAGAACGAGATACTGCTTTTCCTCGCCCTTGATGACCCTAGTCTCGATTGCCTCGATGAGTGCGGCCCCGTGGTGGGGGTAAACAACGGTCTCGCCGACACTGAAAACC
>Ga0081539_10006308_pt1 | contig 11453 bp, 12 predicted proteins | sample TabmetS4T2R2_FD_71023 | JGI IMG/M metagenome (GOLD analysis project Ga0081539, IMG submission 71023) | Tabebuia heterophylla rhizosphere microbial communities from the University of Puerto Rico - S4T2R2 | ecosystem: Host-associated > Plants > Roots > Rhizosphere ...
GACGTCCAATCGGGCCGCGGGCCGCCGGGCTCCGGTGCGAGCATCGGGTCCAGGATCTGCTCGGCTGCGTGCGACGAGCGGGCGAGCGCTCGGGTCAGGTCGTGCCCGAGGGAGAAGGGCAGGTTCGTCTCCGGCTCGTACGCGAAGACCGCAACACGATCGGCGTCCCTCGATGCCTCGTCGATCAGCCTGCTCTTGCCGACGCCGGGCTCGCCGTCCACGACCACGACGCTCGGACGCTGCTCGCCGGGCGCACGAGCAAGTGCGGCGCGAACCACCTCGAGCTCATGCGTACGCCCGAAAAACCCGGCCATAACCGCCACCGCACCTGCGCGTTCTTTTTCGGCTGGATCCGAGGGAGGTCCCTCATGATACGTGCGAGCGGCGTCCTTATCGTCGTTTTCACCAATGCGGTCCCGGCAGTGGGCCGGGGCGGAGGAAAGGAGAGGAACATGCGAGGGTTTGACTGTTCAGATCCGGCGCACGGCAAGGTCCACTTCACCGGCAAGGACGATAACGATCTTGTACAGATCATCAAGGCGCACGCGGCGACGGCACACCCGGATCTGACCGAGGGGCAGATCCGGGAGATGATCACCGGGGCGGACTGGTGGAAGGAGTTGGCCACCTCGGGCGCGAACGCAGGCTCGGCGCAATCCGCATACGACGAGTAAGCGGCCTCCGAAGGGTGGCTGTTGCGACGTCGCCGCGTACATACATAAGCACGTATATAGTGCCAATGGCCTCGAGGCGCCGGCAAGCTGCAACGGAGGAACGCGCAATGAGCACCGAGCACGGCCAGCGGCCGAAGATCACCGACAACGAGCAGCTCAGCCACGTCGTGACGCCGCATCCACACGACTCGGCGGATATCCACCACGAACGCGTCGACGCCCACCGCTGACAACGCAGAGCGTCGGACTCGTGGGATGCGATCTCGCCGCTGGTGGGACCTGTCCGGGGCGGTCAGGCTCGCCCCGGCGGACGCGACGGCTGTCCCGGCCCTGCTCGCGTGCGTATGTACGGGCGGGCCGCTGACGGTTGTCGTCGCAGCTGGACGACCGGACCTGGCCGCGTACACGGCATTTGGCGCATTCACCGGGTTGTACGCCCGCAACGAGCTTTACCGCCAACGTGCCCTGACGCTGGCCGTGGCGGCCGCGGTACTTGTCGCCTCGGTGGCGATCGGGGCGGTCGTTGGAGTGCTAACCGACAGCGGGATCGCGCACGTGCTGGTCGTCGCCGGCGTCGCCGGACTGGCAAAGCTGGTGCTGGACGTCGTCCGCGCCGGGCCACCCGGCGCATTGATGCCGACCATGGCCGCGGCGATCACCGTCACCGCGGTCACGGGCGCGGATCTTGCGCTGGTCGCGGTCGGGCTGTGCGCCGCTTCCGCGACGTGGTCGTGGCTGGTGTGCATGAGCCCGCGTCTGATCCGTCCCGACGGGCCGCAGCGGGTAGCGATAGCGGATGCTTTACGGGCCGTCGCCAGGCGTGTCGAGTCGATCGACACACCGTCGCACGACAGCGCGAGGCATGCGGCGGCACTGGCTCTGGAACGCGCCTGGCACGCTTTCAGCGTCCTGCCGCGGGGCGACGCCAGCGAGCAGTTCGAGGTCCTCCTGGTACACGCCGAGACGGTGATGCGTGAGGCCAGGCTGGCCGTAGCGGCTGGTTCGCCGCCGGCGAAGGAGGCCGCGGTGCGGTGCCGCCAGTTGGCGGTGCTGCTGCGGGGAGGCTCGGTGCCACAGATCGCGGCGAGCGTCGAGGAGTTGGCCGAGCTGGCCGGCGTTTGGGCCGCGGCGCGGCTGGGTGCGACGTCGCACGCACCGCTGCAGCGCACCCCTCGCCCGTCCCGCCTGACGGGTCTGACCAATCTCCGGTTCGGCTCGCCCGAGGTCGCCCTGGCGGGTCGAACGGCACTCGCCGCCGCGGTGGCCGGGCTGGCCGCGGAAGCCGTCGGGCTCGGGCACTCCTACTGGGCGTCGGTGTCCGCGGTCGCCGTGCTGGCACCGATGAACCTGTCCGGGGCGACCCAACGGGCCGTGCAGCGGGCTACCGGATCGGCGCTCGGCGTCCTGATCGCGGTGGTGGCATTGGCCGCAGTTCCCCGTCCGGAAGCCACGGCGGCGCTGGTGATCGTCTGCACCGCTCTCGCTGAGCTGACCGTCACCCGTAACTACGGCGTGGCCATGTTGTTCACCACCCCCATCGCGCTCATGCTGTCTGCTTTGGCACACCCGCTGCCCCCGGTTGTTCTGGCCCGCGATCGCGTGCTGGATACGGTGCTTGGTGCCGCCGTCGCGGTGGCCGTCGCACTGATGCTCCCCAACCGCGGCCTGGCGCAAGCCGTGCAGGTCGCGCTCGACGCCGCGCAAGCCACCCTGGACGACGCGTCGACAACCGCCCCCGCCGACCGGCTGGCGACTGCGCGGGTCGTCGCGGCCCGGCTCTCGGCGCTGCGCACCGCCTACGATGCCGCCGCCGGTGAGCCGTGGTGGCAGGACGTGCCTGCCGAGCGGGTGCTGGTGGTCGAGCGTGCGGGCCACACCACGCTCGCACGGCTCACCCGATAGCCCGCCCGGGAGCCGGCGGAGGGAATAGTGCGCCGCGCCGACGGGTGAATCGCCGCGCCAACGCCTGCCGAGAGCGACGCTCGGTCGCCGTGGGTCGCCAACTCCGCGGAAACCACGCCGGCTCCGCCGTCCGAAGCATGAGTACGGTTCGCCGTCCGCGACTGAGTGGCTCCGCGCGATTAACCCCCGGTCGAGGTCGACCACGTGTAGAGGTGTTCCGGCCGTCCCGTCGTGCCGTAGCGGAGCGTGATCTTCACCCGGCCGGCGGCGGCCAGATCCGGGAGGGCGGGCCGTCCGGCTCCGGAACCGTGACCACACCGACCATCCGGGCGACGAACACCGCGCCGCAGTCCGTCCCGGACGGTCGGGTGAGTTCCAGGTCGCCGCAGTGCGGGCGGGTCAGCTGCCGGGCGAGGGCCAGGCCGATACCGTGCGGACGGCCGTCGTCCCCGGCTGTGGTGCAGCCCTGCTCGAACAGCGGTCCAGGCCAACAAGCCGGCCGTGCAGAAGCTCGCCAACGCACTCTCGGCGGGGTCCTTCCATCGAAATCAACCAGAGGGTCTACAGTGGACACTTCACGCACCGGCCCGGACGAGGCAGGTCGCTACCAATCGCTCCCACCCATCGCGGGGCGCGCGCGTGCATGTCGCGCCCTGGCGGATGCCCGGCGGGACCGTCGTAGCCGAGAGTTACCTTCGCGCCATGGTCGTGGGGCGGGCGAGGGAACGCAAGCGTCCGCATCGCCACGAGAGTCCGTCCTGTCACTCGCCATCACCGCTGCTCTAAGCCACGCGCTGAGGTTGCACCTGTTACCCACCTGTCGCCTTGGTCGTTCAGTCAGGCAGGCCTGTTGAGCGTCGCGATGGAGTTGCATCGCACTACGTGTTCGCCCTCAACGATCCAGTACGAGGCGACGACCGTGGTGTCTTGGCGGTTGGCCTGCGGCACCGGCCCATACCAGAGGTTGTCGAATCCCGGCTCACGCCGGACGCCCTGGTAGGGGTCCTCCATGCGAGACAGAATCCACTCAAAAACCTCATTGATGAGAATCTGGTCCGGGTTTTCGGTGTTGATCCATATGTCTGCGTGGTACTCAAAGTCCCGCAGCTGCCACAAACGGTGCGTGGTTAGGCACTCCGCTTCAGCCTCGCCCGCAGACGTCCAGTATCGTCCGGCCGGTTCGGCCCCGTAGGCTGGCGGGTCGTCTCGGCGAGCCATTCGCGCACCAGTGCGGTGTCGAGCGGGTCGTCGTCCTCGTCGTGACCAGGTGCCCCGCTGGTTTGGAAATAGCCCATAATCCATTCTTGCCGAATCGTGACGCTTTCTCCGGGGGCACGATTCTGATCGGCGATCGTCCACGGCGCTTCGCTGTGGGTGAGATTTTCGAGGTCTTTTGCGGTCAGAGCGCCGTACCGGCTGAGGACGTACCCCACCGTGTTAAGGGCGGCTTCGTCGAGTGACTGCGGCGCGGGGATTTCGTCCGCCTCGCGCTCCCGCTTCCAGAGCCGACCTACGACCGGACCCATGTCCCAGGCAGAGATCGTCTCCGGGAACAAGGGCTCGCCGGTATGAGCCAGGTGGTGTCCTTGGCAGTAGTAGAGCAGCTTGTGCAACTTCTTGACCCCGACGCCGGGGAGCCGTTCGCGGAGGACGGCGGCGACATCGTGCGCGGCGACGGTCATGCGCGCAGGGTACCGCTGGCGTATGACATCATTCGTCACGTCCTCAGCGTTGCGCCGCCTGACCTACGCGGACGACGTTCCCGGCAAGGGCAACGCCGACGAACCGAGGCAAGATCAAAGTTTGGCTGAGGTGCTTCGTGTCAGGACGGACGCATTAGTCGGTAAGCACAACGCCAACAACCGAGTAGAAGCTGATCACGGCCAGCTCAAGCGCCGGGTTGGGTGGCGAAGGTTGTTGCCGCCCGTCGCCCGGTGTTCCGACGACACCCTCTCCAGGCAAATGCGTCTGAGGGCAATTCTCAGTGCCTGATCTTCGGCCCGTTTGCTGCGGCGGCAGTTAGGAAAGTGGGTGGTTGGCGTCGGCCGCGACCGCGCGCAGCCGCTGCACAGCCGCCTGTGCGTGCTCCTCACGGCGGACCCAGGAGGCCAGCATCCGCAGCGGACGCCGGCGACCCTGGACTCTCACTTGTACGCCGTACCAGAGCCCATTGAGGAGCGCCTGGGTGTTGAAGGCTGAGATCACGTCGATGTCTTCGACATCGGGCCACGCCACCCGCACCGTGCGAAGCGCGTTGTGTACCGTCATCCCGTCGGTATCGGCCACCACCCGCGCGACGACGCAGCGGCCGGCCGGCAAGAGGCACAGCAGCCAGACAACGAGCACGGCGGCGCCCATAACGGTGCCAGTCTGCTCGGTCTCCCGCCGGACCACGACGACAGAGACCCCGTAGATCAGCGCGGCACCAGGCAACGGGCAGATCCAGCACCATACGAAGGCATAAATGAGCGGCATCCGCCAGGCGCGTAGGACCAGTCGGTCGCCCCGGCGGCGCTCTCGGTGTTCCCGCCCCGTCATCACCTCTGCACCAATCCCACTGCGGCCACCGTGGCAGCTCCACCCCGCGACGGAAGACTAGGCCCAGCCAACTGACCTATACCGGTGCGGTGACCGCCCGATTATGATCGGTCGCCATCCATGTCGACGACCTCCGATCCGAAGGCATACGCGCCGAGCCGATTGAGATCGGCTCGGGGGGCGGGTCCCGCCCACCCCAAGGAGGAATCCATGACGCAACCGACAGACGTTATCACCGCCAACCGCTTTTCGATCACGATCGATGGGTACGAGATCGCGACGTTCGCGGAACTGTCTGGCATCGTCGCCGAATTCGAGCTGGCCGAATACTGGGAAACCAACGACTCCAACCCGAGCGTCTCGAAGCTTCCGGGCAAGTTCAAGCCCCCAACCGTTACCCTCAAGCGTGGTATGAACGGCTCGCTGGAGCTCTGGGCGTGGCAAGAGGCGGTTCGGAAAGGCACCATGCAAGCCGCCCGCAGGAGCTGCTCGCTTACCATGTTCAACTCCGAAGGCAAGCCGGTGGGCCGTTATTGGCTGGAGAAGGCCTGGCCGAGCAAGTTGGAGCTCGCAGGGCTGAAGGCCGGGGCCAGCGAGGCGCTGATGGAAACCGTCACGCTGACCTGCGAATACATCCAACGGGTCAAGCCCTGAGCCGCTGAGGAAACGCGAGGCGCCCACCCTACCCCCGAGCCAGGCTTGATCACCCCGCAGCAGACCCGCCGGTTTCCTTAACGGTAACTTCTTGTTACCCGTACCGTCGTGAAATTCGACGTGTCCAGCGCCCGCATCCAGGCGCCGCCCGAGAAGGTGTGGGCCACCTGGACCGACGCGTCGGCTGTGGCGGATGCGGAGCCTTGTTCTCTCGTTCAAGTCATTCAGGGTCATAGATGGTTGCTGGCTGTCCGCCCCCGCCGGCTCGAGCGAGATTCCGCCGGCCGCTCTATTCCGCTGGCCACCTGCGCCATCGCACGCCAGGGATGCTCAGTCGGCATCCCAGGGTAGCTTGTCGTCGATGTAGCGGCGCAGCGACTGCAGGGACTGCTGGAACGCGCCGTCGATCATGGCGGCGAGCTGGTCGGTGCCGGTGGGATCAAGTGGCTCGAACGTAGTCGTCAGGGTGACGGTGGCGGTGCCCGGGTCGGGGCCTTCGGTGACCGCGAAGGTGCCACCGGACCGTCGGATCGGCAGTGGGACGCGCAGGTGGTCGAACCGGTAGCTACGCCGGCTGGCCGAGATGTCGCTGATCTTTTCGTGGACTTCCTGCCCGTCGGCCATCCGGCAGACTCGGATGTCGCCGTCCATGTGCGCGGCGGTGACTCCCGGTAGCCAATGGCGGGTGGCAGGCATGTCGGCCAGGACGGCCCAAACGTCGTCCGGTTTGGCTGCGATGTCGATGGTGTTGGTGATGCTCGGCATGGTCCAGGTCGTCCTTCCGCGCGATGGGCTTCTGACGGTTGTGACGGCGGCCGGGGGGCGGATTCATCGGGGTCGGCTCTACCTTGGGTAGGTGACGATCGCGACCTCGGTGGACCGGCCGGATGTGCCGGCGCTGCTTGCGGCGGCGGTGGCCGGGAACGACGTCGCGTTCCAGCGGCTGGCGGCACCGTACCGGCGGGAGCTGCTGGTGCACTGTTATCGGATGCTGGGCAGCCTGGACGATGCTGACGACGCGGTGCAGGAGACGCTGGTCAAGGCGTGGCGCGGGTTGGCCGGCTTCGAAGGCCGATCGAGCGTGCGGGCCTGGCTGTACCGGATTGCTACGAATGCGTGCCTGGACGCCCTGGACCACCGCGCCCGGCGGATCCTGCCGATGGCGATCGTCGCCCCGGCCGAACCGTGCCAGGCTCCCGAGCCGGACGATCCGGACCTGCCGTGGCTGCAGCCGTACCCGGATGCGCTGCTCGATGGGATGGACCCCGATCCGTTGGCCGATCCGGCCGCGGTGGTGGTGCGTCGTGAGCACATCGAGTTGGCGTTCATCGCGGCGGTGCAGTACCTGCAGCCGAGGCAGCGGGCCGTGCTGTTGTTGCGGGAGGTGCTCGGATTCTCGGCGGCCGAGACCGCTGGCATGCTGGCCACCACGTCGGCGTCGGTCAGCAGCACGCTGCAGCGGGCCAGGAACACTCTGCGGGGCCGTTTGCCTGTCACGGGCGGCCCGCCGACGTCGCGGGCGGAACAGGCCGAACTGGTCGCCCGGTACGTTCGGGCCTGGCACGCCAAGGATGTGCCCGCGCTCGTCGCGTTGCTGCGCGAGGACGCGTACATGGCGATGCCGCCGACTCCGTCCTGGTACCAGGGCCGTGACAGCATCGGCGTGTACCTGCGGCGGCTGTTCGCCAGCCCGTGGGGCGTCGACCTGCGGGTGATGGTGACCGGAGCTAATGGACAGCCCGCGCTGGCCGTCTACGCGCCCGCCGAGGACGGCCACATGCCGTTCGCCATCAAGCTGCTCACCGTCCACGGCGGACTGATCGTCGCGATCACCGGCTTTGTCCACGTCGGACTGTTCGACCGGTTCGGCCTGCCGCCGCGCCTACGGGTCGACGCGTTCCGCGCGCCTTACGTGCTCGGAGGCGCAGTCCGCTTGGTCGGCGTGCGTGGTGTCGTGGCCAGTGCAGCGCCGACCGCCGTACCGAGCGGTGGTGTGCCGATCACCACGGTGTGCCCGGTCGACCCCTCGAGCTGCTGAAGCAGGCGCAGCTGCAGGAGCGCTGGGTTGTCGGCCGCCATCCGCGCCGCGTTGGCCAAACTGCGCAGTGCGGCTGTCTCGCCACGAGCCCGCTCCAGTACGGCTATTCCCTGGGCACGGGCGACGAGCACCTCGGCCTGGGCCCGCTTGAGCTCGCTGGACAGGATGATGTCCTTTAACTCGAGCTGGTCCACCTCGACACCAAGCTCGTCGAGGCCGCGGAGCCCCTCTCGGAGCCGGGCTCCGATGTTTCCTCGTCCGGTGAGCAGCTCCTCAATCGAAGTGGCGGCGAGAAGCTCTCGAAGCGCGACCTGGACGGCGAGGTAGAGCGCCTGCTCGGCGTCACGCGCGCCGGTAACAAACACAACGGGGTCGCTCACGCGCGCCCGACCAGCAACAGTGACCTTCACGGTCGCCCCGTCAGCCGTGGGCACTTCTTGGGTTGGTATGAGGAGGACCCACGGGCGGGTGTCGACCCGGCGCAGGGTGTAGCCCTTGGTCCAGCGACGGTACCGGCCGGGGGCCAGTACCAGATCCAGCCGGCCGTGCCGGAACAACAGGCCCTGCTCCCACTGGTTGACGGTCACCCAGCGACCGCGGCGCACGGCACGACCGGCAGGCTCGGCGCCGAGCGCGCCGAACCGGTCGAGCATCTGCAGTGCGCGCCGCTCACGCATGTCGTCTCATCCTTCGTCTAGTGCTCGTGCAACGAGCCCCGATCGACCCGTCAGGTGGCGGGGGCGCGAAGCCCGCAAGGCCGTCTGCCGGTGGTGTCGACCGGGGCCCGCCGCGGGGGAGTCGAACCTGGTCTAGAACCAGAAGCGACGGAGGAACACACGGAATGCGATCCAGCACGCCAGACCGGCCGCTCGTCCCGCCGCGGGTTGACAATATTCTCCGCGCCGCGATCTTGCACCGCGTTTCGCCCGACCCGACGTGAGCGAAAAGCCGACAAGCGCGCCAGCGCGGCTGCAAGACATCAGACGGCCGGTAACGCTGGCGAGACGAGATGGGGGTGGGCTAATTGTCATCCCAATAGGTCGGTCTCGGGTGGGATCGGAGGATGCACCCGAACGAAGTACTCCTTGCCCATCAGGTCTTGGAGCATCCCGGCCGGCAACATGTCCGGGTGGATCGGGAACTGTGAGCGGTGCGCGGCGATGGCGCTTACCTTGGCCGCGATGTGGGTGGAGACGTCGATTTGGGTCGTGGCGGCCGGCCCGTCATCGCCGTCGGCGCCCTCGACGATGGACGGCAGGTGCACGTCCGAGCCGCGGGCGGCGAACAGGGTTGGTTTACCCGGATAGAACAGCAGGCACGTGACGCTATCCAGAGAGACCACGCTGGCGGTGCGTACACCCTCCACCACCCCGAGTTCCCCGAAGAACTCGCCGGGGCCCATCCGGCGCAGCACCTCGGTGCTGCCATCCGGGCGATCTTGCCGGGCCTCGACCTGTCCAGAGAGGATGAGGTACAGGCTGGTGGCCGGTTCGCCTTGTTCGACCAGATACAGGCCGGGTGGGAACCATTTCACCTCGATGTGATCCCGGGCGTACCGCAGCGACGTGGACTCCTCGGCGAACAGCGTTAGGGACTGAGCGAAGCCGTCGCTGCCCTTGAACCGTTCGTGCAGCTCGACCAGCCAGTGGGCCAGCCGGTCGCGCAGGAGCAGCCGGCTGCGGGGGAAGTGGCTGTGGTACAGACGCGCCGGTGGCTGCCGAGTGGCCAGGATGGACAGATACGCCTGGGTTGTCGCCTCGGAGATGGCGATGTGATCGGGATGCCCGTACGCGCCATCCGGCCCGAACGTGATCACCACGTCGGGCTGCACCTCGCCGAGGATCTTCTCGACGTCGGCCACCAGCACCGCACGGTCCACATCGCGCAGGGTGCCGTCCCGGTAGTCAAGGCAGCTCACCCGATCAACGCCGAGGATGGCGCAGGCGTCCCGCAGCTCGCCTTCCCGAACCGCTCCCAGCGTGCGCCGGGTGGCCACGGTGGCGTCACGGATCTGGCCGGCCTCGCCGCGGGTGGCCGAGCAGACGATCGCTTCCGCCCCCCGCGCCGTGTACACCGCCAGGGTTCCGCCGGCGCAGAACACCTCGTCATCGGGATGGGCGAATATACCGAGCAGCCGGGGCGGTGCCATACGCTCACGGTAGATCGTCATGCCATCGAGGTGGAAGCACGTCAGCGTCTCGCCAGGGCTCGCCGCGCGGTGGGTTCAAGCTGCTCACCCCGGCGGAAGCCGCGATCCGGCTGCGTGTCCGGGATCCTGGCTGCGCAAGATGGCGACGCGCGGGCCATCCCATGCACCTTCCTGGACAAGCAGCTGGCGCAGGAGCGGATCGCGCGCCACGGGGCGGGTCAGTAGGGCGAGGTTAGGCAAGTTCTCGGGTGATCAGTTCCAGCAGCTCGTCCGGGGAGTCGGCAACAGGCGTTCGGTATTTGCGGGCCATTGGTTCCTGACGAACGGATATTGCGTTGGTTGTGTAGAAGATGATCGGCGTGTAAACGCCTCGATCTTCACGCAGCTTCTCGAGGAGCTCGAAGCCTGCCCTGGGCCGGCTCTCCCCGTCCTCCACGCGGTGTATATCCGACAGGATAAGGTCAAACCCTGGCCTCCCTGAGACTTGTTTTGCTTCTTTCGCTGGCCGCAAGAGTTCCGTCGCTTCTTTGGTCGATCTCACCGAGGTCACGGACGCACCAAGTGTCTCCAAACTCCTGGTCTCGAGAAGATTATTGTCGGGAACGTCGTCGACCCAGAGAATTCGTTTCCCCAGCAGCGTGCCGGGAGCCGACGGACCGCCACCACTATGACCGCTAACACCGGACACGGAGCTGGCCAGGAGCCGGAGCTGATACTCGAGTAGTTCGATTCGCGCCGTAGTCGGATCAGTCGCACCCCCTCGGACTTCGGCGGTCTTCGTCAAAGAGACGATGCGCCACATGGCGTTGTGCTCCCCAGTTGCCAGGGTAGCCTTGATGTGTTCTTGCAGGCGCGGTATCTCGTCTTTGAGCACCCAAGGGGTCAGTGATGGATTGTACTTGTGGTGGTTGACAAGGGTAAGATCGAACGGTGACACGCCGGTGGCGTTATCCACGACTAGACAGACTGGACGGTCCAACGCGGTCCGTACCCCGAGTTCAAAGAACACGTTCGCGTTCAGCGTCGACATATCGCACAAGACCAGATGTGCGTCAGTGATTTGCCTGATGATTTCGGCATGTATGACCGCTGACCCGGCGGTGAAGGGTGATATCGGCTTTAAGCCCGCCTTCTCGATCGCGGGCACGAACAAGTGATCAAGTACATGGGCAAAGTGGTCATGGTCGTTGTCGTAGCGTTCCACGCGAGCAGCAGGAGTGGACATCGGCATAGCGATAAAGCAGGTATTCACAACGGTCCTCCCGCGCCGGCTGGCGTGCGCCCAAGCGACATCGATGGTAACGGAAGCGTCGATCAGCTATGGCACCTCGGAAGCGGTCCTGACGAGCGCCAGCGTAGTTTCATGGCCCCGAAATTGACCCCCTTTCGCCCTAACCTCGGCCCTTCGTTAGCGACCGTCCACATTGTGGATCAGGAATGAAGAGGTGCCTTCTGAACTGGGAAGATAGGACTTGCTGAGGGTCATATCCATCCCGTA
>Ga0081539_10006309_pt1 | contig 11451 bp, 10 predicted proteins | sample TabmetS4T2R2_FD_71023 | JGI IMG/M metagenome (GOLD analysis project Ga0081539, IMG submission 71023) | Tabebuia heterophylla rhizosphere microbial communities from the University of Puerto Rico - S4T2R2 | ecosystem: Host-associated > Plants > Roots > Rhizosphere ...
TATCCTTGAAATGCTCATCCTGTGTCCAAAGTGTGGCATCATGTGCGCGTGCAGTTGCGAGAATGATACTGTCTGCCATCGGCAGTTTTAGCTCAAAGGATAGATCAGCGGCAATCAAGGCAATCTCGCGATCCAAATCAACAACTTTGCCATCGTACATGATCGCGACCGCTTCAAGCGCATCGGTCCTTCCTTTTTCAATCAGAGTTCGCTTGAAAACCTCATAAATACTAACGGTGGGCACAACCACATTTTCAACATCCTGAATCGCCAGCGCAAAGAACGAAGCGTTTTCGCCACTGATAAAGTACTCTAGCCACCCAGATGAATCAATGACATTCATACACGATCTGCCTCTTCGCGTTCCACAATGCTGCTCATGCCTCTTAGAAATCCGCGCGCTTCTTTGATATTACGTACGGGGACCACTTCCAAAACATTTCCATAGACAATGAGACGTACCTTTTGACCTGGTTTGATTTTCCACTTTTCCCGAACTGCCTTAGGGATGACCATTTGATATTTTTCTGAAATTGTTACAGTATCCATTTTGTCTTACCTTTCTTGATCGATAATTAAATCCGTAAAACAATTATACTGTTCATTTTGAGGAAATACAAACTCTTAATATTAGATGTTCTCACATGTATAATGAGTAAGCCAGAGGATGAACTCCACTGGTCAAGAGCGTTTCGATCGCTCATCCTGCTTCGCCAAAAGTGGTCCTTGTGACCGCCTGCCGGTTATCAAAATATCTTTTTCCTCCTGACGTTTGAGTTCGGCAAGCTGCTGATATGCGTCTCGACGCCTGAGGATGCGGACATCCTGCCAATTTCCGTTCAGTGTATCTGAGACGACGATGCCCTTGACAGACTTGCCCGCCTGGGAGAGATCACGTTGTGAGTCTGTCCACTTATCCAAGGTAGGATTCTCGGCGACCTTAGGCCAGAAACTTTGGAACAGCTCGAAGGAAACACGGCCCATAAGATGCACGTCCGCTGTATGCCGTAGTTCAGCATTATAGGAGTCGAAGACGTTACCCATCATGGGGAACATAACCGAAACATCATTCCCTGAACCTGTATGATACCCATCCAGTGAGATGACGTTGTAGACAATGATTTTCCGCATGACTGTTCTCCTGGTTCTGCCTGAATTTCTATATTTTACCTTTTTCGGTTATCCTCCTTGCTTGCCAGGTTGAGCACTAGTGTTTATACCGTCCGTCATATCTCTTATGCCGAGGGTGATTATGTTCAATTACATGTTGGAAAGCAACGCTTGAGTCCTACTTTACAGGATGCGGCTTGTTCATTCAGCAGCCTGTCAGCGGTGTTGCAGGAGCTGTATAGCAGCCTGGATCTGCGGATCGTCGGCAGTGCTAAATTCCCACCAGGGCACATCGATCTCCAGATCAGGCTGGACACCACGATCTTCAATGGTTGTCCCGTCTGGCAGGGTATATATTCTTTCAGCTATCCCAACCTCCGACCCGTCCACGAGGGCGTGACTAACCACGTTCTCTGTGTTCCCCGCCGTTGGTAAGCCAACGATTTTTGCACGTTCAAGTGCCTGCATCCCCGCGGCAAATAGCTCTCCACCACTCATCGTTTCTGGACTCGTCAACACTACGATTGGCATATCCTTGAAGGATGCCAACGTCTGGCCACTGGGGATGACTAAGGTCGACACTCCCTCACGGCCCCGAGCAGTTCCAATGCTGCCCCCATCAATAAACAGTGCCAATGTCTGTAACAACTCGTCAGCGAACCCTCCGAGATTGTTACGGACATCAATAATCAGGCCTGTGATCGGACCCTGTTCCTCCAGCGAATGGAGTGCGGTGCGTACGTTCTCATTGGTCTGTGCCAGCTCAAAGGTGTCAATGACCAGCAATCCAATGTCGGTCGTGGGCAGGCGTTCTGCCCGGATGAGTTGCAATGCCTCTATAGCGAACGGACGCCGTCGAAGCTGGATGTCGCGCACTGGCTGCGTCCCGGATTGTACCGATAACGTCACCAGCGAGTCAATTGGGCCGCGCAACAAGCGCGTGAGCTGACCCTCACTCAAGAGTGACTGCGTTGTCGCAACCCCATCAATCGCAACGATCAGATCACGAGACTTCAAGCCCGCCTGCTCCGCTGGTCCGCCCGGAATGGTCTGGATGATTTGAATTCCCTCGTCACTCCAGTTCAGGCGTATCCCAATGCCTACCTGGTTCAAAACGTTTTCCGTGACTGCTTGTTTATCCGCGACACCTTGTGGCGAGAGAAAGTACGAGTGCTCATCACCCAATTCCTCAACCAAGCGCTCCATCAGCGCATAGAATTCATCCATTGATGTGGTGCTTTGAACCTGCGACTGGTATTCAGTACGGAGCGCATCCCAATCCAGCCCACGATAGTCCGGGTAGACGTAGCGATCGCGTACCAGGATCCATAGCTGGTCAAATACCCGCTGCCGCTGAGTGTCTGTGAGTGGTGCAAGCGTCACCGTTGGGTTGATCGTGAACGGTGTCGCTGTCAACAGAAGAAGTGCTTCAGTGGGTGGTGGCGTGACGGTGGCAGGACGACTGAGCGGTGTGGACGGTTGAGGTGATGCCTCATCCACACCGGGTCCAATCGTTTGGGTACAAGCAACCAGGCAAATCGCTCCCAGACTCCATACCCACCACAGTCGTTGGATCAAACTCATTCCTTGTATCATACTACCTCCAATGAGCAGCCCACCTCGCGTTTATCCGGACTGCATAACACTTTATGTAAGAGACGTTTCAATGGCTATCCATCAATATAGATTTTACGAATAAGATTGAGCTTCTCATACCAATCCAGTGAAGGCGTTAGGCGTTTTCCTCAACGAATGCAAGAAAATACCTGGCGTACACTTCTTCCACCGTCATATTTGAATTATCGATGATCCATTCGTTTTCGATGCAGCTTGACTCGATGCAAGCCAATTGGTGCCTTGTGTTTTTTAACTCCGCCTCCATATCCTGGTCATCCGCTCTGCCACGAACCTTTTTCCTGGCCATGATAACCTTTTCGGATGGGCGAAGTACTTTGACCAGAATAGTAGATTGAACGTTGCCCAACTCCGCGTAATAATACATCAGAGGCTTGGGAGGGTTTTCATAATTGATGAATTCAAGCACAACTCTATTCCCTTTGGAAAGCAACTCTCTGATTTGAAGCACGACAGCCGGCTGAACAATCCTTTGTTCTTCGGGAGTACGGAGTTCTCCCGCCGGATGGCCTTTCTTGATTTCAACCCAGTGTACGTCTTCAGAAACATGGATCCAGTTTTCGTTTTGCGCGATTCGTTCTGCAAGACTGGTTTTGCCGCTCCCGGCTGGGCCTGTAATGAGTATTACTTTTCTGTCCTTCAATTTCATACTCTTGCATCGCGCAGGTCAATACGCCAATCGTTACATCGCAACACACCAGCGAAGCCTTCGTTGTCAAATTCGCCCTGGTTCTCCATGCCGATCTTTCGAGCAATCGCGTTGGAGGCGGCGTTCGTAACCGCGGGATACGCGTGGACGTAGCGCACCTCCGGATCGGACCGAGCCTGCGAGAGAATGAGACGCGCCGCTTCGGTGGCTACGCCCTTTCCCTGGTGCTCTGGCAGGACGAACCATCCCATTTCGTACGTCTGTGGGCCCTTCCAGTCGATCTTCCAGATTCCAACCGTGCCGAGCACTTCGTCGGAGTTTTCATCAATGACCTTGTACATACGCGCCTCACCCTTCTCCATCAGGGCAAGGCGTCGCTTGTGGGAAGCGCGCACGTCTGCCTCCGAGCGCGGGCCGCCGATATGGCGCATCATGTCCGGGTCGCACTCCAGGCGAACGGTGAGGTCTTCGTCATCAGCTGTGATCGGTACGAGTCGCATGTCACACCTCCAGGGTTACGGCGAATCTAACTCGTGTATATTCCCGTATGTCAGGATTCGTTTTGCAGAAATTATTATAGCAGTCCTATCCGCGCGCTTATTCTGGATGTCTACAACAAAACCCTCCCGATCCTTCGCAGGACAGAGAGGGCTGGGAATACGATATTGGAAGAGAAGCGTTCTTTTGTTAGCTATTGTGCCAGACCAGGCATTTAGCGTTAGGCGGGTGCATTGAGCGTAAAACCAACCTCAATGGCATTGTGATCTGAAAGGTAATCCAGATGTTTGTGCGTTAAATTAAGTTTGCTCGAAAAGCGTAAATCACCTGTGATCTGCACCGAGAGGCTGGCAGGCACTCGTATGAAAACAAAATCGATCGGCAAGGAATAGTATGAAGGCACGCCCGGAGGGGGACGATGGGTCGGACGCTGATCTCCGGCTAGCACATCCATCAAACCGGTCTGGCGCAGAAAATTGTGATAGAGGTCGCTGCCGCGCGGCAAATTGAAGTCACCGACCACAGCCACCAGGGCATTGGAAGGTTGTGCCGCGACCGTATCTGCCAGTTGACGGAGCTGCTTCTCCTGCATGCGAGTGAACACCCCCTGCCGCCCCCAGTCTCCGGTGTAATTTGCAACGATGTGGGTGTTGATTACTACCACGGGCACATCTCCCCACTGCAACGAGCTGATGAGCATCCCTTTGCGAAGGAATCTGTCCATTGCCGTCGGAAGATACCAGCGTCCCTGTTCAGCGAACGTTTCGAAGTGCTGGGTTGCCAGAGGCGCCCGGGACAAGGTGACCAATCCCCCTTTGGGGCAATGCAGATGGGGCTCGTATGCCTGGAAAGGATAGCTCACACAGGCCTGAAGCAGCAGGTTTTGATATGTAATGAGTTGAACCTCTTGCAGGCAAACGATCTGGAGACTGCTGTTCTCCAGGTGATGAGCCAAGGCTTGTAATCTGCGACGGGTCGTTGGCGCAGGTGCTCCAAAACAGTTCAGGCTGAGTAAGGATAATGAGGTTTGCATATTGTGACTGCGTTTTCCTTATGTGATGAAACGGGCCGGAAAGTGTCTAGTTTACTACACCTTGACGTGCTGAATACCAAAGTCTTACCCGGTGTACTTTATTTATTCGATTTTGCCTGCATCTTTGCATCTGCTTGGGCTTGTTTTTTGGCGCGCTTCACGGCTTCGAGGATCAATTTATTCAGGATCGCCAAATCCACGTCAGCTAAACGCTTGATGTATAAACATCCTTTGCCAAGGGAGTGCTTGCCTAATTTCGCCAGCAACTCGGCATGGGGTTCCCAGCCACCCAGCATGTAGAGTGTGAGATTTTTTTTGCGCGGCGAAAGCCCTGCGAGGAACCAGTCTCCTTCCCGACCACTTTTCCCCACATAATGATAATCACCAAAACCGACGATGCTATCGCCCCACATTCTGGCTTCGTCTTTTGTCGCTTTTTGCATCATGTTGAAAAGCAAGTAGGTATCTTTGCGTTTCGCTTCTTCCGCGATGCTATCCAAAAATTTACTGACGCTGGCTTTGGTGACTTTTGTTTTCAGCTCTGCCATATACTAACTAACTCCTTTGGATGTTTCTGTAAGGTGTTCAATATTTATATTAGGGTAGTATTTAGAATTTGGACTACGAGTATGCTTCCCAACCAGGGTTTCTCTCCAGAGGGCGAGATTAATTTCGCTGAAATTATTATCTCACCTTACGCAGTTACGCTCCCGCAGGGTCTGTGACCCTGCGGATATACTTGCAAAACACGACGGTCGCAGACCGCCTTTGAGCGCAGGTGCGTAACATGAATTATTATAGCACTCCTGTCATCGCTCTTTAGCATGCTCGCAATTGGCTCTCTGGTTTTTGACGGGAAAGTTACGCCAGCAGTTGCACTGCTGGCGGGCGGCAGTGCAACTGCCGCCAGATCTAGGGGTGGTTCACGGCAATTCCTGAGGAACCTCGCAATTGGTATTAAGAAAACCCTCCTATCCTTCGGCATGGCCCCGCTGTGCGGGATCTTCGACTGTGCCAACTGAGGACTGGGAGGGTCTAATCTTGGATGTTTTGCGTCACTGGCTTTCGCCAGCTTTGCCTTTTTTGGATGTCAGTTGCCTAACATAAAGATTGTTGTCATTATTATCGCGAAGGCTTCAGCGGCAGGTGGCTGTTATCATGGAGCGATAATACCGCCACTATGAAGCAAAGGCATATATGTCGAATTGCTTTGGGCAACTCTAGAGGATAGCTTACACTCGATCTCATACTTTAAGAGTACGGCTCCTCAAAGATCGAACGCTGAGAAGCAGGAAATAACCCTTTGGGTCTTCTCGTGGATGTCCCTGAAGTCATCTTTATCAGGATGCCGATCAAACAGATCCAGATCATTCCGACAATAACGATCGTGTAAGGCAGTATACCCGATGGCAGGATGTTGCTTATATAGTTGACTGTAGCCGACAACAGGATCTGTCCTTCATGCTGGGCGGACATGATAATCTGAGATATATCGGACGCAGCATAACTATGATAAGGTCCAACGTCCGGAATGATTGTCTTGAACACTATATCGGCCCTCAGTGTGAAAGCAAACATAACATACGCCGCCATCATAGTTGTATATGCCATGGGTTTACCAACATACTTTACAACAGGAATATCGAGCTTGCTCCAATTTTCCTTAACGTGGAGGACAATAATGCTCGCCAGAACTACAACGTAGGTGAGGGAATATACAATGCAAAAATAATAGTACCCTCCAGCCTTTACCGGATCATTGATCAGAATCGCTGTACCTGCCTCGACCAGCATGATAATGACATATGGCAACACCGCGACAAATGGTAAGGGTTTGGCGCCCTTCCATCCCTTCGGTGTCACCTTGAATGTGAATTCCTTGTTGAGGAGAACGCCGAGAGCCGCCTGTAGACATGCGTACAAAACCCATGGCCACCGAATAAATTGGAAGAATACCATCTCCCAGCTGGCGACAGGGGCAGTAGCAGGGCGCAGCCAGCCATTCCGCTTGATGAAGATCATCACTATGATACCCGCTAAACTAAGTACAAATGCACGGAGAATAAATTCGGGCAGTAAGACGTTGACCCATGGCTGACCTGTGACCAACGCGATGATGGGGAACAGGAATCCCATGAGCATGAATACGGCGTACAGTGGATACCATCCCTGTGCAAACGCATATTCGAACTTCATGTGAAGCGGAAGCCCGGACCAGTAGCCTTTGGTCCAAACGAGCAGGGTTCTCATCAAAGAACCTGCCCACTGAAACTCCTGGGTTACGGAATCAGCAAAGCATCCCGCACCATCACCATGTGCGATAGCGTTCAGTGCGAATGCACCGCGCCAGCCCGCCGAATTCATGGCCAGACCCGTGGTGTGATCTTCTGCCAATTCGGGGCCCAGCGTCCCAACCGCAACAACTTGACCATTACGCTTGTGGACGAGGGATTGCAGCGCGGTTTTGCGAACCATATAGTGGCTTCCGATTGGCATAGGTGCCCAATCGCGGCAATAACCCGCTTGAAGTGAGCCATGCAATGAAGCCTCCATATATAGTCGCGCACGAACCACCCAGGATTCATCCGAGTTGGCATCACAAATCGACGGCGCAGCAACGTAGCCGACTTTCGGATCTGCAAACGGTCGAGACATTTCCAGTAAGTAGGTTTCTGTCGGAACATGATCAGCGTCGAGTTGTGAGATGAAATCGTAATTGAAGCCTCCAGCTTGTTCATAGAAGTATGTCAAGTTCCCTTCTTTGCAGCGGGCTTTTCTCGGAAAACTCGCATTCTGATAACCAACAACCCCATCTCGGCAGGAAATGTGAACATTGTGCTTATGGCACCAAGACACGATCTCGTCGTCAATCGTTTCGGTTGCTAACCAGACGTCATATTCATATGGAAACTTTTGCTTTAGCATCGCGGTGAGCGTCTTGGACACTACCGACCAGGGTTCAGATGGAGCTTTTGTCACTACCATCGCGTATGAACCTTCCGGCGGGTCCAGCTCTGGATTGGCGATTTTCATGCGGTAAACGAAGAGAAAATAATAGCCGGGCAGTATGAGTGTCCATCCTATCACGAGACTATTAATATACATTCCCCACAGGGTCACGAAGTGATCCTGTTTGAGCCACCAGCTCCAAAACCAGATAAGAGTACAGAACCAAAAAGCAATCAGTCCTGTATACGTCAGCCTCTGTTTCTTGCTCATTACATCTATGAAAAATGGTTTATTATTCATTCATAAATCCTTTGTTATTCTCGAAATTCGCTGCCAATCAACACACTCAAAATATCAAGCCTAGAAGGCAGCATGAACTATGCGACACAGCACTTGCGTCACAGATTGGCATATATGTTTTTTGGTGGATTTGCGCTCGGCTGTGTCTACAGCCTTGTAAGCCCTGCGGTGTCGACCCTGTCGATTGTTACATTCTTCCTACTTTAATCAACATGTTCTTCCCGAATACTTACAGTGCCATCCAAGCTCAAAATGCTCAGAGCCACACATCTATTGATAGTATGCTTACATTTCTGCAAGCTGATATCATGACTACTTTCAAATATGATAGTTACACGTTCACGGTCACAAAAAGGTTACAAAGGCATATCTATACGTCACAAAATGTGCCTTTTTAGTCGTCATATCAAGGGTTTCTTTCTGCGATCCACAGAAAGTTGTACAGGCTATCTAGAATTGGAATGACCAAATCCGAACGCTGGCCATCCCGTTTTGCAACGCCTATACCACGTTTCGAGAACGCTTGGCGCCCGCAATCGCATATTCAACCCAGACGCGAACGTTGGGCTCTGCTTTAGGCATTTTCCGCGTTTTTGTAGCGTACCTGTCTTTATCATTGACGCCGGATTCTTTCAAAGGTATGCTTGCTCAAAAGCAGGCAGGACCAAGTCAAATTTGTTGGACGACAGATTGGTGAATGTAACACAGGAAGAAAATGAACGGTCGTTCTATCCATTCCATCTCTGATAAGAACTGTAGTTACCCTCTGGCGAACATAGTAGCGAGGGACAAGATAACCTCCTTATTTTTAGTCATAATGATTGTTACCTGTCTTGCGGGATGTGGTGTCCCTGGAACTGAACCCACGATATCGCTTACGCAAGGCCAGTCTACTGGCCCACTTCCAGCGGGTTGGATTGAAAAAGTATCTACCATTGTCTGGGTTGCATATTCACATCCATCTTCTACTTCGAAGACTGGTCTTGAGGCAACTCCTGATGAAGTTCTTGCAGATTTGGAAGTATTACGGAATGCTGGATTTAATGGCTTGGTTACTTACGCGTCTACAGGAATCATGGGGCGCGATCTTCCTGCCTTGGCTCAGCAAGCTGGTTTTGAGGGGCTCATTATGGGTATATGGGATCCAGACAGCCTGGAGGAATATAACGCTGCAATCAACGCTGCGCAAAACAATATTGTATTGGGGTATTGCATTGGAAATGAAGGATTTAATTGGCCGCGCAGGTATGATATGTCAGAGCTTTCTGCAGCGATAAAGAAGTTGCGCGAGGCAACGGAGAAACCCGTAACGACCACAGAGGAGATTGATGATTATTACGATAAAGAACTACTTCAACTCGGCGATTGGATCTTTCCCAATGCCCATCCCTATTTTCATAATAGGAGCGAACCAGAGTCTGCGGTTCGATGGACAAAGGATAGATACGATAGATTAAAAAAACGAACAGATCGTTTTGTCTGGCTAAAGGAAGTCGGCCTACCGACTGCTGGCGACAACGGTGGAAAGCTATCAGAAGAATCCCAGAAACAGTATTTTGTTGAGCTTGCTCACACAGACGTTAACTTTGTTTATTTCGAAGCTTTCGATCAGCCTGGAAGAACTTCTCTCCCCATCGAATCGCATTGGGGTATCTTCAACGCGGATCGAACGCCGAAACTCTTGGGCTGGCAACTGCTCGGAAAAGCACCTCCAACGCAAGCCCCCCTCGATGCAGCGTTTTATATATACAAGGATGCTGGCTGGCCCAATAATCACTTTGACCCAAGCGGATATATGGGCGATATAGGCGACATTCACATCAACCAAGTCTATGTGGAAAATCCATATTCGGGAAGCAGTGCAATAGAAGTTGTATATAACCCGGAAGGTGCGGCACCTAATCGATGTGATTTTTCTCCGCCATGTAAATGGAGTGGAGTTTACTGGCTTGAACCTTCCAGTAATTGGGGTTGGGATTCAACATTAGAAGGAAAAGGGTTTGATCTTTCCAGCTATTCCCATTTGAAGCTATGGGCGAGAGCTGACCAATCCTGCGCGATCAGATTTCTGGTTGGTGGCATAGACGAACCTTATGGAGATAGCCTGAAATCACCAAAAGAGAAAGTCGCACAACTCACACAGCAATGGCAGGAGTTTGATATTGACCTTGCAGGAGCGGATTTGAGCCATATCATCGGTGGGTTTGCCCTGGTAGTGGATTGGAACACGGTATCGAATGAAAGCTGTACTTTCTATTTAGATGAGATTCGTTTTGAGAAGTAAGTGTAGTGGGATATCTATATTTGAAATTGATACCACCACTACAATGCACATCCTCGATCAATCTCTGAATAGGGGTGCGCTCTATTCCAGAGGCTTCGACGAACCGCCAAGCGCCACCATTGTACTGCTTAGCAGCAGGAGCAATGCCGTCGGTGCCCATATGGCTCGCTCCCCTGCGCTGGGTGTAAGTAGATTGAGGATCAGACTCAACGCAGAAAATGCCACCACAAACCAGACGAGCCAGCCTGATGCCCGCGACCAACCAGGTAATATAAGTCCCGCGCGAGCCAGGACAACGAATGCCATTCCAATCAGGAGAGCTGCCTGGATCAGCGCTGCAACACGTAATGCAGGAGGGAACTGCCCTGGGAATGCTCCGCCCATCGCATACGCACCCCAGGGTGCACCGGCAGCCAAAGCCATTTGAAAAGCAACGACACCCAGAGAAACGATTGTATAAGTTATTGCCGCCACGCGTCTTATCGTCATTTATTTATCCTTCCATAGATAAGATGTCCACCCAAAGATGTATGGAATTTTATCATTCTGTGAAGATGTTTTACCGGGGAATGAAAGACGGGAGTGTCCAATTTCGTGGGCTCAGCCACAGAGACCACAGAGAAATCAGAGATATTTCTCAACGGTCTCAGTGATGTCTGTGGCAAAGATAGGAACTAGCCCATCCTTTTGGACACTCTCTGAAAGACCTTCTTATCCTATGGCACGGCTGCGTCGCCTCAGGATAATGCGAATCCAAATGAATTCCATCAGGAACCAAAATGGTATGTCCGGCGTCTTGCGGGGGTACATGGTTTTCCAACCATAGTTCCCCGAAAGGAAAACGTTTAAGAGGTTAACTACTATGAATATTAGACTTTTGTTATCTCATACTCTGTACGCCTGGCTGGGGGTCGTGTTGCTGTTGACGGCGTGTGCTGGTCAAGGAGCTCAGCCCGCAGACTCTTTTGAATCGACACCGGAGATTCCACCTAC
>Ga0081539_10006310_pt1 | contig 11449 bp, 12 predicted proteins | sample TabmetS4T2R2_FD_71023 | JGI IMG/M metagenome (GOLD analysis project Ga0081539, IMG submission 71023) | Tabebuia heterophylla rhizosphere microbial communities from the University of Puerto Rico - S4T2R2 | ecosystem: Host-associated > Plants > Roots > Rhizosphere ...
GGGCACGTCGAAGCCCATCCGGGCCAGCCGCGCCTGCAGGTCACGCGGCGTGTAGATGGAGTTGTTCGTCAGGAGCAGGAACGGCTTACCGGACGCCTTCAGCCGATTGATGAACTCGGGCGCGCCGGGCACCGGCTCACCCTCGTGGACGAGCACTCCGTCCATATCGGTCAGCCAGCTCTCGATGGCCTTGCGCTCGGTCATGTGACTCCTCGGCGTCGTGGCGGCGGGCAGCAGTCGGTCGGACACACGTCCCAGACCGCGAGCGTACCGAGCCGTTGCCGGGGTTCGCGGGCGGTCCGCTCCAGCACCAACGAGCGCACCATGGCGACGAACCGTGGGTCGGTACCGGGCGTACCCGCCCTCGCGTATCCCATGCCGAGACCGGTGGCCGTGTGCGCGGCCTCGTGGTCCAGGTCCCAGACCACCTCGAGATGGTCCGAGACGAACCCGATCGGGCTGACCACCACGTCGGTCACGTCCTTCTCGGCCAGCGCGGCGAGATGCTCGTTGATGTCGGGCGAAAGCCACGGCACCCGCGGCGGCCCGGACCGGCTCTGCCACACCAGGTCCCAGGGCACGTCGGGCGCCGCAGCGGCGTGCACGAGCTCGGCCGTTTCGTGCAGCTGGGCGGTGTACCGGCCGCCGTCGGGTCCCGCGGTGGCGGCCATCGCCGCCGGGATCGAATGTGCGGTGAAGGCGATCCGCGTGGTGGACCGCCGGGCCGCGTCGAGCGTCGCCAGCGCGGCCGACACCGCATCGGCGTGCGGCTCGACGAAACCGGGATGGTCGTGGAAGTGGCGCAGCTTGGTGATGGCCGGCGCCCCGGGACCGACATGCGCCCGCGCGGCCGCGATGTCCTCCCAGTACTGCCGGCACGACGGGTACCCGCCGTACGCGCTGGTGGCGAACGCGAGCGCACTGGTCACGCCGTCGTCGCGCATCTGGGCGACGGTGTCGGCCAGCATCGGCCGCCAGTTGCGGTTTCCCCAGTACGCCGGCAGGTCGATCCCGTTCGCGGCGAAGTCGGCCTCGATCGCGGCGAGCAGGTCGCGGCACTGCTGGTTGATCGGCGACACGCCGCCGAAGTGGTAGTAATGCTCGGCCACCTCGGCGAGCCGCTCCTCCGGAACGCCGCGCCCGCGGGTCACGTTGCGCAGGAACGGCATGACGTCGTCGGGATGTTCCGGCCCGCCGAAGGAGAGCAGCAGGAACCCGTCGTACGGCACGGTCAGGCGCCGAGCGCGTGGTAGCCGCCATCCACGTGGATGATCTCGCCGGTGGTGGCCGGGAACCAGTCAGACAGCAGCGCGCAGATCGCCCGGGCCGCGGGCAGCTGGTCGTTCAGATCCCAGCCCAGCGGCGCCCGCGCGGCCCACGCGTCCTCGAACTGCTCGAATCCCGGGATCGACTTGGCCGCCATGGTCCGCAGCGGCCCGGCCGACACCAGGTTGCTGCGGATGCCGTGCTTGCCGAGGTGCAGCGCAAGGTACCGGGACGCCGATTCCAGCCCGGCCTTGGCCACACCCATCCAGTCGTACACCGGCCACGCCTTGGTGGCGTCGAACGTCAACCCCACGATGCTGCCGCCCGCGCCCATCAGCGGCAGGCAGGCGGTCGCCAGTGCCTTGTACGAGAACGTCGACACCTGCAGGGCCGTGGACACGTCCGGCCACGGCGCGTTGAGGAACTCGCCGCCGAGCACGCTCTGCGGACCGAACGCGATCGAATGGACCACACCGTCCAAGCCGTCGACGTGCTCACGCACCTTGCCCGCCAGCGCGTCGAGATGCTCCTGATCGGTCACGTCGAGCTCGATCACCACCGGCGGCGACGGCAGCCGTTTGGCGATCCGCTCGACGAGCGACAACCGGCCGAAGCCGGTCAGCACCACGGTGGCGCCGTTCTCCTGGGCCAGCTTCGCCACCGAGAACGCGATCGAGGCGTCGGTGATGACGCCGGTGACGAGCAGCCGCTTACCGGCCAGCAATCCGGACAATGCCTTCTCCCAACAAGTCAGTGACCCATGCCGAGGCCGCCGTCGACCGGGATGACGGCGCCCGAGATGTACGCCGCCGCATCGCCCGCGAGCCACGTCACGGCGGCCGCCACCTCATCGGGGTGGGCCAGGCGCCCGGCCGGCACCGCACTGATGATCTCCGCTCTCCGCTGTTCCGGCAACGCGTCGGTCATGTCGGTCTCGATGAAGCCGGGCGCGACAACGTTCGCGGTGATGTTCCGGCCGCCCAGCTCGCGGGTGATCGAGCGGGCCATGCCGACCAGGCCGGCCTTGCTGGCCGCGTAGTTCACCTGCCCCGGGCCGCCGTACAGGCCCACCACCGAGGAGATGAAGATGATCCGCCCCCACCGGGCGCGCAGCATCTTCGTGCTGGCCCGCTTGGCACACCGGAACGCGCCGGTCAGGTTGGTGTCGATCACCCGCTGGAACTGCTCGTCGGACATCCGCATCAACAGCGTGTCGTCGGTGATGCCGGCGTTCGCCACCAGCACCTCGACCGGACCGAGTTCGGCCTCCACGGTGCCGAACGCGGCGTCCACGGCTGAGCTGTCGGTGACATCGCACGCCACGCCGAACAGGCCCTCGGGGGCGCCGCTGCCGCGGTGCGTCACGGCGACCCGATCACCCTGCTTCGCGAACGCCCGCGCGATGGCGAGCCCGATGCCCCGGTTGCCGCCGGTGACCAACACGGTGCGAGCCAACTGAAGCGCTCCTTCATACCCGGGTAGGGGTGCCGGATGGCACCGTGGGGGCACGACGCGGCGGCGCGACCGCCGTAGCCTGCCGGAATGGAGACTAGCGGTCCGGCGATCGCCCGCGAAGTCGCGGGCCCGCTCGGCCGGCTGCTCTGGGGGCCGGAGCGACCACGGCCGCCGGCCCGGCGCACCCGGTGGGCCCGGGCCCGCCTGTACGGACTGCCGGTCGCCCTGCTCGCGCTGATCGGGCTCGGGTTCGCCGCGGGCGAGTACGTCCAGAGCACCCGCGGGCAGGGCCCGTTCATGATGACCTTGATCGGCATCGGTTCGGTGCTGCCGGTGGTGCTGACGCTGTTCGCGCCGCTGCTGGCGTTCCGGATCGCCGTCGTCATGCTGTTCATCGGCGCGCTGGGCGCGCGGGCGAGCGAGGCGTGGCCGTGGAACCCGGTGCAGATTCTCGGTTTCCTCGTGGTGCTGTTCCGGGTGGCGGTGACCGAGCAGTCCGGCGTGACGGCCTGGGCCACCGCGCTCAGCCTGACGCCGGTGTTCCTGCTCGCGCGGGGACCCAACGCGTGGGGCGCCGCCATCCTGCTCGTCGTCGTCGTGCTGATCGGCGACCTGATCGCCCGTCGCCGGCAGAGCCGCCTGGCCATCGCCGAGCAGGAGGAGCTCACCGAGATCGAACGGGCCCGCCGCTCCGTGCTGGAAGAACGCGCCCGGATCGCCCGGGAGATGCACGACGTGGTGGCGCACCACATGACGATGATCGCGGTGCAGGCAGAAACCGCGCCGTACCGGGTGGCCGGCCTGCCGGACACCGCCCGCGCCGAGCTGGCCACCATCGCCACGGCGGCCCGATCCGCGCTGGCCGACATGCGCCGGCTGCTCGGCGTGCTACGGGCAGAGGACGACGAAGCGCTTCGCGCGCCCCAGCCCGGGCTCGCCGACGTGCCCGAGCTGGCCGCGACCGCCACCCGGGCGGGCGTACCGGTCACGCTCGACATGCCGGCCTCGGACGGCATACCCGAGCCGGTCGGTCTGGCGGCGTACCGGATCGTCCAGGAGGCCCTCGCGAACGCGGCGCGCCACGCGCCCGGAGGCCCGGTGCGGATCGCCGGCCGCGTCGCCGACGGGCGTCTGGAGCTGGCCATCCGCAACGGGCCCGCGGTGCCCGGCATCGCGCCGCCGGCGTTGCCCCCGGCCGGGCACGGGCACGGCGTGGTCGGCATGCGGGAGCGCGCCACGCTGCTGGGTGGCACGCTGGCCGCGGGCCGTGACCCCGACGGCGGCTACACGGTCACGGCGGTGCTGCCGTTCCGGGAGACGACCACATGATCACGGTGTTGATCGCGGACGATCAGGCGATGGTGCGGCAGGGGTTCGGCGCGCTGCTGTCCGCACAGCCGGACCTTCTGGTGGTGGGCGACGCGGCGGACGGTGCGGATGCGGTGGCTCGGACCCGGACGCTCGATCCGGACGTCGTGCTGATGGACGTCCGGATGCCGGTCATGGACGGTCTCGAGGCGACCCGCCGGTTGCTCGCGCCCGGCCGGGACCGTCCGAAGGTGCTCATTCTCACCACGTTCGACCTGGACGACTACGTGTACGAGGCGCTCCGTGCGGGGGCGAGCGGATTCCTGCTCAAGGACGCGCCGGCGGACGAGCTGGTGCACGCTGTCCGCGTGGTCGCCGCCGGGGAGGCGCTGCTGGCGCCGTCGGTGACGCGCCGGCTGATCGCCGAGTTCGCCGCCCGCCCGCACCGGGACCGGCCCCGGCCCACCGCGTTGAACGCGCTCACGCCGCGAGAGACCGACGTGCTGCGCCTGATCGCGCGGGGCCGGTCCAATCAGGAGATCGCCGCCGACCTGGTGGTGGCGGAACAGACCGTGAAGACCCACATCGGACGGATCCTGGGCAAGCTCGGGCTGCGGGACCGGGCCCAGGCGGTGGTGTTCGCGTACGAGACCGGTCTGATCACCGCCGGCCAGTAGCACCCGGGAGCCAGCCCCAAGACAGCGCCGCGGTGTGACGATGCGAGTGCCACCCCGGCCGGAGCGTCCGCGGCATGCGAACGACACTCCTGCTCGGCACCATCGCTCTCCTTGCTCTCACCCTTCCCGGCGTGCCGGCCGCGGCGGTACCGGCCCGGCCCGTGCCCCCGGCGGTCGCGACGGCCGGGCGCGCATTCCTGGCGTACGACCAGGGGCGCGGCACGGCCGTGGAGGCCATCGGCGATCTCGACTCTGCCACCCGCGTCGCCGTGCTGGTCCCGGGCGTGGGCACCCGGCTCGCCGATTTCGACCGCGGCCTCGGCGGCGTCGCCCGGCGGGCCCCGGCCGTGCAGGCACGCACGTTGTACGCCCGGCTGCACGCCGCCGACCCGGCCGTCCGGGTGGCCGTGGTGGCCTGGCTCGGGTACCTGCCCCCGTCGGAGCTCAACCTGGACGCGATCCGGGAGGACGTGGCCGGCGCCGGCGCCCGGGCGCTTGTGGCGTTCGTTCGCGCTCTGCTGGAGCAGCGGCCCGGCGCCGCTGTCACGCTGGTCGGGCACAGCTACGGCGCGCTGGTGGTCGGGCTGGCCGCGCGGCGCTTGCCGCAGGTGCACGACGTGGTCGTGATGGGTGCGCCCGGCATGGGCATCGACCGCGCGGCGGACCTCGGCGGCGTCCGGGTGTACTCCGCCCTCGCACCGCAGGACTGGATGCGCCGGGTCCCGCAGATCCAGGTACTCGGCTTCGGGCACGGACTGCGGCCGTCGTCGCCGGGATTCGGTGCGATTCCGCTGCCGACGGACGGCGTCGCCGGCCACGACTACTACCTGGTCCCGGGCAGCGCGACGCTCGCCGCCGTCTCGGACATCGTCCTCGGCAAGTAATCCCCCGCGATCTTGGAGTTGTGGTTGGAACAAAGATCCATGAAGCGGGCATAAGGGCAACCACAACTCCAAGATCGCGGGGGAAGAAGGGGTGGCTCGAACGGGTGGTTAGCGGCACACCGGCCGTGCCGTCACCCGCCGGCGTGGCGTTGAGGGGGTAGGCTGCAGGACGGTTCCGAGCCGGGCGACGTGCGGGAGGTGATCGCAGTGCGAGATGGCGATCCTCCCAGTCGCGGCCGGGCCGCCCGTCAGCGCCTCTGAGCGCTGACACCCTCTCCCCACCGTCAGTCGCCGGCCTGGCCGGTGCTGGTGTGTCGTGCGCGCCGCGACGCCAGGAGCAGGGTACCGGCCGCGACGTGACGTGTGCGCCGTTCCCCGTCACCGTTCACCGGAAGGTGCGATCGATGAACCGTTTCGTCGCTCCGCTCAGCTTCACCATGGCCGCCGCCTGGGTCGTCGTGCTGTTCGTCCTGGTGTCCCACGCCCACTGACCCACGCTCACGGCAGTCGGGACGTCCACAGTAGACTCATGGCGGCCGCGCACAGGCCGAACAGCAGCGCCGCCCCCGCATACCACTGAGTCACCTCGCGCGGCTCGATCCGGTGGCCGATCGAGCTGCCCATGTCCTCGTACACCTTCTTGAGCTCGCCGGCGGACGCGGCCTCGTAGAAGAAGCCCTTCGTCCGCTCCGCCAGCTGCTGCAGCGAGAGCCGGTCCACCGGTACCCGCTTGGGCTCTCCGCGAATGTCCACAACGCCGGTGTCGGTGCCGAAGGCGATCGTCGACACCGGCACGTTGGCCGCTCCGGCCGCCGCCGCGGCGTCCTCGATCGACCGCCCGGACGTGCGGTAGCCGTCCGAGAGCAGCACGATCCGCGCCGGCGGCGCACCCGCGGCGCCGTCCGCCGGGACCGTGCGGATGGCCTCCAGCGACGTGAAGACCGCCTCGCCGGTGGCGGTGGCCTCGGCGAGCGTCAGCCCATCGATGGCGGAGATCACCGCGGTGCGGTCCTTGGTGGGCGACACCAGCACGTTCGCCGACTTGGCGAACGACACCAGGCCCAGGTTGTACGTCGGCGGCAGCTCCGCGACGAACTGCTTCGCCGCCGCCTGCGCCGCCTCGATCCGGGTTGGCGCCACGTCGGTCGCCTCCATCGACAGCGACACATCGACGGCCAGCATGACGGTGGCGCGTTCCAGCGGCTCCTGCTTGTCGACCGATGGCCGCCCCATGGCGCTGCCCAGCGCCGCCAGGCACAGCAGGAACGCGCCCGCGGCGGCGTGCCGGCGCCAGCCCAGTCCCTTGGGTGCCAGGGTGCGCAGCAGCTCGACGTTGGTGAACCGCATCGCGTACTGGCGGCGGCGGAACTGGCGCCACACGTAAAAACCGGCGACGGCGATGACCGGCAGCAGGGCGAGCAGACCCAGCGGCTGCAGGAAACGGATCATCGGGTGGTCCCCCGTGTTCGGGCATGCCGCTGGGCGGCCACGAAGCGGACCATGTCCAGCAGCCAGTCGGTGTCGGTGCGCAGGCGCAGGTGGGCGGCGCCGGCGGCGCGCAGCGTCCGAGCGATCTCGCTGCGCTGTTGGGCGGCCGTCTCGGCATAGCGCCGGCGCAGCGCCCCGTCCGAGGTCTGCACCTCGTGCAGCACGCCGGTCTCCGGATCAGCGAGCGTCAGCACGCCCACGTCCGGCAGTTCCAGCTCGCGTGGGTCGACCACCTCGATGGCCAGCACGTCGTGCCGTACGGCGAGCTTGCGGACCGGCCGTGCCCAGGAGTCGGCCGGCGGCAGGAAGTCCGAGATGATCACCGCAACGCCGCGCCGCCGGGGCGGCCGGTTCAGCCGGTCGATCAGCTCGCCGAGGTCGGCCCGCCCGGGCCGGACCTCGGTCCGGGCAATCGCTCGCACGAGGCCCTGGGCCTCCTTGCGGCCGGGCCGGGCGGGCAGCCGGATGATCGGTGAGGGTGGCGGTGCCACCGAGGGAGCCGCGCCGCGGCGCCGGCGGCGGGCCCACACCGGCCCCGCCGGTTCGCGCGCCGATCCGCCCGAACGGTGCTCTTCGCGCGCCGGCACGCCGGCGCCGGTGCCGGTGCCGACGACCGCGCCGATCCGATTGCCACCGCGGACGGTTAGATGCGCCATCGCGGCTGCGGCGGCGATCACCAGATCACGCTTGAGGTATTTCGCGGTGCCGAAGTCGAGGCTGGCCGAAAGGTCGATCGCCATCCAGGTCTCCAGCTCCCGGTCGGCGACCGTCTGCCGGACGTGCGGTGTGGTGGTCCTCGCGGTAACCGGCCAGTCCATCCGGCGCACGTCGTCGCCGGGCCGGTACTCGCGCGACTCGCCCGCTTCGCTACCCGGCCCGGGGAGCAGGCCCACGTAGTCACCCTGCAGGAGGCCGTCCAGCTTGCGGGTCACCAGCAGTTGCAGGCGGGACAGCACGGCCTCCGCGCGGGCCATCGTATTGTCCGTGGCCGGCGCGGGCAGGTCCGCCTGGGTCATGGCTGTCCCGGCCAGGCCGGCGGGCGGTGCTGGGTCTCGAACGGGGCCGGAACGTGCCCGTTGGGATACGCACCCTGGCGGGGCGCCACCTGCGGCAGCGGCACGGTCGCCATGATGCGGCCGATGATGTGGTCGGCCGGGATGTCGTCGGCGAGTGCGTCATAGCTGAGCACCAGCCGGTGCCGCAGGATGTCCGGCGCGATGTCCTGCAGGTCTTGTGGCAACGCGTAGTCGCGGCCGCGCAGCAACGCCAGCGCCCGCATGGCCCGGACGATGCCCAGCGAGGCCCGCGGGCTCGCGCCGTACTGGATGAGCTGGGCGACATCGGTCATGCCGTGCTGGGCCGGCGTACGGGTGGCCAGCACCAGCCGGACCGTGTAGTCGACCAGCGCGTTATGCACGAAGACCTGGTCCGCGCGTCGTTGCAGGCCGAGCAGGTCGGCCGGGGTGAACACCGGGTTGGGCTCGGGCGCCTCCACCCCCATCCGGTAGACGATCTCCCGTTCCTCGGCGTCGGTCGGGTAGCCGACCAGGATCTTCATGAGGAACCGGTCGCGCTGTGCCTCCGGCAGCGGGTACACGCCTTCCTGCTCGATGGGGTTCTGCGTGGCCATCACCAGGAACGGCTCGGGCACCTCGTGGGTCTCGCCGCCGATCGACACCTGGTGTTCGGCCATCACCTCGAGCAGGGCTGACTGCACCTTGGCCGGCGCCCGGTTGATCTCGTCGGCGAGCAGGAAGTTCACGAACACCGGGCCCAACTCGACATCGAATTTCTCGCTGGACTGCCGGTAGATGCGGGTGCCGACGATGTCGGCCGGGACCAGGTCCGGGGTGAACTGGATCCGGGCGAATGTGCCGCCGACGACCCTGGCCAGCGTCTCCACGGCCAGTGTCTTGGCAACGCCGGGCACGCCTTCGAGCAGGCAGTGCCCGCGGGCGAGCAGCGCCACGAACATCCGCTCGATCATCCGGTCCTGCCCGACGATCACGCGCTTGACCTCGAACATCGCCCGCTCGAGCTGGCTCGCGTCGCGCGCCGGAGGCACCGGGACGACAGCGTCGGCTCTGGACTGGTGTTCGGGCGTGGTCGGCTGGGCCACCGGTCCTCCACTGCGATCTCGTTCCGCGCCGGCGTGGATGCCGACGTTCAAGACTTGCACACCAGTCTGAGAGCGGTGCCACAGTTCCGTCGTTCGCCGACCTCCGCCGTAGCATCGAAAGGTGGTCGAGGAGCTCAGCCCCCGGTGCAGCGCCAAGCGCTGTCACGCGTCCGCGGTCTGGCAGCTGCGTTGGAACAACCCGAAGCTGCACGCGCCGGACTACCGGAAGACCTGGCTGGCCTGTGCCGACCACCGGGAATCCCTCGGTGCGTTCCTGTCCGCACGCGGTTTCCTGCGTGAGGTGGCACCGTTCCCGGCCACCTCCGGTGCACCCATCTCCTAGGCTCGTCATTGTGAGCGAGCCCGCTGCTCCCGCCGCCGACGCACTCGAACCGTGGCCCGACACCGTCCAGTGGCGGTCCGTGTCGCCCAAACTGATCACAGTGGAGCTGATCAGTCGCACCGTCCTCACCGTCGTCGTGCTGGTCGGACTGCTGATCGGCCGGCTGTTCGCCCCGCACCCGTTGTGGTACGCCGGGATGGCCCTGATCGTCGTCTCCGGGATCTGGCGTGCGATCGTCACCGTCCGGGCCGTCAAGGCGTGGGGGTACGCCGAGCGCGACAACGACCTGCTGGTCCGGCACGGCCTGGTGATCCGCCGGCTGTCGATCGTCCCGTACGCCCGGATGCAGTACGTGGACGTGACCGCCGGACCGCTGGAGCGCGCGTTCCATCTCGCCACCGTTCAGCTGCACACCGCGGCCGCCGGCAGCGACGCCCGGATTCCGGGCCTGCCGCCGGACGAAGCGGCCCGGCTGCGCGACCGGCTCACCGCGCTGGGCGAGGACCGGGCCGAGGGGCTATGACGGCCGCCGACGCGCCCCTCCATCCGCCGGAGCCGGTGGGCACCGAGCCGGAGCCCCGCAAGCGCCTGCACCCCCTGAGCCCCGTCCTGCACGGCGCGAAGTCCCTCGCGGTCATCGTCGCGGCGCTCAGCTGGCAGACGCTGTCTCAGGTGGGGCTGCAACGGTTTGTGCTCGTGGTCATCGTGATGGCCGCCGGTGTGGTCGTCTTCTCCGTGGTGAGCTGGCTCAACACCGGCTACTCCGTGGTCGGCCGGGAGCTGCGGATCTCCGACGGGCTGCTGTGGCGGCGGCACCGCGCCATCCCGCTGGAACGGCTCCAGGCCGTCGAGCTGCGCCGGCCCCTGCTCGCCCAGCTCACCGGCCTGGCAGAGCTGCGGCTGGAGGTGGTCGGGGGCGCCAAGACGGAGGCGCCGCTGGCGTACCTCACGGTCCGGGATGCCGCCGCTCTGCGGGAGCGACTGCTCACCCTTGCCGGTCGTACCCGGGACAATCCGGCGGCCACCGCGGCCCCACCGAGTGCTCCGGCCCTCGAACGACAGCTGGTCCGCGTCGACAACCGGGACCTGGTGATCAGCCAGCTGCTCACCCCGCAGGCGTTCTTCCTGCCGGTGGGCCTCGCCTTCGTCATCGTCCAGTCCGTGCTCCAAGGGGCATGGGGTTTCATCGGCATCGCGAGCACGATCACCGCGATGGCGGGTGTGCTGCTGCAGCCGGCGCGGCGGGTGCTGCAGGACTGGGACTTCCGGCTGGCCCGCGACCTCGACGGACGGCTGAGGGTCCGGTACGGACTGCTCGAGCGGCGCAGCCAGATCGTGCCGCTGCACCGGGTGCAGTCCGTCACCGTCACCTGGCCGTTGCTCTGGCGCCCCAAGCGGTGGCTGCACCTGCGGCTGGACATCGCTGGATTCGCGAACCCCCAGTCTCGGGAGGGCCGCCGGTCCGACCGGCTGCTGCCGGTCGGTGATCTGCCGACCGGGCGCGGGCTGGTCTGGGAGGTGCTGCCCGGCGTCGACCTGCTGGCGTTGCCCACCTACCCGCCGCCACCGCGGGCCCGGTGGCTGCATCCGGTGGCGCTGCGCTACCTGGGCGCGGGGCTGTCCCCCGACGTGTTCGTCACCCGGAAGGGCCTGTTGACCAGGGAGATGTCGCTGGTGCCGTACGCGCGGCTGCAGAGTGTCCGGGTGGTGCAGGGTCCCCTCCAGCGGCTGCTGCGGCTCGCCACGGTGTACGCGGACACCGCAGGCGGCCGATCCGCGGCAGCCCACGACCGGGACCTGGCCGACGCCTGGGTGCTGGCCGATCAGCTCGCGGTGCGGGCGAGGTTGGCCCGTGGCCCGGCGCCGGCCGCGCCTTAAGCTGAGCCAATGGACGTTCCGGAGTTCGTCC
>Ga0081539_10006311_pt1 | contig 11449 bp, 10 predicted proteins | sample TabmetS4T2R2_FD_71023 | JGI IMG/M metagenome (GOLD analysis project Ga0081539, IMG submission 71023) | Tabebuia heterophylla rhizosphere microbial communities from the University of Puerto Rico - S4T2R2 | ecosystem: Host-associated > Plants > Roots > Rhizosphere ...
GCCGGGTCCGAGCCGGCATCTTCGGTTCCGATATCCCGGGACACCGCTTGTCCGCGCGCGAACCGCCGAGGTCGACGTCCACGTGCGGGCATCGTCGACGTTCAAAGTGCGCCCCCGGCGAGTCGTGAACGGGGAAGAAATCATGCTCCGCGGCCGGGTCCGAGGCCGCTTTGTTCCTTCCGTCGGCAAGCTCCTACAGCTTCAGGCGTACTCGCGCAGGAAGTGGTTGACGTTTGCCACGCCGCGCGCTCGCGCCAGCAGCGGGCTTTGGAGCTATCGGTACCGCTTCACCTCGACCCGCGGCACTGTTCGGTACCGCTTCCGAGTGCGTATTCCGCGAGAAGCCGGCTTCCCGTACGACGCGGGCACATCGAGGTCCGGCTACGTCCTTGTGCGTGGACTCTGATTTGCCCTCCCCAACGATGAGCGATCCGCGTATGGTGAACAGATGAAACCGATCAAGCAGCGATTGAGCTACGCAAACGTTACGGCCTCGCTCGCGCTGTTCGTGGCGCTTGGGGGAACGTCGTTCGCCCTTACGTTGCCTCGCAATAGCGTCAGCGCCAGAGAGCTGGAGCCCAATTCAGTCGGCCGGTCGGAGATCCGACGGGGCGCCGTGCGGTCCGACGAGCTGCGGGACAACGCGATTCGTCTCCGCGACGTGTCGATGAGCGCCCGGCGGGCACTCCAAGGCCAGACTGGCCCGCCCGGGCCGCCGGGCCCTACGTTCTTCACGACCGTCAACTCCGCAGGCAGTCTTGTACGTGGCAACGCGACAGCCTCCGAGCCTGTGGGAGTCAACGGCACTGCTGTGACTTTCGTCCGCTCGGCAGTCAACTGTGTACCGGTCGCGAGCTTGACATCATCGCCGGGGGGACCAAACCCCAACCCGCCCCCAAATGCGCACGTCACGGTGCGATCGGCTTCACAGGGACGCGTCCTAGTGGAGACGTGGTCGCCGACTGGTGCCCCCACGCTCTACCCCTTCAACCTCGTCGTTGCGTGTTAGTTGGCGGGTTTTCCTTCGTAAAGGAGGACAGCCCGCCAGGGAGCGGTGCTCGGACCGATCGAGCGAGCGCGTCAGCGCTTGCGGACGAGGGTTAGGCCGTCGGCGACGAGGACCATGACGCTGTCGACTCGGTCGTCGGAGGTGATCCGGTTGTTGAGCGCGTCCATGGTTCGGGAGCGGTCGTCGGCGGGGTTTGTGACCGCTCCTCCCAACAGCACGTTGTCGATGAGGAGCAGGCCTCCGGGGAGCAGGCGGGGGACGATGAGGTCGTAGTAGGTCGGGTAGGCGAGCTTGTCGGCGTCGAGGTAGACGAAGTCGTAGGTGGGCTCCTCGGGCGTGGCCCGGAGGGACTCGTCGGCGGCGCCGAGGACGATCTCGACGCGATCGGCGACGCCGGCGTCCGCGAGGTTGGCCTCGGCGATAGCGGCGAAGTCGGGTGAGAGCTCGAGGCAGGTGAGGCGGCCGCCGTCGGCGAGGCCGCGCGCGATGGCGATGGCGCCGTAGCCGGTGAACGTGCCGATCTCCAAGGCGCTGCGGGCGCCGACGAGCCGGGCGAGCATCGTGATGAGCGCCGCCTCATCGGGCGGGCTCATCATCTGGGCGTTCGGGAGCTTGGCGGTGTCCTCGGCGACCCGGGCCATCACGTCGTCCTGGCGCGAGTGGCGGACGAGGTACTCGGCGATCGACTCGTCCAGGACCGTCTTGATCTGGGGCATCGCCACAGTGTGCCCGGACGTGTGCGCGCCGGAGGCGCAGCGATCATCGAATTCCGGTTCCCGGCCGCCGTCGGGGCGGCCGACGGAGATCAGCGACGACGCTGCGGCGGGACCGGATTCGGATCGCGTCGACCTCTGAGACGCCATACCACGGCCACCGCAGACACGCCATACCAAGGCCGCCGAGCCACGCACGCCGGGCAATTGCGCGTGATCGGAGCCGGGGCGCGGCGTGGCCTCCCGGGGCGCTCGGGCGCGAGCTTGCGAGCGCTGCCCCGGGAGGGCATGACGCGCCCCGGCCCACACCGGCTCAGCGCGCTCGCCAGACCACCGTGACCTCGTTGAAGCCGAGGCTGGGAGACAACCGCCCGAGAGTCCGGCCGAAGGCCTGGTCAACACAATTGAACGCGATCGTCATCGCGCGGGAGCGCTCGAGGCGCGCGTACCAGTCGAAGCGGTGGACGAGGTAGCGGACCAGCGCGAAGCGCAAGGGCGACTCCTCGCCGCGGACGCGCTCGACGACACCCCGCGCGGACAGGAAGGCGAACAGCTCGGACCGCGGGACGTCGCCCTCGTGGGGCGAGACCCAGTCGTCGTCGACGCCGCGGGAGCGCCACCGAGACAGCACACGCGGCTTGGTCACCGCCTCGTGGAGCAGGAGGAAGCCGCCAGGACGCACGGTGCGGCAGGCGCGGTCGAGGGCCGCGCGCCAGTCGGAGAGGTGATGGAGCACGCCGAGGATGAGCACGAGGTCCGCGGAGGCGGCGCGGAACGGCCACGCGACCGCGTCGCACTGCACGGAGAGCGCGTCCGGCGGCAGCAGGGCCCGGCCGGCGCGGAGCGCCGCCGACGAGACGTCCGTGGCCACGTAGCGGGCCGGGCCGAGGAGGCCCGCGGCGGTGCGGGAGTCGCCGGCGCCGAGTTCGATGACCACGGGTGATGGCGGCAGGCGCCGGCGGACGCGCGAGAACAGGTTGCGCTCGCGGGAGCGGCCCCGCAGCCCCGAGACCGGTGAGTGCGCGAACGTCGGCTGGCGATCCCACCAGGGGTTCCACCACTCCATCTCGTCCTCGACCCACTGAACGTGCGTGTCAGAGGAACCGCTCGACGGAACGGTGGCGGCGGCCATGTGCGCCAGCCGCAAAGGCAGCAGCGCGACGACCCCGTCGACGACCGGGAACTCGCGTCCGCAGCTCGAGCACCGCAGGTCCACCAAGGCGCCGCCGTCGTCAGGACAGCAGGCGACCTCGGAGAGGTTCACGAGACGAGGTTCCCGTCCTCCATCAGCAGGCGGCCGTCGAGCCACACGCTGGGCCGGAGCACGAGCCCGTCGATGTGCACGGACGAGCGGTTGACGCCGCCGATCCCGGCGCTCGTCCCGAAGGCCAGATGGATCGTCCCCAGGGCCTTCTCGTCCTCGATGATGTTCCCGGTCAGACGCGCCGCCGGGTTCGTCCCGATACCCAGCTCGGCGATCGAGCGGCCGAACTCGCCGCCGGCGTCCAGGGTCGCGACCAGCCACTCCCCGACGCGGCCGCCGTCGACGCCGACCATGCGGCCGCCGGAGAGCGTCACGGGCACCGGCTCGTCCAGCAGGCCGAAGCCGCCCAGGGCGCCGTCGAACACGATCGTCCCCTCGCCGGCGGTTTCGATCGGCGCGATGAACGCCTCGCCCGCCGGCAGGTTGCCGAACGCGCCCGCCGTGCCGATGTCGCCGTCGTCGTTGATCGCCTCGCGCCCGCTCAGATCCAAGGTCAACGAGGTCCCGCCCGGCGACGTGACCCGGCACTCCGAGGCCGCCGAGAGCTGCGTCGCCAGCAGCAGCCCCTGGCGCTTGAGCTCGCGGTAGTCGACCGCCATCGCGCGCCGGAAGACCTCCTCGGTGATCCCCGGCATCGTCGCGATCCGCACGCCGCGCTCGCTCGCCCGCTGCCGCGCGGCCGTGTGCGACAGGGAGAACGTCGTGGGAGCGAAGATCACCGTCGCCCCGAGCATCGCCTCGGCGACCTCGGAGGGCGGCTCCTCGCCATGGCGCGAGCTGCGCGGGAAGGCCAGGACGCGCGCGCTGCGCGCCCGCCCTTCGGCCGCCTCGGCCAGGGCGTCCGCGATCGTCAGCTGCTCGTCGTTGCACAGCACGAGCACGTCGTCATCGGGACCAACCGCGAGGCAGGACACCGCAGCTTCGGCAGAGCGGTTCACGGCGCCCCACGGTAGCGAGGAAGTCAGGAAACCGGCGCGTGCACGGGCGCTTGCGGCAGCGGGCGACCGAGCAGGTAGCCCTGGCCGAGCTCGCAGCCCAGCGCCGCCAGCGCCTCGCGCTGGTCCTCGCGCTCGATGCCCTGGGCGACGACCTGAGTCCCGAACATCGTCGCGACCTGCACGGCCATCGAGAGCACGGAGCGCTCGTGACCCGGCCGCCCAGCGCCGTCCACGAACGGCCGCGCGATCTTGACGATGTCGACCGGCCGCGCCCGCAGCACCTCGAGCGCGCCAAGCCCGGACCCGAAGTCGTCGAAGGCGATCCGCACGCCGAGCGCTCGCAGCGCCTCCAAGCCGTGCACCGGCGCCGAAGCCAGCGCGCCCTCGGACAGCTCGAGCACCAGCCGCTCGGGCTCCAGCCCCGAGGCGCCCAGCACCTGGCGGACCGAGCCCGCGTCCAGGCCCGCCACGTTGACGTGGACCGCCGGCACGGAACCGGCAGCCGCCAGCGCACACGCCTGTGCGAGCACCTCGCGGTCGACCGCAGCGAGCAGGTCGGCGTCGGCGTCGCGCACGAACGAGGCCGCCCCCACCAGTCCGCGGCGCGGATGCCGCCAGCGCGCCAGCGCCTCGACGGCCACGACCGCGCCGTCGACGAGCGACACGATCGGCTGGAAGTGCGCGACGACCTCGCCGAGCTCGAGCGCCGCGAGCAGCTCCTCGCGCCCCGACTCGCCGCTCTCGGCGGCCGGCTGCATCTCCGGGAACCACACCCGCACCTGGCTCTTGCCCGCCTCCTTGGCACGGTACATCGCGACGTCGGCCTGCCGCAGCAGCTCCTCGGCCCGCAGCGACCCGGCCGCCACGGTGGCGATCCCGACGCTCGAGCGCACCCACGTCGACTCGCCGTCGACGGTCACCGGCTCGGCGAAGAGGTCCAGGATGCGCCCCGCCACCTGCTCGCCGTGGTGGTCGTCGACGTCCTCGAGCAGGACCGCGAACTCGTCGCCGCCCATGCGGGCCGCGACGTCGACCGGCCGCACCGCGGCCTCGATCCGCGCCGCCGCCGCGACCAGGACGGCATCGCCCGCGGCATGGCCGGCGCGGTCGTTGATCGCCTTGAAGTCGTCGAGGTCGAGGAAGAGCACGGTGGCCATGCCGGACGGCCGCGCCAGCGACTCCTCGACGCGGCGCATGAACAGCGTCCGGTTGGCCAGCCCGGTGAGCGGGTCGCTCTGGGCCTCGCGCTCGAGCCGGTCGAGCTCCAGCGACAGCCCGGCGTGCGTGGCCAGCGCCTCGATCAGGCGCAGGTCCTCGTCGTCGAACGACGTCGCGGCGCCGATCCGGTCGCCGAGCACCATCACGCCGGCCAGCCGCGTCTCGCCGCGCACCGGCGCCACGAGCGCGTGCGCGATGCCGCGCTCCGCGAGGTACCGGCCCAGCGCCGGGTCGCAGTCGTCGCGATCGACCAGCACGGCGTGGTCGGCATAGACCGCGTGCCGCAGCGCGGCGGCGTCCGCGGACGGCACCTCGACCATGACCTCGTCGGGCCCGATCGCCGTGCGCAGCCCGCCGTCGCGCGAGAGCAGCACGATCTCGGCCGCGCGCACGCGGAAGCTGGCCCGGGTGCGGCGCAGGAGGTCGAGCAGCTCGGGCTCGAGGTCGTTGCCGCGCGAGAGCGACCGCGTCACGCCGTAGAGGAACTCGAGGCTGCGGTGCTTGGCGCGCTCGGAGACGTAGGCGCGGTAGGCGACCAGCAGCATCGCGGCCGGCGGCGCGAGCAGCCACGCCGCGCGCAGGTCCTGCGCCGCGATCGTCGCGCCCGCCAGCGCGACGCACGCGTTCGTCATCGAGACGAACAGGTCCGCGCCCATCATCCTCGCGAGCCGCCGCGACGGGATCCCGCCCTCCGACAGCCCGATCGCGACGAAGACGAGCGCGGTCGCGGCGAGCGAGCTCGCGAGGACCGCGACGAGCGTCGACGCCCACACGACCGGGCCGATCGCGCTGGGCGCGGGCGCAAGCGCGTGCAGCGTGATCGTGGCCAGCGTCGCGGTGAGCCCGAACTGTGCGAGGTTGAAGCACAGGCGCGTGAACCCGTGGCCGCGCGTGAACACGAGCACGAGCGCCGGCCCGGCCACGGCCGCGATCACGACGTGGCGCGGCTCGGCCAGCAGCAGCCCGAGCACGAGCGGCACCTCGGAGAGCGACAGCGAGTGCGCGCTTCCACGCACGTGCGCGTGCACGACGAAGCGCTCGGTGAGCGCAAAGCCGGCGGCGAGCGCCCACCAGGGGATGCGCGCGTCGACCTCGTAGGGCACGAGGTCGCCCACGACGGCTGCCCACAACGCGAACGCCGCGACGGCGGTCGCGGCGATGAGCCCTCCAAGCGTCAGGCGTGTCAGTCGTCGATCCACGCGGCTCCAGACCATCGCCGGCCCGACCAGCGGCGGCCCGACCAGCGGCGGCCCTCCCACTGCGCCGCCGGGCCCATGTCCTTCCCGCTGTCGTTGAGCTCCCCCGCCAGCTTCTCGGGATCGAGCACCGCGGGCGCGAGGTGCTGGCGCACGCTGGCCGCGTTGGGCGTCCGGGACGCCAGGGTGCGGCGCAGGTCGATGCGGCCGGCGCCGTCCGCCGCGCTCGGGTCCGGCAGGTCCACGGCGCCGAACCTCAGCATCGCCTTGACCTGATCGGGGTTGAGGTCGGGCCGGGCGCTGAGCAGCCGCGCAACGACGCCGGACGCCACCGCGGCGGCCTGCGACGTCCCGCTGCCGCGGAAGAACAGGTCGCCCACGCGGCCGCCCGGGAACTCCGTGTCGAGCGTGGAGCCGGGGACGCGGAGCGAGAGCAGCGACGTGCCGGGCGCGACGAGGTCGGGCGTCCGCGTGCGGCTCCAGCTCGAGAAGTCGGCGACGCGATCGTCGTACGGGCCGGCCGTCTTCTTGGTGTCCGACGCGCCGGCCGCGATCACGAACGGGTCGTCGGCCGGCATGTCGAGCGCACCGGCGTCCCTGCCGTTGTTGCCGGCCGCGGCGACGACGACGATCCCGGCCTGCCAGAGCTGCTCGACCGCGTAGGCGAGCACGTCGGAGCGGTAGTCGTCGCTCGCGACGCCGAGCGAGAGGTTGACGACGCGGATGTTGTAGCCGGGGGCGTCGTGGTTGCGGCGGACCCAGTCGAGGGCCCCCAGCACGCGGGCGAGGTCCGTTTCGCCGTCCGCGCCGGCGACCTTCACGCTGACGAGCCGCGCCCCCGGGGCGACGCCGGCGAAGCCGGTCACCGCGTCACGGCCGGCGATCAGGCCCGCGAGGTGCGTGCCGTGGCCGAACGTGTCGAGGTTGCGCAGGTTGCGATCGTCGCGCTCCGACGAGAGGTCCGGGCCGTAGACCACGTGCCCGGCCAGGCTGTGGACCGGCACCACGCCGGAGTCCACGAGCGCGACGTCGACGCCGCGGCCGTCCGGCGCCCAGGAGGGAACGCCGGCCCCGCCGGCGATCCAGGACGCCGAGCCGGCTACCTTGTCGTCGGCGCGCGCCGGCGTGGGTGCCGCCACGGCGGCGAGCGTCAGTGCCAGCGCCGCCAGGCGCACAGGCCGGGGCCTGCCACGCCCGTCCCAGCGGACGCCGTAGCGGATCGTCAAGCGGTGCCTTCCATTCGACTTGACGTCGGTATCGGCATCGCCGATTCGCGGGACAGACGGACATACGTCCACAGTTGCCCCGAACGCCTGTCAGGCGTAGCGTCACCCCTGGCCGGCCAGCGGAACGCGGAGGAGTCATGACGAGCGCAATCGAGGCCCACGGCATCGACGCAGTGACGTCGTTCCTGGAGAGCCACGGGGTGGGCTACGACGTCGTCGAGCACCGTCCCACCTTCAGCGCGGCCGCGGAGGCGCGCGCCGCGGGCGCGGACCTGGAGGCCGCCGCCAAGACGCTCGCCCTGCACGACCGCGGCGGCTACCGCATGGCCGTGGTGCCCGCGAGCCACCGGCTCGACCTGCACCGCGCCCGGACGCTGCTCGACGCGACGACGCACCTGCGGCTGGCCAGCGAGGCCGAGCTCGAGCGCGATTTCCCGATGTTCGACGTCGGCGCGATGCCGCCGCTGGGCGCGATGATGCCGATGCCCGAGATCGTCGACATCCACCTCCTCTACCACGACCGGATCCTGTGCGCGGGAGGCGACCACAAGCACTCGATCCGGATCGATCCGCGCGACCTGCTGCGGCTGTGCGAGCCGCGCGTCGCGAATCTCTGCAACTAGAGCGCGCGCAGGCCGGCCGTCACGGCGGCGGCGATCACGACCACGACCACGATCGGCAACCGCGCCGCCAGGGCGAGCGCGGCGGCCAGCAGCCCGGCCGCGCTCTCGTTGACGCCCAGCGCGTGGTCGCGGCCGAACGTCTCCACCACCACGAGCGCGGAGAGCAGCGCCGGCGCGAGGCGAGTGACGACGCCGGCCAGGCGCGGCGGCAACTCGCGGCCGCCCAGCGCAACCGGCCCGGTCGCCTTGATCGCCACCGTGCCGACCGTCAGCACGGCGATCGTGACCCAGGCGGTGGTCATCGCTCCCACAGGCCCAGCAAGGCGGCGGCCGACGCGGCGACCACGGGGATCCCGGGCGGCGCGAACGGCACCAGGCAGAGCGCGATCGCCGCGCCGAGGAGCGCGCTGGCGAACGTCTGGCGCAGGTCCATCTCGCCGACCAGCAGGGCGAGGTAGAAGGCGGGGAACATCGCGTCCAGGCCGAGCGCCTGCGGATCGCCGATCAGCGAGCCGCCGAGCGCGCCGAGCGCCGTGCCGGTCCACCAGCACGCCGCCTGCGGGATCGTGGCCCCGATCATCACGTCGCGGTCGAACCGCCCGTCGCCGCGGTTGGCGAGCGCCCACGAGGCGTCGACCATCGCCTGCCCCTCGGCGGCGCGCCGCAGCGGGCCCCCGCGCAGGGCCGGGGCGAGCGCGAGCCCCATCGGCAGGAAGCGGGCGTTGATGAGCAGGCCCGCCGTGACCGCGGACGCCACCCCGCCGCCGGCCGCCAGCACGCTCACCGACGCGAACTGCGCCGCGCCTGCGAACACGACGACCGACATCACGATCGCGGCGGCGGCGCCCATCCGCGGCTCGGCGAGCACACCGAACGACGCCCCGAGGGCGAACGTGGGGATCGTGAACGCGAGTCCAGCCTTGAAGCCCTCCCGCATCTGCGTCATCATACCAGCAAATGCATTTTGATGGTATGAGGCCGGAGCCCGGGGGCCGCGAGCCCGCGCCCGGGCCGCTGCGTCTCGTGCAGCGCTTCGTGAACTCCGTCGACCTCGAGGACGGCCCGGACGACTTCGCGACGGCGACCGGCCTCGGCGAATGGCTCGCCGACGCCGGTTTGCTGAGCGCGGGCGCGCCCGTCGGCGAGGCCGGGCGCCGCCGGGCCGTGGAGCTGCGCGAGGCGATCCGCGGGCTCGCCGCCGGGGATCGCGGGGCGGAGGCGGTCAACCGGGCGGCGCGCCGCGCCGGCCTGCACCCGGTCCTGACCGCGGCCGGCTCGCGCCTCGAGCCGACGGCCGGCGGCGTCGACGGCGCCCTGGGCCACGTCGTCGCCGCGCTGCACGCAGCGGTCGCCGAGGGAACGTGGCCGCGCCTGAAGGCATGCGAGCGCGATGTCTGCCGCTGGGCCTTCTACGACCACTCCAAGAACCGCTCTGGCCACTGGTGCTCGATGGCCGGGTGCGGCTCGCGGGTGAAGAACCGCCGCGCCTACCGTCGGCGAACGTCAACGGCGGCAGGGTAAGGAGGGTGAGGGTGCTTAACGTCGCAAATCTTCCGTGCGGCCACGGCGATTGCGACGAAATGCTCGCTATACGTGCTTAACGTCGCAACCGTTCGGCGAGGGCGTCGCGATTGCGACGAAATGCTCCCTCACCGCGGCCGGCCTCCCCGCCGCCCTACCCAGCCGCCGTTGACGTTCGCCGGCGGAGACCGCGGCGTCAGTCGAGGATCCGGCTGAGGCGGCGCTCGAGCGCGCCGGCCATCGCCTCGCGGATCGGGCCCTCCTCGAAGCGCTCGACGAGCTCCGCCATGAAGCCCTCGATCACGAGGCGCTGGGCCACCGGCTCGCCGAGCCCGCGCGAGCGCAGGTAGAAGAGCTGGTCCTTGTCGATCTGCGCGATCGCCGCCGCGTGGGTGCAGCGGACGTCGTTGGCGAGGATCTCCAGGCCCGGGATCGCGTCGGCGTGCGCGCGCTTGGAGAGCAGCAGGTTGCGGCACTCCTGGAAGGCGTCGGTCTGCTGGGCGCCCGGGTCGACCTTGATCATCCCGCGCCAGACCGCCTGCGAGCGGTCCGCGAGGATGCCGCGGAACGCGAGGTCCGAGGTCGTGTTCGGCGCGCCGTGCTCCTGCGTGGTGTCGAAGTCGACGTGCTGGCGGCCGTGCGGGGCGTACGCGCCCGTGACCTTGCCGGAGGCGCCCTCGCCGGCCAGCAGCGTCTCGGTCCGCACGCGGCCGCTGGCGCCGCCGAAGCCGACGACGACCCAGTCCAGCGAGCCGTCGCGGGCGACCTCGGCGCGCTGGGCGCCGAAGATCCACGACTTCTCGTTGAGGTCCTGGCCGCAGACGTAGCGCAGCTTGGCGTTCTGGCCCACCACGAGCTCGACGACGGTGTTCAAGAGCGTCTCGGACGCGTCGTCGCCGGACAGGTACTGCTCCCACACCTCGGCCTCGGCGCCCTCGTCGAGGACGATCAGCACGCGGCGCTGGAGCGCGGTGCCGGCGGCCGCGCTGACGGCGGTCAGCAGGATCGGGGCGTCGACGCGCACGCCGCGCGGGACCCACACGAACGCGCCGCCCTCCCAGGCGTCCTCGTTCCAGCGGGTGAAGACGTCGTCGGCGGCGACGACGCGACCCAGATGCGGCTCGACCAGCTCGGGATGGCGCTCGCGGGCGACGGAGAGTGGGAGGACGACCGGGCCGTCCTCGACCGCCAGGCCGTCCGACACCGCGCCGTCGACCTGGTCCAGGCGCGTGGCCCCCTCGAGAGCGAACATGTCGTGGCGCGCGGTCGCGAGGTCGCCGCCGTCGACGGGCGCGAAGGCCGAGAGGTCGAGCCGGCTCAGATCGGTGAACTCCCAGCCCGGCCGGCCCTTGAAGGTCGGGAGCTCGAGCGTGGCCGCCTCAGCCAATGGAGCCCTCCATCTGGAGCTCGATGAGGCGGTTCATCTCCACCGCGTACTCCATCGGCAGCTCCTTGACGATCGGCTCGATGAAGCCGTTGACGATCAGCTTCCCGGCCTCCTCCTCGGAGATCCCGCGCGCCATCAGGTAGAAGAGCTGCTCCTCGCCGATCTTGGAGACGCTGGCCTCGTGCCCGACGTCGACGTCGTCCTCGCCGATGCGGATCGTCGGGTAGGTGTCCGACCGCGAGTCCTCGTCGAGCAGCAGCGCGTCGCAGACGACCTTCGAGCGCGAGCCCGTGGCGCCCTTGGCGACCTCGAGCAGGCCGCGGTAGGACGAGCGGCCGCCGTCCTTGGAGATCG
>Ga0081539_10006312_pt1 | contig 11449 bp, 12 predicted proteins | sample TabmetS4T2R2_FD_71023 | JGI IMG/M metagenome (GOLD analysis project Ga0081539, IMG submission 71023) | Tabebuia heterophylla rhizosphere microbial communities from the University of Puerto Rico - S4T2R2 | ecosystem: Host-associated > Plants > Roots > Rhizosphere ...
GACGAGCCACGTTCTCAGGGCCCTCGGAGATGACCCTACGGCCTTGATCGGGGGCGAGCTCAACGACATCGGGAGCAACGTGGTCGAGGGCCGGGGTGACCTCATCGTGGCCGAGGCCGACGAGAGTGACCGTTCGCTCCTGATGCTCCATCCGCAGGTGGCGGTGATTACCAACGTGGAGTTCGATCACCCGGATTTCTACACTTCCCTCGACGATGTGATGGAGACCTTCTCGAAGTTCGTCGCCGACCTGCCGCCCTCCGGTCACCTCGTGGTCTGCGCCGACGACGAGAACTGTGTTAAGGTCGCCGGGCGCTCGCCTTGCCGGGTGACGACGTTCGGCATCCACGCTGGGGACCTGCGGGCGGAGATTCTCTCATCCAACACCTATACCCTCTTCGAGGTTGGAAGGGAGCTGGGCGTTGTTGAACTCGGGGTACACGGCCGGCACAACGTGCTCAACTCCCTGGCCGCCGTTGGGGTGGCTCGCTGGGGCGGCCACGACGCCCTGGAGGCCGCCAGGAGCCTGAAGAACTTCGGGGGTGTCCGGCGCCGCTTCCAGCTCAGGGGCGAGAAATCCGACATCCGCGTGGTGGACGACTACGCCCACCATCCGACCGAGCTCTCAGCGACGCTCGATGTGGCCCGCACGACCTCGGCCGGTCGGGTCATCGCCGTGTTCCAGCCTCACCGATACTCGCGCACCCGCAGGTTCTACCGGGAGTTCGGCAGCGCTTTCTCCCAGGCCGATGCCGTCCTCATAACCGACGTATACGGGGCCGGTGAGATGCCCCAGCCCGGCGTGAGCGGGAAGCTGATCGTGGACGCCATCTGCGAGACCCGCGGGCACCCCGACGTCTACTACGTGCCCGAACAGAACTCCATCGCGCGCGTCCTCCGCGAAATATCCGCCCCGAACGACACTGTTCTGACGATGGGCGCGGGGGACATCTCCGGTGTCGGCGACGAACTGTTGGCTCTGCTCTAGCCTTGCGCGTGCCAGCCAGACAGATCCTGCAATCCCTCTGCATCGCGGTGGCGGTTGCCCTCCTGACGGGGGCAGTCGTCTACATGGTCTCCTACCTGCTCTACCCCGTCACCGGAATAGTGGTGCGGGGAGCCCACATGTTCCCCGAATCCGAAGCCTCGTCAGCCGTGCCAGACCGCGCCAGCCTTCTCACCCTGAACTCCGCCATGCTACAGCGAAGAATTGAGTCTAATCCTTGGGTTGAGAGTGCCGAGGTGCGCAAGGATTGGGATTCAGGTATAGTTGCAGTCGAGGTTAAGGAACGCCGTGCCGTATTGGACGCCGAGATCGAAGGACACAGGGAGGTCTTCGCGGCGGATGGCAAGCGGCTTCCGGGGCTCGGGGGAGCGAGCCTGGAGCAGGTCGAGTTGGGCGAAGATCAACTGGAGGGAATTTTGAGGGCTGGGAGGGTCCTTGAAAGCAGCGGGGTTTCCCTGAAATCCGTGGACGGCGCTGGGGCTGGTGGTTTCAGGGCCACGGTGGGGGGAGGACGAACCGTAATCTTCACCGGCGGCCTGGGCACCTCCCAGGCGAAGGCGTTGCCAGGAATCATGTCTGAGAACCCCACGGCCCGGCGCTTCGACCTGCGCACGGAAGGCAGGATCGTGGTCGGAAACGGAAGATTGCAGGGTTCCCGAAGGTCCAATTCGCGATCGGGCGGAAGCGGTTAGCTCATGGCGCAGTCGCTGGTCTATGGGATTGATGTCGGCACCACCAAGATAGTGGCCATAGCTGGCAGGGCGGATAGCCGGCGGGGCTGGGCCGAGGTGCTTGCCGTGGGCGAGGCACCGAGCCACGGGCTCAAGCGCGGCGTCGTGGTCGACAGGGAGCTGGCGGCGGAATCCATCGCCGAGGCGCTGGAGGCGTGCGGTGTACGCGGCGGATCTGTGAGCGTCGGCATCGCCGGGGGTCATATCTCGTCCTTCAACACAGAGGTCACGTTGCTCAACCGCGCCAAGAACCTCGAGGTGACGGAGAGGTTCGTGAACAAGCTCGAAACAGAGGCGCGCCAGGCCCACCTGAACGAAGACGAGCAGGTGATTCACGTTGTTCCCCGCGGGTATGTGCTGGACAGATCCGAAGGCGTTACGCAGCCTGTCGGCCTGGCCGCGCGCAAGGTAACGATGCGGGCCCACGTCGTTAGCGGGGCCGTCTCTAGCATCCAGAACCTGTTGTACGCCGTCGAGGATTGCGGTGTCGAGGTCTCGCGCGTGGTTCTCGAACCGCTGGCCTCAGCCGAGGCTTGCCTGCTGGAGTCCGACCGTGAAGACGGCGTCGCCCTGCTCGATATTGGCGGCGGCACCACGGACATCGCTGCCTTCATCAAAGGCGCATTGACACACACGTCGGTCATACCTTTGGGAGGGTCTGCCTTCTCATCCGACGTGGCCTACGGTTTGAAGGTGCCGTTCGATGCGGCCGAGGAACTGAAGGTGCGCTACGGACATGTGATCTCCGATTCCGTTGACCCCGTGGCCGCAGTGAAGCTCGGTGACCGACACTACAGCGCGAATTTTATGAGCCAGATCCTGGAGTACCGCGCATACGAAGTCCTGGAGTACGCCAGGGATTCCCTGAATCAGGCGCGCCTCCTCAACGTGCTGCCAGGCGGCGTCGTCCTTACCGGCGGGGGCTCCCAGCTCGACGGAATGCCGGAACTCGCCGAAGAAGTCCTGGGAATGCGCGCCCGTACCGCCATTCCACGTAGGGTAAAAGGCGACATTAAACCTGTACAAAAGCCTCAATATGCGACGGCTGTAGGTCTGCTATACTTCTCGGCGAAAAACAGTGACCTTGCACCAAAGGGTAAGGGTGCAAGCGCAACCAGCTTTGGTAGCATAGTTGCGGCGGTCAAAAGTTGGTTCCGGGGATTATGAACCGGGTTGGAGTGGGAGATCTGGCGACGGAGGGCTATGGAGTTATGTTGGATGCGGGCACGAATTACTTGGCGGTTATCAAGGTTGTGGGGATTGGCGGCGGCGGCACCAACGCGGTGAACCGCATGATCAACTCCGGGCTGCAGGGTGTGGAGTTCATCGCGGTGAACACGGATGCCCAGGCCCTGCAGATGACGGACGCGGACCAGAAGATCCACATCGGGGACAAGCTTACGCGGGGCCTCGGGGCTGGCGCGGACCCGAAGATCGGGATGGAGGCCGCCGAGGAGAACAAGGCGGAGATCGAGGAGGCCATCCGCGGCGCGGACATGGTGTTCGTCACCGCTGGCAAGGGCGGTGGCACGGGTACCGGCGCGGCTCCTGTGGTGGCCAAGATCGCCCGCGAAGCAGGTGCGCTCACCGTTGGCGTCGTCACCCGCCCGTTCGCGTTCGAGGGGCGGAGGCGTTCGACCTACGCCGAGGAGGGCATCAAGCGCCTCAAGGAGAACGTGGACGCGCTCATCATCATTCCGAACGACCGGCTGCTCCAGGTGGCCGAGAAGCGGACCTCCATGATGGACGCCTTCAAGATGGCCGACGACGTGCTCAGGAAAGGCGTGCAGGGCATAACGGACCTCATAACGGTGCCCGGCCTCATTAACCTGGACTTTGCGGACGTGCGCACGATCATGACCAATTCCGGGTCGGCGCTCATGGGCATCGGCGAGTCGAGTAGCGAGAGCCGGGGTTCGGAGGCCGCGAAGCAGGCCATCTCCAGCCCGCTGCTAGAGGCGAGCATCGAGGGTGCGACCGGGATCATCCTGAACATCACAGGGGGGCAGGATCTCGGGCTGTTCGAGGTCAACGAGGCTGCGGAGATAGTCCACAACGCCGCCCACCAGGACGCGAACCTGATCTTTGGCGCGGTGGTTGACGAGTCCCAGGGTGAGCGCGTTAGCGTGACCGTTATCGCCACGGGCTTCGACCAGCGTCTAGCCAACCAGCGCCGCGCGGAGCGCACGATCACGGATACACCGGCGGCTGAGGAAGAATTTGCCGTCCCTCCGGCTGAGGACGGCGACGTTCTCGACATACCGGCCTTCCTCCGGCGCCGGTAACTCCTTACGGAAGGCGTGCGCCAGAAGATCCCTTCAAGCGGCGGCGCCCCCTCTGCGATTAGAACCGCAGCCGGGGGCGCCGTCTTTGTGTGTCCCGATCCCGAACCGCATGGGGCAAACATATGGTTCTTCACCCGCCTCGGAGGCGTCTCGGAACCCCCCTACGATAGCCTCAACGTATCGAAGGTGGTCGGTGACGGTGAAGCCGCCGTCGCCGAGAACCTCGGACGTATTCGGGAGGCGATGGATGGGCGCACGTCTGCCTGGGTGAAGCAGGTCGCGGGGGACGGTGTTATGTGGGTGGCGGAAGCCGGGTTCGCTGGAGAGGCGGATGCGCTCGTCACCGACCGACGCGGGTTCTCGCTGGTGGTCGCCGTGGCGGACTGCGTGCCAGTGGCGCTCGTCGGAGAGCGGGGCGTTGGCATGGTCCACTCCGGGTGGCGCGGGACGCTCGCGGGTGTGGCCGCGAAGGCCGCCCGGGAGATGGGTGAGCCGGGATTGAAGGCATATATCGGGCCATCCATCCGGGGCTGTTGTTACGAGGTATCGGAGGATCTGGCGCGGACGTTTGCCGGGCGGTTCGGGGAGCAAGTGGTCTCCGGACGTTACCTATCGTTGCAGGCGGCCATCTGCATCAACCTTCAGGAAATGGGAGTCACGGAGATCTACGACCTGGGACTGTGCAGTGGGTGCAGGCCGGAGCTTTTCTACTCGCATCGCAAGCAGGGGCCGTTGACGGGCCGCAACCTTGCTGCCGTGGCGCGCACCTAGTCTTGGGGATGCCAAACGAGGAACTCAAGGCGCGGGTTCGGGAGCGTCTTGCGGTCGTGCGGGAGAACGTGGCCGATGCGCTGGAGAGAAGTGGGCGCGGGCTGGATGAGGTTCGCATCCTCATCGCCAGCAAGTACTTTACGGTAGAGCAGATCCAGGCCCTCGCGGCGGCTGGCGTTGACCTTCTGGGGGAGAATCGGGCCCAAGACCTGGAGGCCAAGCAGGACGTCTTCGGGGACGCTTTCGAGTGGCATTTTATCGGCCACTTGCAGCGGCGAAAAGCCAGGGAGGTCGTTCCGCGGGTCTCGCTCATACACTCCGTGGATTCCGTGCGTTTGATCGAGGAGTTGGGGAAGCGGGCCCCCGAAAAAGGCATCGACGTGCTCATTCAGGTCAACGTTAGCGGGGAGGAGTCCAAGTACGGGGTGGAGGAGGCTGAGGTCGAGCGTTTGCTGGAGGCGGCGGCCGGTACTGAAGGGCTTGTGCGAGCGCAGGGTTTCATGACGCTTGCGCCAGCGGTTGAACGCGCGGAAAATGTGCGTTATGTTTTTGCGAAGCTCCGGGCGATCCGTGATAGGCTACGCGGATGCTGGGGTTCCCATTTCGAGCTATCGGAGCTCTCCATGGGCATGAGCAGCGACTACGCGGTGGCGGTTGAAGAAGGTGCCACCCTGGTAAGGATAGGACGGACCATCATCAGGGGTGACGGCCCGTGAGGAGGCAGGATGGGAGTTAGGGATCGTATGGATCGGATCGCGGCCTGGTTCGGGTTTGGCGTGGAAGAAGATTATTACGAGGAAGAGGAAGAAGAGGCAATGTACGGCAAGAGCGCCTACGCCGCAGGCTCTTCCGAAGAGGAGGTCGGTCCCGCCGTGCGGCGGCTAGGGCGGACGGAACGCTCATCGGCGTTCGGTACTTCGCTCGGGGATCTCTTCGGCAGCGAGGGATCTAACCGGGGCGAACGCTACGCGGGCGGCCAGAACCCGCCGCACCTGCGGGCCGTACCGGACCAGCGTCCTACCCGCGTGAGCGTGGTGGAGCCCGCCAGCTTCAACGACGCCCAGGCCCTGGCCGACCGCTTCAAGCGTCAGCAGCCGGTCATCCTCAACCTTCAGAGCGTGGACGCCGAGTTGTCGCGCCGGATGGTGGACTTCTGCTCCGGCCTCACGTATGCCCTAGATGGCAACATCCAGACCGTCGCGAACCGCGTGTTCCTGCTGACCCCGCGCAACGTCGAGGTCAGCGCCGAGGAGCGCAAGCGGCTGGCGGAGAGAGCCTTCTTCAACCAGCTCTGATCCTGAAGTATCCGTGGTAAGGTCGAAGGGGATTTGACGACGGTAGGAATAATCGGGGCCGGCAAGATCGGCGGTTCGCTTCTCGTCCGGCTCGCGGAGTCCAACTCCTTCGAGCTCGGCGCCAGCGACGTTCACCAGGAGTACCTCAAGCCCTACGCCGAACAGTACGGCGTCTGGACCACATCCTCGAACCACGAACTCTCGGAACGCAGCGACCTCCTCATCATGGCCGTCAAGCCCTGGGACGTGGGGAGCGTTGTGGACGAAATCTCCTCCACTTTCCAGGATACGCAAAAGGCCCTGACGAGCGTCGCCGCCGGCGTGCCCATCACTGCCATCGAGAAGCGCCTTCCCGAAGGCGCGCCTGTGTTGCGGGTAATGCCGAACGTATGCGCGTCGGTGGGACTGGGGTCTGCGGTCGTCACCTCCAACGAGCCGGGACGCGGCATGCTGCCTACGGTGATGGAGATCTTCCGTTCCGTCGGGGACGTAATGGAGTTACCGGAGCGCCTCTTCGACGCCGCGACGGCGCTGCACGGCTCGGGACCGGCCTACGTGGCGCTCTTCGCCGACGCCCTGATTCAGGCTGGCGTGCGCGAGGGATTACCCCGTGACGTTGCCAAGAGGCTCGTGGTGGGGACCATCGGTGGAACCTCGGTTCTGCTCAAGGAGCGCAGCGCGCACCAGGTGCGCGACGAGGTGATGACTCCCGGCGGCACCACGGCGGCGGCATTCGTCGCGATGGAGAAGGCCGGGTTCGTTGGCGCCGTGTACGATGGGATCGCCGCAGCAGCAGAGCAGGCGCGGGGGCTCGGGCGGTGACGGGCGTGGCCCTGATCCAGGACCCGGTGTATTTCGGGTTTTCCGTCGCGAGCCTGTTGTCCGGGATAGTTAATTACGCGTACTGGATACTATTCGGGTTCATCCTGGCGAACATCGTGATCAACTGGTTGCCCGGATACCCTTCGAGCGCCTTCTTCCAGGCCCTCTACGACGCGGTGCGGGCGGTGGCGGATCCGATCTTGATGCCGATCCGGAGCCGCATCCCGATGGTTCAGCTCGGCGGGTTCGGGTTAGACCTGTCGCCCATAATCGCCATTATCGGGCTCATGATAGCTCGGAGCCTGCTGAACAACGTGCTCATTGAAAACTTCATCGGACCTGTAACGGGGTGATATAGCATGGCGATCAGGCCGGCGGATATTCGCCGCAGAGAGTTCAAGAACAGCCTTCGCGGCTACGATGCCAACCAGGTGGACGATTTTTTGGACGAGATCGCGGACGAGATCGAGCGCACCTATTCGGAGAACGCGAGGTTGCGGGAGGAGTCTTCTAGCCTCAAGCAGCGGCTGGAGCAGTTCGACGAACTGGAGGGTTCCATTAGGGCTGCGCTGGTGCATGCGGAGCAGGCGGCGAACGACCTGCGGCGTACCGCCACGCAAGAGGCGGAAAACCTGCGCCGCTCGGCTACCCGTGAGGCAGACTACGCCCGCGAGACGGCGAACCGCGAGGCTGAGTTCACCATCAACGAGGCGAAAGCCCGGTCCCATCGCATGCTCGCCGACACCTCCGAGCGCGTCGAGCGGATTCAGGAGTCTTACGAAGCGCTCAGGCAGGCCAAGCAACTCTTCGCCTCGGACTTCCGGCATCTCCTGAAGAGTTATCTCGACGTCATGGACAACGCGGACGTTGCGACGGCCCGCGAGATGGAAGCCTCCCTCAGGGAGCGCGTGGACCTGGAATCTATGGCGGCAGCCAGGGTGGCCGCCGAAAGCGAGAGCAATGCACTCCAGGAAGAACTTCCTGTCGAGGAGCCGGCGGATGATGCCACGAAAGAGCACGAGCCCTTCGGGGAGACCGACGATCAGGTGGCCCAGCAAATAGACATGAGCCCGTTCACGGCGCCTTCCACAAATTCGGATTTCCCGGAGGAGGAGACCCCGCCTCAGAATGAGACGGCGCAGCACGAACCAGAAGTTCCTACCGGGGACGAGCCTGAGGTCGAGGAGCCAGAGGTGGAGCCATCAACCGTCGAAGATGCCGAGTCGCGCCCCGACGCGCCACAAGTCGAGGCCGAGGATGGACCCGAGGGGAAGAACCCTGGGGATGCCACGCTGGCCCTGGAGCGTGACTCCCACGAGTTCTGGGAAGACGCAGAGAGGAAGAACGCATCCGGGGACGGTGAGGAGGGCCGCATTTCCCGGGCCAGCCGCTTCCTACGCCGGCGTGGCTGAGGATTGTCGTTCGGTAGGACAAGGACGGAGCCCTGCTGAACCTCTGCGCCTCGCCGCAGGCCAGAAATACGTCGCTCGCCGGAACCTAGGAAGATTCGGCGCTCGAGGTCCGATTCGCCGCGCCTCCGACCGACGGGCAGGCGAACATCGGGTTGCAGCGTTTTCTGACAGGTATCTTCTACGTAGCTCCTTCGACTTGTCGAGGTCGTCCGGGGCACGCAGGCAGAAAAGATACGGCGAGAGCTTTCGGGCTTGCTGAAGCCGCCACGCTCGTCGAGATAGTTGAGGTAGAGGTAGGTACTTTGTGATTGAGAAGATCAGAAATCGATTCTGGACGGAGCTGCTGGACAAGGCTTGCCACAAAACGGATCTTCATGCCCACAAATCGCCCTGGGGACGTTACTACCTCGGCAGTGGCTGGCGGAGCTCGGGCAAGCGCGGTATGGGCTTTCGCTACGTAATGCGTCAGCATGACGCGGAGGTGGATCTCTACATTCATGATCCTAAAGACGGCGCCGAGCGGAACGTGGCCGTATTCGATTACTTCGCCGCGTCTAAGGATGAGATCGAGAGCAAGTTTGGCAGGAAACTCTGGTGGCGACGCCTGGAAGATAAACACGCCTGCCGAATCGTAGCGCCGATCTCGCTGGGCGGCCTGCGCGACGAGGACCGCTGGCCGGAGATCCAGGACGCCATGATCGACAACATGATTCGTCTGGAGAAAGCGTTGCGTCCCCACATCGCGAAGCTGCCTGTATAGTCGTGCCGACCAGCTTTGAGTGACAGACTTTCTGGAACCGCCGTTCAGCAGTTCAAGGCCTCGCCAGAGGACGCCGGGGAACGCCTGGACCGCCTTGCGGCCCGCTACTTGAATGTTAGCCGCAGCGTTGCGCAGCGTCTGATCCGGAACGGTTCCATACGGGTGGACGGGAGGACGGTTTCTCCCTCATACCGCGTTCAGGGCGGCGGGCGTATCGAGGCGGAGATCCCGGACGAAAAGCCAAAGTCAGAGGATATTCCCGTCCCGACCATCTTCGAGGACGAACATCTGATCGTTGTTGACAAGCCAGCCGGCCTCGTAGTGCATCCCGGCGCGGGAAATCCTACTGGCACCCTGGTAAACGCCCTGCTCGACCGGGGCATATCAGGCGGTGAAGATCCCACGCGGCCCGGGATCATGCACCGTCTGGACCGCGACACGTCCGGCCTGATGGTCGTTGCGAAAGGAGAGCCTGCATACTCCTCGCTTGTGGAGATGATGTCGTCGAGACGGGTACGGCGGATCTACAGAGCCGTCGTAATCGGTGGCGGACTTCCGGCGACCGGCACGGTTGACTCGCCAGTGGGCCGTGACCCCGACAACCCTACGCTCATGGCCGCCGGTGTGGGCAAACCCGCCGTCACATACTTCGAGCGGCTGCGGGAAGCTGGTGGATATTCGATGCTCCGGGTGCGCCTGGAAACGGGCCGGACACACCAGATCCGGGTCCATATGGGCGCCATCGGCCACCCGGTTTACGCTGACCCACTCTACGGACGGGCCGTCGAAGGCAGTCGGCTGTGGTTGCACGCCGAGAAGCTGGCCTTCGAACATCCGATGACGGGAGAAGTGTTGGAGTTCGAATCGCCCATCCCGGAAGACCTGCGCCGGTCGGCTACGGCGCTTGACGGCTCTTTCGCGCTCTGGTAGCGTAGCCGCTAATGAGAACCAACCTTTAACGGCGTCCCGTGAGGCGCGAAGGGGGTTACGAGTTGGACCGAACGAGCGTCCACGAACACGCGCACTCGCGGGTGTTATCCGCAGACGGTATCAGCCGTTCCCTACGGCGCATCTCGCACGAGATCCTGGAGAGAAACGCATCGAGCCTGGAAGACCTCGCCCTCGTCGGGGTGCTTACGCGTGGCGTACCGCTTGCCCGTCGCATATCGGACAACCTCAAACAGTTCGAGGGCCTCGACGTGCCCGTGGGATCGCTGGACATCACGATGCACAGGGATGACATCAGCGGCGAGGAGCCCGAGGTGGGGGAGAGCGAAGTGCCGTTCGACGTGACGGGGCGGACCGTCGTGCTTGTGGATGATGTGCTGTATACGGGGCGGACGGCGCGCGCCGCGATGGACGCCCTGCTGGAGCTTGGACGCCCCGATGCCGTGCGCCTTGCCATCCTGGTAGACCGGGGCCACAGGGAGTTGCCGATCAGGGCCGACCACGTAGGGAAGAACGTGCCAACGGCCCGTGGGGAGCGGGTCATGGTGGAGCTGGAGGAGACCGACGGGGAGGACGGGGTGATCGTCGTTGCGCAGTAGAGATTTCCTGACGCTTGAAGACACGAGCCGCGAGGAGCTGCGCGAGATACTTGACCTCGCTCACGACGTTGCCGACGGGCGTCTCTCGAAGCCGCTCGCTGGCAAGACCGTCTGCCTGGCGTTCTTCGAATCATCGACGCGGACCGCAGTGTCGTTCGAGCTCGCGGCGCGGAGGGGCGGGGCCGATGTGATCTCACTCTCTGAGAACGGATCAGCGATAGCAAAGGGTGAGTCGTTGGTGGACACCGTCGTAACCCTCGACCGTCTGGGCGCGGACGCCATCGTACTGCGACATCCAGCCGCTGGCGCGGCGAGGCTGGCATCCAGGCACACGGGCGCGGCGGTGGTGAACGCGGGCGACGGTTGCGGCCAGCACCCCACCCAAGCCTTCCTCGACCTGTACGCCCTGCGCGAGTCGTTCGGCGGTCTCGACGGGCTGGCCGGATGCAAGGTCGCCATCGTCGGGGACGTGCTGCACAGCCGGGTTGCGCGCAGCGTGATCCCAGCATTTCAGACAGCCGGGATGGAAGTCGCCCTTGCCGCGCCGCGCACGCTGCTTCCATCAGAAACGGATGTGTGGAACCTGCCAATTCTTCCTTCCGTGGACGCGGCGCTTGGGTGGGGGGCTGACGTCCTGTACATGCTCCGCCTCCAGAACGAGCGGATGAACGGCGGTTCATCCCGCGTACCCTCAGTCGCTGAGTACGGCGCTTACTACGGCGTAGCCAGGCGTCATCTGCGGCGGGGCGTGCGCGTGATGCATCCCGGCCCGGTCAACCGGGGCGTGGAGATCTCCGGCGACATGGTGCTCGCCGATGCA
>Ga0081539_10006313_pt1 | contig 11448 bp, 8 predicted proteins | sample TabmetS4T2R2_FD_71023 | JGI IMG/M metagenome (GOLD analysis project Ga0081539, IMG submission 71023) | Tabebuia heterophylla rhizosphere microbial communities from the University of Puerto Rico - S4T2R2 | ecosystem: Host-associated > Plants > Roots > Rhizosphere ...
CCGCGGTAAACGTAGCCGCCGGTGATGGAGCAGTTGCCGCCGGTGTGTGCGTAGACACTGAACGGCTTCACGAGCGGAGACGCAGAGTTGAGCCCCGCCCCGTCACAGCCGCTCTGAGTGGCGCTCACATTGCCCTCGCGTACGTCCCAGCCTCCGTTCCACCGGCTGCCGAGCTGCGAGCGCTTGCGGAAGTCGACCTCCTCGCGCACGTCCTGCCCCACGTCCGCGAGCCAGAAGTTCCCGTTCTTGCGGTCGAAGGAGAAACGCCACGGGTTACGGACGCCGTACATGAAGATGCTGACCGAGCCGTCTGCTGGGTCGATGCGGAGGATCTTTCCGAGCCGGCTCGACAGATTTTGGCCGGACTCGAACGGGTCGCAGCCACCCCCGCCGTCCCCGGTGCCCGCATAGAGATTCCCGTCGGGCCCGAACTGGAGCTGGCCCCCGTTGTGATTCGCATACGTCCGATGCCGCACGTGCAGGATGCGGTGGAAGGTCGACTTGTCGATGTGCGTACGGCTCGAGTTCGCCCGGAACCGGCCGACGACGATGTCGCCGTCGTTGTTCGTGTAGTAGAAGTACACGCGTCTGTTCGCGCCCCACGCTGGGTCGAAAGCCATTGACGCAAGGCCGCGTTCGCCCGTGCAGCACGAGACGCGTCCACGGAGGTCGGCGAACGTGTGCCGCGTGCCTCGGTAGTAGCGGATGACGATGCCGGAACGCTCGACGACGAAAAGCGTGCCGGGCTTCGCTGTCGGAGGGGCCGTGACGAAAGTCGGCGCATTGAACGACGCGACCGAGACGAGCCGCACGGCACCAGCTTCCCGCGGGGCGACGAGACCGAGTGCACAAGCAGCAAGGAAGACTCCTGCGACCCCTAGGACCTTGCGCATCGCTCTCACGTTAGATCACCCTGCGGCCGCCTGCGTCACTCTTTTGTCCCAATAGCGGCGAAGACCTGCGTACGACTGCCAGAAGGGCCCGGCCTCCGTGTACGGGGCGGCGGACTCGGGATCGACGACGGCCGCGAGCTCGGCCTCGGCGGCGGCGACGAACTCCTCCTCGGTCGCCCCCTCGCGCACACGCTCTGCCCAGTCGCGCAGGCGCTCGCGCATACCGGCGAGATGCTCCGACGGGTCTTCGACGAAGCCGAAGTGCGGGAGGCACAGGCGTTCGGGCCGTCGCTCCTCGATCGTGTCGAGCGTGCGCTCCCAGGCCTCCACGTCGATGTCCGGCGGCGGCGCGACCGGCGCGATGAAGGACGAGGGCATGATCCGCACCCCGGCCGCGTCTCCGACGTAGCAGGAGCCGTCGGGCGCGAGAAACGAGACGTGATGAGAAGCGTGCCCGGGGGTCGGCCACGCCTCGAGGTCGAGCACGCTGTCGCCGACCACCTGGATCGCCTCTTCCGGAACCGGAGCCAGCTCGCCCCAGAGACGGTCGAAATCGTCGCCGTAGAGCCGGCGGGCGCTGCGCTCGAGCCTGCTCGGATCGACGAGGTGCGGCGCGCCGACCTCGCTCACGTGGATGGTGAGCCGAGCGTTCCTCCTCGCAATCACGCCCGCTGCGCCGGCGTGATCGAGGTGGATATGCGTGAGGACGAGGTGCCGCAGGTCGCCGAGCTCGAGCCCGTGGGTGGCGAGCGCAGCTTCCAGCGCGGGAAGGCAGGAGGCCGGTCCGCAGTCGACGAGCGCCGGCTCGTCTCCGGGCAGGAGGTACGACGCGACGACCCGGGTGTGCCCCAGGAGAAGAAGATCGAGCAGCTCGGCGCCGCTACTTGACGACGAGCTTACCCTCCATGCCGGCGGCTCGATGGCCGTCGACCGAGCAATAGAAGGTGTACGTGCCGGGCTTGAGATCGACCGTGGCGCTCGTGCTCCCGCCGGTGACCTGGTCAGTCCCTTCGTTCGAGACGCCGTTGCCCTCGATCTTCACATCGTGCGAGAGCGAGGAGTCGTTCGTGAAGTCGATCGTCACCTTGCCGGCGGTCGCCTCGAGTGACGTCGTGTCGAACTTGAGGGCACCGCTCGGGTCGGCAGCGATCTTGAGAGTGGAGCCTCCTCCGCCTCCGCCGCCCCCCGAAGAGGACGTCGTCGCGGACGCGCCGTTCCCGCCGCCGCACGCGGCGAGCAAGGCCGCCAGGGCGACGAGCAGGACCAGCAGTGGAAGTACGCGTCGTGTCATCAGCCTCCTCCTCGTTGGCCTGGGTCAACTCTAGCTACGCGCGAAACCGCGAGGCAGATGGCGAGCGCGGCGATGAGGATCGCGGCCCAGGCCCAGGAAGCGCTCGGGCGGATCAGGCTGGGAATGGTCGCCGAGACGCTGCCGCGCTTGACGAGCTGCTCGGTCCAGAAGTCCTGCAGAGCGTTGGCGAGCCCGTAGACGAGCATGAGCGAGAGGTACGCATAGAGAGCGATGCGGCCGGCTCGAGACGACAGCCGACGCGGGACGCGGAAGAGCGCCAGCGCAGAGATCGCGAGCATCGTCCCGTCCATGCCGTGGTGACTGCCGAGGTGCACCGCGCGGAGCGACGGCTCGCCTCCCGGCGAGGGCACGATCTCCTTGCCCATGAAAATCGAGCCCACGAGCGGCGCGTCGCTGATGTAGAAGCCGAGCTCCGCGAAGATCCACGGCAGCCCCGCCAGCAGAAGCGCGACCGCCGCGAGGACGCGCAGCCAGTCGCCGGTGCTCCACGGCGCCGCCGTCCCAAGTCCGCGAAGGACGAGCGCGGCGCCGCCCAGTGCGAGCGCGATGCCGACCCCGACCGCCGCGAGCGCGTTCACGGGACGCGCGTCGAGGTCGCCCTGGTCGATGACGCCGGGAAGCCCGATCGTGAAGCAGAGCACCGTCGCTACGGCGGCCACTGCGTAGGCGAACCGCGTTCCGAGCCGTGCGGCTGCGACGAAGGCGAGCGGGACGGCGGCGATGGCGACCGGATAGCCGAGATAGACGACCACCCGCGAGGCGCCCGCCAGCGGGCCGGTACCGCTCGTGTTGTAGAGCTCCCCGGGCGGGATCCGCCAGTACGTGATGAACACCGCGAGGGCGACGAAACCCCAGAGCGCCCACACGAAGAGCGCTTCGACCAGGCCTGGTCGGCCCTGGGGATCCATGCGGGACGAGCCTAGACTAGTCCTCGATGTCCGGCGAGGCCTGTCCCGCCTGCGGTGCCGAGAACGCTCCCGGCGCCCTGTTCTGCGGGCGCTGCGGAACGCCGCTCGCACGGAGATGCTTTTCGTGCGGGGCGGCTGTCGCCCTCGACGCCGCGTTCTGCACCACCTGCGGCACCGGGCTGGGAGACCCTCCGCGCCCGAGCGCGGAGGAACGCAAGGTCGTCAGCGTTCTCTTCGCCGACCTCGTCGGCTTCACCGAGCGTGCGGAACGGCTCGACCCGGAGGAGGTTCGGAAGCTCCTGGACGAGTACCACTCCCGCGTCCGCGACGAGCTCGAGCGCTTCGGCGGCACGATGGAGAAGTTCATCGGCGACGCCGCCGTAGGGCTCTTCGGCGCGCCGCTGGCGCACGAGGACGACCCCGAGCGGGCGGTGCGCGCCGCTCTGGCGATCCGCGAAGCCGCGGGCGAGCTCCACGAGACCGTCCGCGTCGGAGTGACGACGGGCGAGGCGCTGATCACGCGCGACGCCCGGACGCTCGAAGGCGAGGGCATGGCCGCGGGAGATGTCGTCAACACGGCGTCCCGCCTGCAAAGCGGCGCGTCCCCGGGGGCGATCCTCGTGGACGAGGCGACCTTGCGAGCGACCGAGCACGCCATCGAATACCGGGACGCGCCTGCGGTCGAGGCGAAGGGCAAGGCTGAATCGATCCGCGTCTGGGAGGCGCTCGCGCCGCGGGCGCGACTGGGCGTCGACATCGCCTTTCGCGGGGCGGCGACGCTGGTGGGACGCGAGGTCGAGCTCGACACCCTGCAGGACGCGCTCGCCCGGGCCAAGCGCGAGCGCACTGCCCAGCTCATCACCCTCGTCGGCCTGCCGGGAATCGGGAAGAGCCGGCTCGTCTACGAGCTCTGGGCGACCGTGGAGGCCAATCCCGATCTCGTCTACTGGCGCCAGGGCCGGTCGCTCCCCTACGGCGCTGGAGTGAGCTTTTGGGCCCTGGGCGAGATGGCGAAATCGCACGCCGGGATCCTCGAGAACGACAGCGCCGAGAGCGCCGAGAGAAAGCTGCTCGAAGCGGTTGAGCATGCGATTCCAGACGAGGCGGAGCGGCGTTGGATCGGAGGCCATCTCCGTCCCCTCGTCGGCCTCGGGCGCGAGGGCGCGGCCGGCGATCAGAGAGAAGAGGCGTTCGCGGCCTGGCGACGGTTCTTCGAAGCGCTCGCCGAGGAGCGGCCACTCGTCCTCGTCTTCGAGGACATTCACTGGGCCGACGACGGCCTGCTCGACTTCATCGACCATCTCGTCGAGTGGACGGCGGACGTCCCTGTGCTCGTCGTTTGCACTGCGCGCCCGGAGCTCCTCGACCGCCGAGCGGACTGGGGCGGCGGCAAGCGGAACGCTGCCACGATCTCACTTCCGTCACTCACCGACGAGGACGTCTCTCGGCTTCTCGAGGAGCTCGTCGGTGAGCCGAGGCCGGAGCTGGTCCCGCGCGCCGGCGGGAACCCGCTCTACGCCGAAGAGTACGCGCGCATGCTGGCTCAGACCGGAAACGGCGGCGGCCTCGTGCTCCCGGACTCCGTCCAGGGCATCATCGCGGCCCGCCTGGACACGCTCCCGCTCGACGAGAAGGCCGTGGTTCAGGACGCCGCCGTTCTCGGCAAGGTCTTTTGGTCCGGTGAGCTGGCACATCTGACCGGCCTGGGGATGGATGCGATCGAACGCCAGCTCCGCTCCGTCGAGCGCAAGGAGTTCGTTCGCCGCGAGCGGCGTTCGTCCGTCGCCGGAGAAACGGCGTACGTCTTCCGCCACGCGCTCGTGCGCGACGTCGCCTACGGGCAGCTTCCCCGTGGGCGCCGCATCGAGAAACACCAGCTCGCAGCGGAGTGGATCGAGTCACTTGGCGGAGATCGGAGCGAAGACCTGGCCGACGTGGTCGCGCACCACTACCTGAGCGCCCTCGAGCTCGCCCGAGCGACCGCAGGCGAAACGGCGGCCCTCGAGCAGCGGGCGCGGCTGGCGCTGCGAGAGGCGGGCGACCGGGCGGCGCGCCTCCACGCACCGGTGGCGGCGGGACAGTTCTACGAAGCGGCGCTCGAGTTATTGCCGGCCGACGATCCCGACCGCCCCGACCTTCTGTACCGGTACGCCTTCGCGCTTCGGCCCCAGGGGAGAGGCGTCGAAACTCTGGTCGAAACCGCCGACGTACTCCTGGACGCCGGTGACCGGGAACGCGCGGCAGAGGTTCAGGCGATGACCGCAGAGGTGCTCTGGACGCAGGGGATCCAGGCTGAGGCGTTCGAGTACCTGGAAGGCGCCTCCCAGTTGCTGGATGACGCGAGACCCTCCAGACAGAAGGCGTATGTGCTTGCAAGCCTCGCCCGCTACCGGATGAATGCAGATGAAGCGGAGACCGCGGTCTCGATCGCGCGTCAAGCCCTCGAGATGGCAAGCTCGCTCGAGCTCGACGACTTGAGAGCGCACGCCCTGAACACGATCGGCCTGGCGCGCACGATGCTCGGCGAGCCCGACGGCATTCAGGACCTCGAACGAGCTCTCGAGATCGACGAGGCGCTCAACCATCCGGACGTCACGCGTGCGTACAACAATCTCTCGAGCATTTACGCGACTCTCGGCGACCTCGAGCGCGGGTTCGAGCTCCTGGACAAGGGCCTCGAGGCGGCACGCCGATTCGGGTGGGTTATCGCTCTCACCTGGCTACAGATCAGCGAGCTGGACAAGCTCTACGCCCACGGCCGCTGGGACGAGGCGCTCGAGCGCATACGGACTTTTCTCGGTCCGGAGACCGAAGCGCACCGGTTGGAGCGGGATCTCTACGTGATGCGTTCGTTGATGGGCATCGCCCGCGGCAGGGTAGACGAGGCGCTCGAAGATTCCAGCCGGGCCCTGCAACTCGTACCGGAGGCCCAGGAGCCGCAGAGCAACTTTCCCTCCCTCGCGTGCCGGGCCTGGGTGCTCACGGAAGCCGGCGCGCTCGGGGCCGACGAGTTTCTCGACGAGCTCGCCGCTCGGTGGAAGATGAGTCCCGCCACGGGCGGAGCCATGTGGCTCGCCTTCGCGGCCGCAGCCGCCGAGCGGCTCGGCCGGACCGACGATCTCCTCGAGGCCGCACGAGCGAGCCACATGCAGACGCGCTGGGTCGAAGCAGCGATCGCCTACTGCGAAGGGGCGTTCTCGGAGGCCGCCCGCATTTACGCTCGCATCGGCTCGCAGCCCGACGAAGCGCTCGCCAGGCTCCGAGCCGCGGAAGCCCTCATAGCTGCGGGTCGCACCGGGGAAGCGAACGCCGAGCGCGAGCTCGCGCTGGAGCTCTTCCACCGCGTCGGCGCTGCGCGCTACATCGCCCAGGCCGAGGCGTTGCTGGCAGGCTCGAGCTAGACGTCTTCCACGGGGATGGGCTTGCCGTTCGCGCCGATGTCGCGGAGCAGGTCGTGCGTCAGCTCGCTTGCATTGACGATCGCGAAGAGCTGCTGCTCGTCGGGCGTCTTCCAGAAGCTTTGCAGGCTCGCGCCCTGGTACTTCCCGAGCGCCTGGCCGACCTCGTCCTTCCGCTTCTTCGCATCACTTGCCTTGACTGGGATCCACCAGTGAGGCGGCACCGCAGACCTCCCTTCGTTTGGAAAAGCGATCTTCCCGCAGCGGAGGCCGTGCGGCAAGCGTTTCATATCCCCCTTTTCAGGGAGGGGGACAGCCCACGAACAGGGTTGAATTCGGGATGCAGGGCCGATCGAAAGGGCAGCTGCGGCTATGGGAGTTTTAAGAGAGGCCAAGAAGGCAGCCTCCGAGGGTGCTTCGGCGCCCGCTTCCGCGCGTCCGGCTTTGGCCAGTGTCGATCCGCTCGTCGATTCGTACCGCCGGCTCGCAGACGTCTTTCACGAGATTCTCTCCGAGCAGAGGCTGAACGAGCTCCTCGACCGGATCGCCGACGCGCTCGGCGACCTGGTCCCATACGACGCGTTCACGATCTACCAGGCCGACGAGGCGCGGCGCTGCCTGATCCCGTTGATGGCGCGCGACCAGTGGGCGGACGAGATCATGAACGACCGCCCCCTCTTCGGACAGGGGATCACGGGCTGGGCGGTCGAGCACCGCGAGCCGCTGCTCGTCAATCAGGCGCATCTCGATCCGCGCGTGCAGGTCGTTCCGGGGACGCCGCCGGACGAGCCCGAGGCGCTGATCACGATCCCGCTGGTCGCGAGAGACGCAATCCAGGGGGCTCTCAACATCTACCGACTCGGCGACGACGCCCGCTTCACCGCCGAGGACTTCGAGCTGGCGCAGCGGTTCGGCGACGTAGCCGCGCTCGCCCTCGACAACGCGCAGATTCGTGAGACCCTCGAGCTCCAGGCCCAGACCGACTCCCTCACCGGCCTCTACAACCACCGGTACTTCCACGAGCGGCTGCGCTCGGAGCTGACCCGCGCGACCCGAAGCCACGACTCGATCGCGGTGCTGATGCTGGACATCGACGACTTCAAGCGCGTCAACGACGTGCACGGCCACGGTGCCGGCGATCAGGTGCTCGTGGCGCTCGCCGACGTCCTCCGCGGCAGCCTGCGCCTTTCGGACGTCGTCTGCCGGCTCGGCGGCGAGGAGTTCGGGATCATCATGACCGCCTGCGGGACGGACGACGCGCTCGCGCTCGCGGCGCGATTGCTCGAGCGGATGCGGCTCGCGACCTTCGAGCCCGCGGGGAGCCTGACCCTTTCGATCGGCATCGCCCAGGGCCCGGAGCACGCGACCAACCCGCGCGAGCTCGTTGCCTGCGCCGAGGCGGCGATGATGACCGCGAAGGCGCGCGGAAAGAAGCAGGCGGTGCTCTTCGACGAAGGGACGCGGGAGCGTCCTGCCGGGCCTCCGTCGACACGCGACGACGTCCGCTCGATCGCCCACCTGAAGATGCTCCAGAGCCTTGCTGGCAAGCTCAATCGCCTCAACGACGTGCGTGAGATCGGCACCACGATCGTCAACGAGCTTCGGATGCTCGTCGACTACCACAGCTGCCGCGTCTACGTCGCCGACGGCGAGGACCTCATCCCCATCGCCTGGCGTGGCGACCTCGGCCCGTACGAGGACGAGGGCGCCGAGGAGCTGCAATCAAAGTTTGGCGAGGGGATCACCGGACGCGCGGCGGCAACAGGGCAGTCGCTGCTCATCCCCAACGCCCTCGAGATCGAATGGGCTGTGACGATCCCCGGCACGGATGACATCGAGGAGTCGATGATCGCCGTGCCCATGAAGTACGGCGCCCGCGTCATCGGCGTCGTCGTCATCTCGAAGCTCGGCGTGGCCCAGTTCGACGAGGACGACGTGCGGCTCCTCGAGGTGCTCGGCGGCCATGCGTCCGTCGCGCTCGAGAACGCGCGTCTCTACGAGGCGGAGCGCAACGAGGCCGCGCGCGCGAAGGAATCGCTCGAGATTGCGAGCGCGCTCCTCGAGTTCAGCCGCGAGCTGGCCGCGGCGGAGGGACTGGACGAGGTGCTCACCCGGCTCGTCGAGCTCGCGGGACGCACGCTCGCTGCGGAGCGCACCTCGGTCTGGCTGCAGCATTCGGAGACGGGAGACCTCGCCCCGATGGCCGTCTGCGGCGAGGACGAGGTGGCCGAGCGGCGGCTCCTGGCCGTGCGCTTCCCCCCGGACTTCGCCCACGAACTGCTCGCCGGCGCCGACCCGTTCATCCTCGATCCTGAAGAGGTCGCCAAGCTCGAAACGGCGCCGAATCTGGCCGGCAAGTCGCTCGCGCTCGCGCCGATCCACCTCGACGCCGATCGGGTCGGCTGCCTCGCCGCAGTCGCACCGGAAGGCCATTTCGAGCCCGACGGCAGGCGGATGCGCCTCCTCGCGGGAATGGCCTCCCAGGCCAAGCTCGCGATCCAGAGCGCGAGCAGCTTCCAGAGCCTCGAGGAGACTTTCCTCTCGACCGTCGAGGCGCTGGCCAATGCCCTCGAGGCGAAGGATGAATACACGTCGTCACACGCTCGCTGGATCACCGACATGGCCCTCGAGGTCGGCCGCGAGCTCAATCTCGACACCAAGACTTTGAAGCGGCTCGAGCTCGGCGCCCTCTTCCACGACATCGGGAAGATCGGCATTCCGGCCTCGATCCTCTCGAAGCCTGGCCCGCTCACGGCGGATGAGCGCGCGGTCATCGAGACGCATCCTGAGCTCGGAGAGAAGATCCTCGCGCCCATCTCCCGGCTCGAGGACGTGCGCCCGATCGTGCGCCACTGCCACGAGCGCTGGGACGGCGCCGGCTATCCCGACGGCAAGACCGCGGACGAGATCCCCATCGAGTCGCGCGTGATCCTCGTCTGCGACGCGTTCCATGCGATGACGACCGATCGCCCCTATCGCTCGCGCCTCCCGGTCGAGGAGGCGTTCCGCCGGCTCGAGGAGGCCTCCGGCAGCCAGTTCGACCCCGGGGTGGTCGACGCGTTCCTCCGACTCGCTCCGCGCGCTCTCCCCGAGCACCCGGTCTAGAGGCTCTACGATCCGGCTCGCGATGAGCGAGCCCTTGAACGTCGCCGACTACGAGGCGATCGCGCGTGAGAGGCTCGACGCCGGCGCGTACGGATACTTCGCCGGCGGCGCCGGAGACGAATGGACGCTCGCGGAGAACGTCCGCGCGTTCAACCGCTGGGTCCTGCGCCCCAGGATGCTCGTGGACGTGGGGTCGGTCTCGACGGCCACGACCGTGCTCGGCGCGCAGCTTTCGATGCCGATCCTGGTCGCGCCGACCGCCTTCCAGCGGCTCGCGTCACCCGACGGCGAGATCGCGACCGCCCGTGCGGCTGCTTCCGCCGGCACGGTCTTCTGCCTCTCGACGCTCGGTGGCTACACGCCCCGGGAGATCGCCGAGGCCGCCCCCGCTGGGCTGAACTGGCTCCAGCTCTACTGGTCACCTGACCGAGGCTTCACCCAGGCGCTCGTCGAGTCCGCCGCCGAGGCGGGCTTCGGCGCGATCGCGCTGACCGTGGATCTCCCGCTCGCCGGCAGGCGCGAGCGCGACCTCCGGGCTGCCTTCGAGCTGCCGCCGGACCTCCCTTTGCCGAACCTTCCCGAGCACCTCGGCGGCGGCAACTTCCACGCGACCCTGGCAGAGGTCGTCGACCGCACGATCACATGGCGAGATCTGGAATGGCTCGCCGGCCTCACCGACCTCCCGATCGTCGTCAAGGGCATCCTCGGCGCCGAGGACGCGCAGCTTGCGTGCGAGCACGGAGTCGCAGGAGTCGTCGTCTCCAACCACGGCGGCCGCCAGCTCGACGGCGTGGCGGCAACGATCGACGCACTGCCGGAGGTCGTCGAGGCGTGCACGGGAGACGTGACGGTCTTGCTCGACGGCGGGATCCGCCGTGGCACGGACGTTCTCAAGGCGCTGGCGCTCGGGGCGAAGGCGGTGCTGGTCGGCCGAGCCGCGGTCTGGGGGCTCGCCGCGCACGGCGAGGAAGGCGTGCGCCGCGTGCTGGAGCTTCTCCGGGAGGAGGTCGCGCTCGCTCTCGCCCTGCTCGGATGCCAGACGCCGGAGGCCGTCACGCCGGCGCACGTGCGCCGGGCAGCCTAGGGCGACGTCAAGCTGACGCTCGCCGAGCCCGTGGCGCTCGACTGCGGGTCGACGAAGACGGTGTAGGTTCCGGCAGCCCCGAGCGTGAGCGCGATCGTCTTGCCGCTCGTGCCGAAGTAGGTCGGCGAGAGGAGCGTCGTTCCTCCGGGGTTCAGCACGGAGACCTGCGCACTCGTGCAGCACGAGCTTCCGATCGTCACGCCGGTCAGCTTCAAGGTCACGCGCTGCGAGGCGGCGCCCGTGAACGTCAGCCTTGCGTTCTGACCCGGGACGCCGATGCTGACGGCGGTCGCGGCGCCGCCGACGGCCACCGACGAGGTCACGTCCGGCGGCACGTCGTAGAGCGTCACCGTGGCGCCGCCGACCGCGTTCGACTGCGGGTCGAGGAGGATTCGGTACGTCCCCGAGACCGGAAGCGTCTTCGCGTCGAGGAAGCCGCCACTCGTCCCGAAGTAGGTCGCGGCGACGAGCGCGGTGCCGTCCGGCCGCAGAAGCGAGACCTTCGCGGACGAGCAGCACGAGCTCCCGATGGTCACGCCGGTGAGCTTGACGCTGACCCGCCGGCCCGCGACGCCGTCGAAGGAGAGCGAGGCGTCCTGGCCAGGGACCGTCGTCGTCACGGAGACCGGCGAGCCGCCTGGGACGATCGTGGCCGAGACATCGGGCGGCACGTCGTAGAGCGTCACGGTCGCGCTGCCGACGGCATTCGACTGGGGGTCGACCAGGATCGTGTACATGCCCGTGACGG
>Ga0081539_10006314_pt1 | contig 11447 bp, 7 predicted proteins | sample TabmetS4T2R2_FD_71023 | JGI IMG/M metagenome (GOLD analysis project Ga0081539, IMG submission 71023) | Tabebuia heterophylla rhizosphere microbial communities from the University of Puerto Rico - S4T2R2 | ecosystem: Host-associated > Plants > Roots > Rhizosphere ...
CCGCCTCGCCGACGCCCTGCCGATCATGGCGGACGTCGCGCTGCGGGCGACGGTTCCGGACGACGAGCTCGAGCGGCTGCGCCAGGAGCGGCTGACGTCGATGCTTCAGGCGCGCGATCAGCCGACCGCGGTGGCGGCGGCGGCGCTCGGCAAGGTGCTCTACGGGCCGCTGCATCGCTACGGCACGCCAGCCGCCGGCACGGCCGAAGTCCTCAAGACCTTTACGGCCGACGAGCTGAAGGCGTTCTACGCGGCGACCTACCGGCCCGACAACGCCGCGATCATCGCCGTCGGCGACCTGACCGCCGATCGGTTGATGCCGCTGCTCGAGTCCAGCTATGGCTCGTGGAAGTCGCCGGCCGGCGCGCGCGCGGCGCAAACGCTGCCGGCCGCGCAGCAGCCGGCGGCGCGGCAGGTCTACATCATCGACATGCCCGGCGCGCCTCAATCGCAGATCCGCATCGGCGGCATCGGCGTGCCGCGTGCGACGGCCGACTACTTTCCCCTGCTCGTGCTGAACACGGTCCTCGGCGGATCGTTCACGTCACGCCTGAACAACAACCTGCGCGAAGTGCACGGCTACACCTACGGCGCATCTTCGACCTTCGACATGCGGATGGGTCCAGGACCGTTCACCGCCGCCGCGGGCGTGCAGACGGACAAAACCTCCGAAGCCCTCACGGAATTCTTCAACGAGCTGAACGGGATTCTGAAGCCGGTGCCGGCCGACGAGCTCGCGCGCGCCAAGAACTACGTCGCGCTCCGCTATCCGACGCAATTCGAGGCGACGACCGACATGGCGCGCCGTCTCGAGGACATGCTTCTGTTCAAGCTGCCGGACGACTACTTCTCGAAATACGTCGAGAACATCCAGGCCGTGACGGCCGCGGACGTCCAGCGTGCGGCGCAGAAGTACATCCTGCCGACGAAGTTCGCCGTCGTCGTCGCAGGCGATCGCAAGACGATCGAGCCAGGCATTCGCGCCCTGAATCTCGGACCGATCAAAGTGATGACGATCGACGAAGTCTTCGGACCCAAGCCATGAAACTCCTCGCTGCCGTGCTCTTGACCGCCGTCGTCTCGGCGGCTCCAAGCTTCTCCGCGCTTTCGACGTTCCTGCAGGGCGCGACCAGCCGCGGCGATGTTCCGGGCGTCGTCGTCGCCGTCGTCGACAAGGACGCGCTGCTGTATCACGAGGCCTTCGGCGTGAGCAGCAAGGCGGTCAGCCGGCCGATGACGAAAGACACGATCTTCAGCATCGCGTCGATGACGAAGCCCATCACCTCCGCGGCGATCATGATGCTCGTGGACGAAGGCAAACTGGCGCTCGACGACGACGTCGCGCGGTACTTGCCGAAGTACAAAGATCCCGTCGTCATCAGCAGGTTCGACGAGAGCGACGGCACGTTTCAGGTGCGCCCCGCCAAGCGGCCCATCACGATTCGTCATCTGCTGACGCACACCTCCGGCATCGGCTACGGGTTCGCGAGCCCGATGATGACGAAGATGATGCAGAAGACGGGCAAGACCGAGCTCGATCTTCCGCTGATGTTCGATCCCGGCGAGCGCTGGGCCTACGGTCCGAGCACGCGCGTCCTCGGAGGCGTAGTCGAGGCCCTGTCGGGCCAGAAGCTCGACGCCTTTCTCGAATCCCGCATCCTGCGCCCGCTCGGGATGAACGACACGGGCTACGTCGTGCCGGCGATGAAGTACACGCGCGTGGTCGCCGTCAGCGCCCGCAGCGCGGACGGGACGCTCGCGGAGCGGCCGATTCCGGCCACGCTACCGGTCAACATCGCGGGTGACGGTGGTCTGTACGGCACCGCCGCGGACTACAGCCTCTTCCTTCGCATGCTGCTGAACCGAGGCAAGCTTGGCAAGACGCGGATTCTCAGCGATCAGTCGGCGAGGGCGATGCTCGAACCTCAGACGGGAAGTGTGCTCGTCGAGCTCCAGCACTCCGCGAATCTGCCGCTCGCGAAGGACTTCCCGCTTGGCTCGGGAAAGGATCGATGGGGCCTCGGCTTCCAGCTCGCGGCCGAGCAGGCGCCCAATCGCCGGAGCCGGGGCACCGGCACGTGGGCGGGGATCTACAACACCCACTTCTTCGTCGATCCGGTCAAGAACCTCGGCGTCATCGTCATGATGCAGACGCTTCCGTTCTATGACGACGCGTCGATGCGCGTGTACGCCGGCGTCGAAGAAGCGGTCTACAAGACCATCCGATAGGTCAGACGCGCGTCTTCGCCCCGGTGACGACCAGGACGACTCCACCGGCGACGGCCGCGAGGCCGACGATCGGCGAGAGCGGAATCGTCTTGTGCCGCTCGGTTTCCACTTGCAGCAGGCCGAGATCCACGGCGGTCTCGCGCTTGGTGTAGCTGATTCCACCCAGCGCCAGGGCCGCGACGCCGAAGACGATCAAGAGAATACCGACCAGCTTCATGCAACCCTCCGGGCCGGTTGGAATGCACAGAGCGCGCCCGGCCGAGCAATCCAAGGCTCAGATGGCTCCGTATATGAGGCAAAGACGAGGCTGAGAAGAGACTGACTCAGCCGAGGAGGAGTTCGAGATGAACCAGATGCTTTCAGCCGTTTTCGTCGCCATGCTCGCCGCGTCGCCGGTTCTCGCCCAGTCGACGGTCGATCAGACGCTCATGCATCACGAGAACGAGATGCTCTCGGCGCTCCAGAAGAAGGACATGGCAGGCTTCAAGAAATACGTCCAGCCTGGCTCCTGGTCGGTCGACGCCGGCGGCTACATGATGATCGACGAGTTCGAGAAGATCGTGAAGGATCCCAAGGCCAACTTCACGTGGGAGAGCTTCAAGGCGTCCGACATGAAGGTGGTACACGTGGACGCCGGGTCGGCGCTGGTCACCTACAAGCTGGAACAGAAGGGCTCGATGATGGGTGAAGCGTTTCCGAGCCCGGTGTATGCCACGACCGTCTGGACCAAGCGCGGCAACAACTGGGTGGCCGTGTTCCATCAGGAATCGACGGCCGCCAAGAAATAGGGCCGGACGGGCGGGCGGGGGTAGAATCCGCTCCTAATCAAGGAGCGCTTTCATGCCCCGCATCCTGCTACTCGCCGCGTTTCTCGTCGCACCGGTGCTCGTCATGCGGCCCGCCGTCCTGGCGCAGGTTCCGGGCGCCGCCGATCCGCCGAAGTACGCGCTGCCGCCGCAGAACATCGTCGACGTCTTCGACTCGGAGTTCCTGCCGCAGACCACGGTCAGCCCGAACCGCCAGGTGGTCGCGCTGACGAAGGCGCGCGCGTATCCGACGATCGCCGAGCTCTCGCAGCCGATGCTGCGGCTGGCCGGCGCGCGCGTGAATCCGCGCACGAACGGTCCGCATCGTGCGAGCGGGCTGCCGGGCACCGGCATCTACTCGATCACGCTGAAGAAGATTGCCGAAGGCCCGGACACCGGCACGATCAACGTCACGATGCCGCCGAAGGCGCGGATCTCGCACATGAAGTTCTCGCCGGACGGATCGCGCCTGGCGTTCCTCCAGACCAACGACGCGGGCATCGAGCTCTGGATTGCCGACACGACGACTGGCGCGGCAAAAGCGATCGCGGACCACGTCAACGCCACGACGGGCGATCCGTGCGACTGGCTGCGGGACAACGTGACGATGATCTGCGAGCTCGTGCCGGCCGCCCGCGGCGCCGCGCCGGCCGAACCGTCCGTCCCGTCGGGGCCCAACATTCACGAGAACTACGGCAAGGCGGCGCCCGCGCCGACCTATGAGGATCTCCTCAAGACCGCGTACGACGATGCGCTGTTCGCGTACTACTTCACGAGCCAGCTGACGGCGATCAACACCGGCAGCGGCGCGAAGACGGCGATGGGCCAGCCCTCCATCTTCGAGAACGTGACGCCGGCACCGGGCGGACAGTACGTGCTGGTCGCGCGCGTCAGGAAACCGTTCTCGCATCTCGTGCCGATGAACGGCTTCGCGCAGGACGTCGAGGTCTGGACGCGGAGCGGCGAGGTCTCGAAGAAGATCGCCGAGGTCGCGTCGCGCGAGGGCACGCCGCTGACCGGCGTCGAGCCCGGACCGCGCAGCTATCAATGGCGCGCCGATCAGCCGGCGACGCTCACGTGGGTCGAAGCGCTCGACGGCGGCGACCTGAAGAACAAAGTCCCGTTCCGCGACAAGGTCATGGCGCTCGCCGCGCCGTTCACGGCGCCGGCGGCCGAGATCGCGAAGACCGAGTGGCGCTACGGCGGCATCGGCTACACCGACACCGGCATCGGCCTGCTGACGGAGAACGACCGTGCGACGCGCCGCACCCGCACGTGGATTCTCGAGGCCGGCGCGGCGCCTCGCAAGGTCTGGGAGCGCAAGCAGGACGCCGCGTACGACAACCCCGGCTCGCCGGTCACACGGCGCGATTCCGGCGCCGGCGGACCGGGCGGCGGCGGCGGGCGCGGCAACACCGGCGGGTCGGCGATCGTGCAGACCGGCGACTACATCTACCTTTCCGGCCAGGGCGCGTCGGCGGAGGGCGACCGCCCATTCCTCGATCGCTTGAACGTCAAGACGCTGAAGACCGAGCGCGTCTTCCGATCGTCGTCTGAATCGCTGGAATCGTTCGTCGCGCCGCTCAACGACGAGATGACGCGCTTCCTGACCCGCTACGAGACGCAGAAGGAAGCGCCGAATCTCTTCGTCCGCGACACCGCGTCGACGAACAAGCGCGCGGTCACGGCGTTCAAGGATCCGCAGCCGCAGATCCGCGACATCCTGCGGCAGTACGTCACCTACAAGCGCAATGACGGCGTGACGCTGTCGGGCACGCTCTACTTGCCGCCGGGCTACAAGCAGGGCACGAAGGTGCCGCTGATCATGTGGGCCTACCCGCGCGAGTTCGGCGATGCCGACTCGGCGAGCCAGGTCACCGGATCGCCGAACTCGTTCACGGTCATCCGCGGCGGCTCGCACCTGTTCCTGCTGCTCTCGGGCTACGCCATCTTCGACAACCCGACGATGCCGATCATCGGACCGGGCGAGACGGCGAACGACACCTACGTCGAGCAGCTGGTCGCCAGCGCGCAGGCGGCGGTCGACAAGGTCGTCGAGATGGGCGTCACCGATCGCGATCACATCGGCGTCGGCGGCCACAGCTACGGCGGCTTCATGACGGCGAACCTGCTGGCGCACTCGCGGCTGTTCCGCGCCGGTTTCGCGGAAAGCGGCGCCTACAATCGCTCGCTCACGCCGTTCGGCTTCCAGAGCGAGCGGCGCACGTTCTGGGAAGTGCCGGATCTCTACGCCAAGATGTCGCCCTTCTGGTATGCGAACCAGATCAAGGATCCGATTCTGCTGATGCACGGCGAGGTGGACGACAACACCGGCACGTTCCCGATCAACTCGGAGCGGCTCTATGCAGCGCTCAAGGGGTTCGGAGCGACGACGCGGCTGGTGATGCTGCCGAACGAGGCGCACGGCTACGCCGCGCGCGAGACGCTGCTGCACGTGCTCGCCGAGCGGCTGGCGTGGTTCGACAAATACGTCAAGAACGCGCCGGCGAAGGGGTCCACGGATCAGCAGCGGTAAACATTTGTCTCGATACGGCGGCTGGTAGTAACGACAGCGCGGCCAATAGATTGGCGAGTTGTTGTTACAGGTCGCCGGCCTCACTAAACGCTACGGACACCTCGCGGCGCTCAGCGAGGTGTCCTTTTCGATTCGGCCAGGCGAGATTCTCGGCGTCATCGGCCCCAACGGCTCGGGTAAGACCACGCTGTTCGAGTGTCTGGGCGGCGTCCTGCCGGCGGACGGCGGGACGCTGCTGCGCGATGCGCGGCCGCTGACACCAGCCGAGCGCGTCGCAACCGTCTTTTACCTCCCCGACCAAATCGCCCCCTGGCCCACCCAGACCGTCCGCTGGGCGCTAGCCTTCGTCGCCGGCTATTGGGGGTCTGATCCCGGGTCAGACCCGGGGTCAGATCGGGGGTCAGATCGGGGGTCAGATCCGGGGTCAGACCCGGGGTCAGATCGAGGGTCAGACCCGGGGTCAGACCCGGGGACAGATCAGGGGTCAGACCCGGGGACAGATCAGGGGTCAGACCCGGGGACAGATCAGGGGTCGGATCAGGGGACAGATCGGGGGTCAGATCGAAGCCCTGCAGTTGACGATATTTCGAGGCGGTTGGAGCTCGAGCCGCTGCTGGATTCGCGGATCGGGACGCTGTCGAAGGGTCAGCGCAAGCGCGTGCTCCTCGGCATCGGACTGTTGACGCCGCAGCGGATCCTCCTCGCCGACGAACCGTTCGACGGCCTGGATCTCCGGCAAATACGGGAGGTTGCGCAGACCTTGCGCCACTACGCCGCGGGGGGTCGAACGATGGTTCTGTCGATCCACCAAATCGCCGACGCCGCACGCGTGTGCGATCGGTTCGTGCTGTTGAGCGGCGGACGCACTCGCGGCGAGGGGACCCTGGACGAGCTGGCCGCCCTGGCGCAGGGTCTGACCCGGGGTCAGACCCCGGGTCAGATCAGGGGACAGATCAGGGGTCAGACCCCGGAGCTCGAGGAGATTTTTCTTGCGCTCACCTAGTGGCGCATGGCGCTGGCTCGTCGCCAAGGAGTGGCACGAGCTCGTCGCGTCGCGCGCGTGGTGGGTTCTCTTGCTCGCGATGGGACCGCTGGTCGGCGTTTCGTTCATCAGCGCCGTCCGCACCTACGCGGACCTCAGCGGCCTGAACGGCACCGCCGCCGGCGTCGGCGAGGCGTTCTCGCCGCTCGTCGGCGTCTGGGCGCCCACCTTCAGCGCCTGTGAGCTCGCCGCCGCCTTCCTCCTCCCGTTCGTGGCAATCCGCGTCGTCTCCGGCGATCGCCAGTCCGGCGCGTTGAAACTGGAGCTTCAGCACCCGATGCCTGCACCGGCGCGCATCGCCGCCAAGACCGCCGTGCTGCTCGCGGGCTGGACGATCGCGTCCATGCCGCCGCTCCTCGCGATCGTGCTCTGGCGCAGCTACGGCGGCAGCATCTACCTCCCAGAGCTGCTCACCGTCTTCCTCGGCCACACGCTGAACGCGGCGCTGACGATCGCGCTCGCCGCCGCCGCGGCCGCCGTCACCGAGCATCCGTCGACCGCCGCCATCCTGACGCTGACCGTGACGGTCGGCACCTGGATCATCAACTTCATCGCCGCTGTGCAAGGCGGCATCTGGGAGCGCGCCGCCGGCTACACACCGACGGCGATGGTCGCCGAGTTTCAGCACGGGCTGGTCCGGCTCGACGTCATCTTCGTCGCCGGAACGCTGACCGCGGTCGGATTGATGCTCGCGGCAATCTGGACGCGACTGGGCATCGCCGAGCAGCGCCGCGTCTACGAATCGGTCGCGGTGTGCGCGCTCGCCGCGGCGGTGATTTTCGGATCGAGCTTCGTCGCCGTCAGCTGGGATTCGTCGGAGAACCGCGCCAACTCGTTCTCGCGCGCCGAGGAAGTCGCGCTCAAGCAGATCAGATCGTCGCTGCGCATCGAGGCCCACCTCGCCCCCGAGGATCCGCGCCGCGTCGATCTCGAACGGCACGCACTGTCCAAGCTGCGGCGCGTGCTGCCGAAAACGCAGATTCACTACGTCTCGGCGACGACGACCGGACTGTTCGAGCAAACCGCGGCGCACTACGGCGAGATCTGGTACGAGATCGACGGCCGCCGCGCGATGAGCCGCGTCACGACCGCCGAGGGGGTCCTCGAAACCATCTTCTCGCTGACCGGCGTCTCCCCCGCCGGCGGCGTCGAAGCTGACGGCGACGAAGTCTTTCGCGGCCATCCGCTCGCGGTGCCACCGCGCGGCGCGGCCGCCGTGTTCTACGGCATCTGGCCGGCGCTCATCGTCGCCGGCGCGGTGCTCATTCGGAGGAAACAATCATGAAATTCTGTCTGGTCGGGAACGGCAGCACCGGCACCGCTAAAGCGGTGCCCTACCTGATCGCGTCGTGCGTCGTCGCTGCGCTGTGCGTCGTGCAGGCGGCCGATATCAAGGTTGATCTGAGCAAGGAGCAAGTCGGTAAGGTACCCGCGACGTTCGAGCCGATGGTCGGCACGTGGACGGTCGTCCAGGACGGTGCGGACAAAGCCATCATGGTCGACGGCCGCCCGTGGGTTGCCAGCAAGGACAACCCGACGCGGCTGCTGATCGAGAGCGCGCGGCGTCTCTACGGCACCTCGAACGAGGAGCTGATGGACAATGCCAAACAGTTCGCCTACTTCCCGGTCGCGGTGCTGAAAGGCGTCGACAACTTCAGCAACGGCACGATCAGCCTGAAGTTCAAGACGATCGGCGGCGACGCCGACCGCGCGTCGGGCATTCTCTTCAACGTCAAGCCGAACGGCGACTGGCTCGCCATCCGCTACAACGACACCGAGAACAACGTCGCGCTCTGGGAATTCCACAACGGCATCCGGCGCAATATGCGCTTCAGCGATCGCGCGCACAAGTTCATGCTCGATCGCGCCGCCTGGCACGAGCTCAGGATGACCGTGGATGGTGCTGATTTCAAGGCATGGCTCGACGGCGAGCTCGCGCTCGAGTACACCCTCGGCAGCCAGCCAGGCCCGGGACGCGGCGGCGCGGCGCCCCAGCCGGATCTCTTCCCCGCGAACAACCCGGTCCTCCAGCCGCCCGTCAAGGGCAAGGTTGGACTGTGGGCCAAGACCGATACAACCAGCTACTTCAAAGACTATGTGGTGAGCCCGAAATGATCGCTGCGTTCGTCCTCGCGTTTTTCCTTCAGAGCCCGAATACCTCCTCCGTCATTGTCACGGTGACGGATCAAACCGGCGCCGTCGTCCCCGGCGCGCAGGTGTCGATCGTCAACACCGACACCGGCGCGACGCGCCAGCTGACGTCGGGCACCGACGGCTCGGCGACGATCTCCGCGCTGCCGCTGACCGGCACGTACACCGTGACCGTCTCGAAGAGCGGTTTCACGACGGAGGCAGTGAAAGACGTCACGCTGCGCGGCGGCGAGACGGCGACCGTGCGCGTCAAGCTGGTCGCGAGCGGCGGCACCAGCGAGGTGACCGTCTACGGCACGACGCAGGGCGTCCGCGCCGACGCGCAGATCGGCCGGCGGCTCGACTCGCCGACAATCGACGAGACGCCAATCCTCGGCCGCAAGCTGACGACGCTGCCGCTGTTCAACTCCGCGTTCCGCCAGGGCAAGGGCACGGGCGACCTCTTCGTCAACGCGACCTACTTCATCACCGCCGCCGGCAGCCGCCGGACGACGACGTTCATGCTGGACGGCGCAAGCAACGACGAAGGGTGGGGCCGCCAGACGATGCTCGCCACGGTGCCGCTCGGCGCGGTGCAGGAAGTCGCGGTGCTGTCGAACGCGTTCTCCGCTGAGTTCGGCTGGACGTCCGGCCCGGCGATGAACATCGTCACCAAGTCCGGAACCAACGCGCTGCACGGCGAGGGTCTCTACATGACGCGGCCCGGCGACTGGCAGGCCTCGACCTTTTCGACGACGGGCTTCTGTCCGCCGTCGGTCTCGACGTGTACGACGCCCTCGACGCTGACGGCCATCAATCCTGCCGACGTTCCCGACGAGCTGAATCAGGTCTCCGGGTCGATCGGCGCGCCGCTCGTCAAGGACAAGACGTTCCTCTTCGCGGCGGCCGACTACACGCGGCAGAATCGCACCACCTTCCTCTCGCCGACGCTGCCGGCCTTCGTGCTGCCGCCGGATGGCAGCCTGAGCTACGTCGGCAACTACCGTCAGAAGCTCGTGAACGCGCGCATCGACCACAAGCTCTCGCCGGCGCAGACCCTGATGTGGCGCTTCAACGTCGATCGGATGTTCGACACGAATCCGAACGACGCCGTCGTCGGCACGAACGCGCCGACGGTCGCGCGGCGCTACACTCGCGAATCGTGGACGACGCAGGCGAATCACACCGCGACGATCGGCTCCAACCTTCTCAACGAAGTGCGCGTGTCGTATCTCAACGGCGATCCGGTCACGTTGTGGGAAGCTCAGTCGCTCTCGACGACCTACACGCGCGCCGGCTCGGTGCCCTTCACGATCGGCGAGTCGCGCTCGTCCAATCTCTTCAGCCGCCAGGTGCAGATCGCCGACACGCTGTCGTGGTCGCGCAACCGCCACACCCTGCGGTTCGGCGGCAGCGTCATCCGGCACACGACAGGCGGCACCGGCAGCGAGCCCGGCACGGCGATTCTTGGCACCTTCACGTTCCTCAACACGACGACGGCACCATTCGATCAGCTGGCGCTGCGCGACGTGCAGCAGTACACGCAGCCAATCAGCTACGGCATCAGCAGCTACAACCTGAAGCAGTGGATGTCGGTCCTCTACGCGCAGGACAACTTCCGCGTCAACGACGACCTCACGCTCGATCTCGGCATCCGCTACGACCGCCAGACGCTGACCGACGCGACGAAGAACGTCGTGCCGCGAGTCGGCTTCGGCTGGCACCCGTACGGCGATCCGCGGCTGGCGGTTCGCGGCGGCTACGGGATGTACTACACGCAGATTCGCGCCAACGCGGTCGCCGGCGCGCTGACCGGCGGCCTCGACGGCCTGGTGACCTACACGGCGACGCCCGGACAGCTCGGTTTTCCAAGCTGTCTCACCGGATCGTGCCTGCCGGTGCAGTTCGATCCGCGGACGCTGCCGCTCTCGCAGCAGCCGGCGCGCAACATCACGGTGCGGGCTGGCCAGCGCGATTTCTATCGCTCGCAGTTCGCGACCTACGGACTGAACTTCGATCTGCTCCCGAACTACCCTGACGAGTTCGTCAATCCGCGCAGCCAGGTCACGTCAATCGGCGTCGAGCGCGAAATCGTCAAGGGGCTGTTCGCCGGCGCGGACTACGTGCACCAGCACTGGACGAATCTCGATCGCAGCATCGACCTGAACGCGCCGGCGCCGTTCGACCGCACGGCGACGGGCCAGACCAGGACGGTCGCCGCCGCGAACGCGACGCGGCCGATCGTGCCGGTCAACGGCGGCGTCCGCAGCGTCAACGTGCTGATGAACCTCGGCATCGCCGACTACGACGGCCTGCAGACGCAAATCAGCTACCGCCGCGCCAGGTGGTACGCGAATCTGAGCTACACGCTGTCGAAGGCCACGAACACGACCGAGCCGGACGGCAACGGCATCGGCTCGAACGACGCCAACATCGCGCGCCTCGGCGAAGAGGAGCGCGGCCCGAGCGTCGTCGATCAGCGGCATCGCGCCGTAATCACGTTTCACTATCAGCTGCCGTACAACATCACCGCGGGAACCGTCACGCAGTTGGCCTCGGCGCGTCCGTTCAACGCCACGACCGGCATCGACAACAACGGCGACGGCGCGAACAACGATCGTCCCGTCGTCAACGGCGCGGTGATCGGGAAGTCAGCGTTTCGGGGGACGGGAACGCAGGACGTCTCGGTCTTTGTCGAGGGGCG
>Ga0081539_10006315_pt1 | contig 11446 bp, 11 predicted proteins | sample TabmetS4T2R2_FD_71023 | JGI IMG/M metagenome (GOLD analysis project Ga0081539, IMG submission 71023) | Tabebuia heterophylla rhizosphere microbial communities from the University of Puerto Rico - S4T2R2 | ecosystem: Host-associated > Plants > Roots > Rhizosphere ...
GCGGCTCGCCAGGATGGAGACGAGATAGCTCTTGCCGGCCTGGCTCGGCCCGAACACGCCCACGCACATGCGCCGGCGTGCGGCGCGCGCGAGCTTGCGGCTCTGGTTGCGGACCTTCTGCAGCTCGCTGATCAGCGATGGCGCCTGCTGCGCCACGGTGGGCGATTCCCCGGCGGCGCCCTTCAGCCACGCCACGCCTTCGCTGGCGGAGACCGCCAACGCCTCGCAGTCCTGGGCCAGTTTGAGATCGACGGTGTCCATACGCCTTTACCCGGTCTTGAGCATGCCCGTGTCGAGCCAGTAGCCCTCTCGACGCGGCAAGGTTTGCAATCGAAGCGTCAGGCGATCGAGCGCGACGGCGCGGCCGTCGCGATTGGTCACCTGGCGCAGGCGGAAGCGCTCGACGTCACCCGAATCCTTGTCCTTGGGCTTCACCCGGGCCAGCGCGATCTTGAACGGCGTCTCGCGGGCGTGACGCTCGGCATATTCCGGCTTGGCGAACTCCAGCGCATAGAGCCGCGCCGCCGGCCAGCGCACCAGGTCGAGCTGGCGCGCACCGAGCCACATGGGCCCGCGGAACTCGAAGGCGATCTCCGGCAGCTCGTACTCGCGATTGTCGAGATCGACGTCGCGATAGACCAGGTCCTCGCGCTGCAGGCGGCCGCCGCCATCGAGCTTGCCGATGAACTTGGCGATGCTGCGCGAGCGCAGGAGGTCGGAGCGGAAGGAGAAGTCGGGCAGCTGCGACTGGGCCAGCGCCGCGATCATCGCGCCCACTGCCACCGTGGTCTTGGGATCCTCCACGCGCAGGCGGGCGTCGCGGAACGGATACCAGGCGCCGACGCGGTAATCGTGCAGCGAGATCACGCGCTCGGGCGGCAGCGGCAGGAGCTCCATCAGGAGTGCACGGATGCCGGGTAGGCGCGAGGGCCGGCCCGACAGCAGCAGCACGTCGCAATCGTAGGCATGGACGATCTCGGCCAGGGGCGCCAGCACGCGGCCCATCTCGGCACGCACCGTCTTGTCGATGCCCGGCAGCTCGACCGGGAACACCGTGGCCTTGAGGTTGAAATCCTTGGCGCCGCGCTTGCGGGCGGCTTCGTTCACGAACGTGATGACTTCCTCCGACGGCTTGGCGCCATTGGGGAAGAAGGAGTCGAAGGGCCGCGGCTCGGCTGCGACCACGCCGGAGGTTGGATCGTAATCCTCGGCGGCGCGCATGAACTCCAGCGCGATCGGATGGGCGACCTGCAGCGCGAACTGCTGGCGCAGGTTGCGCTGGATCACGTCCTCGCCGCCGCGGTCGCCGCCCAGAAGCTCGGCCATCAGGTCGGTGGGATTGGCAATGCCGGCGGCGCGCATCGCCGATTCGATCGGCGGCAGGACGTGCGCCTGCACGACGCGCAGCAGGATGTCGTCGCCCGCGACGTTGAAGCCCTCGCGGAATTTCTGCTCCGGGAACAGCGTGACGGAGGTGCCCGCACCCTCGAGGCCGTAGGAATTGATTATGAGGTCGGTCGTACCGCCGCCGACGTCGATGCTGGCGATCGAGAGCTTGCCGTCGAACTCCTTGCCGCGCGGCTTGGCGGTGACCTGGAAGAAGCGGCGGGCGTCGCCGCCGAAATTGCGGGCGACCTCGGTATAGAGATAGACGAGCTGGGTGCACGAGGCCTCGTCCCAGTCGGTCAGCACGCGCGGCGCGGGCGCGGCGGGATCGTCGAGCTTCCAGCCCAGCATCATCCAGACGAGGTCGCGGGCGGCCTCGGCGCGCTTGCGGAAGATCAGGCGCTCGGCCAGCGGCATTCCGGTCGGCAGGGTGAGCACGATGCGGCGCAGGCGGCGCGGCGTTTCGGCGTGCGCGCGACGGCCGCGCTGCTGCGGCGAGTTCATCAAGGTCAGCGCCTGCAGCAGAACCTCGGACAGCACGAAGGTCATGATCGAGGAGCGCGAATAGAGCGGCTCGAACACCGGCAGGTGGTCGGCCGAGTCGGCCTCGGGCTCGACCAGGTGCAGGGGCTCGCCCTTCTGGTTGACGAGCTGGGCCATCGGGCCGGCGGCGGCGGGCATCGCCGTCTGGTCCTGGGCGTAGGCAATGTTGAAGCGCCATTCGCGGGCCTGCGGTTCCTCGTCCCACAGGTAGCGCTTGGGGCTCGACATGCCGGTGTTGCCCTCGGTGCCGCGACGGCGCGCGGCCAACCGCGTGGCCTCTGGACCGACGCGCGTCATGGTCGGCCAGACGAAGGCGTCGGCGCGGCCGCCCAGGCGCGACAGGTGGTTCTTGCCGAACCAGGCCTGGGCGAACTCGACGCGCGATTCGAACGGCTTGGTGTGCACGACCTCGGGGTGAGAGAGATCGCGCAGGGCGAGCTCATAGGAGTCGTTCAGGTTGACGCCCAGCTCGCCTGCCGCCTCGATCAGGAGGCCGCAGGTGCGCGAGTTGCCGACGTCGAGCACGAGGTCGACCTCGATGGCGCCGCGGCCCGGCCGCTCGGCGTCGCCAACGAGCTTGATCGGCGGGAAATGCACGGCATCGGCCAGCAGGCCGAGGAAGGCGAGATAGCGCGCGACGGCTTCCTGCGGCTTCTGCTTGATGTCGCCTTCGATCTCCTCGAGCGTGGCGCGCGGATGGAGCTCGCGGAACAGCTCCTCCAGCCACTGCGTCATCCAGCTCTGGCGCAGCAGCCAGTGGTTGGCGCGCTGCTGCGGGGCGAGCGCGAACAGGGCGCCCGAGGTCACGTCCTTGGGCGAGGGGGCGAGATAGGCGCGGCCCTCGGCCTCGGCGATCAGGCCGGTGTCGAAAGCGAGGACGCAGCGATAGCGATAACCCTGCTCGTCGCGGTAGCCCGCACCGTAGCGCGCCTCGAGATCGACCACGCGCACGCGCGCCCAGTCGGCCGGACCCTCGCGGAACTGGTTGTTGGGCCGGACCTGCAGGAACGGCACCGGCACCCACTTGTCGAGGAACGGCGCCAGGGCGTCCTTGGCGGTGACCACGAGGTTGGGCTCGGCGGCGCGGCGGCGGCCGTTCTCGACCACCTCGTACTGGCCGCGCACCTCGTCGAAATCGAGCTGGACCAGGTCGTCGACGGCCTTGGTGGCCGCGGCGTCATGGAACCCCCATTCGCGCACCCTGAGGCGCACGGGGTCGAAGCCGAAGTCGAGGAACTGGATGCCCGAACGGGCGATCAGCGTCGTCGGGCTGGGATAGCTCGGCAGGCGGGCAAGGTCGCTCATGTCAGGTCAAAATGTGATGCAGATCCAAGGAGTCAACGGCCGAACTGGACGTTGTAGCTGCGCTTGTCACCGGGTTGACTTCCGGTGCACTTGGCCACGCCGTCCTGGCCGACCTCGCAGTTTACCGTATTACGGGCATAGGTCTTACCGTCGGCGCACTTGGGATTGGCTTTTTCCTCGATCACGAGCTTGGAACCGTCCCAGCGTGCCTCGGCGGGGGCCTCGCAGGTCGTGCCGTTCTTCTGCACAAAGGTGACCTTGCCCTTGCCCTTGTCGTCCAGGTTGTAGTTGGGCCTGAGGTCGCGCTCGCCAGTGGCCGTGGCGAGGCCGGTGCGCGAGCGCCAGTCGCCCTTGAGGAAGGCGAGGTCCTGCTTCTGCTTGGCCTCGGGCGGCACGGTCATGGGCTTGGGCTCGTCCTTCTTGGGATCGTTGGCCGCTGTGTTCTTGTCGTTGCCTTTGTCCGGCCCGCCCTTGTCCTGCGGACCCTGGGGTTCAGGGCCGCCCTTCATGTTGCCCTTGTCGACGTTCTTGTCGTCGGGACCCTTGCCCTGCGGCTGGTCCTTGCCGGCGTCCTTGTTGGCCACATTGACGTCAGGTCCGGCCGCAGGCGCATCCGGCGAAGCGCCGCGCTCGATCGGCGCATTGGAATCGGCGACGACGACACCGCCCGGCACGACGACGGCCGCCGCGCAATCGGCGCCGCGGCGCGCCGCCTCGTCGGTAAGACGCGCAAGTTCGAGTCGCAGGTTCTCATTGTCCTGCTGCAGCGTGTCGGCACGCGCCTTCTGCAGCTCGACCGGCTGACGCACGGCGAGACTGAGCGCCCGGTCGCGTGCCTCGGCCTCGAGCCACGGCTCGAGGTGCGGCAGATAGGGACGCACCAGCCAGGCGAGCAGCGCCAGCAACAGCAGCAACAGCACGGCGAGCAGCAGCCACTGCCACCACGCCGAGCGCGTGCCGGCGGCAACGACGGCGGGCGCCGACGCCATCACGGCTTCGGGCACGACGCGCGGACCAACGGCGGCGCGCGGCGCGCCAATCTGGGAAGCGGGGGGCGGACTCGCCAGAAAGACGCCGGGCAGGTTGGCGTCGGCGGAGAAGCCCCAGAAGGTCATGACCGGCTTGCCGTCGACGACGTAGAGCGTGTCCTCGCCGGGCGCGGTGAGGGCATGGCGCAGCAGGCGGGCGAAGTTGCGCTCGGCGGTCGAGCGCTGCGGCTCGTCCATCGAATCGGCGAGACCGGTGATCTCGCCGTGCAGGCGATGGACCTCGCTCAGGATCGCCTGACGTTCGCTGTCGTCGAGCTCGGAGAGCTTGCGCGCCTGGCCTTCGAAGGGTGCGTACCAGTCGATGCGCCGGCCGGTCGGATCGACCTCGGGGACGGCCAGAAGATCGGCATGCTTGCGCGACAGGCGCGCCGCGATGGCCGCGCGCAACTGGCCGGCGGCGCGCCATACCGGATCGCCCGCAAGACCCAGCGCGCGATAGCGCTGCAGCGGTTCACTGACGAGAAGGGGACCAGCAGCCATCTCAGATCCTCAGCGCGGGCAAACCATGGCGTACGTCCAGCGCGTGCCCCACATTTCACCTGTTACGATGACGTCGACCGAATAATCCCCGGGAACCGGGTTCCAGTTGAAGCCGAAGCCGCCGCGTCCGCTGCGCGGCCCGCCGGTGCCGGCAATGTTTTGGCCACGATACATCACCTTGATGTCGTCGGGCTTCACATACAGGTTGTAGTTGATCGCCACGAATCCAGGCTTGTCCCCCAGATAATGGCGGTTGCGCGTGACGCCCTCGCCGCCCGAATCGCCTGACCAGTTGCAGGGCAGCTGGCCCGGCGGCGGCCGGTTGGTGGGCGGCGCCTGCGGCACCGCGGCCTGCTGTTGCGGCGGCGGCGCTGGGGGCGGCGGCGCCTTGGCCACCGGCGGCGGTGGAGGTGGCGGCGGCGGCTTGGGCGGCTCGATCGGCTTGCACATCGCCACCTTGTCCTTGAGTTCGGCTTCCAGGGCGGCGAGTTCGGCCTTGAGCTTGTTCTGGTCGGCCGTCTCCGAATCGAGCGAGGCCTTCAGGAGCGGGGTGGGATCGGGCGGCGGCTCGGGCGCGGGCGGCGCAGGCGTTTCCAGGGTGGCGATGTTGAGCGAAGGATCGACCGGGGCGCAGGCGCGCAGCAGCCACGAGGTGATCAGCAGCAGCAGCAGAAGCAGCAGACCGAACAGCAGCGCGCTCAGCCACGGCGCCCAGGCCAGCCGGGCAGGCAGCATGACGGCGGGCGCGCTCGCCATCGCCGCCGGCGCGGGCCGTGCCGGCATTGGCACGGGCGGCGGCGCGAAGGCGGCGAGGCCCGCGACGGCGTCGGCCTCGTAGCCCCAGGCCGCGATCACCGGCTCGCCATCGACCAGGAAGATGAAGTCGTCTGAGGGGCGCGCCGTGGCGAGCTCGAGCGAGCGGCCGATCAGGCGCGCCTCTTCGCTGGCCGTCGATTCCTTCAGCACGGCGCCGAGCGAACGGATGGCATTGAGGCGCGTCTCGACCGTCTCCAGGGTGGCGGCGCGCTCGCTGTCGCTGAGATCGCTGAAGCGGCGGATTTCGCCCGAGCGCGCGGCATACCAGTCGATGCCGTCGCCGCCCTCGCGCAATTGCGGTTCAGCCAGAAGGTTGGCGGGCCCCTCGCCCAAACGGCGGCGGATGACGGCCAGCAACTGCCCCGCCACGTTGTGGAGGGCATCGCCGCGTACGCCCAATGGCCGTACGCCCAATCGTGTCGTCAGGATCAGAGTAGGGCGGTCGCCCATGGCCTTCCGGTTGTTGCTTTGAGGTGTCTAATACGCCCACGGATTCCGGCGGGTTTATGACGGACTCGACACAGATTCGCGGTGAATCGGCAGGAGCCCCGCGAGGTTGCGAGCGGCAATTCGTACGAGCCGGCATCGTGTTCGTGCGACATCTCAGGAAACTTTATCTAAGTCCTTGTAATGTCGTCATCATCACCCTCCGAAACGCCCTGAGTCGTGTCCGTTAAATCGCGACATGCGCGACATTCCTCCTTGTCCCCGATATGCCCCTTTCGATAACCGATAATAACTGAAGTGCTATTCTGCGGCAAGTAAATTCGCGTAAACTCGGGCGACGTGGCACTGCACTGGTTCATCGATTCGCGTGAGCGGCTGATCGTCGTGACGGCCGAAGGCCCCGTCACGCGCGCCGAGATCGACGAATTGCTGGATGCCGTGACGGGCGCCAAGGCGTTGGCGTACCGCAAGCTCGTCGACACGACGGCGGGCAAGTTCGCCTTGAGCGCCCTCGATCTGCTGGCCGTCGGCGCGAGGGTGAGGAGCGTGCATGTGGGCTCGGTCGGCGCCGTGGCCATTGTCCTGCCCGGCCGCCGGCCGGGGGACGACGAGCCGGAGGAGGCCCCGATGCTGGTGGCGCGCCTCATCGGCATCCTGGCGTCGGCCAAGAGGCCGCTGCGCATGTTCAAGAGCGTGACGTCCGCCAGGCACTGGCTCGACAGCCTGACGGTTCCGGCCGCTTGAGCTACCAGCGCAGCAGGCGATGTCCGGCCACGGCGCCGAGCGCCACGACGGGCAGGGCGGCAAGCGCATACCAGGTGACGACGAACAGCGGCGAATCGTCGAAGCAGTGGAAGGCGTAGAGTGCGGCGGCGGCCGCCGCCGCCAGCAATCCGGCCGCACCGCCGGCAAGCGCGGGCGAGGCGGGAGCGCCCGAACGCAAGATCGCGAGCATCGCGGCGAGCGGCGCGATGGCCAAGGTCGGTATGGCAACCAGGCAGACCAGGGCGTTGCTGCCGACCAGCCGGCTCGCCCATGAGCCGCTGGGCAGGACCGCAAGCTCGATCGCGATCGCGAGGACAGCGAGTGCGGCGAGCGGCAGCAGGCGGCGGCCTGGATGCGCGGGCATCACGGGACGAGACAGGGCGATGCACAGGCTGAAGGCCAGCCCCAGCGCCAGCAGCACCAGGCCGACCTTGAGTTCGAACCGCCAGGTGGCGAGCGCCGTCCCGATATCGGCACGTACGCCGAGTGTCGCCAGGAAAAGGACGAGCGACACGAGGCCTCCCGCCAGCAGCGCTGCCGCGAGCATCCATTGCAGCGGCTTGCGGCGCGGCGTGTGGTCGGCGACCAGGGCATCGATCAGATGATCGGTCTTCATCGCTCGTCTCTTCGATAGGCCGCGGCCAACGCCTTGAGCGCGCGGTGAAGGGTGACGCGGACGGCGCCCTCGCTCATGCCCAGCCGCTCCGCGACCTCGGCGGCGCGGCGTCCTTCGAGGGAGATCTCCTCGACGATGCGGCGCTGCCGCTCGGGTAGGCCGGCCAGCAGCGCCTGCGAATCGACCGTGGCGTCGGTATCGACGGCAACGGCGACCTCTTCGGCGTAATCCTCGATGTCGAGATGATCGTGGAAGCCGCGGCGGCGCAGGTGATCGACCAGCTTGTAGCGCGCGATGGCGCGCAGCCACGGCTCGATCGGCTGTGTCTCGTCCCAGGTGTCGCGTTTCAGATGCATCGCCAGCAGTGCCTCCTGAACGACATCCTCGCAATCGGCCGGGCCGCGCCCTGCCGTTAGAAGGCCGCGGCGCACGACGGCGCGCAGCCACAGCGAGACGTGGCCGAGCAGCCGTCGATAGGCCTCGTCGTCACCCTGCCTTGCCCGGCGCATCAGTGCGGAGAGATCGGTCGGGTTGGCCAACGAGCTCGGTCTTTCACGTATTCGTGTGCGGGAGGCGAAACATTACACCAATAAATCCATGCGCGGCCTGTAACGTCGATGCCCGAGGCTGCGAATGACCTCAATGCGGGCCTGTCGCCCGCCCAAACCAGGAGGATCTTCCATGAACAAGCGTACCTTGATCGCCACCGCCGTCTCGGTCTTCGCCGCCACGAGCTTCGCCTCGTCGTCCTTTGCAGCCGGCGTGAAGTGCGGCGCCTCGAACGCCTGCAAGGGCCAGAGCGCCTGCAAGACCGCCAACTCGGCCTGCAAGGGCCAGAATGCCTGCAAGGGCCAGGGCTTCACCGAGGCGGCCGACGCCGCGGCCTGCACCGCCAAGGGCGGCAAGGTGATGTAATCTTGCTGTCTGAAGCTGGCGGGCGTTCGCTGTCCCACGGCGGGCGCCCGCCTGCTTCGTTGCGCGGAAGGCACACCATGAATGGCCTGATCACGGTTCTCTACGACTGGCCGCGCGTCGTCGCGGCTTGGTTCACCTGGCTGCCGCCGCTCGCCATCCGCATCGTCGTCGGCTGGGTGTTCCTGTGGACGGGCTGGCAGAAGCTCAACTTCCTGCCGCGCATGATCGAGAACTTCCGCCAGTGGGGCATCCCCGCGCCGGAGATCCTGACGCCGTTCGCCTCGGGCATGGAGTTCGTCGGCGGCCTGCTGCTCTTGGTCGGCCTGCTGACCCGCATCGTCTCGATCCCGATGATGATCATCATGCTGGTGGCGATCGCCTCGGCCAAATGGGGCGACGTCGATTCGCTGCAGACGCTGCTGGGCTTCGAGGAGATTTCTTACTTCGTGATGTTCGGGTATCTGGCGGTCGCGGGGCCGGGCCCTGTGTCGATCGACCATTTCATCCTGAAGGCGCTGCGCAAGGATCGGCCGCCGTCGGACTACGGCGCGTAAGGCGATTTGACCCCTGAAGAGTGCGGACCTGATCCACGAGCTGGTCAAGGCCGGCTGGACGTTGGACCGCGTCCGTGGCTCTCATCCCGTCTTCGTTCATCCTTCCAGGCCTGGGATAGTCGTTGTTCCTCATCCCAAGAAGGACCTCGGCAAAGGTTTGGTCGCGACGATTCGAAAGCAGGCAGGTATATGACGCGTTACCCCATCCTCATCGAAGAAGGTACGGAGGCGAAGGCGTTCGGGGTCGTCGTGCCTGATCTTCCCGGCTGCTTTTCCGCGGGTGATACGCTCGATGAAGCGGTGGAGGCTGCCAAGGAGGCCGCAGCGGCATGGATCGATGCGGCGCTGGACAAGGGAATGTCTGTACCGCCACCGTCGAGTCTCGAGGAAGCGCGCAAGCTTCGCGGCTACAAGGGATGGGCGGTGGGTCTCATCGAGCTCGAAGATTCACTTTTCGACGATACGATCGAGCGCATCAACATCACCTTGCCGCGTCGCGTCCTGCGCCGCCTCGACGACATGGCACGCACGACGGGGCAGAGCCGCAGCGGCCTTGTTGCCCGGCTGACTGTAACGTCCTCGCCCAAGGATATCGCAACTCGCGTGAAGCGCCGCGCTTAGTGGCCAAGGCTCAGGAACGCGGACGTTCCATTGGCTTCCACTTTCACGATCGGCGTTGCGAAGACTGCAGATAGTCGAGCGGGATCGAGAGTCGCATCGGTCCGGCCTACTGCGGTGAGCCGACCTTGCTCCATGATCGCCACGCGATCAGCGTAACGCGCCGCCATGTTGAGATCGTGCAGCACCGCCAGCACGCCGAGGCCGCGGTCGGCGCGGCGGCGAGCGCTGGCGAGCGCGGCGTGCTGGTGGGAGAGGTCAAGGCCCGCGATCGGCTCATCGAGCAGCAGGAAGGGTGAGCCGGCCGGCTCGGCGTCGCATTGGACCAGCACGCGGGCAAGCTGCACGCGCTGGCGCTCGCCGCCCGACAGCACCGTGTAGGGCCGGTCGGCGAAGGCCAGCGCCTCGGTCTCGCCCAGCGCCTGTTTGGCGAGCTTGCGCATCTGCGGCTCGGACAGGCGGTTGCGATGGGCGAGCAGGCCCAGCATGGCGACCTGCAGGCCGGTGAAGTCGAAGGCGACATTGGAGTGCTGCGGCAGCACGGTGCGTCGTGTCGCGAGATCGCGCTTGTTCCAGCGTCGCATCGGTTTGCCGTCGAGCAGTACGTCACCTTTTGCCAGCGGCCTGTCGCCGGCCAGCGCACCCAAAAGCGTGCTCTTGCCGGCGCCGTTGGGACCGATCACGGCCAAAAACTCGCCGGGCTCGATGGCGAGCGACACGTCGGTGATCAGCGGCCTGGTGCCGGCGCGAACTTCGATGGCTTCGGCTCTGAGGGTGCTCACAGGCCCTCCCGCGACGCGCGGCCGGCCAGCAGCCAGAGGAAGAAGGGGCCGCCGACCAAGGCGGTCAGCACGCCGATCGGCAGCTCGGCCGGCGAGACGATGGTGCGGGCAAGCGCGTCGGCCAGCACCAGGAAGGCGCCGCCGAACAGGGCGGCGGAGGGCAGCAGCGTGCGGTGTGCGGGCCCCAGCAGCAGGCGCACGATGTGGGGCGCGATCAGGCCGACGAAGCCAACCGTGCCGGAGATCGCCACGCCCGCGCCCACGGCCAGTGCCACTTGGGCCACCAGGCGGCGCTTCAGGCGCTCGACGTCGACGCCGACATGGCCGGCCTCGCGTTCGCCCAATGCCAGGGCGTCGAGCAGGTGCGCGACCGGCAGCAAGGTCGGCACGGCGATGGCGAGGACGATGAGGGCCGGCACGATGGCCGTCCAGGTGACGCCGCCGAAGCCGCCCATGGTCCAGAAGATCAGGGTGCGCAGCTGCTGGTCGTCGGCCACGAAGACCAGCATGCCGATGCCGGCCGCGGTCAGGGCGTTGATGGCGATGCCGGCCAGCAGCAAGGTGCCGACCAGAGTGATGCCTTCGCGCGCGGCCAGCCGATAGACGACCGTAGTCGATATCAGGCCGCCGCCGAACGCGGCGACCGGCAGCAGCCAGGGCCGAAGGTCGGGTGGAACGATGTGCATCACCCTCTCGCCCCACACGATCACCGATACGGCGGCGAGTGCGGCGCCGCTCGATACGCCGAGCAGGCCGGGGTCGGCCAGGGGATTCCTGAACAGGCTCTGCAGGGCGGCGCCGCCCGCGGCCAGCGCCGCGCCGACGCAGAACGCCGCCAGCACGCGCGGCGCGCGGATGGCGTAGAGCACCACCGACGTCGTGTCGTCGATCGGCTGGGCCGACAGGCCGATCGCCGAGAGGAGGTCGGGAAAGCCGACGGGAAAGGCGCCGACGCACTGGCTGCCGACGATGCTGGCGACGGCGGCGAGGGCGAAGAGGGGGATGGGGCGTTTGACGGTAATGGTCATAGTGTCCAATCAAGCATTCCTCCCCAGCGCGGAGTCCGCGCTGGGGAGGTGCCCGCGAAGCGGGCGGAGGGGTCATGAGCCACAGTGACTCCGTCGCCCATGACCCCTTGTGTCTGGAAAATTTGGCAGACTACGCGAACGG
>Ga0081539_10006316_pt1 | contig 11445 bp, 13 predicted proteins | sample TabmetS4T2R2_FD_71023 | JGI IMG/M metagenome (GOLD analysis project Ga0081539, IMG submission 71023) | Tabebuia heterophylla rhizosphere microbial communities from the University of Puerto Rico - S4T2R2 | ecosystem: Host-associated > Plants > Roots > Rhizosphere ...
CGGTAATCCTGCCCGAGGGGACCGCCGCCCGGGGCGCCGGGGTCCCCCCCACGTCGAGGGGGCGTTCCTATCGTGCATGATCACGGCCGGTACACGGCGCGCCCTCCCGGACGACCGTGTCCGGGAGGGCGCGGGCACTGCCCGGCGACCGCGGAGGGAGCGGCCGCCGGACGGCGGTCAGCGCGTGAGGCCGCGCCGACCGCGGCTGCCTGCCACCACGGCCACGGCGATGGCGGCGAGCACGACCTGTACCAGTAGCTCGACCCAGTCGATGCCGCTGGTGTCGCGCAGCGGGCCGACGATGAAGGTGCCGACGAGAGCTGCGACGATGCCGATCACGACGGTCAGCCAGATCGGGATGTCCTGCCTACCAGGCACCACGAGTCGACCGAGGGCACCGATGATGGCGCCGATGATGAGGGCGGAGATGATGCCTTCGATGGTCACGGTTCCTCCTTGGACGCTACCCGCCGATCGGGTGGCTCCTTGCGTGTTCAGGCTGGCGCGGATCTCCACGCCTGCAACCGGACGTGGCATCGGCGCAGGTCACCACCGGGCCGGCGGCCGACCGGGAACGAGCCTCGGCGCCGGTCGGGATCAGGCGCCAGGCCCCCGGGTCGACGGCAGGAACCGCCGCGCGACGTTCTCGCCGGTGCCCGGCCCGGGCGTCGCGTCCGCGATCCACGGCCCCTCGGGGGCCGGGTCGACGATGCCGGCCTCCAGCCACGCGTAGCGGTCGTCGAGCACGGCCTTCGCGACGGCGACGTCGACGGCGTCGGTGTTGCGCCACAGCGCGTCGAACAGCCGGTCCACCCGCAGCCGTGACTGGCGCGCGAAGGCGTCGGCGAGCTCGTACGCGGACTCGCCGTCGGGCGCGGGCGACCCCGCCGCCGGCCGGAGCCCGCCGGTGCGGACGAGCTCGGCCCGCACGACCGCCGCGGAGATCGCGAACAGCTCGGCGCCGATGTCGACGACGCGGGCCAGGAAGCCCTGCCGGTGCTCCAGACCGCCCTGCCAGCGCGCCATCCCGTAGAACGTCGAGCGCGCCAGCCGCCGCGAGGCGCGCTCCACGTACCGCAGGTGCGGCGCCAGCCGGCCGAACTCGGAGTACGACGACGGGAGCTGGCCGGCGCCGGTCACGAGCTGCGGCAGCCAGCGGCCGTAGAACACGCTCGCCTGCGCGGCCGCGCGCGCCTTCCCCGTCAGCGTCGTCTCCGGGTCGACGATGTCGCCGGCCACCGACAGGTGCGCGTCCACGGCCTCGCGCGCGACCACCAGGTGCATGATCTCGGTCGAGCCCTCGAAGATCCGGTTGATCCGCAGGTCGCGCAGCACCTGCTCGGCCGGGATGCCGCGCTCCCCGCGGGCGCGCAGCGAGTCCGCGGTCTCGTAACCGCGGCCGCCGCGGATCTGGACGAGCTCGTCGGCGACCAGCCACGACATCTCGCTGGCCCACAGCTTCGCGAGCGCGGCCTCGATCCGGATGTCGTTGCGGCCCTCGTCGGCCATGTGCGCCGAGAGGTCCAGCACCGCCTCGAGCGCGTACGTCGTGGCCGCGATGAACGAGATCTTGTGCGCGATCGCCGCGTGCCGGCCGACCGGGCGGCCCCACTGCACGCGCTCGCGGCTCCACTCGCGGGAGACCTTCAGCGCGTACTTCGCCGACGCCGTGCAGATCGCCGGGATCGAGAGCCGGCCGGCGTTCAGCGTGGTGAGCGCGATCTTCAGACCGAGGCCGGCGCGGCCGATGACCGCCGACGCCGGCACCCGCACCTGGTGGAACCGCGTGACGCCGTTCTCCAGGCCGCGCAGGCCCATGAACGAGTTGCGGCGCTCCACGGTGATGCCCGGCGTGTCGGCCTCCACGACGAAGGCCGTGATGCCGCCGCGCGAGCTCTCGGTCGCCGGCACCCGGGCCATCACGACGAGCAGCTCGGCGACGACACCGTTCGTCGTCCACAGCTTGACGCCGTCGAGGACGTAGTCCTCGCCGTCCGGCGTGGCCGTCATCCGCAGCCGCGCCGGGTCGGAGCCGACGTCCGGCTCGGTGAGCAGGAACGCGCTGATCGCGCCGCGCGCGCACCGCGGCAGGTACCGCTGCTTCTGCTCCTCGGACCCGAACAGCTTCAACGGCTCCGGCACGCCGATCGACTGGTGCGCGCTGAGCAGCGCCGCCAGGCTCGCGTGCACGCTGCCGACGATCTCGAGCGCGCGGTTGTAGTAGACGTGGTTGAGGCCGAGACCGCCGTACCGGCGCGGGATCTTGATGCCGAACGCGCCGAGGTCCGCGAGCCCCTTGATCATCTCCTCGGGGATGCGGTCCTCCCGCTCGACGACGGATCCGTCGCACTCGGTCTCGCAGAACGCGCGCAGCGGCGCGAGGAACGCCTCACCCGCCGCGACGTCGTCGGGGTCGGACGTCGGGTGCGGGTGCACGAGGTCGAGCCGGAACCGCCCGAGGTACAGCTCCTTCGCGAACGACGGCTTGCGCCACTCGGTCTCGCGCGCCTCCTCGGCGACCGCGCGTGCCTCGCGCTCCGACACATGTCCCTGGCTCATGGGCTGCCTCCCACGGTGGGGTCGGTCACCAGTCTCACGCGCGGCGTGACCGTCAGCCAGACGTCCCAGGACTAAGTCCCAGGACTAAGTCCCAGGACTAAGTCCCAGGACTAAGTCCCAGGACTAAGTCCCAGGACTAACAGGACTAACCTGCCCTACGCGTCTCGCGGCTCCACGGGCTTGCCCAGGCCGGCCAGCACCTCGGCGTTCGGCAGCGCCGCCAGCGACGCGCCGGGTAGCCGCAGCTTGGAGCGCCGGACGCCGCTGCCGACCACGGCCGCGTGGTGGGCCGCGACGTCGGCGTCGACGAGGATCCGCCAGTCCGCGGGCAGGCCGACCGGCGTGATGCCGCCGTACTCCATGCCGGTGGCCTCGACGACGTCGTCCAGGCGGGCGAACGTCGCCTTGCGGGCGTCGAGGTGGCGGCGGACGAGGTTGTTCACGTCGGCGCGCGTGGTCGCCAGGACGACGCAGGCCGCGTACGTCGTCACGCCGCCCCGCTTCGCGGCGACGACCACGCAGTTCGCCGAGTCCGCGAGCGGCAGGCCGTAGTGCGCGCAGAGCGCCTCGGTGTCGGCGAGCGACGGGTCGATCTCGGCGACCTCGACGCCGGCCGGGCCACCCTGGTCCTTGAGGAGGGCGGCGACGCTGGGCGCGACGAGGTCGAGGTGGTCGGCGGCGGGACACCAGTCGAGCTGGGTAGGGTCGGGCACGTCCCCAGTCTGCCGCTCGACCGGTGAGGAGACGAACGAATGAGCGTGCTCAACGACGCCGCCCGGGCGGTGCTCCAAGGTACGGGACTGGCGCACCTCGTCACGCTGAACCCGGACGGCAGCCCGCAGGTCAGCGTCGTCTGGGTCGGCCTGGAGGGCGACGAGCTCGTCACCGCGCACCTCGGCACGTACCAGAAGGTGCGCAACGTCGAGCGCGACGCGCGGGTGGCGCTGTCGATCGAGACGGGCGAGACCGACCCCAACGGCCTCAACCCGTACCTCGTCGTCCACGGGACGGCCCGGGTGCAGCAGGGCGGCGCGGCCGCGCTGCTCGACCGGCTCGCGCAGACCTACCTCGGCCCCGGGCGCGCGGTGGCGCCCCCGGACCCACCGCCCGGCTACGTCCTGCGGATCACCCCGGAGCGCGTCGGCGGCGTCGGCCCCTGGCGGTGAGCCTCGGCCGTGCGCCTCACGCCCTGAGGCGGCCGCTGTGCAGCTCCACCACCTCGTCCGCGACCGCGGTCAGCGCCCGGTCGTGGGTCGCGACGACGACCGTCGTCCCGGCCTCGCGCACCAGGCGCAGCAGCAGCTCCATCACCGCGGCGCCGGTCCGCGAGTCGAGCTGACCGGTCGGCTCGTCCGCGACTACGAGCCGCGGGCGGTTCGCCAGCGCGCGGGCGATCGCCACCCGCTGCTGCTGGCCGCCGGACAGCTCGTACGGCCGCTGCGCGGCGTGGTCGGTGAGCCCGACCAGCGCGAGCAGCTCCGCCACGCGCGCGTCCCGCTCCGCCGACGGCGTCCCGACCAGCCGCAGCGGCACGCCGACGTTCTCCGCCGCGCTGAGGATCGGCACCAGGCCGAAGGTCTGGAACACGACGCCGACGGCCCGCCGCCGCAGGTCCACGAGCCCGGCCTCGGGCAGCGCGGAGACCTCGACGCCGCCCAGGTGCACGGTCCCGGCGTCCGGCCGGTCGAGGCCGGCGAGCAGGTTCAGCAGCGTCGTCTTGCCCGACCCGGACCGGCCGCGGACGGCCAGCAGCCGCCCGGCCGGGACGTCGAGGTCGACGCCGTCCAGCGCCGTCACCGCGCGGTCGCCGCTGCCGAAGCGCCGGGTCAGCCCGCGCGCCCGCACCAGCGGCCCGCCCGCAGGCTCACGCATCGGCCGACCCGTCGCTCGACGTCTCGCGGTTCGCCGGCCACACGCCGATGTGGTCGCGTTCCAGCGCCAGCCGCACCCGCTCGCGCAGCCCGAGCGCGCCCACGAAGTCGCCAGGCAGCTGCAGCCGGCCCACGCGGTCCAGGACCGCGTACTCCTCCGCGACCACGCGCTCTGCGCCGTGCTCGTCGACCTCCGTGCGCCGCAGCACCTCGCTCGCCGTCCGGCCGTCGCGGATCGCGACCGTCCGGTCGACGTGCTCGCTGACCAGCTCGTCGTGGGTGACGATCAGCACCGTCACGCCCAGCTCCGCGTTCAGCCGCCGGACGTACCCGAACACCTCGGCCGACGTCGCCTCGTCGAGCTCACCCGTCGGCTCGTCCGCGAGCAGCACCGCCGGCCGGTTCGCCAGCGCCACCGCGAGCGCCACCCGCTGCTGCTCGCCGCCGGACAGCTCGCCGGGACGCCGGTCGGCGCAGTGCCCGATGCCGAGCAGCCCCAGCAACTCCGCCACGCGCTCGCGGCGGACCGCCGGCCGCGCCCGCGCGACGGCGAGCGGCAGCGTCACGTTCTCCGCCGCCGTCAGGTACGGCAGCAGGTTCCGCGCCGTCTGCTGCCAGACGAAGCCGACGACGTGCCGCTGGTAGTCCACCCGCTCCCGGCGCCCCATCGACGTCACGTCGTGGCCAGCGACGTGCACGCGGCCGGCGCTCGGCGTGTCGAGCCCGGAGAGGATGTTGAGCAGCGTCGACTTCCCCGACCCCGAGGCACCCACGACGGCGACGAGGGCCACGCGGACCCGGCGCGCAGCACGAAGTGCCGGCCGGGGCCGGGCCGCGGGTAGGGGCCGGTGAGCCAGAACTCGTCGGTGTACAGGTCCCACTGGGCCGGCAGCGCCCAGGGCCGCAGCGGCGCCGCCGGCCGCTCGCGGACCGACGCCAGCAGGTCGCGGTACGGGCCGGTCGGGTCCTGCGGGTCGATCGGCACGCCCGGCCGGGCCGGCGACTCGGCCAGCGGCGGGACGATCGCCGCCCCGCTGATCCCGCGGTCGAGCGGCCCGGCGTCCGCCACCGTGGCCCGCAGCGCCCGCGTGCTGACGTCGTCCACCGACTTGGGTCCCACCGGGCACGCCGCGCGGCGAGACCTCTCATGCGGCGGCTCACCCCGGAACGTCGGCTTCCCGGCATCATGCCCCGGGCCGTGGACGGCGGGCGGGGGTTGCCGGGCAACGGTCGAGTCACGAACCGCGAGGTCAGCGCACCCTATTTTTTGAGCACGGTGTGGCACCGGTCTCACCTATGGAGACCGGTGCCACACCGTGCTCAAAACTCGAGGAGCAGGACGACGTCCCCGGCGGCTCAGCTCTGCTGCGACGGGCCCTCGACCGGCGTCACCGTCGTCGGCGGCACGGCGCCGACCTGGGCGATCCGGTCCGCCACCGTCGGGTCGACGACGATCACGTGGTCCGGGATGCGCTCGGCCGCGCCGTCCTTCGCGGCGCGCCCGTCGGCGTCCGCCCGCTCCTCGTCGGCCTCCGGCACCGGCTCCAGCCGCACCCGGAGGATCGCGCGGTCGGTCACCTCGAGCACGGTCGCCAGCCAGGCGCCCACGCGCACGGTCCGGCCGACCTCCGGGATCTCGCCGAGCCCCTCCAGGACGACGCCCGCGATCGTCGCGTGCCGCCCGGGCTCGAGCTCGACGCCGAGGTCCTCGAGGTCGTGCGCCGGGAACGACCCCGGCAGCTCCATCGACCCGTCGTCGTTGCGGACGACGGCGTCCGCGTCGCGGTCGTACTCGTCGTAGATCTCGCCGACGATCTCCTCGAGGACGTCCTCCAGCGTCACGATCCCGGCGATCGAGCCGAACTCGTCGACGACGAGCGCGAGCTGGACCCGCTCCTTCTGCATACGGCCCAGCGCGCGCAGCACGCCGACCGAGTCCGGCAGCACGATCGTCGGCCGGGCGAACTCGCCGACCCGCCCGATCGCGTCCACGAGCGAGCGGACGTGGACGACGCCGACGACGTCGTCCTCCGACGAGCCGGTCACCGGTGCCCGCGACAGCCCCGCCTCGATCAGCCTCTCGCGGCCGCTGGCGGCGTCCAGCGAGGCCCCCAGGAACAGGACCTCCGAGCGCGGCACGAGGATCTGCCACAGCCGGCGCTCGTCGAGCTCGAGCGCGCCCGCGATGATCGAGCGCTGCTGCTCCGGCATCGACTCCTGCGCGGCCAGGATGTCCTTGATCTCCTCCTCCGTGACCTCCTCGCGCGAGGCGTGCGGGTCGAAGCCGAGGAGCCGGACGACGAGCTCGGTCGAGCGCGCCAGCAGCCACACCAGCGGGTGCGTGAGCCGGGCCACGACGGTGACCGGCCCGGCGGCGCGCAGCGCCCACCCCTGGGCGCGCTGCATCGCGATCCGCTTGGGCGCGAGCTCGCCGAACACGAGTGTCAGGTAGCTGAGGACGACCGTGACGAGGAAGACCGCCACCGGCTCGGCGAAGCTCCCGAGGAACCCCAGCGGCCCGAACAGCGGCCGCGCCAGCGACACCGCCGCCGTCGCGGAGGCCAGGAAGCCCGCCAGCGTGATGCCGACCTGGATCGTCGAGAGGAACCGGTTGGGGTCCTGCACGAGCGCGGCGAGCTTCCGCCCCCGCTCGCCCGCCTCCTCCGCCAGCCGGTTCACCTGGCTCTCGCGCAGGGAGACGAACGCCATCTCGGATCCGGACAGCCCGGCGTTCACCAGCACCAGGACGACGACCAGGGCGATCTCGACCCACATGGTCTGGATGCTCCTTCTCAGGGCCCGAGGGGCGGTGCGCGCGAGTGTGGGGGAAAACGGCTCTTCCGAGCCTCCCACAACGGCCGTTTGCCCCACACTCGGCGCGACAGGCGGCCGTCACGGGTGCTGCGCTCATCATCGTCCCTGCGCTGGCGGACCCCCGCGAGTGGGCACAGGGTAGAAGCGGAGGCGGCCGCACCGTAGGGAGGTCACCGGCTTGCGCAGCACCGCGGTCAACGCGTTCGGCGCGCACGAGGCGCACGACGACCTGCGCCCGATGCTCGAGGCGCTGAAGGAGATCGCGGCGGCGCTCAAGGCCGACGGCGTCCCATTCGCGCTCGCCGGCTCGTACGCCGTCTACGCGCGCGGCGGGGCCCGCAGCCTGCACGACGTCGACTTCGTCGTGCCGGTGGAGGCGATCCCCGCGGCGACGTCGTCGCTGGAGCGGCGCGGCTTCCGGGTCGCGCAGCCGCCGGAGGACTGGCTGGTCAAGGCGTACAAGGGCGACCTGGCGATCGACGTCATCCACGTGCTGGCCCACGGCCCGGTCGACGACGAGATGCTGGCCCGCGCCGACGAGCTCCGCGTCGAGTCGGTGCTCATGCCGGTGCTCTCGGCGACCGATCTCCTCATCGCGAAGCTGCGCGCGCTGGCCGAGCACTCGTGCGACCTGGAGCCGGTGCTCGCCGTCGCGCGGACGCTGCGCGAGCAGGTCGACCTCGCCGAGGTCGACGCGGACTGCGCCGGCCACCCGTACGCCGAGGCCGCCATGTTCCTCGTGCGTCGGCTGGGCATCGTCGACGGCGCCGGCCCCTGGGGCGAGCGCGGTTCGGGCGCCGCGGCAGGAACCGTGGGAGGGACGGGAGAAAGGGGAGGAGCACCATGACCGACCTGTCGACGTACGACCTGCGCGAGATCGAGCGTGCGCTGGCCGAGGACGACGGCACCGCGGAGCTCGGCATCCGGCTGAGCGTCCACGGCGGCCGGCTGTTCGTCCGCGGCGACGTCGCGAGCGACGACCGGCGCCGCGCCGTCCTCGACCACGTCGCGCGGCACTGCCCCGGCGTCGACGTCGTCGACGAGCTGACGAGCGCCGCCGAGGGCCTGGGCCACGCGCCCGGCCACCGCGAGGAGATCGCATGATCCGGGTCGCGGCCGTCGGCGACGTGCACCTGGGCCCCGACATCGCCGGCCGCCACCGGGCCGGTCTGGCCACGATCGCGGCGGAGGCCGACGTCCTCCTGCTCGCCGGTGACCTGACGCGCCACGGCACGGTCGACGAGGCCGCCGTCGTCGCGGCGGAGTACCGCGACCTCGGCGTCCCCGTCGTCGCCGTGCTCGGCAACCACGACTACCACGCCGACCAGCAGGCGGAGATCACCGACCTGCTGACGCGCGCCGGGATCACCGTGCTGGAGGGGACGTCGGTCGTCGTCAGCACGCCCGGCGGGACGCTCGGCGTCGCCGGGGTCAAGGGCTTCGGGCTCGGGTTCGCCGGGCGCTGCGGCAGCGACTTCGGCGAGCCGGAGATGAAGGCGTTCGCGCGCCACGGCCGCGCCAGCGCCGACATGCTGTCGGCGGCGCTCGACACGCTGCCGGAGACGGACGTCCGCGTCGCCCTGACGCACTTCGCGCCGGTGGACGACACGCTCGTCGGCGAGCCGCCGGAGATCTGGCCGTTCCTGGGCAACTACCTGCTCGGCGAGGCGGTCGACCGCCACGGCTGCCACCTCGCGGTCCACGGCCACGCCCACGCCGGGACCGAGAAGGGCGTGACGGACGGCGGCGTCCGCGTCCGGAACGTCGCCCAGCCGGTGATCGGGACGGCGTACGCCCTGTACGACGTCACACCGCACCCGGTGGCCGTCGCGGTGTGATCGCACGAATCGTTCACCGGGCGTTGCTTGACGCGGCCGAGCGGCGTTTGTTCGGCTGCGAGGAACATCGACACCCCCTGAGGTGATGGGACGACCATGAGCAGTGACGGCGACGTCAAGCCGGTCGTGGAGCTGGCCGACGGCGACATCCGCAACGCGCTCGACGTCGACGAGCTGACCGACGACCTCGACGACCTGCTCGTCGACGACTCCGACGACGACGACCCGGTTCTCTTGCGGCGCGACGGCCGCCGCGTCGACACCTGGCGGGAGGGCTACCCGTACGACGAGCGCCTCGCGCGCGACGTGTACGAGGGGGACAAGCGGCTGCTGCAGATCGAGCTGCTCAAGCTGCAGAACTGGGTCAAGGCGAGCGGCGAGAAGATCGTCATCCTCTTCGAGGGCCGCGACGCCGCGGGCAAGGGCGGCACGATCAAGCGCTTCATGGAGCACCTCAACCCGCGCGGCGCCCGCGTCGTCGCGCTGGAGAAGCCCAGCGAGCGCGAGCAGGGCGAGTGGTACTTCCAGCGCTACGTCCGGCAGCTCCCGACGTCCGGGGAGATGGTCTTCTTCGACCGGTCCTGGTACAACCGCGCGGGCGTCGAGCGGGTGATGGGGTTCTGCTCGCCGGCCGAGTACATGGAGTTCATGCGCCAGGCGCCGGAGCTGGAGCGGATGTTCGTCCGCTCGGGGATCTCCCTGATCAAGCTCTGGTTCTCGGTGTCGCGCGGCGAGCAGCGGACGCGGTTCGTCATCCGGCAGGTCGACCCGGTGCGGCAGTGGAAGCTGTCGCCGATGGACCTCGCCTCGCTCGACAAGTGGGACGCGTACACGGAGGCGAAGGAGGCGATGTTCTTCTACACCGACACCGCCGACGCGCCGTGGACGGTCGTGAAGAGCAACGACAAGAAGCGCGCCCGCCTGGAGGCGATGCGCCACGTGCTGAGCCGCTTCCCGTACGACGGGAAGGACGAGTCCGTGGTCGGCGCGCCGGACCCGAGGATCGTGGGCGCGGCGAAGGACGTCTACGAGACGGGCGAGCGGAACGACCGCCACTTCCCCCGGCTCTGACCGGCCGCCCTACCCCGGCGGGGTCGGGGCGACGAAGACGCAGAACGGGTGGCCCGCCGGGTCCGCGTAGACCCGCAGCGGCTCCTCCGGGTCGTCCGACCGGTCCTGCAGCAAGCGCGCCCCGAGGTCGAGGGCCCGCGCGTGCTGCGCCTCGAGCGCCGCGACGTCCGGCACCGTGAGGTCGAGGTGCAGCTGCTGGGGCACGGGCCCTTCCGGCCAGGTGGCCTCGGGCAGGTGGGCGACCTGCTGGAAGGCCAGGTTCGCGCCGTCGCCCGGGACCTCCAGCACCAGCCAGTCGTCGCCCGCGGGGTCGGTGAGCTCGTGGCCGGGGCGGTAGTCGAGGTCGAGGAGCCGGCGGTAGAACTCGGCGAGGCGCCGCGCGTCGGTGCAGTCGAGCACGACCTGGCGGAACCGCAGGGTGGGCGTCGTCGTCTCGGTCACGCCACCATCCTGCCGCCGCCATCCGACGCCCCACCGGTCGCGGGGTGAGCCAGGACGCCGTCGCGCAGTCCGCGGAGAGACCGACGACCGAGGAGGCGTCGGGCGGTCACGTGACCGCTGCTCCCGAAGAGTCAGAGGCCTAGCGCCTCGCGGTCCTCGGGAGCGGCGTCCACGAGGAGCCGCGACAGGGTCACGTTGAGGGCCCGGCAGATGTCCGGCATCTCGTGCATGGCTACCGTGCGGGCACCTGTCTCGACGGTCCAGACCACCTGACGGGTCCAGCCGAGACGGTCAGCGAGGTTCTCCTGCGTGAGGCCCTGCCGTGCGCGTTCTGCGCGGATGGCCTGCCGCAGCGTGAGGGCGAGGCGGTCCGACATGACGGGAACCGTGACAGGGTTCTTCGTCCGACGGCACTCGAAACTGGCGGAGTTCACTCCTCTGGCTTCACAAAGCTTCGAAGTCGAGCTAGCATCCCAGATGTCGAGTCAGGGTGGATGTCCCAAGCGCCCGGACACGCCGGCAACGGATGAGGGCCGCAGCCGGTGAGCGCCCGGGACCGCTCCGGCCCCCAAGCGGGACTGGTCCCTCACCACGGGGGGCCGGAGCGACCCAGCCCCGCCGACGTTCAGCGGCGCGGCAGCCGAACGCCGGACTGCACGACGACGTCGACGGCCTGTTCGACGAGTCCGTCACGCTCGGCGTCGGACATCCGGGCAACGTTGGCGCCCACGTACGCCACGTGGGTGTCGAGCACTGCCTGCGGTGGAACGCCCTCCGCAGCCGCGAGCTCGCCCAGCGCCATACGAATGACTCCCTCGACGATCCATGGTGGAATTCTCCGGTCGTCGGCG
>Ga0081539_10006317_pt1 | contig 11443 bp, 12 predicted proteins | sample TabmetS4T2R2_FD_71023 | JGI IMG/M metagenome (GOLD analysis project Ga0081539, IMG submission 71023) | Tabebuia heterophylla rhizosphere microbial communities from the University of Puerto Rico - S4T2R2 | ecosystem: Host-associated > Plants > Roots > Rhizosphere ...
CACGCGGTGCACGCCAGTTCCAGTTGCTCTCGGAACCATCACGTTCGGCCTGGGTGCGATAGCCTGTCGCCTGCACAAACTGCTGAAAGCGCGCATTGGTGACTTCGTATTTATCGATGTAGAAGGCGTCAAGATACACCTGGTGGCGCGGGATCTCCGGCTCAAAAAACGCGGTGAGCCCCTGGCCGCCCGCTGCGGCCGAGGGTGCCCAAAGCAGACGCGGGAGCAGGCGATCAATCTCGTCCTTATCACTCCCCATGATGAACTTTCCGGCGGGCACCAGTACCATCTCCGCCCCGTCGTTTCCGACAATGGTCGCGGGTGGCGGTGGACGTGGTACGTTCACCGGCCCTCGGGAAGTTCCCTGTGGTTGGCGCGGCTTCCCTTCCGCACTGCTAAGCGTCGCGCACACGAGGAGCGAGCAGACTGCCATCAGCACACTGCGGTACGTGATGTCCCACAGCATAGAACCCTCCTCTGTTGTGGGCAAACCGATGCCAACGTATGGCCTCCGAACCCTGGCGGCCGTGCCTGGAAGCAGGGGCATCTCGCCCTTCTGCCCCATACACATCAAGCTGCGGTCGCAAGGCACAGTGGTTACCAGGAGGGTCCACGCTGCCAGCGCAAGCCGAGTAGCGCTCACCTGGCGCTTTGACATCTTCCCCTCCCCAGCATTCCCAAGTCGCCCTTCCTGAGGCCGCCGCCCCAGGGCACCCCTGCGGCGCTACCCTCGCCCATGCCGAGACGCTTGTCCAGCCCGCGCCCCACCGTGCTGCGGGCCGCTCCGGCGGGGCCGCCGCCGCGCGCGGGCTGGGAGGGCGCCCAAAGACCGTTGGCATTTCCTATCCGCCAGCGCCAGGCCGCCGGCTCTGCGACGGAGCGGGCCCGCCCGCCGGCGCCTTCTATGATCGCGGCGCGCTCGGCCCCATCTCCCGCAGCTCCTCAGGTCTCTCCCTACTCTGGGCACCCTCGGCCGCAGCGGGCGGCCAGGCGCCCACCGCGAGTGTCCCAGCGCCCCAGGCCTCGTTCACGTCCTTATACCCTCCGTAGGCCGTGGGCTCAAGGACCTCCACCCGCTTCCCCCGCAGCGCCGCCTCCCGCGCCAGCGCGCGCCACTGCTGCTGCCCAGCGGCGTCCGCGTCCAGCGCGAAGACGAGCTCGCGTACCTCTCTGGCCCAGTCCCAGCGCCAGCCCTGCCCCCCAAAAATCGCCACGACGCGCGACACCCCAGCGGCCAGCAGCGCCAGCGCATCAAAGGCGCCTTCGCACACCCACAGCCGCCCGGCGCTGGCCGGCAGCGCGGCGGCGTGGAAATAGCCTTTGGCACCGGGCAGATGGTCATGCCGCTTGGCCTTGGGCACCTGCGCTGCAGTGCCGACCGCCCGGCCGTAGAGGTTCACCAGGCGGCCGTCCAGCGTCGTATGCGGAAACACCACGCGACCGCCGCGCCAGTCCCGAGCTGCATGCGGCCAGGTGCCCGGCGCCGCATAGCCCACGCCTAGCCGCTGCGCCCGCGCCAGCGGAATGCCGCGCTGCTCCAGGTATGCTTCGCCGCGGCTGCCCGGCAGGGCAGCCTGGAACGCGGCGATGTGCGGCTCCAGGTCCGGGCGCGCTGGGGCGGGCTCACGCGGTGCTGGGGGCATAGCGGCAGGCTGCTGCCTCGGCGGCGGGCGGTGCGGGGGACGCGGGCGGGCGGGAGGTCTCCGGAGCGCGGCCTGGCGCTGCTGCTCCTCGCGCCAGCGCTGGTGGGCTTCGGCCAGGGAGCCCCAGGCCCCACAGGCGAAGCACACGAAGCGGCCGCTACGCAGTTGCACCCGCAGGCTACGCTGGTGGTCGGAGCCGTGGAAGGGACACAGGGCGCGTAGCATGTGGCCGCCTGCGCCAGCAATCGGGCGGCAGGCCGCGAGCTCGGCTTCACTCAGTGTGAGGTTTGCACGGCTTGGTGATGGGTCAGTACGCATCGCTGTGCCTCGTCTCACGTGCTCCCTAGCGTCGGCCGGTACAGATGACACGCTTTAGCCGCCGCTGGCTGCCGGGGCCGCCACGGCCCCGGGCTGGGCGTGGGCCTGCCGGAGCTGGCGCATGAAGCGCCGGGCCTCGCGCTTCGCGGCGCGCCAGATCTCCTCCCCCTGCCGGTCATAGTCGTAGATCCAGACCATGCGCGGGAGCACGTCGATACTGGCTTTCCCGACTTTCTGCACGACGCTATCAGGATACCCGCTGACCGTCTTCACCAGCGTGTCGAGCTTGTGCTGGGCATTGGCGTGGCGCTTGAGTCGGCGGGTGATCTCGGCCTCCTGGGCCTTCAGCAGCGCCTGGAGTTCCTGGTTCAGGTGCGTTTGCTGTTTCCGCACCTGGGCCTGCTGGGCTTTGGGTGTGTCCTTGGGCCGCGGCAGGGCGCTGAGCTGGCCCTGCAGGGCCTGGACCTGCGCGGCGTATTGCGGCTCCACCTCCTGCGCGACCTGCGCCCGTTCCACCACCGGCGCGTGGGCCACGGCGGCGTGGGTGAGCTCGGCCACGGTCCCCAGGCAAGTCGCACACACCCGGAGGTACTCGGTCACCATGGCCATGACGTCCTTGGCCGCGGGCTCGCGCCAGGCCTGCTGGCTCCAGCGCTCATGGTGCCGGTCCGCCCACACGGGGAGACAGGCCATGACCTCGTCTAAGGCCTCCACCGCGCCCGTGGTCTGGAACCGCGCGCACGCCGTATGCAGCGCGTCTTCCCAGAAGCGGGTGATCGTGGTGCGTTCTTTGGCGGTCCAGGAGAAGCCATATGTCTGGTAGGTTTTCCCGGTGGCCTGCCTGAAGGCGGTGCGAAACGCCTGCTGCAGCGCGCGACGGACCTTGCTACAGGCCGGCCGGACCACGCCATACAGGGTGGCCAGCCGGGTGGCCTCCCCCTGGAGCAGCTCCAAGACATCCCGCAAGGGGGTCCAGCGCCCGCCAGCGTCCGTCAGCTGGTCGCGGAGCGGCAGCATGCGCTGGGCGAGCGTGAGGCACCGGCGGCTCTGCGCCAGCGTGTACCCGGCTTTCTTGGCCATGGCGCATGCCTGCGCCAGCAGGACAACCGCATAAAACGTGGGGGCGCTGAGGTCGTGCTCCAGCGCGGTGACGAGCGTCTCTAACTGCTGGAGGATCGCGTCCATCTCGGGTTCTGTCAGGGCGTCCATGGGTCTCCCTCTCGGCATGCGTATGCCTCGTGCTCCGTCGATCCCTACGACGAGGTCCAGCACAGACGGGAGGATGATGGCTCCTCGCTGCCCAGACCGCGCGTACCGTGGTGTGCCCGCGGGTGTGCTCCTCCCGCATCGTGCCGCGACCGGGGCGCACGATCAAGCCCACCTTGCCCGTCTCGCCGTGCCGGTTCTTGGCGATGGTCAGCTCCACCGCCCGCGCCGGCGGCGTGGCGCCGCGCTCCTGCGCCGCCGTGAAGCACAGGACCCCATCGGCGGCATACGCCAGATCGCCGCGTGCCTTGAGCGCATCGAGCGCTGCCGTGCCGTGGCCGGAGTTGCCGGCGCTGCGGTGGTGCGATGCCCGCGCCCGCCTGCTAGGGCGTCCGGCCTTCGCGCTGCCCCTGGGCGGCCTGCCACGCCGCAAAGTCGGGAAGCTGAAAATGCGTCGCCACGGCGTCCTCCACCGCATACCGGCGCAGCGTGGCCCGCCCAAAGGTCGCGGTATTGTCCCGCTCGAATTGCGCCGTGGCGGCCTCCTCAATGGCGGCCAGGACATCAGGCGGCGTGGTGGCCCGCAGCTGGGCCAGGCGCGCGGTGCGGGCGGCGTCGTACTGCTGGCGGCGCTGCTCGTCGGCTTGGGCGCGGCGCTGCTCGTCACGCGCGCGCTCCTCTGCGGCGGCGCGCTCCTGGGCCTGCGCATAGGCGGCGCGGGCGCGGGCGGTGTACTGCAAGATGCCGCCAAAGGTTTGCGGGCGGTAGTCCGTCTCCTGCGCCGCGGTGTAGCTGAAGTTGACCAGGTGCCGGGCCTGGTCCAGGCCGTACCGCGTCATGAGCGTGCGGGCCTGGGTGAGTTCCTTCGCGCTAGGGGTCACGTCGGGCGTGCCGTGAAAGCGCTGGTGAAAGGACTGCACGAGGGCGTGCGCCTGGGTGGTCAGCACGTCATCCGCGAGGGGGCTAGAGCCGGCAGGCGCGGCTGCAGCCTGGGCCGTGCGCGGTGGGGCGCCAGCGGTGGGAGCCGGGCACTTGGGGTTGCAGGCCGCGTATTCGGCGTGCGCTTTTGGGCCAGGGACGTAATACATCAGCCAGTCAGGGAGGACCTCGCCAGCGCAGACCGCCTCGTACCAGACGCGTGCGAGGTAGCCGGAGGTCAGATGGGGCTTATGAATTTTGTACATCTGTTTTTTCACACGGTCGTAGTCCGTGTAGCGCTGTTGGGCAGCGAAGGTGCAATACTCGGAGTACAGTAGCTTGGCGTGGGGATGGCCGTACTTGAGAGCGGTGAAGAGCTTCGCGCTAATGATTTCATAGCAGCGTTGGGCGGCTGGAGGGAGGGCTTGTAGGTAGTCATAGTCCAGCGGCCGCGTGGGGGCGCTATTGAGGACCTCCCAATACGGCTCGTTGAGGAGGAGATAGACGGCGTCGGCTTGCGTGCCGTCGGGCAGCCGCTCGCCCGTGAAGATAATACTGTAGCGGGTGAAGCCGGCTTCGAGGGTCCGTACGGTGCCATCGGTGGCAGTATAGCGGAGTTTGGCGATGATATAGGCCCCGGCGTTTTGATGGGCGGCTTTGCGCAGGTCCTTGACTGCCTTCCCAATACTGAAGCCGAGTTGGTGTCCGATCTCACGCGCACTTCCCAACCGGATGAGCCTGGGGAGTGGGCGCCCCAGTGCATCGAGCTTTTTGTTAATCACCAGCGTATCCAACTTATACGCCAGCTGGCGGGGGGTCCCGAAGGCTGGGTTGGGGGCTACCTGCCACGAACACTCCACCTGGCCCTGGGCATTGGTGAGGGTGATGTGAATCTGCACCTCGCCCTTTTTCGAGAGGTTGTGAATGGGAAACCGCGCCAGCACGGTGTCCGTCCGGATGAGGTTGAGGGGTACGAGGGCCGTGGAGGGGGAGACTCCGGCTGGGGGGCGCGGTGGGGGAGCAGAGGTCGTCATAGGGTGCGTCCTCTCCATGGGTGGGGGTATGGTATGCCTGACACACGCTGTCTGTGTGTGTCTAAGAAAGTCTAAGAAAGTCTAGGGGACCGGAACGTCAAGAAAATCAATGGACAACCAACCGCTGCGTCTCCTCAAAGTGAACGCTGCGTCTCCTCAAAGTGAACGCTGCGTCTCCTCAAAGTGAACGCCTGCGTCTCCTCAAAGTGAACGCCCAGCACTCCTACGAACTGCACAGCACGGGGTCGACTCCACGCCGCCGGAGCCAGGCGCGAAAGATGACTTCTCCCTGGGGCGATAGGGCTACGGCCACGTCTTCGTCGGTGCCATCGGCAGTGGGGGTAAACTCGCAGGCGTCAAAGAGGGTAAAGGCCGGCCCGAGCAGGGTTGGCAGTTCGTGCGGGAGCACCCACGGGGAGAGGTCTTCCAGGAAGCCTTGCAGGGCCTGCTGGTGGGCCGCCGCCGTCGGGGCATCCATGGTGCGTTGGAGCAGGTCGCCGAAGAAGTGCCTGAGCAGGGTCGCATAGTACGGGGTCTGGGATGCCATCGCCTCCCTCCTCCTCTCACCGTCGAAAGACCTTCACGAGCCATAGTAACACGACACACAGCATGTTACGTCTCCTCACAGTCCCCCCCCGCGTCTCCTCAAAGTGAACGCCTGCGTCCCTTCAACGCCCCCGGCGCGCCTCGGCCAGGGGGGCCCGGACCCGGCGCGCCGGCCTGCTGGCCTCACACCTCCACCGGCACCGCCAGGGCCGGGTTCTGCTGCAGGCGCTCGACGAGATGCGCATAGCGCGCCGTCGTGCGGGGATCGGCATGCCCGAGCATGTGCTGCACGGCGCGCAGATCGCGCGTGTATTTATAGGCCAGCGTCGCCGCCGTGTGCCGCAGGGCGTGGTCCGAGACCCCGGGCCGCTTGAGCCCGGCCTGGCGCAGGTAGCCATCGACCACGTGGCGAATGCCGCGCCGCGACAGGCGCTGGCCCCCAGCGCGGTTGCCCATCGCGGTGAGCAGGGGGGTGCCGGCGGCATCGCGGGCGACTGGCCCGCGGGCGTCGAGATACGTCTGGAGCACGGCCGCTAGATCGGGCCGCAGCGGCAACAGACGATCGCGCGTCTTGCCCCGCACGCGCAAGACCACCGGCTCCCCACTGTAGAGATCCTCGACGTTCGCGCGCGTGATCTCGACCGTGCGTAACCCCTGCACCCCCAAGAGGGCCAGCAGCATCCGGTCGCGCAGCGCGGGCACCGTGGCCGTATGCGGCACGGCCGCCAGGAGCCGCAGCAGTTCCCCTTCGGCTAGGCAGGGCAGGAGCTCCACGGCGCGGCGATCGCGCGGCGGGTGCACCCCCAGGGCCGGATTGTCCGCCCGCAGGCCCTCGACAACTGCGGCCGCATAGAAGCGGCGGAGCACGGCCAGCTTGTGTGCAATACTGGCCGGCTGATAGCCCGCCTCCACCAACGCCTGGCGGTAGGCTTTGACGGCCGTCGTGGGTGCGGTGGCGAGACAGCAGGCCTGCGCCTGGCACCACGCTGCCCAGGCGCGCACCTGCCCCCAGTAGCCGCGCTGCGTATCCAGGGCCGCGGCGCCCTGCGCCACCTCCAGGCGCAGGAAGGTCGCGAAGGCCTGGCCCACCACCGTGTCAGTCACCGGCTGTGAGCTACACACGGGGCAACACGCCGCGGGCCGCGCCGGGCGCGGGTGGGGGTGCACCAGACGGAGGGCGGGGGCGCTCACAGCGCGGGGCGGCATGGTGTTCCTCCCCCCTGGCGGGCATCCGGTGGCGGGGCTACTACCGACAAGACCAATTGTCGGCAGTAGGGACAGCGGCTACCGGGGGCTGGGGGACTCGGTCGCATGGGCGCGCTCCAGCAGGTCGTGCACGGCTTCGCGGACGAGTTCCGAGACGCCCGTCGACTTGGCGCCCTCAGCACGGCGGGCGAGGCCGAGCAGGCGGAGGTCCCGCAGCATGTCGAGGGGGAGGGTGATCGTGACTTTCTGGAAATCCCCGCGCTCGCCGCGGGCCGGGTTGGGGAGGCGGGGCGCGCGGGCGCTGGACGCCGCCGGGGGTGCTGGGGCCTCGGGGGCGGGAGCGGCCGTCTGGAGGTCGGTCGCGAGTTGCTGCAACCGCGCTTTGGTCCGTTTGGGACTCATAGGGTCAATCTCCTCAGCGTATGCTGGGCGAGCGCCGCAAACTCGGCGGCGGCCGGGCTGGTCTTGGCGTAGGTGCCGACCGTTTGCCCGAGGACAATGGCTTCCACGAGGGCGACGCGCTGCGTGATCGCCGGCGCCACCGGTTCCCCGAGGGCCGCCAGCGCGCCCGGCAAGTCCCGGGCCAGGATGGTCTGCGGCAGGAGCTTGGAGGGCACCAGCGAGATGAGCGGCTTGTGCCTGCCCCGCAGGGTGCGCGCCTCCTGGGCGGTGGCCACGGCCTGCTTGGCCGCCCACAGGTCCAGGGGGCTTGGCGTCACCGGCACCAGGACCACGTCCGCCAACAGGGCCGCCACCAGGGCGGGATCGGACAATTCCGGGGGGCAATCGATGACCACGAGCGTCGCCTGGGCTGCCTGGGCCCGCTGCTCCAGCGCCGCCTTGAACTGGGGCGCGCCGGCGTCAGCCTGGAGCGGGTGCACGACCAGGGGGAGCGATGCCAGCCCCGAGCCGCCCGCCGTCTGCCCTTGCTGCGCCCACTGGGTGGCCGATTGCTGGGGATCGGCGTCAATGAGCACCACCCGCTGCCCCTGCTCCGCCAGCGTCGCGGCCAGATTCAGCGCAATGGTGGTTTTGCCCACCCCACCTTTCAGGTTGATGACGCTAATGATCTGCACTGGCGCGGCTCCTCGTCCCCTGGGGTCCCTCACGGCCGACAGTATACACGAAAACCGCGAAACACGGAGACACGAATTTCAGGAAATATGTCTTTCCAGGTTTCCTCACGTATATATATGTAGGAATATGGCTGGCACCCACACCCAGGACTGCAGGGCCGCCGGCAGCCGGGCATATCCTGGCGGGCGCCTGGCGGGCCGGTCTCCGACACGGCCAAGCCGTGCGAGCAGCTGACCTAGATATATGTTAATACATAAAGACGTATAGACTTATTTCTGTAAAATATTCTTTCCTTGTTTCAATCTTTCCATGATGGCGTCGGGCTGGCCCCCACCCCTCGGGCTGGGCTGGCCCTTGATCGTGTGCAACATACCGCCAGTTCTCCTCTGAAACACCGATAGTCTTTGGTGATCTTTGCCTTCCAGCGGCGGGGCGCGGGGCCTTGCGCGTGCGTGCCGTGGTACACTGGATCTGCACAGGCAACGAACGGAGCCGCGGGGCCTTGCGCGTGCGTGCCGTGGCCATCGGCCGCCCGTCAGGGCGCTGGTCCGGCGCTCGGGGGTGGCTCAGGCGCAGGGGGTGGGAGCAAGGGGATGACGTCAATGAGGGCCGCGAATGGGCTGAAGTCGTCCGTGTTGTTGGTGAGGAGCCGCCGCACCCCATAGACCAGCATGGTGGCCACAATATTCGCATCATGGATGCGCCGGCCGCGCGTCGGGACCTCGAGCAGCAACGCCAGCAGGCGCGTGGTCACCTCGGGCCCCTCGTTGGCCACGCGAAAGCGCTGTTGAAACTGCCGGACCTGGGCCACTACCGTCTCCAGGGAGGGGGGAATGGGAAACTGCTGCGGACGCGTGAGGCTCACCAGATATTCGCGCAAGACCTGCCGACTGACCCACAGCGGCGCGCCAGCGGCCTCGTGCTCCACGATGGCGGCCTGCGCCTCCTGATGCCAGGGCGCTTCAGCGACGTGGGCGTACACCAGCACATTGGTATCCACAAACAGGGGCTCAGCGTCCCTCGTCGCCATACATGTCCTCACGGCGTAGGGAGAGACCAGCCGGCCAGGCGCCCACGTGAATGACGGGGAAGTCGTGGCGCTGGCGCGCCTCTGGTAGGCTCGGTTGGTCGTCAATCCAGACCACCACGTGGTGCGGCCCGGGCGGGATGTCGGGGGGGACCTGCACGGTGAGCGTCCCCTCGGCCGTAATCGTCGCCGTTGTTTCGATCGTACGCATGGGGCTTTCTCCTGTCGGGGCTCCGGGCTCGTCGGGATACGGCTGCGCCTCGCGGAAGGCGCGGCCCAAGGCAATCACCTCCGCAAACGCGGGGTCATCTTTGAACGACCCGCTCATCGCGTCGAGCCAATTCGGGCGAGGAGCCAGGGTGGCGAGACGGCGTTGTATCTCTTGGAGTGCCGCTTCCACCGCCAGCAAGCGTGCTTCAAGCTCGGTCTGGGGCATCATCCCGGTCTGTCCTTTCACTGTGTCTGCTCTCAGTGTGCCCTCCTAAGCGTGCTCTGGCGCCAGCCGGTGGCCGCCGCTGAGCTGGCGCTGCAGCGGACAGGTGGCAGCGCGCGCCCGCCGCGTGCTGGCGTGGCTCAGCAGCCGGCGGGTGGTGGCTCGCACTCGTTGAGTCGCAACGGTACGGATACACAAATTTACGTAAATTCTTCTTTAATTTTTTACCTACTTCCTTACTTATACATGTAGGAGTATGGCTGGTCCCCGTACCCTGGCCTGTAGGGCCTCTGGTAGACGCCCGGCAGCCAGGCTCACCCGGACGTGCCCTCCGCAGGGAGGGTGCCTGGCTCGCAGGACTCAGAGGCGGCCAGGTCGTGAAAGCGGGTGATCCGGACCACCCCCTCCGGAAACCTGGCCGTGATCTCCAGGGCGCCGCCCATGGCCTCGATGAAGCTGCGCAGCGTGCTGATGTACAGATCCGTCCGGCGTTCGAGTTTGGCGAGACTCGCCGGCGTGCCCTGCCCAATCGTCGTCAAGTGCTCGTGGGCCCGGTGACGGGCCTGCTGGAGCTCCTGGAGCGGCATCGCGGCCAGCATGGCCTGCATCTTCTGCTCTGCAGCCGCTTGGGCTTCGGGGGACATCTTCTCCCATAGGGAGCGGAATGGTTTAGGCATCGCGCAACCCCTCTTGGCGCAGCAGTTGGAGATGGTCGTCATACAGGCGATCGGCGATGGGCACCACGCGCTCATACCACCGATCATCGCCCGTTTTGTCGCCGCCGAGCAGTAACAGGGCGATCCGCCGGGGATCAAAGGCGTACAGCACACGATAGGGCCGCCCCTGGTGTTGGATGCGGAGCTCGCGCATATGGCCGTGCTTGGAGCTCTCGACGCCCGAACTATACGGATACCCCAAGGTCGGGCCTTTGGCTTCGAGCAGCCGCACACCGGCGCCCACGTCGATCTGTTCCGCGGCGGTCAAGGCGTCCCACCACGTACCGAACTCATTCGTGTATTCGACGTCCCAGGCCATGCGGTCTCCCACCAAAGATAGGTTCACCCCAGCACAGTCTCTGGGTCGCCGGAGACGGCCGTGTCGAGCCCACCCCACGCCGTCTGTCGCGCCACCCGCCGCGGACCTGACAATGCAGCGGACGGCGATAGCGGTCGCTTGCACCCACCCGGTCCGCGGGGCGTTGCTCGGTCCGCTGGCGCGCTGGCGGGCTGCGTCGACCTCGAATTGGGCCGCTTGAGCGACGAGGCGTTGCGGGCCCACATCCGGCTGTTGGAGACCATCCGCCGCCAGACCGAACTGGTCGCGGCCCGTCATTACGCCGAATTGGACCGGCGCTCCCGCCAGGCCAACGGGGGTCGCAGCGCGGTGTCGGCCGAGTTGGGCGCCGAGTTCGGGTGGTCGGCCCGGGAGATGCGCCGCCGCCATGCGACAGCGACGACCCTGGAGCGGGTGCCCGACGCGGCCGGCGCCCTGGCCAGCGGCGCGATCTCCACCGAGCATGTCGATGTGCTGGCCACCGCCAAACACGTCGATGCCGCGGTGGCGGGGCGGTTGATCGTGGACGCCAAGTCGATGCCGGTCGACGAGTTCCGTCGCTATGTGCGCCACCAGGTGATGCGCGCGGCCGGTGACGACGGCGCGGCGGAAGCCGAGCGGCTCTACCAGCGCCGTGACGTGGTGGTCAGCGACCACGACGACGGCACCGTGGTGGTGCACGCGCAGCTCGACCCGGCCAACGGTGACCTCGTGCGCAGCGCGCTCACCACCATGATCGACGAACAATGGCGGGCCGAGCACCCCGACCGGGCGCCCAGCCTGCTGGAGCGGGCCCCGCACGGCCAACGCATGGCCGACGCGCTCATCGAGATCTGCCGCCGCTACGTCGATGGACACCCCAGCGACCAACCAGCCCAATCCCGCCCCGAGCTGGTCGTGTTGTGCGACTACGACACCCTCGTCCACAAGTTGCACGATCACAGCACCTGCGAAACCACCTGGGGCACCCCACTGGCTCCCG
>Ga0081539_10006318_pt1 | contig 11443 bp, 11 predicted proteins | sample TabmetS4T2R2_FD_71023 | JGI IMG/M metagenome (GOLD analysis project Ga0081539, IMG submission 71023) | Tabebuia heterophylla rhizosphere microbial communities from the University of Puerto Rico - S4T2R2 | ecosystem: Host-associated > Plants > Roots > Rhizosphere ...
CGCCCCGCCGGTGACGAGCACCGCGCGGTCGTTCAGTCCGGCACCGAGCTCCCAGCTCACGCCGCGACGCTCTCAAGCCGTCCGCTGCGGGCGCTGCGATAGGCCGCGTCGAGGAGCTCGACCGTGCGCGCGGCCAGCTCGCCCGGCGAGTGGTTGACCACGTCGCGGCCGAGCGCGAGGTCGACCAGCGTGTCGGGCGGCCCGACGCAGTCGTAGGCGCCGTCGCCGGGCGCGAGGTCGAGGCGCACGTCGATGCGCCCGCGATCGGTCCACAGCCAGCCGATCTCGCGCTCGACGTCGACGTGGACCTGCCCGTCGGAGCCGATGGCGCGCACCTCGAGCTGGTGCTTGTTGCCCCCGGCCCCCTCGTGAGCCGAGCCGCCGGCGACGGTGCCGATCGCCCCGCCCTCGTAGCGCACGCTGATCGCGTCGTGCAGCTCGACGGGAGCATCCAGCGGCGCCGACATCAAGGCGAAGGCGGCCTCGCCGCGCAGCCCGGTGAGCCACAGCGCCAGGCCGAGCGCATGGCTGAGCTGAGCCTGCGCGTAGCCGCCGCCCGACAACGCCGGGTCGGTCCATGTCCCCTGCTCGGGCACCGCCTCCGGCGAGGCGTCGGGATAGGCGCCGGTGTTCGAGAGCAGCGCGCGGGTGACCGACGCCATGTGGACCATCATCTGCTCGACGCGGCCGATGCCGTGGTCCTCCATCAGGCGCTTCATGTCGCGGACCATCGGCTTGTGGTTCCAGCCGAAGGCGACGACGAGGTGGCGATCGAGGCGCTCGGCGGTCTCGACGAGGTCCCACGCGTCGGCCGGCGCGATCGTGAACGGCTTCTCGACGAGGACGTGGGCGCCGGCCTCCATGGCCGCCTTGGCGTGCTCGTGGTGCAGACCGGTCGGGCTCGAGACCAGGCAGATGTCCACCCCGGCGTCGAGGACGGCGCGGTAGTCCTCGCTGGCCACGCGAAACCCGTAGTCGGCGCGGACCTTCTCGAGGAGCTCGCGCCCGTGGCGAGCGACCGCCACGAACTCGACCTCCTCGCGCCTGGCGAGGTTCGGCAGGTGCGAGGCCAGCGCCCACGAGCCGGCGCCGATCACTCCCAGCCGCAGCTTGCTCATCGCGTCATCCTCGTACTCGATAGCGGTCGACGACGGTCTCGTCGACCTCGATCCCCAGCCCGGGCCGGTCCGGCACCGGCCACCACCCGTCGCGCGGCGCGTACACCGTGTCGCCGGCGAGCTCGTGCTGCATCGGGTTGCGCAGCGGCTTGGTCTCGAAGACGCGGCACGCCGGCATCGCCCACGAGACGGCGAGGCTCGCCGCGAGCACGATCGCGCTCGACCACGAGTGGGCGTTGGCCTGGACCCCGCGCGCCTCGGCCAGGCGGCACGCGCGCACGAAGCCGGTGATGCCCTCGGCGCGGCCCGGGTCGATGCCGACGACGTCGCAGGTCCCCGATTCGACGACGCGCTGCAGCCCGCGGACGTTCCACTCGCGCTCGCCGTAGGCGATGCGCGCGGCGGTCTTCGCCCGCAGCGTCGCGTAGCCGTCGGGATCGTCGGCGCCCAGCGGCTCCTCGATCCAGTGCAGCCCGTGCTCCTCGAAGGCGCGGGTACGGGCGACCGCCTCGGCCACCGTCCAGCGGACGCGCACCCCGAGATCGACCATGAGCAGCGGCTCTGGGCCGATCGCCTCGCGCACCGCGGCGACGAAGGCCACGTCGCGATCGTGATCGAAGCCGAGGTTGGCCTCGCCGCGCTTGCCGAACCCGATCTTCACGCCGCGCGCTCCGTCGCGGACCCACCCGGCGATCTGCTCGGCCATCTCGTCGATCGAAGCGCGCGTGGCGTGCGCGGAGGCGATCGCGGGCAGGGCGTCGTGCACCGGCCCGCCGAGGAGGTCGACCAGTGGGCGCCCGAGCGCCTGGCCGCGCAGATCCCACAGCGCGATGTCGATCGCCGCGAGCGCGAACGAGGCGATGCCGGCGCCGCCGTACCACCACATGTGCTCGCGCAGGTCGCGCCAGATCGCCTCGGTCTGGACGGGGTCGCGGCCGACCACGAGCGGCGCGACGCCATGGACGAGCTCGGCCGTGGCGCGCGAGGCCTCCGGCCACATCGTCACCGCCTCGCCCCAGCCGACCAGTCCGTCGTCGGTCGTGACCTTCACGAGGCAGAGGTGGCGCTCGGCGTCGTGGTCGTTGGGCTCGGGATAGGCGACCGGGATCGGCTCGACGCTCGCGACCGTCATCGATCGGCGAAGCGCAGGCGCAGCTGATCGAACGAGACGGCGAGGATGAGCAGGGTTCCGCGAGCGACGTCCTGCCAGAACGAGTTGACGCTCAGCAGCGTCAGCCCGTTGTTGAGCACGGCGATCACCAGCAGGCCGAAGAGCGTGCCGAGCATGGTGCCGCGCCCGCCGGAGAGGCTGGCGCCGCCGAGGACGACCGCGGTGATGACCGACAGCTCCAGGCCGTTGCCGGCCTGCGTGGACGCCGCGCTGAGCTGCGAGACGTTGATGAGCGCGGCCAGCGCGACGCACAGCCCGGAGAGCACGAAGGCGGCGAAGATCAGGCGCTTGGTGCGGATGCCGGCCAGGCGGGCGGCGACCGGATTGGCGCCGATCGCGTACATCGAGCGCCCGAAGACCGTGTAGCGCATCACCCCCGCGAAGACGATCACGACGACGGCGAAGATGATCACCGGCAGCGGGATGTCGAACAGCGGACGCGAGGTGCCAAGGCCGGAGAAGTCGTTGAGCGGCAGCGTCTGGCCGTCGGCGATGACGCGCGCGAGGCCGACGAAGGCGGCCAGCGTGCCGAGCGTGGTGATGAGCGGGTTGACGCCGACGACGGTCACCAGGGTGCCGTTGATCGCGCCGAGGAGCAGGCCGGCGGCGACCGCGCACAGCACACCGGCGAGCAGGCCCTGGCGTTCGGCGACGTAGGCCATGACGATGCCGGCGAAGGTCAGGCCCGAGCCGACGGAGAGGTCGAACTGGCCCGCCACGAGCAGCAGCGTCGCGGGCGCGGCGATGATGCCGGTGATCGCCGCCGCCGTGAGGATGTTGAGGAAGTTGTCGTACTCGAGGAAGAACTCCGATTTGATCGCGAAGAAGATGCACAGGCCGATCAGCAGCACCGCGAGTGGTGCGATGTCGGGGATGCGCGCCAGCAGCGGCTTGCGCCGCGCCGGCGCGCCGACGGTCTGCTCGCCGGCGATCGGCCCTGCCATCTCCTCGGCCGCGGGCATGGTCATCGGCCGCCCACCTCCTCGGTCAGTCGCTCGGTCGTGATCTGCTCGTCGGCGAGGTCGGCGACGATGCGTCCGCGCGCCATCACCACCGCGCGATCGGCGAGCTGGACGACCTCCTCGTAATCGGAGGTGGCGACCAGCACCGCCACGCCGCGCGCGGCCAGCGCGCGGATCGAACGGTAGATCTCGGCGCGCGCGCCGACGTCGACGCCGCGGGTCGGCTCGATCAGCACGAGCACGCGCGACTCGCGCTCGAGCCAGCGGCCCAGGAGCACCTTCTGCTGATTGCCGCCCGAGAGCGTGGCCAACGGCTGCGCCGGGTCGTTGCGCGAGCGGATGTGCAGCTCGTCGTGCCAGCGGCGGTAGGTCGCCGCCTCGCGCCGCGCGGTGATGAAGCCGCGATCCGACAGCCGCGACCAGGACGGCGCCGAGAGGTTCTCGGCCACCGACAGGACCATGAAGGCGGCCTCACGCTGGCGGTCGGCGGGGAGCAGGCCGACGCCCGCGGCGATCGCGTCGGCGGGGCCGCGCAGCTGCTTGCGCTCGCCGTCGAGCTCCAGCGACCCGGCGGTCAGCGGCCGCATGCCGAAGACCGACTGCGCGACCTCGGCGATGCCCGAGCCGACCTTCCCGTACAGGGCCACGACCTCCCCGGGCCGGACCTCGAGCGCGACGTCGCTGAAGCACCCGTCGACCGACGCGCCGGCCAGGCGCACCCGCGGTGAAGCCGACTCCGGCGCCTTGACGTCGGCGGGCCGCGCGACATCCCCGATCGATCGACCGACCATCGCGGAGACGAGGTCGCGGCGCGACATGCCGGCGGCGGGGCCCTCGAGCACGACGGCGCCGTCGCGCAGCACGGCGACCCGGTCGGCGATCTCGCGGACCTCGTCGAGCCGGTGGGTGATGTAGACGAGCGCGACGCCCTGATCGCGCAGCCGGCGCACGAAGCGGAAGAGGCGCTCTGTCTCCTGACTGGAGAGCGCCGCGGTCGGCTCGTCGAGGATCAGGCAACGGGCGCGATCCGAGAGCGCGCGGGCGATCTCGACGATCTGGCGCTCGCTGACGCTGAGGCCCGCCACCGGCGCGTCGAGGTCGAGATCGACGTCGAGCTGCTCGAGCACCTTCGCGGCCCGTTCGCGTACCACGCGCCAGCGGACGATCGGTCCCCGCGTCGGCCAGCGGCCCAGCGATATGTTCTCGGCCACCGTCAGCGTCGGGGCGTCGGCGAGCTCCTGGAAGATCATCCGCACGCCGGCCTGGCGGGCGCTGACCGGGGTCAGGGCGTCGAAGCGGTCGCCGCCGATGACCACCTCGCCCGCGTCGGGCTGGTGGTCGCCGGCCATGATCTTGACCAGCGTCGACTTGCCGGCGCCGTTCTCGCCGAGGAGCGCAACGACCTCGCCCCCGGCGGCGTCGAGGTCCACGCCGTGGAGCACCTCGACGCCGCCGAAGGCCTTCCGGATCCCACGGGCCTGGAGGCGGAAGGGGTCGGTCACTCAGATGATCGCGTTCGTGGCCCGCGCGGGCGGACAGATGGTCGTGGGGGTCGCGGACGCGATCATCTAGCAGTCCTTGGGCGAGTAGACCTGGTCGATGTTGTCCTTGGTGATGAGCTGGTGGGGCACGAGCAGCTCGTTGGGGATCTTCTCGCCCTTGGCCGCCTTGATGAGGTACGGGATGCCGATCTCGCCGTAGCGCTCGGGGAAGTAGCCGACGTCCGCGACCCAGTTCGGGTTGCTCTTGATCTGGCACCAGGCCGAGGGGTCGGCGCCTTGGGCGGAGAGGTAGATGTCGTTGGATCGGCCCGCGGTCTTCGCGGCGGCGACCGCACCCAGCGCCCCGTCGTCGTTGAGCGCGACGACGACGATCTTGTGCTGGCCGGGCAGCGCGGTCAGCGTGTCGGTCATCTTCGTGCGGGCCGCGTCGGTGCGGTCGGCGTCGAGCACCTTCTCGTGCTTGAGGGCACCGGGGCACACGGACTGGAAGCCCTTGCGGTAGCCGCCCATGCGCTGCGCGGACGCGTCCGGCGAGGCGGTGGACTCGAGCGACACGTAGGCGTCGTAGTCGCAGTTCCACTTCTCCTTGGCGAACTTGCCCATCGCCTGCCCGCCGAGGAAGCCCGCGTACTCGTTGGCCGCGCCCATGAAGGAGGTCTCGCACGGCTTCTGCACGATGTCGACGGCGATGACCGGCCCGCTCGGGCCCGCCTTGCAGATCGCCGCGGCGAGCTTCTGGTCGACCTGGAAGTTCAGGTAGGCCTGCACGCCCTGGGTCTTGAAGTTCTTGGCGCAGTCGAGCGCCTGCTGGCCGTCCAGGCGCGAGTCGCACACGACGAGCGTGGCGCCCGCCTCCTGGGCGTTCTTCTTCATGCTGTCGGTGACGAGCTTGGAGAACGGCACCTGGTCGCCCAGCGCGATGAAGCCGAGCTTCAGGCCCTTGCCGCTGCCCGCGGTCGGGGTCTGGAAGTCGACGATGCCCTTCTTGGAGACCGCCGGCTGGGCCGCCGGGGCCGTCGTCGCGGCCTGCGTGGCCGCCGCGCCCTGGGTCGAGCCTCCGTCGTCGCTGCTGCCGCAGGCGGCCAGCGCGAGCGCCGCGAGCCCGACGGACGCCGCGGCGGCGCCGAGGCGCCGTCGACGAGCGCTGCGGCGGCGAGTCTGATCTGCGATCTGCACTGGCGTTCTCCTCCTGCTGACCTCAGCGGCGATTGCAAACGATTCCGGAAACGTAACCGCCGTGTTGTGCCGTGTCAACCGCGGCGCCCCGCCTTCAGTCGAGGTGCCAGACCTCCTCGGCCGCGAAGAGGTTGCCTTCGGCGTCCGTCAGCCGCTCGATGACGTCCTCGAACCAGGCGGCCCACCGGGCGTTGACCTCGGTGGCGCCGACTCGCCCGAATGCCGTGGCGGCGTCGGGCTCGCACTCGCAATAGGCGATGACGTGCCGCCCGCGGCGGAACAGCGTGTAGTTGGAGATGCCGGCATCCTTCAGAGCCCGGACGAGCTCGGGCCAGATCTCGTCGTGGCGGCGCTTGTACTCGTCCTCGCGGCCCTCGATGAGCTCGAACGTGAAGCAGTAGCGCTCCATCATCGCTCCTTCGATTGTGGAATCGTTACCGGGATCGTAACGACGGTCAGTAGGCGAGCGTTCGCCGGATCGCGTCGGCGATGCGCTCGACGCTGGGCATCCACGCCGCCTCCAGGCCTCCCGAGTAAGGGACCGGCGTCTCGTCGGTCCCGAGCAGCAGCGGCGGGGCGTCGAGCGCCTCGAAGCGCTCCTGCAGCACCCGCGCGATGAGCGTCGCGCCCCAGCTGCCGCCCGGCGGCGCCTCCTGCACGACCACGAGATGGTTGGTCGCGTCGAGGCTCTCGATCACGGGCGCGAGGTCGAGCGGGACGAGCGTGCGCGGGTCGATGACCTCGACGGAGACGCCCTCGGCGGAGAGCGCCTCGGCCGCCTCGAGGGCTAGATGGAGCATGAGCTGCGTCGCCACGACGGTCGCATGCGCGCCGCGGCGCACGACCTGGGCGCGGCCGATCGCGGCCGGCGCGACGTCGTCGGGCAGCTCGCCCTTGACGTTGAACAGCCCCTTGTGCTCGAAGTACAGGACGGGATCGGGATCGCGCACCGCCGCGCGCAGCAGGGCGTAGGCGTCGACGGGCGTCGCCGGCACGACGATCTTCAGGCCGGGCACGTTGAGGAACCAGTTCTCGACCGCCTGGGAATGCTGGGAGCCGAAGCCGGTGCCGGCGCCGTTGGCCATGCGCACGGTGACGGGGACGGTGACCTGCCCGCCCGTCATGTAGCGGTACTTGGCCAGCTCGTTGGCGATCTGGTCGAAGCACACGCCGGCGAAGTCGGCGAACATGATCTCGGCCAGCGGGCGCAGGCCCTGCACCGCGGCGCCGATCGCCGTGCCGATGATCGCCTGCTCGGAGATCGGCGTGTCGAGCACGCGGCGCGGGCCGAACCGCTCGTAGAGCCCGTCGGTCGTCTTGAACGCTCCGCCCGCCGCACCGACGTCCTCGCCGATGACGAAGACGTCCTCGTCGGCTTCGAGCTCGTCGGCCATGGCGCGCGTGATGGCCTGCTTGTAGGTGATGGTCATGCGTAGACGTGCTCCAGACGGGCCTCGGGATCGGGGTCGCTCCAGCCTTTGGCCCGCTCCAGCGCCGCCTCGACGGCCGCCTGGGCATCGGCATGGACCTCCTCGATGCGCTCGTCGGGGACGCCGGCTTCGCGCAGCGCCCGCTCGTGGACAGCGATCGGGTCGCGCTCGAGCCACGCGTCGAGCTCGCCCTCGGGGCGGTAGGTGGCCGGATCGGAGCGCGAATGGCCCTTCTGGCGGTAGGTGAGCGCCTCCACCAGCGTCGGGCCTTCGCCGGCCCGCGCGCGCTGCGCCGCTTCGTCGACGCACTCGCGCACCGCGAGGACGTCGTTGCCGTCCACGCGCGCCTTGGCCATCGCGTAGGCGTCGGCGCGGTCGGCGAGCCGCTCGATCGGCGTGGTGGTCGCGATCGGCGAGTACTCGCCGTAGAGGTTGTTCTCGCAGACGAAGATCGCCGGCAGCTTCCAGATCGACGCGAGGTTGAGCGCCTCGTGGAAGGCGCCGATGTTCGTCGAGCCGTCGCCGAAGAAGCACAGGCTGACCTCGTCGGTGCCGCGGTAGTGCGCGGCGAACGCGGCGCCGACGGTGATCGGCAGATGGGCGCCGACGATGGCGAAGGAGCCGAGCGCGCCGACGCCGACGTCGGTCAGATGCATCGAGCCGCCCTTGCCGCCGCACAGGCCCTCCGCCTTGCCGAGGATCTCGGCGAACGAGCGATCGAGCGGCGCTCCCATCGCCAGGACGGCACCGTGGCCGCGGTAGGTGCAGGTCATGGTGTCGCCGGGCCGCAGCGCCCGGCACGCGCCGACCACGACCGCCTCCTGGCCCTGGCACAGATGCGTCGAGCCGCGCACCAGCCCTTGGGCGAACATGCGATGGCACTCGTCCTCGAACAGGCGTATCTCGGCCATCGCGCGGAGCAGGTCGAGGCGGTCGTCGAGCGATCGCGGGTCGGCGGGCCGGACCTCGGGGGTGGTCATCGCGGGCTGTCTCCTGGAGTCACGAGGCCGCGCGCAGCTCGGCCGCTTCTGTGGGCGTTGTCTTCTGGGATCACGAGGCCGCGCGAAGCTCGGCCCCGTTCGGGGGCGTTTCGGGGATCGCCCGGCGGGCGGCGCGGCGGACCGCGTCGCGAAGGTGGTCGGCGTGCGCCTCGAAGCGGCTGCTGGGCGCCGAGAGCGAGTAGGCGCCGACCAGCGCCTGGCCAGCCATGATCGCAGCGGCCACGCAGCTGACCTCCTCGACGAGCTCCTCGCGGTCGACCGCCGTGCCGGCGGCGCGGATCGCCTCGAGCTCGGCGGCGAGCGCCTCCGGGTCTGAGATCGTCGCCCCGGTGAGCGCGCGCGGAGGGTGCGCCGCGAGGTAGCGCTCGCGCAACTCGGGCCTCGCCATGGCGAGCAGGACCTTGCCGCCCGCTCGGGCGTGCGCGTCGCGATAGGGCCCGCGCTCGACCTCGGCGACGCGGACCGCGTGCGCGCCTTCGCGCCCGGCGAGCACGACGATCTCCTCGCCGCGCCAGGCGACGAGGTACGCCGTCTCCCCCGTCTCGGCGGCCAGGGCGTGCAGCGGCTCGAGCAGGTAGTCCGGAACCGTGCGCCGGCGGGCGTGCGCGTCGGCGACGACGGCCGCGAGCGGGCCGAGCACGAACCGCTTGCGCGAGTCCTTCGCGAGCATGCCCTCGTCGGCGAGCGTGTTGAGCAGGTGGTACGTCGTCGGAACCGCCATGCCGAGCCGCCCGGCCGCCTCGGTGGCGCCGATGCCCTCGTCGCCGCTTTCCGCGACGAGCAGCAGCAGCCTTGCTGTCCGGGCGGCCGCGCGGACGCGCGTGGGTCCGCCCGCCGCCGTGCGCTCCTCGCCAGCCGTGCGCTCCGCGCCGAACCCTGCCCCGCGCTCCTCGCCAGCGGTGCGCTCCACATCTCCGGGTTTGGTCATCTGAAACTTCTTTCACGCATTCGCAGCCATCCTCGCGCAGGCCGCTTCGCGCGTCAACCCGCGCGCCGCCTCTAGCCTCCGCGCCCATCCGATCGCATACGCGCTACCTGACGTTCCAGACCCCCGAGCGCCGGCAGTTCGTGCGCATCACCGACGAGGTCCAGCAGGCGGTCGAGGAGGCCGGCGTCGAGGAGGGCATGGTGCTCGTCAGCGCCATGCACATCACCGCGGGCGTCTGGGTCAACGACGACGAGCCGGGGATCCTCGAGGACACGCTCGAGTGGCTCGACAAGCTCGCGCCGCCCTCGTGGAAGGCACCGGCCAACGACGTCGCCGAGCAGCTGGGCCCCGATCCGGGCGACTTCCGCCACCACCGCGGCGGAGAAGACAACGGGGACGCGCACTGGAAGAACCTGCTCGTCCACCACCAGGTCGTCCTGCCGATCACCGACGGCCGCCTCGACCTCGGCCCCTGGCAGGCCGTCTTCTACTGCGAGTTCGACGGCGGCCGCCCGAAGCGGCTGGTCATCAAGGTGCTCGGCGAGTAGCGCGCGTCATCGCTTGCGCACCTTCCGGACCTCCGCGACGTGGTTGCACAGCACGCTCGCGCCGTCGCGGTTTCGCCGCACGCGATCGGGCAGCTCGCTCATCGCCGCGGCCGCCGCGGGTCCGCCACGAGCAGCTCCACGTTGCGGTCCTGCGGACGCCCCTCGCCACCGCGCTCGACCCCGACCTGCGGGTCGTTGTAGGCGAACTCGCGCCCGAGCGCGGCGAGCGTCGGGGGATCGAAGCCGCCCGCCGCCGTGCCGGGCGGCGGCGTCGCGACCGGCGCGCCGTGGTCGATCAGCGTGCCGAAGATCGACAGCGTGCCGTCGCGGTTGTCCATGACCTCGAGCAGGCGCGACTGGATCGGCCAGTCGATCTCCGAGGCGGTCTCGATCCCCCAGAAGCCGCCGCCGCCCGGCCGCCTGAAGGGCGTGACGCGGTGCTCGTGGGTGTGGCCGGCGACGTACGCGATGACGTTCGGGCTCGCGAGCAGCAGCGCCTGCAGGTCGCCGCCGAGGTGCAGCGGCCGCGAGCGGCGTGGGTCGAGGTCGCAGCCGGGGCCGGTCACCACCCGCAGCGCGCAGTCGCCGGCGTCCTCGTCGGGCGCCGGGTTCGTGAGGCTGCGGATCGGGTGGTGGCCGTAGACGACGACGAGCTCGTCGCGCTCGGCGGCGGCCGCCAGCTCGCGCTGCAGCCAGCGGAACTGCGGGTCGTCGAGGTTGCCGTTGGAGTTCAGCCGGTCGCCCTCGGCGACCGTGTTGAGCGCGATCATGCGGATTCCCGGCTTCGGGCCGAAGGCGTAGTAGGCGGCCTGACCGCGCGACGCGCCCAGCTCGGCGGCGTCGACGTAGGCGAAGCCGTGCGCGTCGGCCTGCCTGCCGGTGGCGTGCAGCGCCTTGTACGTGGGCCGGTCGGCGAAGCCGCGCTCGGGATCGGGCGGCACGACGATCGTGCGCGCCGGGCTCGTGAGCAGCGCCGGCAGGCGGGGCACGCCGGTCACGGCAAGCGGCTTCAGGCAGCCGCGCGCCACGTCGTCGAGCGCCTGCAGCGCGTGGAGGTTGCCCTGGACGGTGCCGTCGTGGTTGCCGAACGCGACGTAGCTCGGCCGGTCCAGGCCGGGCGTGTCGAACGGCTGCTGCGCGCGGTCCATGAGGCCCGGATGGCGCGGCCAGGCGGCGAACGCGCCCGACGGGCGGTTGGGGTCGTAGAAGCGCCCGGACTCGAGCACGTCCTGGTCGTCCTGGACGCCGGTGTAGCGGGCGGCCTCGCCCGGCGGGCCGCACGCGCCGCCCCCGACGCCTGAGTTCGGGTCCAGGCGCCCGCCCTCCAGCAGCCGGACGACCCACGCGACCTCGTTGATCTGCTGGTTGTCCGCCGAGTCGCCGGTGGTGACGGTGAGTGCGAGCCGCGGGTGGCGGCGGCGCTGGTTGCGGATCGGGCTCGCGTCGAAGCGGTTGACCTGGCGGACGACCTGGTCCACCGTGAACGGCTCGAGCGCCTCCTGCGGGCGCCACGCCGAGGTGAACGGGGAGCTGGCGAGGTCGAGGATCTCGGCGCGGGCCGGCGACTCCTCGTCGGCGAGCTGGAAGTCCGACAGCTGGGCGAAGTA
>Ga0081539_10006319_pt1 | contig 11442 bp, 11 predicted proteins | sample TabmetS4T2R2_FD_71023 | JGI IMG/M metagenome (GOLD analysis project Ga0081539, IMG submission 71023) | Tabebuia heterophylla rhizosphere microbial communities from the University of Puerto Rico - S4T2R2 | ecosystem: Host-associated > Plants > Roots > Rhizosphere ...
TGGGGCTCACCGTGGCCACCGGCGCACCCGCGCCCGAGGCCGGCTTACTCGGCGTCTGGACCGGCGTCCCGCTGGCCGTCGGTATCACGATCGTGAACCCGCTCAACGGCCCCCTCAGTGAGGAGCCCAGCTTCCGCGGCTACGCACTGCCGATCCTGCAGAACCGCCGGACCCCGCTGGTCTCGGCCACGGTTCTCGCCGTCCTGATCACCGGCTGGCACGGCCCTCTGTTCTTCATCGACTCCTTCGGCCTGCGGCCGTACGAGTTCGTCACGACCCTCGCGGTGACCTTCTGGTACGTGTGGCTGTTCGACCACGCCGCCGGCAGCTCGCTCATCACCCTCATTGCCCACGCCACCGAGGGCGGCATCAACATCGACGGGCTCTACCCGCACGGCAGCACCGACGCCACCCGGGCCGTCGTCATCAACCTGCTGCTCTGGTGCGCCGTGGCGATCACCCTGCTCCTGGCCCACTACAGGTTCTGGACCGCGCCCGCCCCGCAGGCCGGCCGGGAGCGACCCACCACCCTGCCCATCGCCGCCCCGACCAGCCCATGATGTCGCGGATCGCCGCATGGCTCGACGCCGCGGGCGGCTGATGCTCGAAGGAAGATAGACATGAACAGAGGCACCGGGACCGCCCTGGCGGCCGTCGCCCTGATCGCAGTGGGAGCGTGCCCTTCCCGCCTTCTCGGACGCGACGATCACCACGGACTGCAGGGTGCCGGCGCGGCGTCGATGGTGGGACGCGCCGGTCCATCGACCGGTTGACCGGGCGGTCGCAGCTTGGGCGATGTGGCCGCGGGCCGCAGCGGCGACTCTCGACGGCATGAGGTCAACGGATCTGGTCGTCGAGATCGACGACCTGTACAAGGTGTACGGCCGGGTCGTCGCGGTCGACGGGATCTCGCTGCGGGTCAGGCGCGGCGAGGTGTTCGGCATCCTCGGGCCGAACGGGGCCGGCAAGACCACGACGGTCGAATGCGCGGCCGGCCTGCGCCGGCCGGATGGCGGGCGGGTACGGGTACTCGGGCACGACCCGCAGACCAACCCGGACGAGGTCCGCCAGCGCGTCGGCGTTCAGCTGCAGCAGGCCGTCCTGCCGGACCGGATGAAGGTCCGCGAGGCGATGGCGGTGTTTGCCTCGGCGTACCGCCGGACCGCCGACGCCGGGACGCTGCTGGCCGACTGGGGCCTGGACGAGCACCGCGGCAAGGCGTTCAAGGCGCTGTCCGGCGGGCAGAAGCAGCGGCTGTTCATCGCGCTCGCACTGCTCGGCGATCCCGAGATCGTGGTTCTCGACGAGCTCACCACCGGGCTCGACCCGGCCGGCCGCCGGGACACGTGGGCGATGGTGCGCAACCTTCGCGATCGCGGCGTCACCGTCCTGCTCGTCACCCACGCCATGGACGAGGCCGAGACCCTGTGCGACCGCCTCGTCGTCGTCAACCGTGGCCGGATCGTGGCCGCAGGCACCCCGGACGAGGTCCGCGGTGCCGAGCGCACGCTCGAATCCGCCTACCTGAATCTGACCGCACCCATGGGACTGGGAGTTCGATAGATGCGCCCGCTTGCCACCCTGTCCCGGGTCCAGTTCGCCCTACTGATGCGGGAACCGGCCGCGGTGCTGTTCACCCTGGGTCTGCCAGTCGTTCTGCTGGTGCTCAACGGCGGCGAGGGCAACCGGCCCGACCCCGCGCTCGGCGGCGCGGGGCTGATCGACATCTTGATCCCCGGGTTTCTGGTGTACGTGATGGCCACCTCGGCGTTCATGGCGATGCCGGAGACCCTCGCCGACTACCGCGATCGCGGAATTCTGCGGCGCCTGCGGGTCAGCCCGCTCAAGCCGTGGCAGATCATCGGCGCGCACGCGATGACGCACCTCGCGATGATCACCGTCGGCCTGGTGCTGCTGGTCACCGTCGGCGGCGTCGCGTTCGGCCTGCGCGCACCGGCCGGGCTCGGCGCCACGGTGCTCGCGGTCGTTGCCGCAGCGGCATCGGTCCTGGCCACCGGGTTCCTGCTCGCCTCGCTTCTGCCGACGGTGCGTACGACCCAGGCGGTCGCCGCCGGCCTGTACTTCCCGGCGATCTTCATCTCCGGCGCGGTCTACCCCCGGCAGGCGCAGCCGGAGTTCGCCCGACGTATCGGCGACCTCCTGCCCCTGACCTACGCTGTGGAGGCGATTGAGCAGGCCTGGACCGCCGGCACGGTCTACTGGGTCGCGGTGGGCGTCCTCGCCGGCGTGACGGTCGTCGCCGCAACGGTCGCGGTGCGGACCTTCCGCTGGGAGTCGCGGTAGGAGGCGTGGTGTCGGAATCGGGTGGAATACGGCTGGACCGCCTGGTGTGGCTCTGGCACGGCCTGTTCGCCGCGACCCTGCTCGTACCCACGGTCTTCGCGTTGGTCGACGGTGATCGGCTGCTCACCGCCGCCCTCACCGCAGGTTTCGCCGGCTGGTACTGGATCATGGTGGCCCGGCACCCAGGCTGGTGGGGACGGCCGGTGCCGATGGTGCTCTATTGGTGCGGGGCGATCGCGTTCACGGTGGCGCTCGCGGGGCAGCACGATGCCTATTCGATGTTGCTGTACAGCCAGTACCCGTTGATGTTCATCACGCTCGGCTGGTGGTCGCTGGTGCCGATCGTGGTCATGACCGCTCTGGTCGGCTGGCGGGCCGGCGCCTGGGACGGTGGCGCCGACGCCGTCCTCAGCCTGATGACCACCGCCGGGCTCGCGGCGGTGATCGCCCTGTTCGTCAACGCCGTCGTCAACCAGAGCGAGCAGCGCCGCGAGGCCCTGGAGGCGCTCGCCGCGACCCGGGCCGAACTGGCCACCACCGCCCGCCACGCCGGGATGCTGGAGGAGCGCCAACGGCTGGCCCGGGAGATCCACGACACCGTCGCGCAGGCCCTCACCAGCGTCGTGACCCAACTGGAGGCGGCCGATCAGGCGATCGACGAGCGTCCCGACGACGCCCGCCGCCACCTCGACATGGCTCGCCGGTCCGCCCGGAACGGGCTGACCGACATCCGGCGGTCGGTGCGCGAGCTGCGACCCGACCTGCTGGAGGGCACCTCGTTCGGCGAGGCGCTGGAGCGGGCCTGCCGTCGATGGTCCGCTGAGACCGGCATTCTCGCCGGGCTGCAGACCACCGGCACGGCGATACCGCTGCACCCGGACATCGAGACCGCGCTGCTACGCACCGTGCAGGAGGCCCTGGTCAACACCGCCAAACACGCCTCGGCCAGCCGGGTCACCGTCACCCTGTCCTACCTCGGCGACACGGTGTCGCTCGACATCGACGACGACGGGGCCGGCTTCGCCGGCGCCCCACGGCCGCGCGCCGACGGCGGATTCGGCCTGGCCGGCATGCGCGAGCGCATCGCCGCGGTCGGCGGCGAACTGCACATCGAAAGCACGCCCGGATCCGGCACGACGATCGCGGCGTCGGTGCCGGTGTGACCATCCGCGTGCTCATCGTCGACGACCACCCGGTGGTACGCGATGGCCTGCGCGGCATGCTCGGCGGCCAGCCCGACCTCACCGTGGTCGGCGAGGCCGCCGACGGCCGCCAGGCGTTGGCCGCGGTCGCCCAGCACGAGCCCGACGTGGTGCTCATGGACCTGCGCATGCCGGTGCTGGACGGGGTCGGCGCGATCACGCGCCTCGCCGCGGCGCACCCGCACGTGCGGGTCATTGTCCTCACCACCTACGAAGAGGACCAGGACATCGTGCGGGCCGTCGAGGCCGGGGCGATCGGCTACCTCCTCAAGGACGTGCCGCGCGACGAGCTGTTCCGGGCGGTGCGGGCGGCAGCTCGGGGCGAGCCGGTGCTCGCACCCCGGGTGGCGGCCCGGCTGATGGGCCGGCTGCGGACGCCCGCGGTAGAGCCACCCAGCGAGCGAGAGCTGGAGGTGCTGGCCCTGGTCGCCCGCGGACTGACCAACCGCGCCATCGCGCGCCAGCTGCACATCTCCGAGGCCACGGTGAAGACTCACCTCGTCCACGTTTTCGGCAAGCTCGGCGTCGACGACCGGACAGCCGCGGTCACCGCCGCATTGGAACGCGGCCTGCTACGCCTCCCACGCCCGTGACGGTATGGCCATGGATCTCCCACGTCGGACACCTTCCCACCGCGAACGTCGTGGGTGTGGCAGTCCGCGTTCGCCCCCTTCGGGAGTGTTCGAGGGTCACTCGGGGTGCCGAGAGGCGACCGCCGGTTCGGGAGGGCGGACAAATCCTGGCAGGATTCCCGCCCGCTCCAAAGCGGCAGCGATGGTGATCAGTCGGATCTCGGACCAGCGGGGACCGATGATCTGAATGCCGATCGGCAGCCCGTCCGCACCTTTGCCCGCGGGCACGACCAGCGCTGGTAGCCCGGCCAGATTGGCGAAGACGAGCATGCCACCCTGTGCGGCCACGTCGGTCGTGTCGTGGGCGAACGCGGTGCTCACCGCCGGCGGCAGGATCAGCGCCGCGTACCGGGTGAAGAACTGTTCCCAGGCCGCGGCGAACACGTCTCGCCGGTGGAGCATCCGCAGGTACCAGGCCAGTGTGCGCTGCTCGGTGCCGGGTTGCAGGGCCGTGGTCACTGACTCCACCAAGGGTACGAAGATCGACTGCTCGGTCCAGTCGAGGTCGGGGAGCCGGTGGTCGACCACCGCGCCCGCATCCGCTGCCCCGGCAGCGACCCGAAGGACCTGTTTTCGCAGATCCGTCGCCACCTGCAACCCGGGCAACGTCGGCGCCACGGCCAGGCGTTGGCCGGCGAGCGCCACCGGCCCGCGCTCGGGCAGCGGTACCGGCGGAACGTCACCATCGATGCCGTCCGGGCCGGAGATCACCCGCAGCACGAGCTCAAGATCGTCAAGATCACGTGCCATCGGGCCGAGAGCACCCAGGATCCGTACCGGATTCGGGGCGCCCACGGAACCGAAGAACCCGGTCGTCGGTACCCGGTGCTCGGTCGCCTTCAATCCGTACACCCCGCAGAAGTGCGGCGGAAGCCGGAGCGATCCGGCCAGGTCCGAGCCGACCTCGACGGGCGTCAGCCCCGCTGCCAGGGCGGCAGCCGCACCCCCACTGGATCCGCCCGGGCTACGCGCGAGATTCCACGGATTGCAGGTACGGCCGAAGATGTCGTTCTCAGTGCGATAGTCGGCGAGAAACGGCGGCACGTTCGTGTGACCGACGATCACAGCCCCGGCCGCGCGCAGCCGAGCCGCGACCGTCCCATCCTCGTCGGGCAGGCGATCCAGCACCGGCGTGCCGACCGTCGTCCGCAACCCCGCAACGTCGTGAGAATCCTTGAGCGTCATCGGCACGCCATGCAACGGTCCGACCTCCGCGCCGCCCGCCAGGGCCGCATCGGCCTCGCGCGCCGCCGCCAAAGCACGACCCTCGTCGAGACTGACCACCGCGTTCAGCAACGGGTTGCATTCTGCGATCCGCTCGAGATACGCCCCGAGCACCTCCACAGCGGTAACCTCGCGGCGCCGGATGCGACCCGCGAGCACCCGGGCCGACAGATACGTCACGTCCTCCATGACTATCCGGAGTAGCACATCACCCCGTGTCCTGGTGCACCCGCTTGAAACGCTGAACCGGCACCGACGCTGGGCACCCCATGGAGCGATGTGTTCGGCGGGCGCGAAGCCTCGGGCCAGGAGACAATGAGGGATCACCGTTCGCCAGCGCGAAACGGCGCGGACGACGACCGCGGCTGGTCCTCCGTCCGGTCGGTGAGCGGGCCGGTTGCAGCGCGGGAGGACGACATGCCGAGCCTGGATGGGCATTTCGCGATCGTCACCGGGGCCAGCAGCGGACTCGGCCGGGCCACCGCCCTGCGGCTGGCGAGCCTGGGAGCCCGCGTGGCGCTGCTCGCCCGTGGCAAGACCGACCTCGAGGCCGTGGCCGACCAGATCGCCGCCGCCGGCGGGACCGCCTCGGTCCTGGCGATCGACCTCGCCGACGCTGCCGCGGTGGATGCGGCCGCCGAGCGGCTCATCTCCGACACCCACCCACCACGCGTGCTGGTCAACGCGGCGGGTACCGACGTCCCCGGCCCGCGGAAGGGCTCTCGCTGCGGGACTGGCAGCGGGTCCTCGCGGTGAACCTGACGGCCCCGTTTCTGCTGAGCCGGGCCGCGCTCCGGCGGATGCGCGCGGCCGGCGGGGGCACCATCGTCAACGTCTCCTCGGTCGCCGGTCGCCGCGGCTGGGCCAACGCGTCGGCGTACTGCGCCATGAAGTTCGGTCTCACCGGCCTGACCCAGGCCCTTGCCGCCGAGGGCGCCCCGCACGGCGTGCGCGTCGTCTCCCTCTATCCCGGCGCGATGGCGACTCACTGGGGCACCTGAAGCTCGGCGGACCGGGCTGGGCACGCCGAGTCGGCCCCCGAGGACGCGTTGCCGCCCGCGGATGTCACCGACTACATCGCCTGGCTGGCCTGCGCCCCGACGCACCTGGTCGTCACCGAGGCCGTGGTCGCGCCGATCCGGGAACGTGGCTGGCCGTGACCGTAACGCACGGCGGGCAGGCGACCGCTCGCAGCCCGCCGGCCGGAGCAGGGGAACATACGTCGCCATCCGGCAACGGTTCGTGGCGATGCGCTGCTCACCAGCGGGTCAACGTCCGCCCAGACCGTCACGCTGCATCGCGGTCAGAAAATAGCCGCCCCGGCCGGCGCACGTCAGTTCGGCGGCCCTTCAGTGCGCCGGAATCCATAGCCGGTCCCCTGCATTCATGTTTCGGGGTCCGCGCGGTTCCATGATCGGCAGCCGCCGTTGAACCCCTCACCGGATCGAAGCACAGGTCAAGTGGGGCCGACGTAGATTCACATCGATGCGAGCCCTATCGTCCACGGCGGCCGCGACGTTGATGCGCCCGCGTCGATGAACCTTGACGCCCGTTGGTCGGTGTAGTGAAGCGAAGGATGTTCCGGCCTCGAGCGTGGGGGTTTGATCATGATTTCCGCCTCCGTTACCAGCGGGCACAAGCGACGCGCATCAGGGGTGCGACTGGCGGTCAGAGTCGCGCTCGTGGCGGTGCTGGCGATCGGCATGTCGGCCGCCGGGCCGGCCGCGTGGGCGATGCCCCCGGTCGCTCCGTCCCCGCTCGCCCCCGCCAACGGCGCCCAGGTCGTCGTACCGCTCATGCTGTCCTGGTCGGCGGTCAGCAGCCCGTCCGGGATCGTGGCGTACAACTGGCAGGTCAGCCCGGCTTCGTCCTTCTCACCGGTGATCCAGCAGGACTCGACCAGCGGGCAGATCCAGGACACGGTCAGCGGCCTGGCCAACGGCACGTACTTCTGGCGCGTCCAGGCAGTCGACGGCGCCTTCGAGCAGGGCGCCTGGTCGCCGACGCGCAGTTTCACGGTGACCGGCGCCGGCCCGGATCAGCCCGGCACCCCGACGCTCGATCCGCCGCAGGGCGGCACCCAGTTCCACCCGTTCGAGTCGATCACGTTCACCTGGAGCTCCGTCGCGGGAGCGGCCAGCTACGTCTTCGAAGCGGACAAGGATCCCAGCTTCCCGGTGGCGTCGACCCGGGTCCATCTCGACAACATCACCGCCACGACGACCTCCATCGTGATCGGCGACTTCTGCAACGGCTGCGAACAGGGCAACTACCTCGCACACGTGTACGCGGTGGGCGCCAACGGCAACCGGGGCGTGCCCTCCGCGACGGTCGGCTTCAGCGTCTTCTACACCAACCCGCTGCCCCCGCCGCCGACACCGGTCGCGCCGATCAAGGGGGCGACGGTCACGATGCCGATCACGTTCGATTGGACCGACGTACCGAACCCCCAGGAGAGCGGCTACCAGCTGCAGATCGCCCGGGACTCGTCGTTCAAGTCGATCGAGGAGGACGTCCCGCAGATCACGCCCTCGAACCGCGAGGTGCTCTCGCTGACCTCCGGCACGAAGTTCTGGCGGGTCCGCTCATTCCAGGGCAACAACAGTCCCACCACGGCCGCGGCGACCGCGTGGTCGCCGACCGCGACCTTCACTGTCAGCTCCGCCCCACCAACCGTCGTGTCGGTCACGCTGACCCGCTCCGCCCCGTTCAGCGGCGAGGAGGAACTCGGCGACGTCCAGCTCAGCACGGCCGCACCGGCCGGCGGCGCGGAAGTCAACCTCACCAGCAGCAACCCGGGCGCCGTCCCGGTGCCGGCCTCGGTCACCGTCCCCGCCGGCCTGACCGTCCTCACCTCGTCGTTCCGGTTCCAGGTCGGCCAGGTGACCACCGACACCCCGGTGACCGTGACGGCCAGCCTCGGCTCGTCCACGGCGTCCTTCCCCCTCACGGTCCGGCCGCCGTCGCTGAAGGAGCTGGCCCTGACACCGGCCACCACCAGCGGCGGCGCGACGCAGGGCGCGATCCTGACGCTCAACGGCCAGGCACCCGCCGGCGGTGCCGTGGCGAGCCTGGCCAGCAGCTCCCCCGTAGTCCGGCCGCCCGCCACGGTGACCGTGCCGGCCGGGAGTCCCTCCGCCTCGTTCACCATGCCGACCGGTGAAGTCTCGGCCACCACCCCGGTCACGATCACCGCGAGCTGGAACGGCGGCAGCGTGCAGTCACAGCTGACGGTGACGCCCGCACCTGCGCCCACGTCGCTGACGCTCTTCCCCGCTATCACGACCGGCGGCAGCGGCTCCGTCCAGGGAACGGTTTCGATCGCCTCGGCCGCGTCCGTCGACCAGTTCCTGCGGGTCACCAGCGACAACGCGGCCGTCCTGCCCTTCCTGTCGGACACGGTCATGATCCCCGCCGGCAGCACCCAGGGCGCTATCCAGATCCTGCCCAGCCCCGTCACCCGCACCACGGTGGTCACGATCTCCGTGACCGGCGGTGGGATTGTCAGGTCCGCCCAGCTGACGGTAAACCCGGATGGGACGGCGCCGCCGGCACCGACCCTGTCCTCGTTCAGCGTCAATCCGACCAGCGTCCCCGCCGGAGATCCGGCCACGGGCACGGTCACGCTGCCCGCGGCGGCACCCGCCGGCGGCACGGTGGTCTCGCTCTCGAGCAACCTACCCGGCACGGCCAGCCCGCCCGCCAGCGTCACCGTGCCGGCCGGGGCGACCAGTGCCAGCTTCACGGTGACCACGTTCCCGGCCGCCGACACCACCGTCCAACTCACCGCCCGCAACGGCGACACGATCCTGACCGCCGGGCTCGGCATCACCGCGCCGGGTCAGGCCACGCTGACGGTGACCGCCACCGGCCGCAGCGGCGAGACGATCACCTCCAGCCCCGCCGGCATCCGGGTGGTCGTCGGCAGCAGCGGGTCCGCCCCGTTCACTCCCGGGACGAGGATCACCCTGAGCGCCAGCAACGGACGGGACGTGATCTGGTCCGGGGCCTGCTCCAGCGCCGGCAGCAAGGTCAAGACCTGCACGTTCACGCTAAATGCAAACGCAACGGAGACCGCCAACGTGCAGTGAACCGGCACGGATCGCAGCAAGTCCCCCTTGGGTGAGCTCGGGTTGGGGCCGGGCCACGGCAACGTGGGCCTCACGTCGAGCTACACAACGATCACCTGCAGTTCACGACGCGCCGGCAATTCGGGGAATCAGTGAATAGAGACCATCATCGCTTGTCCGTCTCCACCCCTCGGTCGAACCGGACGGCCGACATCGGGGTTTTCGGAGGGAGGGACGGTGTGCCGGCGCGCGCCGTCAAGTCGAACAGGAGGAGGACGCCGTGCCATCAATCATCCGCCGCAGCCTGGCCGTCGGGTTATCCGCTTTCACGATCCTGGCCCTCGCCACACCGGCGTCGGCCGACGACGGCGGACGACCGTTCACCACCACGCTGTCGGGCGCCAATGAAGTGAACGCGCAAGGAGTGCCGAACCAGGGCGACCCGGACGGTAGTGGTACCGCGACCGTGCGCATCAACCCCGGACTGGGCGAGGTCTGCTGGTCGATCACGGTGACCGACGTCGCGCCGATCCTCGCGGCGCATATCCACGTCGCCCCGCCGACGGCGCCGGGGCCGATCGTCGTACCACTCAACCCGTACACCGGTGGCTGCACCAGCATCGACCCCGAGCTCGCCCGCGCCATCATCCGCGACCCGGGCGCCTACTACGTCAACGTGCACAATGCACCGTTCCCAGCCGGTGCGCTCCGGGGGCAACTCAGCCACGAACCGTAAGAACTAACAGAAAGGGGCCGGAGGTGTGATACCTCCGGCGCCCTATATGACCAGGGGTCCCCTTGCCGTACACCCGGCGGCCGGCGGTCTGGTTCAGCGCGGTAACACTCCCCGGCCGCGACGTGGTCGCACCGGTCATGGACCGCCGTCTGGCCGCGCTCACTCGACAGCGACGGTCCACAGTGCGGCTTCGACAGACCGCTTGAACCGATCGACACCCGCAGCGTGTAGTGCAGTGAAGCGCCAGCAGACGCTGCTGCATCCCGGTGATGAGGGCGTGATGGTCAAGATCCGTGTGGGTGTGCGCGGTCCGGTCCAAGAACGGAACCTGCGGATCGAGGGCGCCACCGCGTCGAGCCGACGATCACCGTGGACCGTGTGGGCGATGGGTACCAGCGCCGGGGACGGGCTGAACGGCTTCTGCCGTCACCATCAGCTGACATTCGTGGAGTGACGGAATCACATCAGCTACGAAATACCGAAAGAAGGTTGTCGAATATGTCATCGCAGCTTCGAGCGTTCGGTTCGCATAGGGTACGTACCGCCGGCGGCCTCGGGCAACGCTCCTTAATGGCCTGGCAGGTGCTCAGTGCCCTCTTCCTGCTGGCGATGGGCGGGATCCACCTCTACCTCGCCCTGACTGGTGTCAGCGGCGTGCTCGGCGTCCTGTTCATCCTGAATGCGGTCGGCGCGCTGGCGCTGGCGATCGCCATGGTCGTCCTGCGCCGGCGACTCCTGCTCGCGGCCTGCGTACTGGGCCTGCTGTTCATCGGGGGCACGCTGCTGGCGCTGGTGCTCGCCATGACGGTCGGACTCTTCGGTATCGGCGAGACCCTGCACGGCCGGCTGGTGCCGACCACACTCGTCGTGGAATCGATCGGCGTGATCGTTCTCCTGGTGACCACCGCTCTCGTGGCTCGCCGTCAACGCACTGTCTGAGGCATAGGGAACCGGAGGAGCCGCCCCGCCGTGCGCAGTCGCGTATCGACGATGTCGACAACGATCCGCTGGTGCTGGTACACGCACGCGCACTGCTGAGCAGCTCCCCCGTCGGGGCCAGCACTACATCGACGGCAATCTGTGCGTGACCGAGGCCTCTTTCGCCCGTTATCGTCAGACGTGCACCGGCTTCTGAAGTCGGTCGAGAGCGTGGTTCCCGGCTGTGAGTATCGATTCGACCCCCTCCGGGTCCAGCGGTCGGCTCAGAAGGTATCCCTGCACTTCGCCGCAGCTGTGCTGGCGGAGGAATTCGAGCTGCGCGGGGGTTTCCACCC